>Ga0316620_10001193_pt1 | contig 11065 bp, 6 predicted proteins | sample OWC_Aug_M1_C1_D5_FD_207651 | JGI IMG/M metagenome (GOLD analysis project Ga0316620, IMG submission 207651) | Wetland soil microbial communities from Old Woman Creek delta, Ohio, United States - OWC_Aug_M1_C1_D5_B | ecosystem: Environmental > Terrestrial > Soil > Wetlands | place: USA: Ohio...
GCGCTCGGAACCGCTGGCGCAAAGACGCCGGTAGCAGGCGGACAACCTCGGCGGCGCCGGCGGGCAGGAGCACGAACGTCAGCAGTGGCAGTGCGTAGGTCAGATAACGTCCCGGCACGAAGAGGTACGGGGAGACGGGCCGCGCGACGAGGTAGGCGGCGAGTACCGCAAGGCCGAGCATGAGGATGCGCCGCGCCTCGGGGCGGCGGCTCGCCAGCGAGATACCGCCGAGGAGGAGGATCGCGAAGGCGACGCCGCTCCGCACGTCGAGGCCATCGCCGCTCACGGAGAGCCAACCAGCGATCTTTTCTCCAAACGGCCTGCCGCCGGGCCGAAGCGCCCTCTCTACGGCGTGAACGCTCCCCGACGCGAGAGCCTCGAAGGGGGCACGGTCCTCGGCGTCGTAGCGGCCGCCAGGCCCCGCCTCGGGGTACTCCTGCACCATCGCAGGCACGATCATTCGGCCATACCCGCGAAGAGCGAGAGCTGTTGGAAGGACAACGAGGCCCGTGAGCAGAAACGCCGCGGCGAACAGGATGAGGCGCTTCGACGCGGAGTGATTGGCGAGGTCGCCGCGGTCGCCAGCGGGCAGGAGGAAGGCGGCGAACGCCGACGCGAGGCCGAGCAAGACGGCCACGGGCGGATAGAGAGCCGCCGAGACCGCGACCAGGGCCAAGAGGTAGCGCAGGCGCCCAGCCGCCAGGAGGGCGAGGCCGAGCGCCAGAAGCGGAAACGCAAAACCGCGCGCAAGGCCGCCGGCCATCCTTGCGATGAACAGGCTCGAGCCGAGCACCAGCGAAGCGCTCGCGAAGGCACTCCAACGCGAGCCGATCGCAACCGTGGCGCCGACGACCGCCGCCACTGTCACGAGCAGCAAGATGTACGGCAGGATCTTCGAGAGCGGTACGGCGTCGTGGATCAGCGCTGCCGCGGTGTAGAGGGCACGAACTCCAATGGGTGTACCGGCAAGGACGTAGTCGCCGAGAGCGTCATGGGGGAAGAGGTCGCGATCGGAGAACCGGAAGAAGGGGAAGATCTGCTGGCGGACATCGTCGTTGAAAACGCTCGGGTCGAGCGCATAAACGATGTGCGAGACGAGGGCGCGCCCGTGGAGCGCTGCAAGCGCAAACACGAACGGAAGCCAGCCAATGATGCGGCGATCCCGAACGACCGCCGCCAATCGCCATCTCACTCGCCCCAGGGTAGACGTGCCCGTCACGCAGTCAAGGGCGACCCGCACATCGCCGTGAGCCCAGGACCGTTTGGCCAGCGCGCCATGGCGGCCCTGAGGGGAGTCGAACCCCTGCTGCCGGCTTGAAAGACCGGTGTCCTAACCGTTAGACGACAGGGCCGCGCCGCAGCGAGAGGGTACCACAAGGCACTCCGGTTCACGTGCCGCTTACCCTACGCTCGCTTGCGGCGGCTCCCTCGACCGATCACAATCGCGCCGCCGTGCCTAACATCGAAGATCCAGGAAGCGCACAAGCAGTCACGGCCTCTCCGGCACCGTCGAGGCTGACGCCGCTGATCACGGTGGCTATCTGCACGCACAACCGAGCCGATCTGCTGTGCCGCGCGGCGCACAGCGTCGGCGAGCAGATGACCGCCGATACGGAGCTCCTCATCGTCGACAACGCAGGTAGCGAGACTACCCAAGCGATCGCCTCGTCGATCGCGCCTGCCGCCGGCCTCGTCACGTACCTGCGCGAAGAGGAGGTCGGCTTGAGCGCGGCCCGCAACGCCGCACTCAAAGCGGCGCGCGGCCGCTGGGTGCTCTTCCTGGACGACGATGCCGAGGTGCTGCCCGGGTGGCTCGAAGGCTACCGCGGTTTCATCGCGGAACTCCCCGATCCCCGGATCGCCGCGGTAGGAGGACCCGTGATCCCCCGCCTCGAGGCGGCACCGCCGCGCTGGATGGCGGCAGGGACGTTCGCCCTCGACCGGGGGGAACGGGCGCGGCCGTTGGCGGCGCGGGGCGGCCCCTGGGGGTGCAACATCGGCTACGACAGGACGGTCGCTCTCGCCGCCGGCGGATTCAGCCGACTTCTGGGGCATCAGGGGCAACGCTTCGGGGCCCACGAGGAGACCGACTTGAACGCCCGCCTGGAGCGCGACGGCCTTGCGATCTGGTGGCTGCCCGCGGCACGGGTGCGCCATCGGGTCGCGGCCTCTCGCCTGAAGCTCTCGACGCTCTGCCACGAGCAGTTCGCGGTGGGCCGCTGCGCGGCGCTGATGCGGCTCGGCGCCGTGACAGGTCGATGGAGAAGGTTCTGCTACGTCCTCGGCCGCCTCCTCGCGGCGCCGCCGCACGCTTTGGTGCTGGCACTGGTCGCCTTCGCCACGTCCCCCTTCCCGCCCAGGCGGCTCAGCGCCCAGAGCACGATCTTCGCCTACCGGCAAGTCGGCATCGCCTGGCAGATGGCTCTGGCGCTGCCACGCATCTTCGCACGGCGCTCCGCGACGGCAACGGAAAGTGCACGCTGAGGCGCTCGTCTCCGTCATCATCCCGGCCCGCGATGCCGCGGCCGTGATCGGTGACGCCCTGGAGTCCGTCCGTGCCCAGCAATACACGAACCTCCAAGTCATCGTCGTGGACGACGGGTCGACCGACGAAACGCCGGAAATCGTCCGTGCGTTCTCGCGGGAGGATCCCCGCCTCCGACTCGTGCGCCAGGAGAGGACAGGCGTGTCCGCGGCCCGCAACGCCGGACTGCGTGAGGCGACGGGGAAGTGGATCGCCTTCCTCGACGCCGACGACGTCTGGTTCCCCGACAAGCTCGCCGCGCAGCTCGTCTCTGCCGACGCGACGCTCGGCGCCAATTTCCTCTTCTCCAACTACACGTTCTGGGATGGCCAGCGCGAACTCGGGACGCGGTACGCCAAGCGCAAGCAGTTCCCCCACGGCGACGTGCGGAAGAAGCTCGCCCGCTGGAACGTCTTCGGCACCTCGTCCGTGGTCGTGAGTCGTTCCCTTGTCGACGCGGCAGGGGCGTTTGACGCGAGCCTCTCCTGCGGCGAGGACTGGGACCTGTGGCTGCGGATGGCGGAGTGCGGGATGCGTGCGCGCGGCATCAGGCGACCCCTGCTCCGCTACCGGGTCTGGGATGGCAACATGAGCCGCGATGCTCTCGCCAACGCCGAGTGCGACCTGCGGCTACTGGAGAAGGCCGTGATGCGCTGCAACGAGAGAGGGTGGCGGAGCCGTTACCTGCGGTCCACCCGCAAGGCCCGCGGCAAGCTCGAACTGGCTCGCCTCCGGGCCGACCGGGAACCCTCACCGGATGCCCTGAGAGCCACGCTCTGGAGTGCCTGGCGGGCCTACCCTCGGCACCTCAAGTGGCTGCTCTGGTGCGGCCTGGCCTGGGGCCCCGCACGGCTCGGAGGTCGTTGGTGGCGGACGAGGTCACACTCCGCAATCGACCGCTGACCGAGCTCCCCACCGGATTGTGGGCTGCACCGGTGCACGTCGCCGCGGGCTCATCGGCAGCTCACCAGTCCAATCACGGAGCCACGCGGGAGGCGCACCGCAGGTGTCGCCGCGAGCCTCGCGCGGGCTTGCCAAGCACTGCGTCGAAGCGTAGACTTCAATATTGTGAAACGGTTCACTAGTTTAGCGTGAGCCGCGTTCTCAAGACTCAGGCCCCCCGGCAGCAAAGCCTCGAGGAGCGCGAGCGAGTCACGAAGGAGGTTCGCAATGGCACAACGAAAGATGGTCACCCTCGATGGGAACGAGGCGGCAGCGTCCGTCGCCCACCGCACCAACGAGGTGATCGCGATCTACCCCATCACGCCTTCCTCCAACATGGGGGAATGGGCCGACGAGTGGGCGGCCCAGGGGCGGAAGAACATCTGGGGTGTGGTGCCCCAGGTGACCGAGATGCAGTCGGAGGCAGGCGCAGCCGCCGCGGTGCACGGAGCGCTGCAGGCGGGCTCGCTGACCACCACGTTCACGGCGTCGCAGGGCCTGCTGCTGATGATCCCTTCGATGTACAAGATCGCCGGCGAGCTGACCTCGTACTGCATGCACGTCTCCGCGCGCACCGTGGCCACGCACGCGCTGTCCATCTTCGGCGATCACTCTGACGTCATGGCCTGCCGACAGACCGGTTTCGCCCTCCTCGCCTCGGGCTCGGTGCAGGAGGCGCACGACTTCGCGTGCATCGGCCAGGCGGCGACGCTTGCCGCCCGCGTCCCCTTCCTGCACTTCTTCGACGGCTTCCGGATCTCGCACGAGGTCGACAAGATCGAGGAGCTGACCGACGAGGACTTGCACGTGATGGTGCCGGACGAGCTGATCGCCGAGCACCGCAAGCGCGCGATGAACCCTGACCGACCGTTCATCCGGGGCACCGCCCAGAATCCTCCCGAGTTCTTTCAGGCTCGTGAGGCGTGCAACGCCTACTACGACGCCTGCGCAGCCCACGTCCAGCAGGCGATGGACAAGTTCGCCAAGCTCACCGGCCGCCAGTACCACCTGTTCGACTACGTCGGTGACCCGCAAGCGGAGCGCGTGCTCGTGATAATGGGCTCGGGCGCCGAGACGGCTCATGAGTACGTGGAGTGGGCGATGGCGCGCGGTGAGAAGATCGGCGTGCTCAAGGTGCGACTCTACCGCCCGTTCCCGATTCCCGAATTCATCGCTGCCCTGCCCAAGTCGACCAAGGCGATCGCTGTGCTTGATCGCACCAAGGAGCCCGGCGCGATCGGTGAACCGCTCTACCTCGACGTGATCACCGCGCTACGCGAGGCCCAGGACGACGGCATCTCGAAGTTCAAGGCACCGCCGAAGGTCGTCGGCGGCCGCTACGGTCTCTCGTCGAAGGAGTTCACGCCGGCGATGATCAAGGCCGTATTCGACGACCTCGCCGCCGCCACGCCCAGGAAGCACTTCACCGTCGGGGTCGAGGACGACGTCACCCACCTCTCGCTGCCCGTTGACCCCGAATTCGACATCGAGCCCGATGAGGTGGTGCGAGGCGTGTTCTTCGGCCTCGGTGCCGACGGCACGGTGGGCGCCAACAAGAACTCGATCAAGATCATCGCCGAAGAGACCGAGAACTGGGGGCAGGGGTACTTCGTCTACGACTCCAAGAAGGCAGGTGCGGTGACCGTTTCGCACCTGCGCTTCGGCCCCAAGCGGATCCGCTCGCACTACCTCATCAAGCGCGCCAACTTCGTCGCCTGCCACCAGTACGTCTTCACCGACAAGTACGACATGCTCGACTACGCGGCGCCGGGCGCCACGTTCCTGCTCAACTCGCCGTTCGGCCCCGACGAGGTGTGGGCCGAGTTGCCGCGCGAGATGCAGGAACAGATCGCCGACAAGAAGCTCCGCTTCTACGTCATCGACGCCTACAAGGTGGCCAGGGACACCGGCATGGGCGTGCGCATCAACACGATCATGCAAACCTGCTTCTTCGCGATCTCCGGCGTGCTGCCTCGGGACGAGGCGATCACCCAGATCAAGAAGTCGATCGAGAAGACGTACGGAAAGAAGGGCCCCGAGGTCGTCAAGAAGAACTTCGCGGCTGTGGATCACACCCTCGCCCACCTCTTCGAGGTCAAGGTTCCGGCCAAGGCCACGGCGACGAGGAATCGCCCGCCTCTCGTGTCCGACAAGGCGCCCGACTTCGTCAAGCGCGTCACCTCCGTGATGATGGCCGGCAAGGGCGACCTGCTGCCGGTTTCGGCGTTCCCGGTAGACGGCACCTGGCCCTCGGCCACGACGCAATGGGAGAAGCGCAACATCGCCCTCGAAATCCCGGTCTGGGACGCCGCACTGTGCATCCAGTGCAACAAGTGCGCGCTGGTCTGTCCGCACGCCTCGATTCGCGCCAAGGTGTACCCCCCGGAGCTGCTCAAGGACGCTCCGGAAACGTTCAAGTCGACCGACTACAAGGCACCCGACTACAAGGGGTGGAAGTACACCATCCAGGTCGCTCCCGAGGACTGCACAGGCTGCAAGCTGTGCGTCATGGTGTGCCCGGCCAAGGACAAGTCCAACCCCAAGCACAAGGCGATCGACATGGCGCCCCAGATGCCGCTGCGCGAGGCCGAGGCCGCCAACTACGCCTTCTTCCTCGCCCTTCCCGAGGCGGACCGCAGCAAGGTCAAACTCGACGTCAAGGGATCGCAGTTCCTCCAGCCGCTGTTCGAGTATTCCGGGGCCTGCGCAGGCTGCGGCGAGACGCCGTACGTCAAGATGCTCACCCAACTGTTCGGCGACCGCGCGCTGATCGGCAACGCGACCGGGTGCTCCTCGATCTACGGTGGCAACCTGCCGACCACGCCGTACGCCGTCGACCACCAAGGCCGCGGACCGGCGTGGAACAACTCGCTGTTCGAGGACACCGCCGAATTCGCCTTTGGCATGCGCCTCTCGGTCGACAAGCACACCGACCTTGCGCGCTACCTCCTCCAGACCCTCGCGTCCCAGGTCGGTGAGAACCTCGCGAAGGAGATCCTCGAGGCCGATCAGTCCGACGAAGCGGGAATCGCCGCGCAGCGAGCCCGCATCGAGGCCTTGCGCCGCAAGCTCGCCGCTATCAAGGCGATTGATGCGCGGCGGCTCGACCTGCTGGCCGACTACCTCGTCAAGAAGAGCGTCTGGGCGGTGGGTGGCGACGGCTGGGCCTACGACATCGGCTATGGCGGTCTCGACCACGTCCTCGCCCAGGGACGCGACGTCAACCTGCTGGTACTCGACACCGAGGTCTACTCCAACACCGGCGGCCAGGCTTCCAAGGCGACCCCGATGGGCGCGGCGGCGAAGTTCGCCATGGCCGGCAAGGGCGTGCCAAAGAAGGATCTCGGCATGATCGCGATGACCTACGGCAACGTCTACGTCGCCCGCGTCGCTTTCGGCGCCAAGGACACTCAGACCGTTCGGGCCTTCGTCGAGGCCGACTCCTACCCCGGCACCTCGATCATCGTCGCCTACAGCCACTGCATCGCCCACGGCTACGACCTCGCCTACGGCTGCGAGCAGCAGAAGCTCGCCGTCGACACCGGAGCTTGGCCCCTTTACCGCTGGGATCCTCGCCGCATTGCGACCGGCGAGAGCCCGCTGAAGCTGGACTCCGCTCCCGGAAAGGCGAAGCTCTCCGAGTACGTCCACAACGAGACGCGTTTCCGCATGGTCGAGCAGCTCTACCCGAAACGCTTCGCTGAGTTGATGGCGCGATCCGAGATCGAGGTCCGCAACCGCTTCATCGCCTATGAGCACCTCGCCAAGCTGGCGATGCCGGCAGAAGTTCCGGCTCCTGCCACGGGCGAAAAGCAGGAAAGCTAGGAGAGGGGAAGACCATGGACCTTTCGACCACCTACCTGGGCTTCAAGCTGCCCCACCCGTTGATGCCGGGCGCCTCACCGCTCGTAGACGAACTCGACACCGTCAAGCGGCTCGAGGACGCGGGCGCGGCCGCCATCGTCATGCACTCGCTGTTCGAGGAGCAGATCACGCGCGAGGCGCTCGGCCGCGAGGCCGCCATCGAGGCTCACGAGGACTCCTTCGCCGAGGCGCTGTCATATTTCCCGCGCCCGGAGGAGTACCGTCTCGGACCGGACTCCTACCTCGAACAGATCCGCAAGATCAAGAAGGCCGTGAAGGTTCCGGTGATCGCTTCGCTCAACGGTACGACGCCCTCGGGATGGCTGGAGTACGCCAAGCTCATCGAGCAGGCAGGTGCCGACGCCCTCGAGCTCAACGTCTACTACCTCGCGACCGATACTCAGGAGAGCTCCGACCTGGTGGAGCAGCGCACCCTCGACGCCGTCAAGGTCGTCAAGGAGGAGGTCAAGATCCCGCTGGCGGTCAAGATCTCGCCGTACTTCTCCTCGCTGGCGCACTTCGCCAAGCAGCTCGACGACGCGGGCGCCGACGGGATCGTCCTCTTCAACCGCTTCTACCAGCCTGACATCGACATCGAGGCGCTCGAGGTCGTGCCCAACCTGAACCTCTCGCACTCACCGACGTTGCGGTTACGCCTGCGCTGGCTCGCGATCCTCCATGGCCACCTCAAGGCGTCGCTCGCCTGCTCCGGCGGCGTGCACACGGTCGAGGACGCGATCAAGGCGGTAATGGCCGGGGCGTCGGCGGTGCAGGTGGTTTCGGCGCTGCTCAACGCCGGGCCGCAGCACCTCAAGGCGCTTCGCGACGGCATGCAGCGTTGGATGGAGAAGCACGAGTACGAGTCACTCGAGCAGATGCGCGGCTCGATGAGCCACGCCAACTGTCCCAACCCTCAAGCCCTCGAGCGTGCCAACTACATGAAGATCCTCTCCAGCTGGAAGCCTGCAGGGCGCTAGACAGAACCTGCCGCAAACACGACGAGGAGCGGGCCGTGCGCCCGCTCCTCTCCGTTATCTGCGGGGCAGAGAGCAGCGAGTGGCGAGGAGGGGTACTCGGGGAGCCTCAGGCCGCCCTCGATGGAGCTCCCCGCGCCTCATCCGGACGGCGAAGGTTGGGCGTCCTGCATGCTCGAAGCGGTGGGACGCTGTCTGTATGATTAGGTTTGAGCTAGGAGACCGCCAATGAGCCGGCACACGAGTACGCTCCTCACCCTACTGGCAGCAATCTTCGTCACCACTCCTCTGCCTGCGTCCGGAAAGACGATCGAGTCGGCGAACCTGGTCGTCAGCGACGCTACCGGCTCGCTCTCGGATCAGGAGCTCGCGAGGCTGGCCGACGAGGCCGAGCGGACGCTGCAGCGCGTCCTGAAGCTCTGGTCCACGGACCCCGGGTTGGAGCGATTCGGCAAGATCCGGGTGGCGTTCGATCGCCCACGCCGGGAGTTCTACTCGAGCGTCTTCTACTGGGACACGACAGCAGGCACGAAGGTCCGCGTCGTGCGCGTCCACGGCTTCGAGGGGGGGCCGCAGATGATGGCCCACAAGCTGACGAGTGCCGTCTTCCCCAACGAGGACAAGCTGATCCGCAACGCCATGGGGGTCGCCGCGGAGAGCCGTGTCGGCAGCCCGTTGACCTTTCCGATGTGCGGCTTCTCCAACGACGACTGGGTGCTGGCGTTCTCACGCACGAAGTCCCTCCTCCCGTTCGAAGAGCTCGGCCCGGACCACGCCTCTTGGGGTATGGACGATGCGGGCCAGGGCAAGCTGCTCGTCACCGACAAGGCACGGCAGCACGTTGCCTATGCGGAAGCAGGGTCGTTCGGCAACTACCTCCTCGACCTCTTCGGGCCGGAGAAGATCAAGAAACTCAACCGGATATCACACCAGCGCAGCCGGCCGTTCCAGGAGGTGCTCGGCACGGGGTTGCCGGAGCTCGAGGCAGACTGGCTCCGCACCGTTCGCAAGGGAGAGGAGTCCAGGGAGGACACGCTCCGGCTCCTCGTCGATCTCGTCAAGAAGAACCCGGGCACCGCCTGCATGGAGGCTCAGAAGCTCTCTGCCACCAAGAGGTGACGGCCGCCGCTGACGGTTGACGGTTCCGCCCTAGATCAGGCTGAAGGCGACCGTGACGACGACGTAGACGTCGACCGGCTCGCCGTTGAGCATGGCCGGGTCGTACTTCCACTGCTTGACCGCGGTGATCGCCGCCTCGGTGAGACCGTTGGCCAGCGGCAGCAGCACCTTCGTGTTGGTCACGTTCCCCTGCTTGTCAACCACGATCTCGAGGATCACCGTTCCCTCGGTGCGCGCCAGGCGAGCCCCCTCCGGGTAGATCGGGCGCACGTACTTGATGCGACGCGGCTCGCTGACGCCCCCGATCCCTGGCCTCATCGGCGCACCGGGGAGGCCTCCGGGGACGCCCCCGACCACGCCGCCGACCTCGCCACCTACGACACCGCCCTCGACTCCACCCACCACGCCCCCCTCGACGCCGCCGGAGATGCCGCCGTCCATCCCGGCCGAGCTCGCTCCCACCTCAGTGACCTGCGGCGGCACAACCTGCGGCTGACGGATCTCGGGGGTGGGCTGCGGCTCCGGCTGCGGCTTGGCTTCCGGCACCGCCTTGGCCTTTGGCGGCGGCGGCGCCGCCGCGGGTGGAGGCGGAGGGGGTGGTGGCGGCAGCCACAGCGTGACCGATACCGTCGGGTCGGGGACATCGCCGACCGCCCAGAGCTGGACCGCGAAGTACCCGAGCCCGACCGCGATGTGGATGGCCGCGGCCACCACGGCGCTGTACAGCTTCACCCTGGCCGGAAACCGCCGAACCCTGTCGAGCAGAGTGTCCTCAAACATGGACGCTCATCTTCTCCAAACACCCGACACCGGCCAGCTTGCCGCCGACCGATCGGGCGCCAAAGCTCATCCTCCGCGAGCGTCTACGACCGCCCCGCCGGTTGACGCCACGCCGCCACCGCGCGGCCGTGACCCGCCACGGTACCACAGCAAACGCGGTGCCAGAGTCCGGCACCTGCCGTCTCCGTTTACGTGTCTCTTCTCCGGGTGTTCGCGACGGGGCGCTTGCGGGGCGGACCCGTTGGCACTGCACCGGGCTCTGCTGGCGCCTCCTGAATCGGCAGCCTAGGGGGAGGCACCCGCTGGAAGCTCCGCAGTCACGAGCGGGAGCAGCACGACGCGGTACGCCGGACGGTACGCGCCAAGGTAGGCAGCGCTGTGGTGAATGGCGGGATAACCGCGGCCCGCGAGCTCGACGGTGAGCCGGCTCAGATCGTCGGCAACGCCGAGCCACCCTCTCTTCCGCAGGACGCTCTGGGCCGTCTTCAGGCGTTCATCCATGAGCCTGGCATCACCCTTGACGGCGCTCGCCGACGCAACCAAGGCATCCAGCAGGGCCTCCGGATCCCCGCCTCGGGTGCGAAACGGCCTCAGGTTGACCCGCACGAGCGGGGGATCGTCGGAGAGCACCTCGGTGAGAGGCTCTCCCGGCTCTCCCTGGCCGAGGGCGTTCATCTCCTCCTCCAGGTAGCGGGCCGCGGCGGCACGGTCGGCGATGAAGTGCCCCGGCCCGTAAACCGACTGGTGCACGAACTTGTAGACGTCTTCGGCCGCCGACTGAGGGTGACGGAACAGATCAGCCTCCAGCAACTCCGCCCAGTCACGGGCCGCGGGCGTCGTCCGGCATCCCGCGGCCAGCCAC
>Ga0316620_10001194_pt1 | contig 11052 bp, 10 predicted proteins | sample OWC_Aug_M1_C1_D5_FD_207651 | JGI IMG/M metagenome (GOLD analysis project Ga0316620, IMG submission 207651) | Wetland soil microbial communities from Old Woman Creek delta, Ohio, United States - OWC_Aug_M1_C1_D5_B | ecosystem: Environmental > Terrestrial > Soil > Wetlands | place: USA: Ohio...
CGGTCAGGATGCCGTCGAGGTGGTCCATCTCGTGCTGGATCGCGCGGGCGAGCATCCCGGAGGCGTCGATGCGCCGCACCACGCCGCGCTCGTCGGTCGCCTCGACCACCACCCGCGCGGGGCGCTGGATATCGGCGAAGATGTCCGGAAGGGACAGGCACCCCTCCTCCTCCTTGGACCTCCCCTCGCGCTCCACCACCACCGGGTTGACGAGGGTGTAGTCCGTCCCGTCCATGGTGACCACCGCCACCCGGCGCGCCACCCCGATCTGGTTGGCTGCGAGGCCGACCCCGTCGGCCACCCGCATCGTGTCGTACAGGTCGGCCACCAGCTCGCGCACTCCTTCGTCCACCGCGGCGACCTCCTTGGCGCGCTCGCGGAGCACGGGAGAGCCCAGCAAGTGGATGGACCGCAGGCTCACGGGGTCGGGCCCGACCCGGCCCTGGGATTCACCTTCGCGACCCGCTCCCGCTCCACCACCAGCTTCGACTCGCCCGAGCGGATCGTGAGCAGGTTGTCCTTCACGTGCACGATCTCCCCCACGATGCCGCCCGTGGTCACGATCTCGTCACCCCTCTTCAGCGCCTGGAGCAGCTCCTCGTGCTTCTTGGCCTGCTGCCGCTGCGGGCGGATGAGGATGAAGTAGAAGATCGCGATGAAGGCGACGATCTGGATGAGGAAGATGAACAGCGCCGAGCCGCTCTGCTGGCCGGACGGCGCGAGCATCGCCGCGACGGGGAGGTGGATCACGCCTGCTCCTTCGCCTGGTACCGGGCGAGCCACGCGCGGCTCCACCCGTCGAAGTTGCCGTCCGCGACGGCGGCGCGCGCGCGCGCCGCGAGGCGGATCAGGTAGCGCACGTTGTGCAGCGAGAGCAGCCGGAGCCCCAGCAGCTCGCGGGCGACGAACAAGTGCCGCAGGTAGCCGCGGGAGAACGTGCGGCACGTCTCGCAGTCGCACGCCGGGTCGAGGGGGCCGGCGTCGTCCCGGTGCCCCGCGTTCCGGATGTTCACGGGTCCGTCGTCGGTGAAGGCGGTGCCGTTGCGTCCCATCCGCGTCGGAGCGACGCAGTCCACCAGGTCCACGCCCCGCGCGACCGCCCGGATCACGTCGTCTGGGAACCCGACCCCCATAAGATAACGGGGCCGCGCTCTCGGCAGGATGGGGTCGAGACCGTCGAGGACCTCGAGCATCGCGGGCTTGGGCTCTCCCACCGAGAGGCCGCCGATCGCCACCGCGTCCCAGTCGCCCGCGCCGAGGATCGCCTCCGCGCTCGCGCGGCGGAGGTCCTGGTAGGTGCCGCCCTGGATGATGGGCACGAGGGTCTGGCGGCGGCAGCCGTCAGCCGTCGGCCGTCGGCCATCAGAAGGGCGCCCGCCGGAGGCCGATGGCTGATGGCTGATGGCTCCGCGCCCCAGCGCCTCGAACCGCTCCCGGCACCGTACCAGCCACCTCACCGTTCTCTCCAACGCATCCGCCGCCGCCTCGCGGCTCGCGCCGCCCGGCACCACGTGGTCGAACGCCATCGCCACGTCGGCGCCCAGGGCCCACTGCACCTCGACGGCGCGCTCCGGGGTGAGGAAGCGGGGCGAGCCGTCGACGTGGCTGCGGAACTCGACGCCCTCCTCCGAGACTCGCCGCAGGCTCTCGAGCGAGAAGACCTGGAAGCCACCCGAGTCGGTGAGCAGGGGGTGCGGCCAGCCCATGAAGCGGTGCAGGCCGCCCAGCGCCGCCACCGTCTGCTCGCCGGGCCTGAGGAAGAGGTGGTAGGTGTTGGCGAGGACGATGGCTGCGCCCACCGCCTCGAGGTCGTTCGGCGACAAGGCGCGCACGGAGCCCTGGGTGCCGACCGGCATGAAGCACGGGGTCTCGACCGTACCGTGCGGCAGCGTCCAGCGCCCCGCGCGCGCGGCGCCGTCCACGGCCTCGAGGTGGAAGTCGAACATCAGAGGTCGGCCCTCGCGCGCCGGGCACCGGAAGGACACCCGCCGACGGCTGATGGCTGATGGCTGACGGCTCTCTTCACAGGATCACCATCGCGTCGCCGTAGCTGTAGAACCGGTACCGCCGCTCGATCGCCTCGCGGTACGCGTCGAGCACGGTCTCGCGCCCCGCGAACGCCGCCACGAGCATGAGCAGCGTCGAGCGGGGAAGGTGGAAGTTGGTGAGCAGCCGGTCCACCGCGCGGAAGACGTGGCCCGGGCGGATGAAGAGCGACGTCCAGCCCGCTCCCGGCGCGACCGTGCCGTCTGGTCGAGCGCGCGCCTCCAGCGCGCGTGTCACGGTCGTGCCCACGGCCCACACCGCGCCGCCCCTCGCGCGTGCGGCGTCGATGACCGCCGCGGTCTCCTCGGGTACCACGAAGGCCTCGGGGTCGAGGTGGTGGTGCGCCGGGTCGGCCACGCTCACCGGCCGGAAGGTCCCCGGCCCCACGTGCAGCGTCACCCGGGCGACCGCAGCGCCGCGCGATTCGATCGCCGCCAGCAGGTCCGCCGTGAAGTGGAGGCCCGCGGTCGGCGCCGCCACGGACCCCGGCGCGGCCGCGTAGACCGTCTGGTAGCGCTCGGCATCGACGGCGGTGGCGTCCCTCCGGATGTACGGCGGCAGCGGCACGAGCCCGCGGCGCGAGAGGACGGCGTCGTCGCCGCCCGGCCCCTCGAGGCGCACGCGCCGCTCTCCCGTGGCGAGGCGCTCGATGACCTCGACCCTGTCTTCGCCCTCGAGCCTGAGCACCATCCCGGCGCGGATCCTGCCGCCCGGCCGCACCAGCGCGCGCCAGGCGCCGTCCGCTTCGCGGGTGACCAGAAGGACCTCTGCGGCCCCGCCTCCCCTGCGGCGGGCCCTGAGTCGGGCCGGGATCACCCGGGAGTCGTTGATGACCACCACGTCGCCGGGCTCCACGAAGGAGGGGAGGTCCGAGAATACGTGGTGCGAGACCCGTGAGACGTGAGACGTGAGGCGTGAGGCGTGAGACGGCGCTGGCGGCCGCTGGCTGACGGCTGACGGCTGACGGCTGACAACCATCAGCCGGCTCGCGTCCCGCCGGGCCGCTGGGACCTGAGCGATCAGCTCCTCGGGGAGCGCGTAGTCGAAGTCGGAGGTCTTCACCGCCGCCGTCTCACCTCTCACCTCTCACCCATCACCTGTCACCCATCACTCCCGTGCTTCCCTTCCGCGCCCCGGCCCGCGAAGCTTACGCGCAGGCGTCCAGCCCGGCCAGCGCGCGGCGGCGCCCGAGCCACGACCTGGGAGGAATCACAAGTGTTGGCACCGGCGAGTCGGAACCTGTTGCTGCGGGTGAGCGTGGCCGTGGCCGTGGTCGTCGCGGCGAAGCTGGTGGCGCACCTGGCGGGGTGGGAGGCGATCTCCCTCAACCCGCTCTTCTCCGGCGTCATCGCGGCGAACGTCTTCCTGATGGGCTTCCTGCTGAGCGGCGTCCTCTCCGACTACAAGGAGAGCGAGCGGATGCCCGGAGAGCTGGCGGCCAGCCTCGAGAACCTGTACGAGGAGATGCGTGCCATCGCCATCGCCAAGCCGGAGGCCGACGTCGCCGCGAGCCTCGCACGGGTGGCCGGCGTGAGCCGTGACCTCCTGGACTGGTTCCACAAGAGGATCGGCACGCCCGAGATGCTCGGACGGCTGAACTCGCTGACCCCGCACCTCGCCGCGATCGAGAAGTGGGCCCAGGCGGCCCTCGTCGGACGCCTCAAGCAGGAGCAGGCGAACATCCGCCGTCTGGTCGTCCGCATCGACACCATCAGGGAGACGTCCTTCATCTCCTCCGGCTATCTGATTGCCGACGCCATGACGCTGCTCCTGTGCTTCGGACTGGTCTTGATCAAGTACGACCCGTTCTACGAGTCCGTCTTCTTCGCCGCCGTCATCACCTTCCTGCTGGTCTTCCTCCGCACGTTGATCCGGGACCTCGACAACCCGTTCGGCTACTACGAGAGCAGCTCCGGCGAGGACGTCTCGCTGGCGCCGATCGAGCAGCTGGCGGCTCGGCTCGCCGCTGGCGCCGGAGTGTAGGACAATACCACGCCTGACTCGCCCCGTCCGCCGAAAGATTCGGCGGAAGAGGGATGCGGACCGTGGTATTTCTCGACGGAGGGTGCCGAGAATTTCGACGCAACGCAAACCCAACAACGCCAATCGTTTCCGCGGTTCTGACCGCAGAACGGCTCTCCAACCGTTGAGTTCCACAACGATCCGGCTGGCGCCTACGCCGCTGGAGCCGCCTTGGCAAAGCCATCGTGAACAATGACTTAGGACCCAGCCCGAGCCCCGGGCTCGGTGGCCCCATCCTTGCCCTTCAGTCGGCCAGCCGGAGTGCGCTTCCTCGGACGGCCACAGCTGGTCTTGCCGGCCTCCGAGGGCGACGAACAGCGGGAGGTTCACAATGGTCATGGTGCTCGTGGTGCTCACCTTCGCGGCATTCATCGCCCTGGACTACTTCGTCCTGAGCAAGCGCCCCGCCGAGGCGCTGTCGATGGCGGGGGCGGGCGCGGCGTTGGAGCCGGTAGCGGTGGCGGGGCAGTCGGTGCCGGACGGCGTCTTCCTCCAGCCGCAGTTCACCTGGAGCCGGTTCGGCGCGAGCGGAGAGGTCTACCTCGGCGTGCACCCGATGCTGCTCGGCCTGGTGGGCTCGCCCTCCGCGGTGGCCTTCCTCGAGGTGGGCAAGCGGATCGTCAAGGGTGAGCCGCTCGCGAGGCTCGAGCGGGCGGGCCGGAAGCTCACGGTGCGCTCCCCGGTGACCGGTGTCGTGGAGCGGGTGAACGCCTCCGCTCAGGGCGGCGCCAGGTGGAGCGGCGCGGAGGGGAACGACGGGGCGTGGCTCTATCGGATCCAGGCCGACCGCGTCGGCGACGAGGTGCCGCGGTGGTTCCTCGGCGAGCAGGCGGCCGAGTGGACCAGGCGGCGCTACCACGAGCTGCGGGCCTACCTGCAGGAGGCGGTGGCGGCGGGCCATCTCGGGACGGTGATGGCCGACGGTGGCGAGCTGCCCCAGGGCATCCTAGGCGAGATGGACGAGAGCGTGTGGACCGGGCTCGACGACCGGTTCCTCGCCCACTCGGACTGACGACCACGGCCGGATCCGGGACGCGCGAGGCGGGGGAGGATCGGGGATGAGGCGCAGGGACTTCTTCGGTGCAATCGGCGCGGCCGGCGCGACGGCGGCGCTCGCGCGCTCGGCCCGGGCGGACGGGCCCGCTGCGGGGAGCGCCGCCGCCGATCCCGTCGGCGTGCTGGTGGACACCACCCGGTGCGTCGGCTGCCGGATGTGCGAGTTCAACTGCGCGCGCATCAACGGCCTCCCGAAGCCGGACCTGCTCCGCGAGGACAGCCCCGACGTGCAGCCGTCGGTGACCCAGTGGACCGTCGTGCAGCGCCACGAGGTCGAGGGCCGGTCGATCACCGTCAAGCGCCAGTGCATGCACTGCCTCCAGCCCGCCTGCGCCTCCGCGTGCCTGACCAAGGCGATGCACAGGACCGCGGACGGGCCGGTGACCTGGCGGAGCGGCAAGTGCATGGGCTGCCGCTACTGCATGGTGTCGTGCCCATTCGACGTTCCGAAGTTCGAGTACCACAGCCCCGTGCCGAGCATCCAGAAGTGCCAGTTCTGCACGGCCCGCGTCACCGCCGGCGAGCAACCGGCGTGCGTCGCGGCCTGCCCGGCGGGGGCGCTGACGTTCGGGCGCCGCGGGAACCTCCTCGACGAGGCCCGCCGCCGGATCTACACCGAGCCCGGCCGCTACGTCGCGCACATCTACGGCGAGCACGAGGCCGGGGGGACCAGCTGGCTCTACCTGAGCGCGGTGCCGTTCGAGCGGATCGGTTTCCGCACCGACATCGCGCACGAGGGGTATCCGACGTTCGCGCGCGAGTTCCTGTACGCGGTGCCGCAGGTGGACATCCTGGCGCCGCTGTTCCTGCTGGGGCTCGCCCGCGCCGCCGCCGCCAGGGACGCGGACGAGGGAGGTGAGGAGTGAGCGCCGGCGTCAGGGCGATAGGCGCCCCCGGCCTCTCCCGGGAGTTCGGTCGCTTCGTCCGGTTCCTGCTGTCGGAGTTGCGGCCCAAGGGACCGCTGCTGACCCCGTTCAACGTGATCACCACGGGCATCCTGATCGCGACGGTGGCGATCCTCGTCGTCCGGTTCGCGTTCGGCCTCGGTGCCATCACCAACCTCTCGCAGGACGTCCCCTGGGGGCTGTGGATCGGATTCGATGTCATCACCGGCGTCGCGTTCGCCGGCGGTGCGTACGTCATCACCTTCCTCGTCTATATCCTCAGGGTCGAGAAGTACCACCCGATCCTGCGCGTGACGGTGCTGAACGGGTTCCTGGCCTACCTCTTCTACTCGGGCGCGCTCCTCCTCGACCTGGGGCGGCCGTGGAACGTGGTGAACCCGGTCATCGGCAACTCGTTCGGCGTCAGCTCGGTGATGTTCCTCGTGGCGTGGCACTTCATGCTCTACCTGATGATGCTGTTCCTCGAGTTCTCGCCGGCGGTGGCGGAGTGGCTCGGCTGGCGCCGGGCCCGCCGGATCGTGGGCGCGATGACCCTCGGCGGCGTGATCGTGGGCATCACCCTCTCGATCCTCCACCAGTCCGGCCTCGGCGCGCTGTTCCTGATGGCCCGGGACAAGGTCCACCCTCTGTGGTGGTCGGAGTTCCTCCCGCTGATGTTCCTGGTGTCCAGCATCTTCGCCGGGCTCTCGATGGTGATCTTCGAGGGGAGCATCACCCACAAGGTCTTCCATCACCGGGTGGGTGCGCGCCTGCGAGCCACCAACGACGAGATCGTGCTCGGCCTCGCCCGCATCTGCGGCGCGGTCATGTTCGTGTATCTCTTCGCGCAGATCCTGGTGTTCGTGCACGGTCGGCGCGGTCCGTATCTGGCCACCGGCTGGGGCGCCTGGTATCTGGTCGAGATGGTGGCGTTCACCGCCGTTCCGGCGGCGCTGTACGTGTACGCCTGCCAGCGCGGGCACCTGCCGACCGTCAGGCTCGCGGCGGTGCTGGCGCTCGTCGGGATCCTGCTGAACCGGCTCAACGTGTCGATCATCGCCTTCAAGTGGTACCTGCCCGTGCGGTACGTGCCGACCTGGATGGAGGTCGTCGTGACGCTCGGCGTCATTAGCGCGGAGCTCTGGGTCTTCCGGTGGGTGGTGAGCCGGATGCCGGTGCTCGACTTCAACCTGGGGCACGGGGAGCGGATCGGCGTCGATCCGGTCGCCGCGCGCCACGTCGCCTGAGAGGACTGGGACGATGCAGGGTGACATCTTCGCGACGAAGGGGCTCGAGTACCTCATCGTCGTCGCATACCTGGTCCTGCTGGTGATGGCGGTCAAGTACCTGGCGCCGCCGCAGGTCGCCCCCGCCGTGGGGTCGCGGCGCGCCCGCAGGGGGCCGCCGCCCGCGCCGTGGTTCGCTCTGGCGGACGGGCTGCGCTTCCACCAGGGGCACAGCTGGGTGTCGGACCGCGGTGGCGAGGTGGTGACGGTCGGGCTCGACGACTTCGCGGCGCAGCTGGTCGGCGCTCCGGACGCGATCGCGCTCCCCGCCGTGGGCTCGAAGGTGCGGCAGGGGGAGATCGCCTGGCAGGTGCGTGTGGGCGACCGGGAGCTGGCGATGGTCTCTCCCGTGGACGGCGAGGTCGTCGCGGTGAACCAGGAAGTGCTCGCCGCCCCGCAGCGCGCGACGGACGACCCGTACGGCATGGGCTGGCTCCTGAGGGTGCAGGCCCCAGAGCGCCGCGCCTCGCTGCGGAACCTCCTCTCCGGCGACCTGGCGGTCGCCTGGATGCGGCAGACGGTCGAGCGGCTCCGCGGCCTGCCCGCGGGCGCCCTCGGCGCGATGTTGCCTGACGGCGGCGTGCCGGTGCGCGGCTTCGGGCGCGCCTTCGGCTCGGAGGAGTGGGACGTGGTGGCCCGGGAGTTCTTCCTCACCGACTGACGGGCGGTGCGAGCCGTCCGCGAGGAGGACGTAATGCAGGCCAACCCCGGTCGGACCGTGCCGGAGCAGCCGTGCGTGTGGGTGAGCGCCGGCGTGCTCAGCTACCGTCCGTGCGACCGGGAGTTCGACTGCGAGGCCTGCCCGCTGCACCTCGCCCTCCGTGGCGGCGGGGTCGGTGCGGCCGCGGCCGGGGGCTCGGCCGCCGGCCCCGACGACCCGGTGGGCCGGTACCTGGCCGGCCTCGGCGCCGGTTGCGCTCTGCACCTGGACCGCGCGTACAGCGAGGATGGGCTCTGGCTCCAGAGCGACGCGTCTGGAGAGGTGAGGATCGGCCTCGACGACTACACGCTGCGCCTCCTGCAGCCGGTGGACGACGTGGTGCTCCCGCGGATCGGGTTGTGGCTGCAGCACGGCGCCCCGTGCGCGTGGGTGTACCGCGGGCGCCTGGCCGTCGCGCTGCACGCCCCGGTCGCCTGTGAGGTCGTCGCCGTCCATCCCGACCCCGTGCTCACCCCGCCGGCGGGCGGCCTCCGCTCGGACGATCGGTGGTGGTTCCGGGTGCGCCCCAGAGAGCCGCTCGCCGAGGCCGCGGGCCTCCGCCGCAACGAGGCGCTCCTCACCTGGTACCTCGGGCGGGTGCGGACCGTCCACGAGCACCTCGACTCCGTGACGGTGCCCCCGGCGTGCGCGTCGCTGGGCCCGATGGCCGCCGACGGCGGCCTCCCGGCCGGCGACCTGGAGGCGGTCCTGGGCCGCGAGCGGTTCGCGGCGCTGGTCGGCTCCCTGTTCCCGATGCAGATTTAGCGAAGGGATGGAGGGCGGCCGCTGGTCGCTCGCGGGGACCGGGGCGGCGCGGGTCGCGGAAGGAGCCCAAGATGGCCAAGCCCTCCTGGCTCACGGCGGTCACCTCGACGCTCAGTTTCCGGCTGTTCCTCGTACTCTCCCTGACCGTCCTCCTGCTGTTCGCGCTCTACGCCGCCATCTCGCAGCGCTTCCAGTCCCTGGCCGTCGAGGGCCAGGTGAAGTCCGCGGCCCTCCGCACCAGCGACATCATCCGTCAGAGCCTGCACGCGAGCATGCTCCGCAACGAGCGCGAGCGCACGCACGAGATGATCCAGCTCATCGGCCGCGAGCCGGGGGTCGAGGCGGTCCGCATCTACAACAAGCAGGGAGTGATCACCTACTCCAGCGCGGCCCGGGAGATCGGCGCGGCCGTCGACCGTCGGGCGGAGGCGTGCTACGTCTGCCACGCGGCCGCCCAGCCGCTGAGCGCAGTCCCCACGACGGAGCGAGCGCGCATCTACCGGAAGGCCGGGACCTACCGGGTGCTGGGGCTCATCAACTCGATCCCCAACGAGCGGTCCTGCAGCGAGGCGTCCTGCCACGCGCACCCCGCCTCCATCTCGGTGCTCGGCGTCCTGGACGTGCAGATGTCGCTCGAGGCGCTCGACGCCGAGGCGGCGGTGGCCCGCCGGCGGGCGCTGGGGCTCTCGCTGGGCGTGGTGCTGCTGTCGATGGGACTGGTGGCCGCGATCCTGTACCGGGCCGTGTACCGGCCCACCCACGCGCTCCGCCGCGGCACCGAGCGGCTCGCGGACGGCGACCTGTCGGTCGAGATAGACCTGCGCGGCAGCGACGAGCTCGGCCAGTTGGCGGCGTCCTTCAACCGGATGGCGCGGAGCCTGCGCGACGCCGACGCCGAGCTGCGCGACTGGTCGCACACCCTCGAGGACCGCGTCCACCAGAAGACCCGCGAGCTGGAGCACCTCACCGCCCAGATGGTCCAGGTCGAGAAGACCTCATCCTTGGGCCGGATGGCCGCGACGGTCGCCCACGAGTTGAACAACCCGCTCTCCGGTATTCTCACCTACGCCAAGCTCACCTCGCGCCGGCTCGGGCGCCTGGTCCCCGAGGGTGCCGACCGCCAGAAGGCGCTCGACGGCCTGGAGCTGATCCAGTCCGAGGCGATGCGCTGCGGGAACATCGTCCGGAACCTGCTCACCTACGCGCGGCAGGGGAGCGCCGAGTTCGCGGCGGCGGCGCTGCACGGGCTCGTCGACCGGGCGCTGACGCTGGTCGCCCACCACACGGAGATCAGGGGCATCGCGACGGAGCGCGATCTGACGCTCGCCGACGACCAGGTGGTCTGCGATGCGGAGCAGATCGTGCAGGCCCTCATCGCCCTGATGATCAATGCCGTGGAGGCGATGGGCGAGGGCGGCCGGCTTGCGGTGCGGACCTGGTCCGAGGAGGCCGAGCCGGGCCTGGTCCGCCTCAGCGTCCGGGACACCGGCGTGGGGATCACGCCCGAGTTGCAGAAGCGCATCTTCGACCCGTTCTTCAGCACCAAGCACGAGACCAAGGGCGTCGGGCTCGGCCTGGCCGTGGTCTACGGCATCGTGCAGCGCCACGAGGGCCGGATCGAGGTCGAGTCGCGTCTCGGTCAGGGGACGACGTTCACCATCACGCTGCCCCGGCGGCCCGCGGGTTCCCTCGCGGCCGGCGCCGGCGCGGGCGAGGGAGGCGCGAGGGAGGCATGAGCGGTCGACGCATCCTCATCGTGGACGACGAACTGTCGGTGCGCAGTTCGCTCGAGGAGTGGTTCAAGGAGGACGGCTTCCAGGTCGAGACGGCGGAGGACGGCCAGGCGGCGCTGCGGGCGATGGACCGGGGGCCGTTCGACATCGTCCTGCTCGACCTCAAGATGCCCGGGATGGACGGCATCAGCGTGCAGAAGCGGGTCCGCGAGATCGACCCCGATGCCACCATCATCATCCTCACGGCCTACGCGTCCGTCCAGACGGCGGTGGAGGCGCTGAAGCTCGGGGCCTTCGACTACGTCACCAAGCCGGTCGACCCGGACGAGCTCTCCAACCTGGTGCGCAACGCGCTGCACACCAAGGCGCTGGCCGAGGAGAACGTCCGGCTCAAGGAGAAGGTGTCGGAGCTGACGCAGGCCTCGCCCATCCTCGCCGTCAGCCCCAGGATGGAGCACGTGCTGGAGCTGATCCGCACCGTGGCGGAGACGGACTCGAGCGTGGTCATCCGGGGCGAGAGCGGCACCGGCAAGGAGCTGGTGGCCCGCGCGATCCACGCG
>Ga0316620_10001196_pt1 | contig 11047 bp, 10 predicted proteins | sample OWC_Aug_M1_C1_D5_FD_207651 | JGI IMG/M metagenome (GOLD analysis project Ga0316620, IMG submission 207651) | Wetland soil microbial communities from Old Woman Creek delta, Ohio, United States - OWC_Aug_M1_C1_D5_B | ecosystem: Environmental > Terrestrial > Soil > Wetlands | place: USA: Ohio...
CATCGCCAAGGGCCTGCCGCCGCTCATCCAGGCGGTACGCGCCACGGGGCAGACCGTTCTATGGTGCTGTGATCCGATGCATGGCAATACGGAAGCAACCGCTTCCGGGCTCAAGACACGCCGCTTCGAGAACATCGTCGCTGAACTCGAACAAGCGTTCGCAATTCATGACGAGCTCGGCTCGTATCTCGGGGGAGTGCACTTCGAGCTCACGGGCGAAGATGTCACCGAATGCATCGGCGGCGCGCGCGGTCTCACCGAAGCGGATCTCGCGCGCTCCTACCGCTCGAGCGTAGACCCGAGGCTGAACTACGAGCAGGCGCTGGAACTCGCGATGTTGATCGCGCGTCGTGCGCGTCACGGCTAGCGGGCCGTCGCATCAGGACCTGGTCCGCGCCGCGTATTCGTCCAGCGCGGCCCAGGCAGCCCGCGCCGTGATGCGCCGGCTTTGTCCCGGCAACAAACCTCCAAGCTCCCAGGGCCCGATCCGGATGCGCACGAGACGCAGCGTCGGCGCTCCCACGGCTGCGGTCATGCGCCGGACCTGGCGGTTGCGGCCTTCGGTAATGGTCAGGCAGATCCAACTCGTCGGGACGCGCAGGCGATGGCGAATCGCGGGCGTTCGCGGCCAGAGGCCGTCCGGCTCTGCCTTCAGCCGCTCGACGATCGCCGGCCGCGTCGGCCCGTCGGCAAGCGCGACGCCCTTGCGCAAGCGCTCGAGCGCGGCGTCTTCAGGGACCCCCTCGACCTGAACCCAGTAGGTCTTTGGCAGGTGCGACCGAGGCTGGGTGATGCGGGCCTGCAGCGGACCGTGATCGGTCAGCAACAGCAATCCCTCGCTGTCGAAATCCAGGCGCCCCGCGACCCTCAGGCCGGCCCCGCGCAGGTGGTCCCCAAGCGTCGTCCGTCCGGCGCTGTCCCGAAACTGGCTCAGTACGCCATAGGGCTTGTTGAACAGAACGAGCACCACGGTCTTATACGTATTCAGATCATCGTGTTAGCTGGCTATCTTACCGATCGAGACCGTGTCACGGTGCGCTGAGCCAGGTCCGTGCGGCCGCCGATCGCCAGCCGGCCCTGGCAATCGGTATATTCGGCATGAGTCACGTGGATCGGAGCAGGCCTTGGTCAAACTGACTTCCCCCGGCGGCACGAAGATCACCGGTCCCCTGCGGTCCGAGTTCGGAGCGATTCTCACCCTCGATGCGCAGGACTTCGTCGCCGCCCTCGCGCGGCAATTTGACGGGCGCGTACAGGAGCTGCTGCGGCAGAGGGAGCAGCGGCAACGCGAGCTGGATTCCGGTTCGCTTCCGGATTTCCTGCCCGAAACACGCAGCATCCGCGAGTCCGAGTGGCGCGTCGCCCGGATTCCTGGAGACCTGCTCGATCGCCGCGTCGAGATCACGGGTCCGAGCGAACGGAAGATGATCATCAATGCGCTCAACTCGGGCGCAAAGATGTTCATGGCCGACTGCGAGGACTCGCTCACTCCAAGCTGGGACAACGTCATCCAGGGCCAGATCAACCTGCGCGACGCTGTCCGTCGCTCCATCAGCTACACGTCACCCGAGGGCAAGAGCTACCGGCTCAACGAAACCACGGCGGTATTGCTCGTCCGGCCGCGCGGCTGGCACCTGCCGGAAAAGCACTGGTTGGTGGACGGGACGCCGGTCCCGGGTGCGTTCGTCGACTTCGGACTCTATCTCTTCCACAACGCCGGGGAACTCGCAGCGCGGGGCACGGGACCCTACTTCTACCTGCCGAAGCTCGAGAGTCACCTCGAGGCGCGCCTGTGGGCGGATGTCTTCCGCTTTGCGGAGGAGCGCCTCGGCCTGAGCCGGGGGACGATCAAGGCGACGGTCCTGATCGAGACCATCCTGGCGGCGTTCGTAATGGACGAGATCCTCTACGAGCTCAGGGACTACATCGTCGGGCTCAACTGCGGCCGCTGGGACTACATCTTCAGTTTCATCAAGAAGTTCAGTCGCCGGCCCGATTTCGTTCTGCCGGATCGGCAGCAGGTCACGATGACGAGCCATTTTCTGCGCTCGTACTCGCTGCTCGTGATCAAGACCTGCCACCGCCGCGGCGCGTTCGCCATGGGCGGCATGGCGGCCCAGATTCCGATCAAGAACGACCCGGTTGCGAACGAAGAGGCGCTCGCGAAGGTACGGGCCGACAAGGAGCGTGAGGCGACCGACGGACACGACGGTACCTGGGTCGCGCATCCCGGTCTCGTACCGATCGCGCTCGAGGTCTTCAACCGGCACATGCCGCGCCCCAACCAGCTGGACCGTTTGCGTGAGGATGTCGCCGTTTCGGCCGCCGACCTCCTGGCGGTCCCCAAGGGAAGCATCACCGAGGCCGGGCTTCGAAACAACATCAGTGTCGGCGTGCAATACATCGCGGCGTGGCTCGGGGGCAACGGCTGCGTGCCCATCAACAACCTCATGGAGGACGCGGCAACCGCCGAGATCTCGCGCGCACAGCTGTGGCAGTGGGTGCACCATGCCGCGGGAGTCCTCGAGGACGGCCGACGCGTCACGCTGGAGCTGGTCCGCCAGCTGATGAGCGAGGAACTGCGCCGGCTCGCCGACCGTGTAGGTTCGGCGGCATTCGCGTCCGGACACTACGAGCACGCCGCGCGCATCGTGGACGAGCTGACGGCGCGACCGGATTTCGCGACGTTCCTGACGCTCGCCGCGTATCGGGAGATCGATTGACGACCATTGATACGACACCTGCAACCTGATGGAGCCCACCGATGACGGATGCCGCACGCGCGATCGAGAACGACTGGAAGACGAATTCCCGCTGGCAGGGGGTGGTCCGCCCCTACAAGGCCGCGGACGTCGTGCGGCTGCGCGGCAGCGTCCGCGTCGAATATTCGCTCGCGCGCCTCGGCGCAGAGAAGCTGTGGCGCTACCTGCACGAGAAGCCGTTCGTCAACGCGCTCGGGGCGCTCACCGGCAATCAAGCCATGCAGCAGGTGCGGGCCGGGCTCGACGCGATCTATCTCTCCGGCTGGCAGGTGGCGGGCGACGCCAATCTGGCGGCGCAGATGTATCCCGACCAGTCGCTGTATCCCGCGGACTCCGTCCCCGCGGTGGTCAGGCGCATCAACAACACGCTGCAACGCGCGGATCAGATCGATCACGCCGAAGGCAAGCATGGCATCGACTGGCTGAAGCCGATCGTCGCCGACGCCGAAGCGGGCTTTGGCGGTGTGCTCAACGCCTTCGAGCTCATGAAGGCGATGATCGAAGCCGGCGCCGCCGGCGTGCATTTCGAGGATCAGCTGTCATCGGCAAAGAAGTGCGGTCATATGGGTGGCAAGGTGCTGGTACCAACCCAGGAAGCGGTCAACAAGCTGGTCGCCGCGCGCCTGGCGGCGGACCTGTGTGGCGTTCCGACGCTGCTCGTCGGGCGCACCGATGCAGAGTCGGCGAATCTGCTCACCTCCGACATCGACGAGCGGGATCATGAGTTCATCGAGAAGCGGGCACGCACCGCGGAAGGCTTCTTCTACGTCCGGCAGGGGATCGAGTCCGCGGTCGCCCGCGGGACCGCTTATGCGCCGTACGCGGATCTGGTCTGGTGCGAGACGGCGGTACCCGATCTTGCGCAAGCGAAGGCATTCGCCGAGGGCGTACGCCGTCGTTATCCGGACAAGCTCCTCGCCTACAATTGCTCGCCGTCGTTCAACTGGAAGAAGAAGCTTGATGACACGACCATCGCCCGATTCCAGCGCGAGCTCGGTGCCATGGGCTACAAGTTCCAGTTCGTGACGCTCGCCGGCTTTCATGCCCTCAATTTCAGCATGTTCGAACTGGCTCGCGGCTACCGCGAGAGCCAGATGAGCGCATACGTCTCGCTGCAGCAGGCCGAATTCGCCGCCGAGGCGCAGGGCTATACTGCGACCAAGCACCAGCGCGAAGTGGGCGCCGGATATTTCGACGACGTCACCCAGGTCGTCACCTCCGGTACCTCGTCCATCACGGCGCTCGCCGGCTCGACGGAAGAGGCGCAGTTTCACGCCAAGAAGCACTGAGGCATCCTCGAGGGAGTCGATGGCCGATCCGCGCGCCGCACCGCGGTTCGACGCGAGGGCATTCGTCCGGGCATTGCCGGCGCGCCCCGGGGTCTATCGCATGCTCAATGCCGCGCGCGAGGTGATCTACGTCGGCAAGGCGCGGAGCCTGCGCGATCGCGTCGGCAGCTATTTCCAGGCGAGCAACGTGGCACCCAAGGTGCAGACGCTCGTGGCGCAGGTGGCGGACATCGAGGTCACGGTCACCAATTCGGAAATCGAGGCGCTGCTCCTCGAGTACAACCTCATCAAGGAACACCGGCCCCGCTACAACGTGCTCATGCGGGACGACAAGAGCTTTCCGTTCCTGCATCTCGACACCCGGCACGAGTTTCCGCGCATCGCCTACTACCGGGGCCCCACCGGAATTGCGGGCCGGCTGTTCGGACCGTACCCGAACGCGTTCGCTGCGCGCCAGACCCTGAGCCAGCTGCAAAAACTGTTCCGCCTGCGGCCCTGCGAAGACAGCTATTTCTCCAATCGATCGCGTCCCTGCCTGCAGTACCAGATCGGGCGCTGCTCGGGTCCCTGCGTCGGCCTCATCTCGAAGGACGACTACGCGCGTGAGGTGCGGACCGCCATCAAGGTGCTCGAGGGACGCAATGACGAGGTGAATGCGGACCTTGCGCGGCAGATGGAGGCGGCGTCCGCTGCGCTCGAATACGAGCAGGCCGCGCGCCTGCGCGATCAGCTGGCGCACCTGAAGGAGGTGCAGGCGGAGCAGATCGTCACTTCGGCACGCCGCGAGGACGCCGATGCCGTCGGCATTGCCAGCGACCGTGGTCAGCATTGCCTCGCGATGCTGTTTGTCCGCGCGGGCCGCAATCTCGGCACCGTGAACTTCTTTCCGAAAGCGCCGCTCGACGATCCGGCCGAGGTCCTGTGCTCGTTCGTCGAGCAGTACTATCTGGCGCACGAGCCGCCCGCACGGATCATAGTCAGTCGCGGTGCACTGGATCTCGAACCGCTCGCCGCAACCCTCAGCGGGCGGCATGAACGCAAGATCACGATCACAGCCGGCAGCCGCGGCATCGCGGCACGCTGGCGGCGGATGGCCGACGAGAACGCCGCGCAAGCGCTGCGCATGCGGCTCACCAGCATCGCCGGACTCGACGAGCAGTTTGCCGCCCTGTCCTCGGCGCTGCAGCTTCCGGAGGAACCACAGCGGCTCGAGTGCTTCGACATCAGCCACACGGGCGGGGAGGGCACGGTCGCCTCCTGCGTGGTATTTGGACGCGACGGACCGGTCAAAAACGAGTACCGCCGGTTCAACATCGCCGGGGTCGCGCCCGGCGACGATTATGGCGCGCTTCACCAGGCGATCACGCGGCGCTACACGCGGGTGAAGGCGGGCGAGATACCCGCGCCCGACGTGCTGCTGATCGACGGCGGCCGCGGACAGATCCAGGCTGTGCAGGGCGCACTCGAAGCTGTTGCGATCGCTCCGCCAGTGGTCGTCGGCGTCGCCAAGGGGGCCGATCGGCGCCCGGGCCAGGAGCGCCTTTTCTTGTTGGGCTCGGAGGCGCCGACTATACTTGCCCCGGATTCACCTGCCCTGCATCTCATTCAGCGCGTGCGCGACGAGGCGCACCGATTCGCGATCACGGGCCACAGGCGGCGGCGCGCGCGCCGCCACCAGGAATCGGTGCTCGACGCCATCCCCGGCCTCGGTCCGGTCAAACGTCGCGAACTCTTGAAGCATTTTGGCGGTCTGCAGGGCGTGCTGCGTGCGGGGGTGGTCCAGTTTCAGGCGGTCCCCGGTATCGGGCCGCAGCTCGCAACGAGCATTTACGAGCATCTGCATCCCGGAGAGTGAGCTTGCCCGCACATCTCAATCTGCCGAACACGCTGACGTGGCTGCGGATCGTTCTGGTGCCGATGTTGATCGTCCTCTTCTATCTGCCGTGGCCCTGGTCGGACCAGGCGGCCGGGCTGCTGTTCGCGGCTGCAGGAATCACGGACGCGTTCGACGGCTATTTCGCGCGCAAGCTCAACATGACGTCGCGCCTCGGTGCGTTTCTCGATCCGGTGGCCGACAAGCTCATCGTCGCCGTCGCCCTCGTGCTGCTGGTGAGCAAGAACGCCCATTGGTACCTCGTGCTGACGGCCTGCGTCATCATCGGCCGCGAGATCGCGATCTCTGCGCTGCGCGAATGGATGGCGGAGATCGGCGCGCGGGGCAAGGTGGCCGTCTCGACCATGGGCAAGCTGAAGACGATCATGCAGATCGTTGGCCTCAGCATGATGCTGTTCGCCGGCGGCCAGAAGGACTATCTGCTGGTCATATTGCCGATCTACTGGATCGGCCTCGCGCTGATCGTCGTGGCGGCGGTGCTGACGCTGTGGTCGATGGTGCGCTACCTGCGGGCGGCGTGGCCAGACCTGGCAGCGCGCAGTTGACGGCGATCACCGCTCGAGGTCTTCGTAAGTTGCGGATCGGCCGGCAATTCTTGACTCATCCGCCTGCCTCCGTACAATACCGGCCCTCGTCAAGAGCCGGGCGGGAATAGCTCAGTTGGTAGAGCGCAACCTTGCCAAGGTTGAGGTCGCGAGTTCGAGCCTCGTTTCCCGCTCCAGTCTTACTTGCGAGACCCCGGGCTGCATGCCCGGGTATCTCGTTTCCGTGATCCGCCGACGCAAGGCTAGGTGGCAGAGTGGTCATGCAGCGGCCTGCAAAGCCGTGTACGCCGGTTCAATTCCGACCCTAGCCTCCACACGATTGCGCGCCGAGAACCACGCCCTGGTGGCGAAACTGGTAGACGCAACGGACTTAAAATCCGTTGGACCGCGAGGTCCGTGCTGGTTCGATTCCGGCCCAGGGCACAATGACTTACAACGGATATCTCGAGCGATACACTAAGAATATGCTTAAGACCTCGCTGCGCAGATCCGCTCGACCGGACGGTTCCTGCCGATCTGATCCCGGCCCGGCGTCGCCTTGCATATGCTGAGGGCCGAGAACCTGCAGCTCTGGCGCGGAGAACGGCACGTGCTGCGCGGCCTGGGCTTCGAGGTCGCGCCCGGCGAACTCTTGCACGTGGCCGGTCCCAATGGCACGGGCAAGACGACGCTCCTGCGCGTTCTCTGCGGCCTGGCGCAGCCGGAGGAGGGCGAGGTCAGCTGGCGCGGAGTTTCCGTTCGGACGCTGGGTGCCGAATATTTCGTCGACGTCGGCTACGTGGCGCACGATTCCGGCCTCAAGGGAGACTTGACGGCGCGCGAGAACTTGGCGTTCGCAGCCGGATTGCGCTGCGCGGTAACACCGGCGCAGATCGATTCGGCGCTTGCGACGCTGACCATTCGCGACTGCGGCGACTTGCCGGTGCGCGCACTGTCCGCCGGACAGCGCAGGCGCGTTGCGCTCGCTCGGCTGCTGCTGTCGCAGGCGACGATCTGGATCCTCGACGAGCCGCTGACGAACCTCGACACCGCGGGCTCGTCCCTCGTGCTCGGTTTGCTCGCGCAGCACGTGCAATCGGGCGGGCTCGCGCTCGTGGCGGCGCACAGCGAATTGGCGCTCGCTGGCCGCGACGTGCGCAGGCTGGAACTTTCGTGAGCGCGCGCACCGGAATCCTGCGGGCGATGCTGCTGCTCGCGGAGCGTGACCTGCGTCTCGCATTCCGCCGGCCGAGTCAACTCTGCAATCCGCTCGTGTTCTTCCTGGTCGTGACCACGCTCTTTCCGCTCAGCCTCAGTCCGCAGCCGTCGCAGCTCAGAGACATCGCCCCGGGTGTGCTGTGGGTCGCGGCACTGTTATCCTCGCTCCTCGCGCTCGAGGCGCTGCTGAAATCGGATGCCGAAGACGGCACGCTCGAGCAGATGCTGTTGTCCGGGCAACCGCTGGTCGTCCTGGTCGCGGCGAAAACCCTGGCGCACTGGTTCGTGGGCGGACTGCCGCTGGTCGTCATTTCGCCGCTGGCTGCATTCGCGCTCAACGTTCCGGGCGACGCCATCCTGGTGACGGCGGAGGGGCTGCTGATGGGTACGCTGACGCTCAGTTTCATCGGTAGTGTGGGCGCCGCCCTGACGGTCGGAGTCCGCCGCAGCAGCGTGCTGCTGTCGCTGCTCGTGCTGCCGCTCGCCATGCCGCTGCTAATCTTCGGCGCACGCGCGACCGATCTTGCGATTTCCGGAGAAGTTGCGAGCGGACCGCTGTACCTTCTCGGCGCGCTGCTCGCGTTCACTGCAACGCTCGCGCCGTTTGCGTCAGCCGCTGCCGTGCGCATTGGCCTGGAGTAGGGAGTCGAATTCATGTGGCTGTGGTTTCACAAGCTCGGATCGCCACCGCATGTCTACCGGATCGCCGGAAAGATAACGCCGTGGTTCGGCTGGATAGGCGGCATTCTGATCGCCGCGGGCGTGTTCGGAGGGCTGGTGCTGGCGCCGGCCGACTACCAGCAGGGCGAGGGGTTCCGGATTCTCTACGTGCACGCACCGAGCGCATGGATGTCGCTGTTCACTTACGTTGTAATGGCGGTCGCTGCCACCATCGGTCTAATCTGGCGCATGAAGGTTGCGTATTCGGTGGCCGCGAGCTGCGCGCCGATCGGCGCCGCTTTCACAGCCGTGGCACTCGTCACCGGCTCGCTCTGGGGGAAGAAGATGTGGGGCACCTGGTGGGAGTGGGATGCACGCCTGACCTCAGAGCTCATCCTGCTGTTCCTGTATTTCGGCTACATGGCGCTGCGTGCGGCGTACGACGATCAGCAGCGCGCCGATCGCGCGAGCGCGGTCCTCGCCATGGTCGGCGTCGTGAACATTCCGATCATTCACTACTCGGTCGTGTGGTGGAACACGCTGCACCAGCCCGCGAGCGTCACCAAGATGGCGGCGCCGTCGATCGCTCCGGCGATGCTGGTGCCGCTCATTCTGATGTTCTTCGGTTTCAACATCGTATTCGGCGCGCTGCTGTTCACGCGGGTCCGCGGAGAAGTCCTCCTGCGCGAGCGCGGTGCCGACTGGATCCGGGAGCTGCTCGGTAAATCATGAACGTGCGTGATTTTCTCGCGATGGGTGGCTACGCGGCCTACGTCTGGCCGTCATATGCCTTTACGGCGCTTGTCTTCACCTGGATGGTCCTGAGCGCGCGCAAGGCGCACCGGGATGCGCTCGCGGCCGCCCGCAAGCGCTTCGCTCGGGCGAGGTCGGGATCATGACGCCGCGCCGGAAACGCATGACCGCGGTGATCGCGATCCTCGCCGGCGTCGGCGTTGCAACGGTCCTTGCGCTGCGTGCGTTCAAGGAGAATCTCCTCTTCTACTACACGCCGACGCAGCTCGCTGTCGGCGAAGGTACGGGCCACCGCGCCATTCGCCTCGGCGGCATGGTGACCCGGGGCAGCATCTTGCGCCAGCCCGGGAGCCTCGCCGTCAGCTTCGTGGTCACGGACTACACGCGCAGCATCGCCGTGCACTACACCGGCGTGCTGCCCGACCTTTTCCGGGACGGGCAGGGCGTCGTGGTTCATGGGCACCTCGTCAACGGGGAGTTCATGGCCGACGAGGTGCTCGCGAAGCACGACGAGAAGTACATGCCCCCGAACATGAAGGGCAAGGTTCCACCACCCGCGGGGATCGCCCAATGACCGCAGAACTCGGACAGATCGCACTCATCCTTGCGCTGTGCCTCGCAGTCGCCCAGGCGGTATTCGGTCTCGTGGGACCGGCCCGCGGCTGGAGCAACTGGATGGACGCCGTGCGGCCCGCAACCTTCGGCCAGGCCGGTTTCGTCGCGCTTGCCTTCCTGTTCCTGGTCTCGGCGTTCCTCGCCAATGATTTCTCGGTCGAGTACGTGGCGCGCAACTCCAACTCGGCGCTACCCACGATCTACCGGATCGCAGGCGTCTGGGGAGCGCATGAGGGCTCGATGCTACTTTGGGTGCTGATCCTCGCGCTGTGGTCCGCGGCCGTCGCGGCCCTCAGCCGCTCGCTGCCGATCACCTTCGCGAGCCGCGTGCTCGGTGTGCTCGGGATCATCAGCTGCGGCATCCTGCTGTTCATCCTGCTGACCTCGAATCCGTTCGCGCGCCTCGTCCCGGCGCCGTTCGACGGCAACGACCTCAATCCGCTCCTGCAGGATCCGGCGCTCGCCATGCATCCGCCGATCCTGTACACGGGCTACGTGGGCTTCTCGGTCGCCTTCGCGTTCGCGTGCGCGGCCATGATCGAGGGTCGGCTGGATCAGGCCTGGGCACGCTGGACGCGGCCCTGGACCACGGTCGCGTGGCTCTTCCTCACGCTCGGCATCACGCTCGGCAGCTGGTGGGCGTACTACGAGCTCGGCTGGGGCGGCTGGTGGATGTGGGATCCGGTTGAGAACGCGTCCTTCATGCCCTGGCTTGCCGGCACCGCGCTCATTCATTCGCTCGCCGTCACCGAGAAGCGCGGCCTGTTTCGCAGCTGGACCCTGTTGCTTGCGATCTTCACCTTCTCGCTGAGCCTCCTCGGAACCTTCCTGGTGCGCTCGGGCATCATCGTTTCGGTGCACGCGTTCGCTTCGGATCCGCTGCGCGGGGTGTTCATTCTCGCTCTGCTCGCATTCTTCATACTCGGCGCACTCACGCTGTACGCGTGGCGCGCCGGGCAGCTGCGCTCCACGGCCGGATTCGAGCTCTGGTCACGCGAGGCGTTTCTCCTGTTCAACAACATCCTGCTCGTGATCGCCTGCTCGCTGATCCTGCTCGGCACGCTCTATCCGTTGCTGCTGGCGCTCCTCGAGCTCGGCACGATCTCCGTGGGACCGCCGTATTTCCAGCTCGTGTTCCTGCTGCCGATCATTCCGCTGCTGGCGCTCATCATCGTCGGCATGCATTCGTCGTGGAAGCGCGCGCGTCTCGAACCGGTGCGGCTGCGCCTCATGGCGCTGGTCGGCATTGCTGCGGTGGCCGCCGCAGGATTGTCGTTCGTGTACTCGGGCCGCCTGCGGCTGATGGTGCTGGTCGGCATGCTGCTGGCGCTC
>Ga0316620_10001197_pt1 | contig 11041 bp, 11 predicted proteins | sample OWC_Aug_M1_C1_D5_FD_207651 | JGI IMG/M metagenome (GOLD analysis project Ga0316620, IMG submission 207651) | Wetland soil microbial communities from Old Woman Creek delta, Ohio, United States - OWC_Aug_M1_C1_D5_B | ecosystem: Environmental > Terrestrial > Soil > Wetlands | place: USA: Ohio...
GCCTGCGAGCGACTTTCCGGTCGCATCGTGCGGCGCGCCGTGGCCGGCGACCCACACCATGCGCCCGCCCTGCGTCACCACCGCCGGCGAAAACGCCCGCTTCTTCTGCCAGGTGCCCTCGACATAGCGTCTTTCCATGATTCCGCCTTTCGTGGTCAACTGCGCCGCCGCAACGACCCATCATAATCGGGCATCGTCGGGAGGTCTCCGTTGTCGCGAAATGGGGGATTTTTCAGACCCGGCGGCACCGCCGGCCGGGAGCGCACGTGAGCTTCTACGACGGCCAGGCGCCGCTGCATATCGCCGCCCAGCTCGTGATGGGCGGCTTCTTCCTGTTCCAGGGCGTCAAGAACATGCGGCGCTGGAAGGTGAATGTCGGCCGCATGGCGGCGCTCGGCATCCCGAAGCCGGCCCTGTGCCTCGCGATCGGCTTCGCGATCCAGTTCCCCGGCACGTTCATGGTGCTGCTGGACTGGCACCGGCCGGCCGGCGTCGCGCTGCTGATGCTGTTTACGGTGCTCGCGACGGCCGTGTTCCACCGCTTCTGGCGGATGACCGACCCGGTGCGGGCCGAGTATCATTTCCTGCTCTTGACCTACAACGTGTTCGTGATCGGCGCGCTGCTGCTCCTGATCTGAGCCGCGCTCAGCCGGTTCGCGCCGGCGGTTTCGCCCGCACCGCCATCCAGCCGGCAAGCAGCGCGCAGACCGATGCCACCGTGAAGATGATTCCCATCGGCCGCCAGGTGCCGTCGGCCAGCAGACCGGCAAGCTCCTGCAGCGCGGCCGGCCAGAAGAACTGCGAAAACACCACCGCACCCGAGGCCGATCCTGCCAGGTCGGGATTCACCGCCATCGCACCGGCCTGGGCGTAGGGCATGGCAAGGCCCTGGGCGATGCCGACGAAGATGCCCGGAATATAGAGCGCCGGCATCGACAGCCCGCCAAAGGCGAGCCAGCCGACCAGCATCGCCGCCGTCCCGACGCCGGCCCAGCCGCCGAGCATGGTCATGAACTCGATCGAGCAGCGATTGCCGATCCGCCCGGAGATGAAATTCCCGGCCATGAATCCGGCGGGAAACGCGAAAAACCACAATCCGACCTCGGCCGCATCGGCCTTGAGCACCTCGACCGCGAGAAACGAGGCCGCGGTGGCCTGGGTGAAGAACGCACCCGACATGAATCCGGGCAGCAGCACGAAGCCGACGAACCGCGCCTTGCGGAACAGCGACCGGTACCCGGCGATGATGCCGAGGCCCATCCCTCGCGCCGGGCGCACCCGGGTCTCCGGAATGATGGTCGCGGCGGCGACGATGACCAGAATGCCGACGGCGGTCGCGAACACGAACATCGCCCGCCAGCCGAACAGATCGGTCAGCGCGCCGCCGATCGGCGGCGCGACCATCGGCCCGAGAACGTAGGCGGCGGTCAGATAGGCGATCACCTGCGCCGCGCGGTCGAGGCCGTAGACGTCGCGGGCGATCGCGCGGGCGAGCACGACGCCGCATCCGGCTCCGGCCCCCTGCAACATGCGCCCCGCGATCAGCATGCCGATATTGTGGGCGAGAAGGCACAGCGCCGCCCCGACGGCGAACAGCACCAGCCCGAACAGCAATACGCGCTTGCGCCCGAACCGGTCGGACAGGCCGCCATAGGCCACGGTCACGAACGCCATGCTCAGCATGGCGAGCGACAGCGTGAGCTGCGCGGTCCCGGTCGACACACCGAACGCCGCCTTCACCGCCGGAATGGCGGGAATGAAGAGGTGTATCGACAGCGGCCCGATGAACGTGATGGAGACCAGCGCGACGAAGAAGTACCAGCGCGGCCGGAATGGCATCGTCATGGCATCCGCTTAGCACGTCCCGCCGGACCGGCCTAGGCCGACCGCAGCCGTCCCGCCCAGCGTGACCCGAGCGGGCGGTGCGGGCTCGACGCGGGCGGCGTAGCATGGTTTCTTAGCGGTCCCGTCGTCCGGCACCGAGAACCAGAGGGAACCAAGACGATGCCCAATGCCGCCTTGCCGCTCGCCCGCTTCCGGGTGCTCGACCTTACCCGCGTGCGGTCCGGGCCGACATGCGTCAAGGTATTCGCCGACTGGGGCGCCGATGTGATCAAGATCGAAGCGCCGCCGGAGCTGGCCGACGGCGACGGCTACACCGGCGATCGCAGCTCGTCGGATTTCCAGAACCTGCACCGCAACAAGCGCTCGCTCACCCTGAACCTCAAGGAAGCCGACGGCCGCGCGATCTTCATGAAGCTGGTCGAGCGGGCCGACGTCATCGTCGAGAACTACCGCCCCGATGTGAAGAATCGCCTCGGCATCGACTACGAATCGGTGCGCAAGGTGAACCGGCGCATCGTCTACGGCTCGATCTCCGGCTTCGGCCAGGACGGGCCCTATGCCAAGCGGCCCGGCGTCGACCAGATCGCCCAGGGCATGGGCGGCTTCATGTCGGTCACCGGAATTCCCGGCCAGGGACCGGTACGCGCCGGCACCGCGATCTCCGACCTGACCTCCGGCATGAACTGCGCCATGGGCATTCTGATCGCGCTTCTCGCCCGCGAAACCACCGGCGAAGGCCAGTGGGTGCACACCTCGCTGCTCGAATCGCAGATCGCGCTGATGGACTTCCAGGCGGCACGCTGGCTGATCGAGCACCAGGTGCCGCCGCAGGCCGGCAACAATCATCCGCGCTCGACGCCGACCGGCGTATTCCCCACCTCGGACGGACATATCAACATCGGCGCCGGCGCCCAGCATCAGTTCCTCCGCATGTGCGACGTACTGGGCGCCGACGACATCAAGAACGATCCGGCCTTCGCCGATGGCGGTCTGCGCTACAAGAACCGCGACGCGCTGAATGCGCAGATTGCGGCCTACACCAAGTTGTGCACCAGCACCGACGTGGTTCGCCGCATGAACGACGCCGGCGTGCCTTGCGGCCCGATCTACACGCTGGACCAGACTTTCGCCGATCCGCAGGTGAAGCACCTCGGCATGGCCAAGCGCCTGCGCCATCCGAAGCTCGGCGATATCGAGGTGGTCAACCAGCCGTTCAAGATGACCGCCGTCCCGGATCGCGAGTTCGCCCCGACGCCCGACGCCGGCCAGCACACCGACGCCATCCTCGCCGAGCTCGGCTACGGCGCGAGCGCGATCACCGATCTGCACAGCCGCGGCGTCGTCTAGCGGAAGCGACCCAGCCGGCAGAGACAGGAACCCTTTGGAGGATACGACGCCATGACGCTCGCCACCGAACCGATGATCGCCGAGAAGAAGGACGGCATCGGCTGGATGACCTTCAACAACCCGGAGCGGCGCAATGCGCTGTCGGTCGAGATGCGCGAGGCCGCCATCCGCATCCTCGCCGACTTCAGCGCCGACGACGCGGTGCGCGTGGTGGTGATGAAGGGCGCCGGCGACAAGGCGTTCGTCTCGGGCGCGGATATTTCGCAGTTCGAATCGCAGCGCTCGACGCCCGAGCAGATCGCCGCCTATTCCGCGTTGACGCAGCGCTTCGAGGGCGCGATGAGCGGGTTGCAGAAGCCGCTGATCGCGATGATCCGGGGCTACTGCCTCGGCGGGGGGCTGGCGGTGGCGCTGACAGCCGACATCCGCATCGCCGCCGATGATGCGCAGTTCGGCGTGCCGGCGGCACGGTTGTCGCTCGGCTACGGCTTCGCCGGCACCCGCAAGCTGACCGACCTGGTCGGCCCGTCCTGCGCCAAGGAGATCCTGTTCACCGCGCGGCGCTACACCGCGGCCGAGGCCCTGCAGATGGGGCTGATCAACCGCGTCGTGCCGGTCGCTTCGCTGGAGGATCACGCGTACGAGCTGGCGACCACCATCGCCGGCAACGCGCCGCTGACCATCCGCGCCGCGAAGACGATCGTCGGCGAGATCGTCAAGGATCCGGCCGACCGCGACATGGCCGCCTGCGAGCGCGCGGTGCAGACCTGCATGGCCAGCAGCGACTACGTCGAAGGCCGCCGCGCCTTCATGGAAAAGCGCAAGCCGGCATTCACCGGCCGTTGACCGGTCCGGCAATGCGGGGCGGGCAAGCGCGCCCGCCCCGGACGCCGCCGGTCAGTATCCGAGATAGGATCGGGTGCGCTCGATCAAAGCGTCGGGCGTCGACAGCACCTCACCGACCATCTTCTCCACCGCCTCACCGGTCAGGGGCTCCACGCTGCGATTCCCCCTGTGCATCTCGCTGATGAAGGCTTCGTCCTTCATGGTGGCATTGAACGCCGCGCGCAGGATCGCGACCCGGTCCTTCGGCGCCTTGGGCGGCGCGGCGATGTTGCGGCCCAGCACGCTCGGCACCGAAACGAGGCGGAGAATCCTTCGCTCGTCGGGGTTCTTGGCGAGTTCGACCATCGTCGGCGTATTCGGCAGGCGCTTGATGCGCTCGTAGCTGAATTGTGCCAGATAGCTCATCTCGCCCTGGCGGTGCAGGTGGCTCCTCTCCCAGTTGTCGTACGGCTGCACCATGCCGCCGACCTCGTTGCGGTCCAGCGCGGCGAACACGTCGTTGGTCCCACGATAGCCGGTCACGACCTTGAACTTGTATCCGAGCATCTTCTGCATGACCGTCGGGAAGATGTAGAGCGTATCGAGCTTGCCGGCCGCGCCGACGATCAGCTCCTTCTTCGCGAGGTCCGCGAGCGACATCACGCCCGAATTCTTGCGCGCTCCGAGCACGTTGATCACCGGCTCGACGCTGCCGATCCAGTGGAATTTGGCGGCGTCGTACTTGACGCCGGACAGCTTCATCGCCTGACCGAAGGTGGTCGAGTTGCGCAGCAGCGCGATGACGGATCCGTCCTGCGGCGCCGCGTTATAGAGGTAATTGGCCGCCTGGAGACCGCCGGCCGCGGGCTGGAACTGGACGATCATCGTCGGATGACCGGGTACGTGCTTCGGCATATGCCGGGCCAGCAGCTGCCCGACCTGCGCATAGCCGCCGCCCGGTCCGGTCGCGACGATCAGCGTGATGGTGGAACCCTTGTAATCGCTGGCCGCCGCACCGCCGACGCACCCGAAAACGATGGCGAGCGCGGCGACAACCGCGCGGCCGATACCGAAATTGCGCATTAACCTCTCCCCCAAGCCGGACCGTCTTGTTCGCCGTCAGCGCGCGGTCCCGGCCCTCGCCGCGCCGGCATTCGCCCGTGTCAGGTCACGACGCCGGCGATCTCGGGATCGAGCGGCGCGGTCGGCACGAACCCGTCCAGCTCGATACCGCGGATGTGCTCGCGAAACGCCTTGAGCAAGGGCCGCCCGTTATCATCGCGCAGCCAGAGCCGATAGAGGTGCCGCTTGCGCTCCGGCTCCGGCCAGTCCTGGAACGCCGCGCGCGAATGCAGCGTCACATGATTGTGGAGTATCTGGATGTCGCCCTGTTCGAACATCATGTCGAGCGCGATCTCCTCCACCACCGTGCGGAACATATCGAGCGCTTCCTTCTGGTGCGCGGTGAAGGTCGGCACGCCCGGCAGGCCCTGCGATTTGAAGATGTAGGAGGAGACGCCGCGGCCGCTCATATAGCCGCGCTCGAAGCTGAAGATCGGCAGCCTGAACCATGGCAGCTGGCCGGGCGCCACCTCGCCGTGGCGGGTCCAGTAGAAATCCTGCACCAGCTCGGCGACCAGATCGGGACGACGCTTCAACAGCTCGTTGTACAGCGTCACCGAGCTCGCGATCCGGCTGGCGCCGCCCGACATGGCCGGGTGCAGGCACAGCAGCGCCACGTAATCGCACTGGTCGGCGTGAAAGCCCATGCGCGCGCTGGTCAGGTAGCCGCGAATCTTCGGATCGCTGTAGTCGCCGCCGAGATCCTTGACGTGGCCCAGCATGTGGCCCGACGCATTCTGCGACAGCGCCCGCCCGAGATGCGTGCCGATGCCCCAATAGGCGATCGCAGTCCGAAGCCGGCTCCATTCGCCGACCGGCAGGCCGCGGATCAGCACGAAGCCGCGACCTTCGAGGAGCTCGTCGTGAATGTCGCCGAGGCCGTGGCGCAGCCGCGGCAGCGGAAAATCCTCGCGGCGGATATTGACGATGTCGGCGCCCCGCGATTCGAGCCGCGCGGCGACATCGGCGACCTCCGCAATCTCGCCAGCCGAGAGCGGATAGATCCACGAGTCGGTGGCCGCCATCTCGGCCGGATACCATCCCGCCGGATCGACGACCGGCTTCAGCGGCTCTGCAGACACCCGGCGTCCCGGTGCGGACTTCGCGAACATTGCACCATCCTCCTTGGCGAGCGACTTGTCGGCAAAGAGTATCGCATAGCTTCGAGGCGCCGGAAACGTCCCTATTTACGCTGCGTGTATCGCTCGCGCCCGATGCCGCTCGAGCGCGGTCGACCCGACTAGCTGCCCCGCTTTGCCGCGCCGAAGTGCACCAGGGCAGCAGATGCGGCGAAGATCACCGTGCCCCCCAGCCATGTCCAACCGTCGGGAAACTTGTCGAAAAAGATCCAGCCGAACAGCGCCGCCCAGATCAGCCGGCTGAAGTTGAACGGCAGGGCGACGGTAGCGTCGGCCGCCATCATGCCGCGATTGAATGTACGCTGCACCAGCGCGCCGAGCCAGCCGAGCAGGACCAGCCAGAGCAGGGCGTCCCACGATGGCGTACGCCATACCACCAGCGTGGGGATCGCGCTGTAAATCAGGTGCCACAGGAAAAGGTAGAAGGCGACGGTATCGGCACCGTCAGTCCCGACCAGCGTCTTGATCAGCATCGCGACCGTCGCGCCGGCCACGACGGCGGCGACGGCCAGCAGCAGACCCGGGTTGAAGCCCGACATGCCGGGGCGGATGACGATCAGCGCCCCGATGAAGCCCGCCAGCACCGCGAGCCACCGCTGGCGGCTCGATCGCTCCTTGTAGACGGTGACCGCGAGCACCGAGCCGATGATGGGCATCAGGAACGAAATCGCCGCGACATCGGCGATCGGCGACAGCGCGATGGCGCCGAACATGCACCAGATGTTGATCGCGGATATTGCGCCGCGCAGCGCATGTATCGGCATCCGGTCGGTGCGGATCGCGACGAACCCGACGCGCATCAGCCAGGGCAACATGAAGACCAGGCCGAAGAAATTGCGGAAGAACGCGACTTCGAAGGTCGGCAACGTGTCCGAGACGTGCTTCACGACCGCCGCCGATCCGGCATAGCCCAGCGCCGACATCGACATCCACATCCCGGCCCGCGCCGAGCCGGGAAGCCGGTCGAACCGTTCGGCGAGCGCGCGCATCAGCCGCATATCCGCCGGTCTGCAGGCCAGGCGCCGCTTTCGTACAGGAATGCCCTCTGCGGACGGAGCACGGGCCGAACGTCGATCATGCGCGGTGCTGCAATGACGAGGAGGATGACCGGGCGGGCTGGCGTCGCCGCGAGTGCCCGGACTCGCGCCGCAGCGTAGTGTAGCCGCAAGAGCCCGCCCCGTCACCGGCGCGCCCGAGCGATCCGACGTCCGCGGCCGAATCGACGTGCGGATGCGACCGGATGCGAAATTCGCCAACTTCGTCTTGCCCGGCGCCGAACATTGCGCGACGCTGACACCGGCAATGAAGCGAGGTGGCCGTGCGGTTGTGGCTGTTCGTCGCCGGGGTCGACGGCGCCCTCGCCGTGGTCATGGCCGCGGTCGGCGCGCACGGTCCGGCATTGGCCGAAAGGCCGGCGCACTGGTTCGCCAGCGCCAACGATATCCATGCCTGGCACGCGATCGCGCTCGTCGGGGTCGCCGCCCTCGTCCGTCGCTCGCGCGGGCCATCCGCCCTGATGCTGAACGTCGCCGGTACGCTGTTCGCCACCGGCACGGTGCTCTTTGCCGGTACGCTCTACATCCAGGCGCTCGCGGGCACGGCACCGCTGCCGATGGCGGCGCCGGCCGGCGGAATCGCGCTGGTGCTCGGCTGGCTCGCCCTCGCGGCGGCAGCGCTGCCACGAGGCCGCTGATCCGATCCTCGAACGGCGCCGCACGCCGTCGATTCCTTAACAGAAACTTTACGAAGGACCGCCACAGTTCTGTGGCCGCGACCAACATGCCCGCGGCGATTGCCGCCGGTCCGGACCGAGCCGGTTTTCTGGTTGGACGGCCGAATGACCCAGCTCAGCCCCTCGTCGCTTCGGAGATCCGGCAGCGCCGCATCGGCGATCGAAATCCCGGCCGGCCTGAAGGAGGCGACGGTATTCGCCCTCTTCATCTGCGTCGCGGCCTGGATCGTCATTTCATTCTATGACGTGTTCTGGTGGCCGCCCGACGAGGGCGCCTATGCGCATGTCGCCGCTCGCATCCTCGCGGGTGAGGTCCTGAACCGGGACATCCAGGATCTGCACGCCGGGTACATCAATTTCGTCAACGCGCTCGCCTTTGCGCTGTTCGGCGAGAGGCTGGTGGCGATGCGCTACCCGCTCGCCGTCCTCACGCTGTTGCAGGCCGTGCTCGTGTTCACGCTGCTTCGGCCGAGAGGCCCGATCGTCGCGGCCACGGGCGCGATCGGCATGGCCGCCCTCACCTTCGTCCAGTTCCTGAATCCGACCGCGCACTGGTATGCGCTCTTCCTGCTGATCGCGGTCCTCGCCGCGCTGTCGTGGATTCCGCGACAAAGCCGCTGGCGGCTTCCCATCGTCGGATTCCTTCTGGTCACCCTCTTCATGTTTCGCCAGCTTACCGGCGTTCTGGTCGCAATCGGCGTGCTGACCTACTGGCTGTGCGAAGGGCCGAGCGACGAATCGGCGCCGCATCGATTTCGCGACTTGTTGCTCGCACGGATCCTGCTGGCGATCATGGGGCTCGGCGTCGCGGGCTACCTTCGCGCCAAGACCGATCCCGGCGCCGCGGTGCTGTTCGGATTGGGGCCGCTTTCCCTCATTCTGTGGGCACTGGCGCATGGCGGCCGCGCCAATCGCGACGTGGCCGTCGGATTGATGAACTTCGCGGCGGGCGGGCTTCTGGCGACCGTGCCGTTGCTGCTCTACCACCTCGCCCACGGATCGGTCGCCGCCTGGTTCAACGACGCGTTCGTGGCCGCGATTGGACTGACCGACCTGCCGTTTTTCGATCGCGCCCGATACGTCAATCTGCTGATGCGGGCGCTCGCGACGGTGCTGTCGCCATCAGGACCGGCCGCGTTCGCGAACGGACTCTACTGGATCGTCCTCACTTTGCTCGCCGGCGTTACCGGAACGCTGACGCTCCGCGCGTTGTGGCTGACGGGCCGCCGGACGGGCATGCGCCCCTATGCGCTGCCCGTGATCGGGTCGTTCTACGCGCTGGTCGCCGTCCATTACCAGATCCCGGTCTACCTCCTGTACACGGTGGCGATTTCGCTCGCGGGCCTGCTCTGGCTTGCTACGGAACATGACGATTTCGCGCGGTACGGCGCGGTGAGCCTCGCGGCCATCCTGTGCGTGGTGGGGCTTTATTATCAGGCCGGCCAGCCGCTGAGCCGGGGCATTGCCGGAATCGTCGCCGGCCAGCGTGCCCCCGCCCCTGTCGCATCGGGCCTCGCGAGGGCGGGGCTTAGAATCAGCGCCGAAGACGCCGCAGCCTATCGCGATCTGATCGACTTGATCCGGCGGGAGACACCGGCTGGTGCGGCAATCCTGGCGCTTCCTGGCGATTCCGAACTCTATTTCCTGTCCGGCCGACGCAATCCGACGCGCTTCTACAATTCCGCGCTCGGCATTCCGGACGACGGCGCGCTGCGCGACGTGCTCGAAACGCTTCGGCGCGATCCGCCGCGCCTCGTCTTCTTCCGTCCCGACGACAAATACAACACCGCGCAAACCGCGCGACTGATGGATTTCGTCCGCGCCCGGTACGAGGCGCTTGCGCCGCGGGCCGGCTTCGAAATCTACCGATACCGGCCGCCATCCCCTTGAACGACCCGACGGACAGCCGCGCGATGATGCTCAATATCGGCCTGCTTGCCCTCTATGTCGTCGTCAGCTCGCTTGGCCTCTTCGCGCTGAAGATCGCCAGCGGCCCGCTGAGTATGCATTTCGCGGTCGGGCTGGCGCTTTACGGCATCGGCTTCGCCATCTGGTACGGCATGCTGACCAGAATGCCGCTCTCGGTGGCGTTTCCGATCGCCGCCGGAAGCCTGGTGATGGCGACCCAAATCATGGGCTACCTGTTTCTCGACGAAAGCCTGCAGCTCGGCCATCTGGGCGGGATCGCGCTCATCCTCGCCGGCATCGCGATCGTGTTCGCCGAGGCATAGAGGCCGTCTCCATGGACAAGATCGCAAGACAGGCGGCACATTTCGACAGTGTCGCCGAAACCTACCGGACCGCGCGTCAGCACCAAAACCACCGCACGATCAGGCATCTGATCTGGAGCGAGTTCCTGCGCGACAAAGACGGTCTTCGCGGGCCCGCATGCGCCGTGCTCGAGCCGATGTGCGGCTTCGCCGCCGGCCGGGAGATCTTGGCGACCCATCTCGGCATCGATTTCGATTATCGCGGCTTCGATTACAGCGCCGCCGTCGTCGCTTCGTTGCGAGCGTCGCATCCGGACATCGCCGTGAGCCATCAGGACGTGACGCGGTTCGCGGCCGATGCCGAATACGACATCGTCATTCTTATCGGCGGCCTGCATCATGTGCCGGACCAGGCGGAGCAGGTGGTCGCACGGCTCGGCCGTGCCCTGAAGCCCGGAGGCTACTTCATCAGCTTCGAGCCGACGAACGGCAATCCGGTCTTTACGAAGGCCCGCGAGTGGATTTATCGGCGCAATTCGCTGTTCGACGAGGAAACCGAGCGCGCGTTTCCCGTCCGGACCTATTACGAGCTGTTCGAGCGTGCCGGGCTGCGCCACGTCGACAGCTTCTATCCGGGCCTCCTCGCGTACGTCCTTTATTACAATCCCGACGCCTTTCCGCTGCTGAACGTGGGAGGCCCCGGCCTCGTGCGGGCTCTATGGCGGCTCGAACGGCCGTTGCGGCGCAGCGCCGTCGGCCGCGTCCTCTCCTTCGCCACCCTCGGCCTATGGCAGCGCCCGGAGGCCCTCTAACCGCGCCTG
>Ga0316620_10001198_pt1 | contig 11040 bp, 10 predicted proteins | sample OWC_Aug_M1_C1_D5_FD_207651 | JGI IMG/M metagenome (GOLD analysis project Ga0316620, IMG submission 207651) | Wetland soil microbial communities from Old Woman Creek delta, Ohio, United States - OWC_Aug_M1_C1_D5_B | ecosystem: Environmental > Terrestrial > Soil > Wetlands | place: USA: Ohio...
AGGTTTTTCCCGAATCGCGCTCGGGCCGGCGCGGCGACCTGTCTCGCCGTAGCCTTGGCGAAGGCGGATGCATCGAGCCGGGCGGGCGCGTGCCGCCGGCCGTCCGCACGACGTACGCTTCCGGTACGCCTTTAAGCCCGCCGCCGGTTCCGACGGGACCGTATAACGGCGCGTATCGCCGCGCCTGCTATTTGCCGAAGGTGAAAAACACACCGCCCATGATCTCCGAATCCCGGAACCAGCGGTTCGTGTCGGTCCAGCCGCCGTCCTCTTCGCTCCGGGTTCCCAGGTAGGTCGCGCGGAAGCGCGCGTCGATTCGGAACCCGAGCCACCGTACGGCGTGGAATTTCGCCCCGAGAGCCAGCGAGGCGCCGAAGCGGTTCACGTCCCGGACGTTGCGATCCGGAACGTTGATGTCGAGGTTCGTGATTCCCCCGCCGAAGCCGACGTACGGCGCGAAACTCCCGTGCGGGAACGAGCGCATCGCCAGGACCTCGATCGTCGCGACGTCGATCGTCCCCGCGGTCGGCTCGTTCGGGAAAACGCCCGACTGGGGAATCACGAGGTCCGCCGAGGTCCGCCGGACGGCGACCTCGATTCCCCATCGCGCGTTCCACTGCGCGCCGAGCCAGAGTCCGCTCGCGATGTCGTCGTCGACCTCGACCTTCTGCGAGAACGCCCGGGTCGTCCCCTTCGCGAAGGATCCTCCGTAGAACCGGCCGCCCCCTGCGCCGATCTCGATCGAGCCGGGAAGGGACTGTGCGGCGGCGGAGCGGGGAGAGAGAAGAACCAGGGTCAGGACGGCAAGCGCAGGTAATCGGGTGGCGAAAAAAGGGGAGGAGCCGCGGCGATCGCGCTCGCCGGAGCGCCGATGAGAGCTGGAGAAGCGGCTCGGGGGGAGCATCCCCCGGGTCGGACGTCCGGCGGATCTACCGGGCCGAAGCGTCTGCAATTTCTGAAGACGCTGGTTCGTAATCGAATGGTGCCGTCGGCCGGACTCGAACCGGCATGGGTTGCCCCATACGCCCCTCAAACGTACGTGTCTACCAATTCCACCACGACGGCACGAGGGTTACCTGGTCGTTGCCGGAGCGCTCGGCGCCGGGGCCGGCGAGGAGCCGGTCGAGGGGGTCGAGCCGGTCGTCGCATGCGCCGGCGAGGTCGTGTTCGCGGGAGCGGCCGGAGCGGGAGTCGGCGCCGGGAAGGTCGCCGGGACCTTCGTCGTCGCCGCCTTCGGGTTCTTCGGTCCGGCCGGGATGACCGAGCGTTGCGGCCGGCTCTCGACCACCGCGAGAGCGAGGGCGAGAACGATGAACGCGACGAAGAAACCGGTCGTCAGCTTGTGCAGGAACGTCGTCGCGCCGCGGGGGCCGAACGTCTGCTGCGACCCGCCGCCGCCGAACGCGCCCGCGAGGTCCGCGCCGCGTCCCTGCTGGACGAGGACGACCAGGATCAGAAAGAGACAGACGAAGATGTACAGGATCACGAGGAACGTAAACATCGAGCTCTCCAAACCCTCCCGGAGGGAGCCGCAGATCTTAGTCCGGCGCGGCCGAAACGGTCAAGCGGCAGATCTCGGAGAACCCGGTCGGGTCGAGCGAGGCCCCGCCGACGAGAAAGCCGGAGATTCCCGGGCGCGCGGCGAGGTCGGCGGCGTTGCCGGGGGTGACCGACCCCCCGTAGAGCACCCTCAGGCCGTTCCTCCGGCCGAGGAGGCCGCGCAGGTACCCGATCGTCTCCTCGGCCTGGTCGGGGGTGGCGTTTCGTCCGGTGCCGATCGCCCAGACCGGCTCGTAGGCGGCGACGAGCGGGGCGTCCGCGGGGTCGCGCTCCAGCGCCTCGACCTGCCTCCGCAGCACCTCCCCGGTCAGGCCCCCCTCGCGCTCGGCGAGCGTTTCGCCGACGCAGAAGATCGGGACGAGGTTCGCCTCGCGGGCCCGCTCGACCTTCGATGCGAGCGTCGTCTCCGACTCGCCGAAATACTTGCGGCGTTCCGAATGGCCGATGATCACGTAGCGGCAGCCGCAGGAGGCGAGCATCGCGGCGGAGACCTCCCCGGTGTACGCGCCGTCGCGCTCCGACGAGCAGTTCTGCCCCGCCGTCGACCATCGCCCCTTCGGGTCCGCGACGTCGGCGAGAAAAGGGAAGGGCGGGGCGATCGAGACCTCGACGGTCCCGAGCCCGCCGATCTGCCGCGCGAATTCGTCGCGGCACGCGATCGCCTCCGGCCGCGTCTTGTTCATCTTCCAGTTGGCGACGAGGGCCCGGGGTTCTCCTCGCGGCTCGCGCCGGAGGCGCTCGACCGCTGCGGTCTCTCAGATCGCGGACCTCCTCCGACCGGGCGGCTTGCGCGCGGGTGCGCGGCGCCGTTGGTTCCCGGTCGGAGACTTTCCGCGATCTGACCTTCACGGCTCGGCCGGGACGGCCTCGACCGTTCCGGCGCCCCCGGCCCGGAGAACGGCGCGCGACCTCTCGGAGCTCGGATCGCGCGCGGCCCGGGGTTCTCCTCGCGGCTCGCGCCGGAGGCGCTCGACCGCTGCGGTCTCTCAGATCGCGGACCTCCTCCGACCGGGCGGCTTGCGCGCGGGTGCGCGGCGCCGACTCGAAGCATCACGTTTCGAGCGCCATCACGCCGGGGAGCTCGATTCCCGAGAGGAACTCGAGCGAGGCCCCGCCGCCGGTCGAGACGTGGGTGATCTTGTCGTACACGCCCGCGCGGCGGACCGCCTGCACCGACTCCCCGCCGCCGACGATCGTCGTCGCCTTCGACTCGGCGAGGAGGCGCGCGATCGCCATCGTGCCCTTGTCGAAGGGGGGCTTCTCGAAGACGCCCATGGGGCCGTTCCAGAAGATCGTCTTCGCGTCGGCGAGCAGGCGCCCGAACTGCTCGATCGTCTTCGGTCCGATGTCGAGCGCCATCTGGTCGGGCGGGATCCCCTGGATCGACACGACGCGCGCGTGGGCGCCGTCGGACGGGTCCTTCGCGACGACGAAATCGGAGGGGAGCGCGACGTTCTTCCCTTCGTCCCGGCAGAGATTCAGGATCTCGCGCGCGGTCGGGACGAGGTCCTCTTCGAGGAGCGATTTCCCGACCGGGAGGCCGATCGCGGCGACGAAGTGGTTCGCCATGCCGCCGCCGACGAGGAGGAGATCCGCGATCTCCGCGAGCGCCTCGAGCGGCTCGATCTTCGTCGAGATCTTCGCTCCGCCGAGGATCGCCGCGAACGGCCGCTCCGGGTCGAGGACCTTCGAGAGATTCCGGAGCTCGGCGTCCATGAGGAGCCCCGCGCCCCTCTGGCGGGCGTGCGCGGGCACCCCCACGATGGACGCATGGGGACGGTGCGCCGCGCCGAACGCATCGTCGATATAGACGTCGATTCCGGAAGCGAGCGCGGCGGCGAACGCCGGATCGTTCTTCTCCTCGCCGGTGTGGAAGCGCAGGTTCTCGAGGAGGAGCAGGTCGCCGTCCTTCATCCGCCCGATCTCGGCGCGGACTTCGTCGCCCACGCAGTCGGACGCGAAGGGGACCGGCCGGCCGAGCTTCTCGGCGAGGACGAGCGCGACCGGCCGGAGCGACAGCGCCTCGTCCCGCCTCCCCCTGGGCTTCCCGAGGTGGCTCGCGATCACGAGCCGTGCGCCCTTTTCGAGCGCCCGGCGGATCGTCGGGAGCGTCTGGACGATGCGCATGTCGTCGGCGACGGCGCCGCCCTCGAGCGGGACGTTGAAGTCGACGCGGAGGAAGACGGTCTTGCCCTTCAGGTCGAGATCATCCAGCAATTTCATTGCGATTCGGATCTTAGCAGGCGGCCGTTCAGCCTGGCGGACCGTTCAAGCCGAGCTCGTGGCAACTCGACCGCGGAAACCGCGGGAGTGCGCGTTTTCCGCGCGGAGAGACCGCGTATCATCCCGCCGATGGACCTCTTCCGCCCTCTCTATTGGAAATCCGGGAAGCTCGTCCTCCTCGACCAGCGGGAGCTTCCGGGACGCGAGGTCTGGCGGGAGCTCGAGACGCCGGCCGAGGTGGCCTTCGCGATCCGGTCGATGCAGGTGCGGGGGGCCCCGGCAATCGGGGCGGCCGCCGGCTTCGGCATCGCGCTGGCGTTCCGCGCCCCCGGGGGATCTCCCCGCGGGAAATTCGAGCGCGCGGCGGCCGCGATCCGCGCGGCGCGGCCCACGGCGCGGGACCTCTTCGCCGCCGTCGAACGCATGGAGCGCGCCTTCGCGCCCGTGGAAGGACGCGGCGAGAGCGAGATCGCGGCGGCGATGGAGGCCGAGGCGATCGCCCTCTCCGAGGAGGGGATCGAGGCCTGCCGCGCGATCGGCCGGCACGGAGCGGCGCTTCTTTCGGACGGCGCCACGGTGCTGACGCACTGCAATGCCGGCGCCCTCGCGACGTCCGGCTATGGCACGGCGCTCGGCGTGATCCGCGGCGCCGTGGAGGCGGGAAAAGCGATCCGCGTCCTCGCCGACGAGACGCGGCCGTTCCTCCAGGGGGCGCGCCTGACCGCCTGGGAGCTCCAGCGGGACCGGATTCCCGTCGAGATCATCACCGACAGCATGGCGGGACATTTCCTGAAGTCCGGGGAGATCTCGGCCGTCGTCGTCGGGGCGGACCGGATCGCGGCCAACGGCGACGCCGCCAACAAGATCGGGACGTATTCCCTGGCCGTCCTCTCGCGCGAGAACGGCGTTCCCTTCTACGTCGCCGCGCCGACGACGACGATCGATCGCTCCCTCCCCGACGGTTCGTCCATCCCGATCGAGAACCGCACGTCGGAGGAGGTCGTGGAGATCGGCGGCGTCGCAATCGCCCCCGCGGGAGTCACCGCCCGGCACCCGGCCTTCGACGTCACCCCCGCGCGGTACATCACGGCGATCATCACGGAGAAGGGGGCGCACCGGCCGCCGTACGGAGAGACGCTGCCGCGCTGATTCCGTCGCTGGAGCGGGCTCGGGGACCGGGAGCAAGTGACGGCTGCGCGGCTCGCCCCCCATCCGGCGACCTTCGGCCGCCACCTTCCCGCCGGGAGAAGTCGTGGCGCGCCACAGCGCGGGAGCGTGAAGGCGGCCCGAACTTTCCCGCCGCCGATTCGTTATTCCGCGGAGGAGGCGCCGCCGTGAAGAAGCTCTTCCTCGGCCCGAACGGGCTCCGCGCCGGATGGGGATTCCTGGTCTTCGCCGTCGTGTTCACGGCGATCCAGACGGTCGTACTCCTCCCGGCGAAATACCTCTACCGGCCGCATCGCGGCCTGCATCCCGTCGATTTCGTCCTTTCGGACGGGATCGGCTTCCTCGCGGCTCTCGCGGCGGCGGCGGTCATGGCGCGGATCGAGAAGCGGCGGGTCGCCGACTACGGCCTCGCCTTCTCACGCGGTTTTCCCGGCCGGTTCGGCGCGGGGCTGGCCTGGGGCTTTCTCCCGGTCGCGGCGACGATGGCGGTCATCGCCTTCGCCGGAGGAGTGACGTTCGGCGGCTGGGCCTTCACGGGAGGGGAGCTCGTGCGGTGGGCCGCCCTCTGGGCGGTCACGATGATCGTGCTCGGATTCTTCGAGGAGTACCTCTTCCGCGGCTACCCGCTCGCCGCGCTCTCCCGCGGCATGGGCTTCTGGCCCGCGGCGATCGTCCTCTCGATCGGATTCGGCGCGCTCCACTACCTCACGAAGCCGATGGAGTCGCTTCTCGACGGGTTCTCCGTGTCGCTCATCGGGCTCTTCTTCTGTTTCGCGATCGTCCGGACGGGCGATCTCTGGCTCGCCGCCGGTATGCACGCGGCGTTCGACTTCTTCGCCCTCGCGTTCTTCGGGGCGCCGAACACGGCGAACGCCGGCCGGCCGGTGACCGGCCACCTGCTCGCGACGACGTTCCACGGTCCGGCGTGGCTGACCGGCGGCGTGTGCGGCATTGAGGCGAGCGTCCCGATGATCGTCGTGACGCTCCTGATGTTCCCCGCGTTCGCCTGGCGCCATCGCGGAAGTGCGGCCGTGCCGGCGGTCCGGGGCGAATCGGTTGCGGTCGAGGTCTGAAATCACCCCCGCGAAGGCGATTCAGGGCTGAAACGGCGACGGCGAATCGCTCGCGTCAATCGATCAACGATGAGGCGCGGCCAGACGCGAGCCAGACGGGATGCGGGTCGCCCGCGACGTCCCGAGGCGTACCGAGAGCGTACGTCGCAGGGCGACGCGGGCGGCACGCGCCCGTATGGCTCGATGTATGGTCCGCGCGAGCCGGCCTACGCGCGGCGGTGGTCGGGGCGCCAGATCCTGATCCGCTTCTTGATCTCCGCCCGCGTCAGCTTTTCCGCGACGGCCGCCGCCGCGAGCTCGGCGAGCTCCTCGTCCGAAGCGAACCGCAGCCCGATCAGCTGATCGTCGGTCAACTCCGCCGCGGCCGCCCGCGCGTCGGGAGGAAGCACCCGCTCGAGACGCATCCGTTCCTCGAGGACGATCAGCCGGTCCTGGACCGCGAGCGGAAAGCTCCGCGCGCGCCACGCGAGGATGGCGACGGCCAGGGCGAAGAGCAGCCAGACGAGCGACTGGGGCGTGGGATGCCGCCAGAGATGCACGATCGCCCAGACCGGGTAGACCAGCGCCAGGACGGGGGCCGCGAAGCCGTGGTACAGCGGATCGAAACGCCGATGGGACGCGTAGTCTTGCGGACGGATCTTTTCCATGTGCGCTCCTCGATTCCTCGCGATCGTATCGCGACCGAGAGGCGTCCGTCGTCGTGTGCCGCGCCGCCTGTCGCGGGCGCGGCGGCGCGCTCACGCCTCGATTTCGACGGCGAGATCGGGAGCCGGCGAGAGCCGAAGGCGCGCGAGCCGGCACGGCCAGTTCTCCCGGGCGAGCCGCGCGGCGATCCGCTCCCAGATCCAGCGCGCCAGGTTCTCGAAGGTCGGGACGGCGTCGCGGAACTCCGGCACGTCGAGGTTCAGGTTCTTGTGGTCGAGCGGGCGGTCGACTTCTTCCTTGAGGATCCGGTCGAGGTCGGTGAGATTGACGACCATCGCCTTGTCCGGCTCGATCTCCCCCTCGACTTCGACCTCGAGCGCGTAGTTGTGGCCGTAGCCGTGCGGCGATTCGTCGCCGTACACGGCGCGGTTTTTCTCCTCGCTCCAGTCGGCGCGCCAGAGCTTCCGGGACGCGTTGAACTCGATCTTGCGGGAGAGGCGGATCACGGAAGGAAGGCTAGCAGAACCCGAGCCGAGCCGGCGGGGCGGACGAGGAGAGCCGCGCCGGGGCAGGGAAGTCGAATCTGTGGCCCCGGCACGTTCCCGATAGAATCGCCCGCGGAGGCTCGGATGACCACCCTCGATGTTCCGCGAAAGAAGGAGCCCGGCGACGGACTGCGCTACGGCCCCGGCGAGATCGACACCCTCGTCTGGACGGCGGTGTTCGGGCCGGAGGCCGACAAGACGGCCGCTCGCCGGGAGATCCGCCGGGAGGCGGCGGCGCGCGGGATCCTCCCGGCGTCGATCCTCCCCCTCTACGAGGCGCGCGCGCGGGGCGAAGTCTCCGGCTTCACCGTCCCGGCGATCAACATCCGGACGCTCGCCTACGACTCGGCCCGGGCGGTGTTCCGGACGGCGAAGAAGGCCGATGCCGGCGCTTTCATCTTCGAGATCGCGCGGAGCGAGATCGGCTACACGGAACAGCGCCCCGCGGAGTACGCCGCCGTCGTGCTCGCGGCGGCCGTGCGCGAGGGATGGAAGGGCCCCGTCTTCCTGCAGGGGGACCACTTCCAGACCAACGCGAAGAAGATGAAGAGCGATCCCGCGAAGGAAGTGAAGGCGATCGAGGACCTGATCCTCGAGGCGATCGCGGCGTCGTTCTACCAGATCGACATCGACACGTCGACGCTGGTGGATCTTTCCCGGCCGGATCGGGACGCCCAGCAGAAGCCGAACTACGAGAACTGCGCGCACTTCACGCGCTTCATCCGCGAGCACGAGCCGAAGGGCGTCGAGATCTCGGTCGGCGGCGAGATCGGCGAGGTCGGGAAGGAGAACTCGACGCCGGAGGAGCTCCGGGCCTACATGGAGGGATACCGGCGCGGGATCGGCGGCGCGAAGGGGATCGCGAAGGTCTCGATCCAGACCGGCTCCGCGCACGGCGGCATGGTCGCGCCCGACGGGACGCTGAAGAAGATGTCGATCGACTTCGACGTGATCCGCCGGATCTCGAAGATCGCGCGGGAGGAGTATCGAATGGCGGGGGCGGTCCAGCACGGCGCGTCGACGCTGCCCGAGCACGACTTCGGCCTGTTCCCGGAATACGACACGGCGGAGATCCACCTCGCGACGGGGTTCCAGAACATGGTGCTCGACCACCCGGTCCTCCCGGGCGTCCTCCGGGAGACGATCAACCGGTGGGTGACCGACAACGCCGGGTCCGAGCGCAAGGCGGGGGATTCTCCGGAGCAGTTCCTCTACAAGTCGCGCAAGAAGGCGCTCGGTCCGTTCAAGGAAGCGCTGTGGAACCTCCCGGTCGGAACGCGGGACGCGATCGCCGCCGATCTCGAGGCGAAGTTCGACTTCCTGTTCGGGCAGCTGAAGGCCGGCGGGACGCGCGCGATCGTCGAGCGATACGTTCACCCGGTCGAGGTTCCCGACAACGACGCGAGCCACCATTTCGTTCGCGACGACGAGGCGGGCGACTGAGCGGGCCCGGAACGGGAACCCTGACCCGACCCTGCACCGACGTTGAGACGCGGCGAGAAGGGTTGGAAGGTGGGCCCGGGCGGGTCGGCCCGCGGGCAAGGCGTACCCGCGGCGTACGTCGCGCCCGCGGGCGAGCCGAACGGGCCCGCATAACGGCCCTTATCGCCGCGTCTGGAACGGCCGCGCCATGAATCTCCCCACCACCATGAAGGCGGTCGTCAAGACCAGGGCGGCCGCCGGCCCGGACGCGACGGCCGTGCTCGACATGCCGGTGCCCGAGCCCGGACCGGGCGAGACGCTGCTCAAGGTCGTCGCGACGGCCGTCTGCGGGACCGACCGCCACATCTACGACTGGGACCCGTCCATCCAGCACCGCGTCCGTCCGCCGCGGATCACGGGGCACGAGTTCTGCGGCGAGATCGTCGCCTTCGGCCCCGAGGGAGAGAGGCCGTCGCTCTCGATCGGGACGTATGCCTCGGCCGAGATGCACGTCACCTGCGGACACTGCCGCCCCTGCCGGAAAGGGGAGCGGCACGTCTGCGAGAACACGCGGATCCTCGGCCTCGACGGCGACGGGTGCTTCGCGGAGTACGTGAAGGTCCCGTCGGACAACGTCGTCCCGCTCGACCGGGCGATCGTTCCCCCCAAGGTCGGCGCGTTCCTCGACGCGCTCGGCAACGCCGTGCACACGACCCAGGTCGTCGACCTCTCCGGCAAGTCGGTGGCGATCCTCGGATTCGGGCCGATCGGGGCGTTCTGCGCCGAGATCGCCCGCGTCTCCGGCGCCTCGGCGATCGCGATCACCGACGTCAACGAGCACGCGATCGCGGAGGCCAACCGCTGGAAGCAGACGCGCGCCGCTCGCAACGTCACGGCGTTGAACCTCCGCGGCATCGACGATCCGGCCGCGGCGCTCCGGGAAGCCCTCGGCGGCGGCGCGGACGTCGTGCTGGAGCTTTCTGGCGCCGAGCCCTCGATCAACCTCGGCCTCGAGGCGATCTACCCGGGCGGGTGGATGTCGCTCCTCGGGCTGCCGAAGGGGAACGCGGTCACGCTCCACCACTATTCGCGGGACCTGATCTACAAGGGCGTGACGATGAAGGCGATCATCGGCCGCCAGGTGTTCGCGACGTGGGTCAAGATGCTCGACCTGCTGAAGGCGGGACTCAAGGTCGATGACTTCGTCTCGCACGAGTTCGAGGGGCTCGACCGGTTCCACGAGGCGCAGGCGCTGCTGGCCGACCGGAAAGCGATGAAGGTCGTGTTCTACCCGAACGGGAAGCCGTGAGAGAAACCGTTGCGCTGATGAATCGGGCCTCGGCTCGACGCACACTGTTCTCGTTGCCTTTCGGGCGCGGGGAGGCGCGCGCCCGTCCGGCTCGATGCATCGCCGCGCCAGCCCAAAGGAGACGCTGATGCCTGACTTCTTCTCCCATCTCCAGGACGAGCTCGACAACCTGAAAGAGGCGAAGACGCTCAAGGTCGAGCGCGTCCTCGAGTCTCCCCAGGACGCGCACGTGCGGGTGGACGGCCGGGACGTCCTGATGCTCACCTCGAACAACTACCTCGGGTTCGCGAATCACCCGAGGATCCGCGAGGCGCAGAAGAGGGCGATCGATCGCTGGGGCGGCGGGCTCGGATCGGTGCGGTTCATCTGCGGCACGCAGCGGCTGCATCACGAGCTCGAGGAGACGATCTCCGAATTCTTCGAGACGGAGGCGACGATCCTCTACATGTCGTGCTGGAACGCCAACGAGGGTCTCTTCGCGGCGGTCCTCGAGGAGGCCGACGGCCTCTATTCCGACGAGCTGAACCACGCGTCGATCATCGACGGCGTGCGGCTGTGCAAGGCGAAGCGGTACAAGGTGCCGCATTCCGACTACGACGCCTACGAGAAGATGCTTTCGGAAGACACGACGTCGCGCTACAAGATGATGATCACCGACGGCGTCTTCTCGATGGAGGGAGAGCTCGCCGACCTTCCGGCGCTCCTCTCGATCTCGGAGGAGCACGGCGCGGTGCTCGCGGTCGACGACTCGCACGCGACCGGCGTCCTCGGAAAGACCGGCCGCGGCACGGCCGAAGAGGAGGGGATCCACGGGAAGGTCCCGATCACGACCGGGACGCTCGGGAAGGCGATGGGCTCGGCGGCGGGCGGCTTCGTCACCGGGCCGAAGCCCCTCGTCGAGATCCTCCGGCAGCGCTCGCGGACGTCGCTCTTCTCGAATTCGCTCCCCCCCGCGGTCGTCGGCGGGTCGCTGGAGGCGTTCCGGATGCTGATGGAGGACCCCTCGCCGGTCGAGAAGCTCCGCGCCAACGCCCGGCACTTCCGGGAGGAGATCAAGAACGCCGGCTTCACGATTCCGGACGGGCCGCACCCCATC
>Ga0316620_10001200_pt1 | contig 11033 bp, 6 predicted proteins | sample OWC_Aug_M1_C1_D5_FD_207651 | JGI IMG/M metagenome (GOLD analysis project Ga0316620, IMG submission 207651) | Wetland soil microbial communities from Old Woman Creek delta, Ohio, United States - OWC_Aug_M1_C1_D5_B | ecosystem: Environmental > Terrestrial > Soil > Wetlands | place: USA: Ohio...
CCTTCCGTCAACAAGGAGACGACCCTGCGCGTGGTGATCCTCGCGACCCGCGCCGGCGTCACCACCGCCGTCGTCCGCACGATCCTGGTGAGGCCGGGCGAGGGCCCGGAGGCTGCCCAGGCGATGCAGTACCTCAGGCTGTTCCTCCCCTGGCTAGCCGCAAAACACCCTGAGTTGGGCATCAGGCGGGCCACCGCCTGGCGCGGAACTCCAGTCAGGAACCTCCTGGTCGTGACGCACTACATGTTCGTCTCGGATGAGTGGGAGATCGTGCTCTCCTGGCACAACATGATCCCGCCCTACGACTGGACCCGGATCGAACTCCGGCACCGCTGGACGGAGGCGTGGCCGTCGTGCGCATTCGAGATCTCGTCTGTCGCGGCTCACGACATGCCGCATCAGATCGCGCCTCCCGAGGTGGTCACCCGCTGAGGTGACAACGGCCGAGCCCGGCGCCGCCGCGCCCAGATCACCGGACCCGGGCCGGCCGGGAGGCGGGCTCGGCGCTATCCTTTATGAAAGTCGTTTTGAGAAGGACTACGGCTTTTTCCGCCCGATTATCAAAGAAGTCGTCGATCGCTTCCTGGACTGTGGCAATCCCTGACTCGAATTTGACATCTTTTCGAGCTACGATCTCTGAGGATGGCCGGAGGGACAAATGGTCGCAAAAAAGCTCGCTCGGCCGACGCAGCTAAAAAGGAGATCCTTAAGGAGACCGCCGGCCGATACTCCCCGCTGGCCAGGCCAACCCGCTTTCCCAATGCCGTCTTTCCAGACAGGGCGGGAAGGGAGTACACGGCCTGTTCGAACCCGGAGCAAGAGCGTCGATAGAGACAATATCCAGACGTCGATCGATAGGACCGCTTATTTTTTATAGTGTTCGGGAAAAGCGGGGCGTCTAGGCTTCAGGGGAGGAGTCTTCTCAAGACCAGACATCACGACTTCAATGGCCTTGTCGAGTTGCGGGTCCTTCCCCTGACGGACCAGGGCAGGATCGTGCTCGATCTCGATATCGGGAGCGATCCCGACGTTCTCTGCGATCCACCCGTCCTTCGGACTCCATACGCCGGAACTCGGTGCACTGACGAACCCGCCGTCCATGAGCGCGGGCGCTCCAGCGCGACCCACCAATCCTCCCCAGGTCGTCTTGCCGATGAGCGGCCCGACGCCGGCCGCCTTAAAGTAATAAGGCATGGCATCGCCGCCCGACCCGGCGAACTCGTTGATAAGCATCACCTTGGGGCCAAGAATGGCGCCCTGAGGCTGGGCTTCATCTTCGCCGTCCCGCGTAGCCACCAGGCTCAGCATCTTCCTTTGAAAGAATTCGATGATATCGGTGGCCAGAGCCCCGCCGCCGTTGAAGCGCTCGTCGACGATGACCGCATCCTTGCCGACCTGGGCGAAAAAGTAGCGATTGAAGTTGGTATAGCCTCCGAACGACGTGTCCGGCATATATACGTAGGCCACCCGGCCGCCCGTGACCTTGTCCACATACCGACGATTGTTTTCGATCCAAGCAAAGTTGCGGAGGGCCGTCTCGCTCGGCACCGGCACGACCATCACTTCCCGCGCGCCCTTGCCGTCGGGGCTCGGCCCCACTTTGAGAAGGACCTGTTTTTCTGAAGTATTCTCGAAGAAGCGATAAACGTTGTCGCGCCCGGACACTTCGCGGCCGTTCACCGCAAGCAAGTAATCCCCGACTGCAACGTTAACCCCAGGCTGGGTCAGCGGCGCCCGAAGCTGCGGATTCCAGTTCTCCCCGTTGTAAATCCGGGAGAACCGGTAGCGGCCGTTATCGACCGTGTAGTCTGCTCCGAGCAGGCCGGCCGGGATGCGTTTCACCTCAGGCAGGTCGCCGCCATACACTCCCAGGTGGCCGACCTCGATCCCTCCCAGCATCTCAGCGAAGAGATAGTTTAGGTCACGACGCGAGACGATATGTTTGAGATAAGGCGCATACCTCTGCTCGGCGGCGGCCAGGTCATAGCCGTGAGCGTTGGGGTCGTAGAAGAACTCGCGCTCAATGCGCCAGACCTCGCGGTACATCTGCTGCCATTCGTCGCCGGGATTGATCCGGACCTGTATGGCGTCGGTTGCCAGGGGCTTAGCATCGGGCGCCGACGGGGGGGCAGGCGGACCCGCGGGCGCTCCGGCTGGCGGCAGAGGCCGCAAACCGGCGATGAGCCAGCGGTCGTCCTGCTTGTAGAGGTACTTTTCGCCGTTTTGGGAGATTTCGAAATAGCCTATGCCGCCGACGACAACGTCGGAGCGGCGTGCCTTGATGTCGTAACGGTGGACCGTGGTGCCGGGGTCGTCTCCCATGCCGGGGAGCGCCGCCGGGGCCTCAATAGCAAGGAGTGTCCCGGCCTTGCCCACCTGAAGGCCCACATAATTCCGAGCCGGCATGGGGACGGCCAGGATCCGCTGGAGGATGCCGTCTAAATCAACCTTGACCGTAATCACTTTGGTCTCGACGGACTTCTTCTCATCTGATTTCTGATCGCCCGTTTTTTTACCCTCTTCCTTCTTTTTCTCTTCCCCTTTCTCCTCATCGCTCTCCGGGGCGAACGGCGAGGGCTCGTCCTTGGGCAGAACCGCCAGGTAGATCGACCGCGTCACGGGCCGGCTGAAGCTATGGATATCGGGTTCGAGGGATTGGCCCGAATCCGTGCTGGCCGCAAAGTATAGGTATTTCCCTTCGACGTCGAATACCGGGAACCCGGCGTCGCTCATTCCATCGGTGATTTGCGTATTCTTTCCGGCAGCCACCTCATATAGATATATGGCACCCATATAATTAGGCAGGCGTTTCTCATAGGCCAGCCACTTGGAATCGGGCGACCAGGATGGAGAGCCTCCCGTCCCTTCATAATGCCAATACCTATCCTTATCAACGCGGACGGGCTTCTTAGCGGCGATATCGACATACCATACGGCCAGATGGGCGTCGGTATAGGCGATCTTTTTGGAGTCGGGCGACCACCGAGGAGAGAAAAAGAACGAAGGCTTGTCACCTAGAGCAATCTTAATGGTCTCGCCCGCCCCGCTCTGGGGCTTGAGGTGTAGCATGTACTCGCCTGACTCGTCCGAGAAATAGGCGATGGTCTTTCCGTCGGGCGACCACGCCGGGTCACGTTCCATCACGCCCGTGGTGTTGGTCAGGTTTCGAGGATCGCCTTTTTCTGCGGGCACCGTAACAATCTCGCCGCGGGCTTCGAACACAGCCCTGACGGCGTTAGGAGAAAGCCCGGCGACTTCCAGGTTATCGCCCACGGCCTTGAACCGCTCGCGCACTTCCGGCATGTCGCCCTTCACGGTGATGGGGACGCGCGAAGCCTTCCCTGTCTTCAAGTCGTAGAGGTTGAGGCTGCCGAACTGCTCATAAACGATGGCACCGGGGCCGGCCGAGGCCGATTTGAGGTCCAGGCCGCCGTTTTCGATGATCCGGGAGACCTTCTTCGACTTGAGGTCATAGGCATAGAGCGACACGGCGCCGTCGCGGTCAGAAAGAAAGTAGACTTTATCCTCGATCCACATCGGATTGAAGTCGTTGGAATTGTTGCGTGGTATCTTCTCGATGACGGAATCGGCGAGGTTGGCGATCCAGACCGGTGTCGCCCGGCCGCCGCGGTATCGCTTCCAGACCGTAAAGGCCCGGGACAGGGGGACGTAGGCGATGCGCATTCCATCCGGAGACAGGGCTGCTTCGAATCCCATGGGAAGCGGGAGCTTCTCTTCCAGGCCGCCGTCGAGACCGACGGTATACAGCTCGCTGAAACGGGAATAGGCGTTACGCCCCGAGGTGAACAGGACGCGCTCGCCTTCGGGAGCCCAGCCAAGCGCTATGTCCGCAGCGGGGTGCCAAGTGAGCCGCTGTGGAACGCCGCCGGCGGCCGGAACGACGAACACATCCACGTTTCCATCATATTCGCCGGTGAAAGCGATCTTGGAACCGTCGGGTGAGAAGCAGGGGTTGGTTTCGGAGCCGAGACTCGATGTCAGCCGTTCCGCCTCCCCGCCCTCGCGGGGCACGCTCCAAAGATCGCCGGCGAACACGAACACGATCTGCGTTTGCGACAACGCCGGTTTCTGGAGCAGGAACAGGCCATCGGAATCAGCCGGCTTGTCCGGAGCCGCGGCCAGCGCAATCAAAAAACTCAAACCCAATCCAAGGGTCCTGAAAGGACGGACTTTTTTGGGCATGTTCATCATGTTCATTTCGTACTCCTGGTCAAACTAAAAAAAAATTATGACCTCGACGGATGATCGAAGTCAAGAGATATGTCCATGTCAGCTAAGAGATATCAGCCAAGGGAGGGTTTCTTGGCCTGAGTCCAGAGGATGGGCGCTGCGAAAGCCGGCCCGGATTCGACGAGCCTCAGGATATCGGCCGGGCCCTTCCAGCCTTTATTGGTCGCGGTGAGCGCGGCCTGACTGAAGACCTGAAGTCGTCGATGAAAATGGGCGTTTCAGACCAGATTCAAAGACTTGTGTTTTTCAGCGATGGCCTCCGCGAGCAAGTCGACGGCTTTGAGTTCATCTGCCCTGGGAAGGCCCTTGGCGATCACGGGGGTCAGGATCTCGACGTGAAGGTTCGGAATCAGGCTCTTGATGGTCTCGATGATCTTGTTTCCCCACCCGTAGGAGCCTACGACGGAAACGAACCGGGCTTTCGGCCTCAGGGCGTTGGCCAGGGCGACGGCGTAGAGCGCTACCGGATGCGGTCCGACATGCACGGCGGGACAGCCGACGACGATGGTCGCCGTGTCCACCAGGCTCATGGCCAGCTTGCCGATATCCGTCACAGTCAGGTTGAAAAGGTGGACGACGATTCCTTTATCAACCAGGGCCGCCGCTAGACGGTCCACCAGGATGGCCGTCGAGCCATGCATGGAGATGTATGGGATGACGACTTCGTTCTTCGGTATCTCGGACGTCCATTCTTTGTAGGCATCAATAATGAACTCGGGCCGCTTGTGGAGAGGCCCGTGGCTGGGAGCAACGATTTCTATCGGCAGGTCCTTAATCTTCTCCAGGTTCTTCCTGATGATCGCCCGGAAGGGCATCATGATCTCGGCGAAGTAGCGTTTGGCGGGTTCGTAATTCGCTGCTTCGTCGCTCACGAAAAGCCTCGACGTGGCCAAGTGCGAGCCGAACCAGTCACAACTGAAGAGGACCCTGTCCTCTTCAAGGTAGGTTACCATCGTCTCCGGCCAATGGACCCAGGGCGCATGGATGGCCCGCAGGGTCCTGCCGCCCAGGGAGATCCTCTCCCCGTCGCCGACCGCCCGGACCCTCCCCTCCTCGATACCGAGGTGGTCGATGAGCATGTCCTTCGCCTGGGGCGTGCAAAGCACGATCGCTTCAGGATACTTGCCGAGGACGAACGGGATTCCTCCCGAATGGTCCTGTTCGGCATGGTGAGCGACCAGGTAATCGATCCTGGGAACGTCCTGGAGATGCGCGGCCAATCTATTCAGCATCGCTGGATCAACGGCGTCCAGGAGCACGGTCTTTTCGTTCCCTTGGACGATATACGCGTTGTAGCTCGTCCCGTCTGGAAGTGGGATCAATGAATCGAACAGACGCCTGTCCCAATCGACCGCGCCGGCCCAGTATAAACCCTTTTTAAACTCGCGTTTCTTCATGGCATCGTCTCCAATTGGTTAAATCCTATCTATTTTATAGCAAATCGGGGACACGTACCGAATTCTGCCTGGTCCTCGGAGTCATCGTATGATTTCGTCCAAAATTCGTTACATGTCCCCATTCTTCTTTATGCGCCGGGGTATCTCTTCTTCACGAAATAGTGAATCTCGGGGTGGTGCTCATACCCTAGGGTTTCAAATGTCCGCACGGAGGCATCATTACCTTCCTCTATGAGACAGGCAAGGACGTCCGTGCCCAGGCCCCTGAGCCGGTTCTCCCCCTCCCGAACGAGCCGGGAGCCGATTCCCCGCCTTCTGAATCCCGGATCGACGGCCAGCCGGTTGATCCATCCTTTCCGGCCTTCATGCGTGACGATAACCGTGCCTACGAGGGTTCCTTCGCTCTCGGCGACGAGAAAGATCATGTTGGGCAGCCTGACCTGGGCGTCAATCGAATCCCTCTTATCCCTCCCCTCGGGTTTGAACGGCAAGCCGGCCCGGACCCAGAGCGCGAGGACGGATTCATAGTCCTCCGTCCGGTACTCCCGGATGTGGACGACGGAATCCGTTCTTATATTGTCCATTTCGGAACCTCCATCTGGATTCAGTTCAGCGGAGGAAAACCCCTGCGGCCGCGGCGATGAGCGTTCCTGACAGGATCCCCAGCGCCAAGCCTTTCCACCATCGGATCCTCTGGGAGACAGCCGCTGACACGGAGCAAAGAACGTACAGCCAAAGCAGGGCCAAACCGTGGATCGCAAAAAAAATTGCCTGCACCGGTCCCGGATCGGACAGGATATCGACCATTTCCTGCTGGCCCATCCCCAGCCCGTAGAAGACCGCGATCGCCGCCTGAGGCACCCAGAGGAGGATAACGGGCCCGGCCAGAGAAAAGCCAAAGACGGCAAGCGTCCTCCTGAGTGATCCGCCTTTTCTGCCCCCCCTTCCCAGGATATGGACTAGGACGGAAACGAAGATCCAGATTAAAATAAGGAACGGCAAGACGAAAACCATCTGCCAGAAGTAATAGTTCTCGAGGCGGACGGGAAGGAAGACGGGCGCCATGGGGACCGCTCCAGTCACGGCCAGGACCGCGCTCGTCAGGCCATATAAGCACCCGGCCAGCAGGACGGCTTGGAGGCCCTGCCTCATGGGTTGGGGATCGGCTATCAGTCGGCCGAAGGCCCGGCGCGGCAGGAACATCGTCCCGAAAAAATAGCGAGAGAACGTCTTCATGTTTCGTTTACCCCGTGAACATGCTCTTGCTGGCAAACTCCGGGTCGCTGGTCAGGTTGATCCCGAACCGTCTCAGGCCCGCCTCGTCGCCGGCCGTGGGCATATGCGTCATATGGACCTCGCAGCCCTGGAGGTCCTTCAACTTTTCCATGGCCATTTGGGCGGCCGGATTCGTCGCCGCGTTGATGCTCAGGCAGATGAGGACCTCGGAGAGGTCAAGGCTGACCGAATTCGCCCCCATGACGTCCTTCTTGAGCCTGGCCACGGAGTCGATGATGCCCGGGGACAGGAGCGGGATCCGGTCGGGGATGTCGGCCAGCTTCTTGATGGCGTTTAAAACAAGGCTGGAGGAGGCGTGCATCAGGGGCGAGTTCTTTCCCGTGACCAGAAACCCGTCCCGAAGCTCGATAGACGCGCCGACAAAGATCCCTTTATTCCCTTTGCCCTTCTCCATCGCTTCCCGGGCTGCCTCCCGGGCCGGCATCACAACCCGCCTGTCCTCCGGCCTGAGGCCGAGTTCCTCCATCAGCAATTCGGCCCGCTGGACGGTCTCCTTGTCGGCAAATCCAACGATATATTCGCAGCGATAACGGAAGTACCTGCGGATGAGTTCCTGCTTGGCCGCCTCGCGGCAGACCTCATCGTCCAAAATCCCCGAGCCGGCCACGTTGACGCCCATGTCGGTGGGGGACCTGTAGACGCTCTCGGCGCCCGTGATCTTCTCCAGAATCCTCCGAAGGACGGGAAAGACCTCAACGTCCCGGTTGTAATTGACGGACATCCTGCCATAAGCTTCCATATGGAAAGGATCAATCAGGTTGAAGTCGGCGAGGTCGGCCGTGGCGGCCTCGTAGGCGACGTTGACGGGGTGCTTGAGCGGCAGGTTCCAGATCGGGAAAGTCTCGAACTTGGCATAGCCCGACTTGTGGCCCCTCCGATAATCGTGATAGAGCTGGGACAGGCAAGTGGCAAGCTTGCCGCTCCCCGGCCCCGGCCCGGTCACGATGACCAGCGGATTGTGCGTTTCGATGTATTCATTGGCGCCGTAGCCTTCGTCGCTGACGATGGTCTGCACGTCCGTCGGGTAGCCCTTGGTGAAGCTGTGGGTGTAGACCTTGACATCCCTCCGTTCCAGCTTGTTCTTGAAAATCCTGGCCGACGGCTGGTTCTCAAAGCGGGTGATGACGACGGCCCGGACCTCGATCCCCCAGTCTCCGAGATCATCGATGAGCTTGAGGGCGTCGGTGTCGTAGGTGATGCCGAAGTCGGCCCGCACCTTCCGCCGCTCGATGTCGCCGGCGTAGATGCAGAGGATGATATCGGCCTGCTCCTTGAGCTCGCGGAGAAGCTTCACCTTGACATTGGGGTCATAGCCGGGAAGAACGCGCGCCGCGTGATAATCAAAGAGGAGCTTCCCCCCGAACTCCAGGTAGAGCTTATCATCGGACCTCTTGACCCTGTCCAGAATCGAAGCCGTCTGTTCTCTGAGGTACCGCTCATTATCAAAACCGATCTTGTCGTTCATTCAGCCGTCCTCATTTCCAACTCAGAACCGCCGGACGATCCATGCAGGATCGCCCCGTTTCGCATCATCCGTCTTCTCATTCTGGGTTCGGGAATCTCGTTTCTCGTGATTCCCAAATGTATGGGACATCCCGAAAAATGTCAAGGCACGGCCTTCGTTCTTGCCCTGAGACGGGGTTTCGAAAGCAGGAGCCACTTCCGAGTTTCCAGCCCCCGGATCCTGAATCTCCCGGGATATACAAATGCGCCAGGAGATTAATGAATTGAATGGCGGAGAGGGCGGGATTCGAACCCGCGGTCCCGGCATTCACCGAGACAATCGCTTAGCAGGCGATCCTGATCGACCACTCCAGCACCTCTCCGCAAAGGCCCGGAATGACGGCGCTATTCTAGCATCAATATCCCGGAGAAGCAATCGGAGCCGGAGCGAGGTCATAGGGGGGAACTCGGATAATGTCGGCGTTAAATCCCAACAAAGACGCCTCCAAGACTTTATTTGTATTTCTTAACCTTCCTTATCCCCCCTTCTAATCAGGACCGGTCAAAATCTAAGACATACAAAGGCACCCTCAAGACTTTGTTTGGATTTCTTATCCCCCCTTATCCCCCCTTAAAATAAGGGGTGAATTTGGATTAGGTAGGTGCCTTTGTTAGGGGAGCGGAGGGAGAGGGATTCGAACCCCCGTTCCGGAAAACCGGAAAGCGGTTTTCAAGACCGCCGCCTTAAACCACTCGGCCATCCCTCCGTGTCAATCAGGTGATCTTTTTGAGATTATCCATATACGGCCGGAGCGCATCGGGCACCAAGACCGAGCCGTCCGGCTGCTGGCCGTTCTCCAGGAGCGCGCTCACGGTCCGTCCGACCGCGAGCCCCGAACCGTTGAGGGTGTGGACGAACTCCGGCTTGGCCTTCGGCCGGCGCCGGAACCTTATGTCGGCGCGCCTGGCCTGAAAGTCCAGGCAGTTGGAGCAGGAAGAGATCTCCAAATAACCGTTCCGGCCGGGCATCCAGACCTCGAGGTCATAGGTCTTGGCGCTGGCGAAACCCATGTCGCCCGTGCACAGAGTCACAACGCGATAGGGCAGGCCAAGCCTCTTTAAAACCTCCTCGGCGTCCGAGGTCATCTTCTCGAGTTCCCGGAACGAGTCTTCGGGAAGCGAGAAGATCATCAGCTCAACCTTATTGAACTGATGCTGGCGGATAAGGCCCCGGACATCCTTGCCGTAGGACCCGGCTTCGCTCCGGAAGCAGGGCGTGTAGGCGGCGAACCTCTGCGGCAGGGGCACTTCTTCCAGGATCTCGCCGCGGAAGAAATTCGTCAGCGGCACCTCTGCGGTCGGGATGAGGTACCAGTTGAAGCCTTCGATCTTAAAGAGGTCTTCGGCAAATTTCGGAAGATTCCCCGTCCCGGTGAGGCTATCTGAATTGGCGATAAACGGAGGGATGACCTCCTTATATCCGCGTTCGCGGGTCTGGATGTCGAGCATGAAGTTGATCAGAGCCCTCTCAAGCCTGGCCCCCGCCCCCAGATAGACCACAAACCTCGAGCCGGTAATCTTGGCGGCCCGGTCGAAGTCCAGGATACCGAGACGCCTCCCAATGTCCCAGTGCGGTTCGGGAGCGAAGGGGAACTCCGGGGGTGTTCCCACCCGCCGGACCTCGATGTTGTCCGCCGACGTCTTGCCGACGGGAACCGACTCGTCGGGAAGATTTGGAACGGTGAGGAGAAAGGCGTCCAGTTTTTCGTCAACCCTTTTCAGGCTCTGCTCGAGCCGAGAGATCTCCTCGGCCACTTTTCGCATGGCCAGGATGACGGGGGAAGCGTCCCGGCTTTCCTTCTTCCTTCTGGGGATCTCTTCGGAAGCCTTATTTCTCTCGAAACGCAGGTCTTCCACCTTCTTCAGGAGGCCCTTCCTTTCGGCGGTGAGCTCAACCAGGGCGTCGAAGTCGAGCTTCGTCCCTCGGGCTTCGATCCTCTTTTGGACGAGTTCGAGATTATCCAAAACGTATCTAGGATCCAACATGCCCCAGATTATAACATAAATATCCATCCGATGGACGAGCGGGAATATGCCCCGCAGAAAGCCTTTGGGAACCGCTCGTCGGGGGATCCAAGGGGGTATGCCCGCTTGGTCGCAGGGCGGGTGTCCGTACCCCGCCCGAGAAAGGGAGGCAGTGAGCGAAGCGACCGTTGGAAGGGGGAAACGCGAAGCGGGTTCCCCCTCCAAGTTGACGAGCGGGAAAATGTCCCGCGGCTTGCCGCATAAAACCGCTCGTCGGGGGATCCAAGGGGGTATGCCTCCTTGGTCGCAGGGCGGGTGTCCATGCCCCGCCCGAGAAAGGGAGGCAGTGAGCGAAGCGACCGTTGGAAGGGGGAAACGCGAAGCGGGTTCCCCCTCCAAGTTGACTCGCTCCTGCCGTTGTTTTATAGTTGACTCATCTCAACATGGCTCGGGAATTCAAGGGTTATATCCAGATCTATACGGGGCTCGGCAAGGGCAAGACCACGGCGGCCCTGGGGCTCGCCCTGCGGGCGGCCGGCCGCGGCCTGAAGACCTACTTCGGCCAATTCCTCAAAGGACGGACATCCGGAGAGGCGCTGGCCGTCGGCCGGCTCTCCCCTT
>Ga0316620_10001201_pt1 | contig 11032 bp, 8 predicted proteins | sample OWC_Aug_M1_C1_D5_FD_207651 | JGI IMG/M metagenome (GOLD analysis project Ga0316620, IMG submission 207651) | Wetland soil microbial communities from Old Woman Creek delta, Ohio, United States - OWC_Aug_M1_C1_D5_B | ecosystem: Environmental > Terrestrial > Soil > Wetlands | place: USA: Ohio...
CACGGCGCGAATAAGGATAGGTGAACTGATTCTCTTCGTTGTCTTCGTCGTCCTCTATCTTCCACCCATTCCAACGCCGATGGGGACCATCTACTTCCTCGACCAGCCATGGCTGTTCAGGGAGTTCATCAACTACATCTCGCTGGCAATCGTGGTGATTATGATTCTCGTGAGATGGCGGCTCAAGGTAAGCGACAACAGTACCATGGGCGGCTTCTCGAACATCCTGATCGTTGGGCTGTTCCTGATGGTGGAGATATTCTTCCAGACCGAGGTGCTTGTTGTGACTCTCACGGTCTGGGTGGCTTTCCTGATATTCGCCTCAGTGATCCTCGCGAATTTCATGCGGGCATCGTCGAGGGAGATGTACTAGTGTACTGGAACTGTCCGATGCAAATCACGCGAAATCGGATACGCTAGCCGGGTCCGTACAGGAACAGCACAGGACTGTGAGGGAGTCTTGGTCGCGTTCATCTGGGAGGGGCAACATGCAAGTTGTTAAATCCTTGATGATAAAGAAACGCCGAGCAGGCATACGGACACTCCGAATCAAGGAGCAAGTCGGCCAGAAGTGAAGGAACATCCGAATTGAAGGCAGTCGAAGCTATCAGTCTGAGCAAGATGTATTCGGACTTCTATGCAGTGGACTCCATTTCATTCGATGTGGATGAGGGACAGATCTTCGGCCTTCTTGGTCCAAACGGAGCAGGAAAGACGACGACGATAAGAATGGCGCTAACACTCATCAAGCCAACGTCTGGCACGATCAAGGTGTTTGGCATCGACTGCGTCAGGTCGGCTGCCTCAGTGCGGCAGATCTCGGGCTATGTACCTCAGGAGGTCTCTATAGATGTGGACTTGACCGGCTACGAGAACCTCCTGATGTACGCGAAGCTGTACTACATTCCGAAGGCAGAACGAGCTAAGAGAATCAGTGATGGCCTTCAGTACATGGATCTCAGCGACCGCCAGAACGACGTGGCCAAGACCTACTCCGGAGGAATGATGCGTAGGCTTGAGATTGCTCAGGCACTCATGAACAGACCCAAGATGCTCTTTCTCGACGAGCCAAGCATCGGCCTCGATCCTTCCGCGAAGACTGCTGTCTGGAACAACATAATGCACCTCCGAGATGAGTTCGGAACCACGATTTTGGTGACCACCCATGATATGCATGAGGCAGACGTACTATGTGACGAGATCGCCATTATGAACAAAGGAAAGATAGTGGCAGACGGATCGCCCAAGGAACTGAAGGCTAGTGTGGGTGGAGACGTGATCTCTCTCGTGGCTCACAACGGGGATTGTACACAGATTCTACAAGAACATGGTGAGCTCTTGGTAAGCAAACCGGACCTTGGAATCTACGAGCTTGTCGTGACGGAGGGCGAGAAGGCAATACCTGCTGTCCTTGAATCTCTTGAAAAACACAGCATGCGGGTTGAATCGGTTTCGCTCAAGAAGTCGACATTGGATGATGTGTTTCTGAAGTATGGAGGAGCTAGGATACAGGACAGCGGTACGGGGCGAGAGGCAAGACGCATGAGGAGAGCAGTAAGGAAGCGAGGCTGATGATAGGTTCTAGGTATGTGGGAACAATGCTCACATTGGCGGAGTTTGAGCTACGGAAACTCAGGCATGACTCTTCGGAGATATTCATACGTGGGGTCCAACCAGCACTCTGGCTTCTGGTCTTCGGTACTATCTTTACCGGCCTGAGGGTGATTGACACAGGCGAATACACCTACCTCCAGTTCCTGACTCCCGGAGTGTTGTCGCAGTCTGTGATGTTCGTTGCAGTCTTCTACGGAATAATGCTCGTATGGGAGAGGGACTTAGGGCTCTTGAACAAGCTCCTGTCCACGCCTGCGCCTCGGTCAGCCATAGTGTTAGGGAAGGCTCTCTCAGCTGGGGTCAGAAGCATGTTCCAAGCAATAATGATCTTCGTTCTGGCTTTGATTATCAATGTTCAGCTGAGACTCGACCTCTTGGATTTGATTGGAGTGTCTGTGGTCATAGTGCTTGCCGGGATGTGTTTCTCCTCTCTTTCGATGTGCTTGGCTCCAATCTTCAAGAGCCGAGAGAAAATGATGGGCATAGGCCAAGCAATAACCATGCCTCTCTTCTTCACGAGCAACGCCATCTACCCTGTCACTGTAATGCCTGAGTGGCTCAGAGTCATATCAGCATTCAATCCGCTCAGCTATCTTACTGATGCAATGAGATCCCTGCTGGTGACGGGAGAGTATAGCCTAATCCCACTCGACATAGGCGCCACCTTGCTAGCCACGTTGATATTCGCCACCCTGGCGACCCTCCTCTTCAAACGGATCTTGGAATGAGATCTGCCGACGAGAAACCAGTGCTGTCAAGACTCACGTTGCCTATTTGCGTCCACAATTGAAACCCGAAATGGCAAATCAAGGAGAAGGACTGGCACTGTTCCTCAGAGAACAATGCTCACAGGTCCAAGATGTCCATCGGTTCTGCTAGCGTGATGATTGGCAGGTACAACGCCAGCGGCTCTGAGTCCACAGTATCTACAAACTCTACTGATTCCTTCGGACGGGACTTGTACAGCAGGAAAGTTCCAGAGGGCGGGCCATCACCCTCGGTGTAGACCCATAATGGAAGCCCATACATCTCATAGTAGCCGTGGTTAGATATCAGAGTGCCATAGATGTGTTTACGCTTATATTCGAAGTAGAGCATGCTTGCAGGCCTCTCCCGTTGCGACCAAGAAACGAGCATCCGGGCCAAGTCCAGCATGGTGGCTATCTTCAGGTTCACTGGAGGTCTGATATCGGCTTTGGTCACTCACTACACCGGGTTGCTTTGGATTTATCTTGCCTTATAAGACATAGTATGGATGAAACGGCATCGTGTTGTCTGCGTCACTCTGCGCTCCTGAGTGCGTCTGACAACGTGTTTACTGTACGTACCTCAGACCCCGTTATCACCACTGGCACACACACGGTCTTGCCACTTAGACCGACCGCCACCACTGCACGGGTACCATTCTTTGACATGAACACCAATGACAACCCATCGGCCTCCTCAATCGTGTTTACTGTCATCCCGATCGACTCGAGGTGAGTGACCACTCTGCTCAGGAGTTCTAGAGGTGCAATCCGTTCTTTCAAGAAGGCTCTGCTCGACCTTCGTACATCGACGCTTGGAAAGAGGAAGTCGTGCGACACCTTTGAGTAGAGGATGATACGTGTGAGGGCCTTCTCAAGAAGAGCTGGCGAAACAGGACCGAACTTCTTGGGTATGATTCTTGAACTATCGAAAGCACTGGGCTTTGTGCTTGCCCGAGGCTTCGGTACTTCAACCTCAAGGAGGTCTGGCTGCGGTTCAGGTGCTGGCGCAGCGAGTGCCCTCTGAAGCAACGGCGACGGCTCATCCGTTATTGTGACGTCCTGCCTGCGCCGTTCGAAAGTGGCGCGCAGGTATTCCCTTATCCACTGATCCAGGTATTCCCAGTCGGCGCGACTCAGCTTGATGGGAGGACGTGGAACATCTGGCAGTGTTTCGAGAAGTTCTGTTGCTTCCTCGGAGCCGACTACCTCGGGCTCGATGAGCTCAAGTTCATCCCGGCTTGGCTCTGCCTCAGTGGGTGACTCAGACGGCAGGAGACTGGCCGCCTCGAACAGAGCGGATAGCCGGTCCGAGCCGCCGTGCTTCGAGATTCTCGGTCGAACCTGCATGATGAAACCTCTCCTGTTCTCGGTAATCTGGTCGAATACCATTGCAGCCCCACGGGGCAGTCCACTGATGAACTGCTTCTCCTTGAATGACTCGGGCATGTAGGACGGCGCTCGCTGTTGTAGTGCACGAATGTCAGCGTCATGTGAGAGGGAGTGGGAAATCACGATGTCGGCCTGTGATATGGCTTCGTCTGCCACTGCCGACGGCTGCTGGGTGCATAGTATCAGACTGCATCCAAACCTGCGTCCTAGTTTGGCATAGCTCACTATTGCGTCTTTGGCAGGCGTTGTACCTCCGCGGGGCACGAGTGTCTGTGCCTCATCCACGATCAGCCATGTGGCGGGCAGCTCTTCTCTTGCGCTCTCGCCATCTTCCGTCCAAGCCATCCGGTATGCTAGGACCTGTCGACACAGCATGTTCGTCAGGACTGCAAGCACCGGTTCTGCATCCGATCCAAGAGGAGCGACATCTATGACAGTCACTTGGCCGGCCACTGCAAGGTCTTGTGCGCTCGTGCCTCCTGGCATGAACACGCCAAGTCGACTGGCACGCCTCAGTCTCTGGATGAGCGCAGCCCGAGTAGCGGGCTTGTACAGCTCAGCTATCGAGGGGTGTTCCTCGATGCACCGAATCATATCACGGATACTGAAGTCGGGCTTCTGCATCACGCGCTCGCCGTCCTCAAGTGTATAGCCGCGACGCACAGCCTCAATGGTATCTCCAATGAGGTTGTCCATGGTTGTGGAGAGCTGTCCGCCCTTCTCAAGTACGAATCCCCAATCGGACGTTGCCAGCTCAGACGGGCTTATCGCCAGCGGCATGAGACGCGCTTTCTGTCGAACCTCCTCCGGGAGGCCCATGAATGTCTTGCGGGGTATGTAGACGGAGATTGGGATCCCCCGAGCGTCCAGTCCCCACTTCTTCAGGGCGTCCTCCTGCCCCGTGTTTGGTTCGGCCATCTGACGGAACACGTCCACCGTGTCAATCACGACTGCGGCGACCTCGATTTCCCTGCGCTCCATCGCCCGAGACAGCTCCTCTACCACAATCCCTAGAGTATAGCTCTTTCCAGCCCCTCTCTTGCCAGCGACGAAGAGCACATGAGGGCTTACAAGATCGAGATAGACAGGCATGCCGAACAGAGATGTCAGAGGGTCGTCAGAAGACTCTGAGACCGCACCGATCAATCCGAGCCCGATTTGTCCGTAGTTACGATGAAAAGATGCTGACCGACCGAGTACGACCCCCTTCATGTCAATCAGCAGGTCAAGTGGGTCTGACACCAATGGCCTATACTCAAGCACATCGCTGGCCAGAGTTTCAATGCCCGGCCCTACTCTAGGAGGTCTTGACTCGTCGTCTGGTCCGGCGTGCGACGGTTCTGGCGTGTGGCGGTCCTCCATATCAGTTCACGGTTCAACTCGCAGTCAAATCCGGATAAGCCTTTGTACAGACGCGCTCTTCTTGGTGCAGCCGTGTTGGCCTTTGGGCAAGACTCAAAACAGCAGGTGTATGAGGCCATGTCATGCCCGAACTGATCGAGGATGGCAGCCCCGTCTTCATCTTTCTTGATGCCAAGAGGAACTGGATAAAGCGCGTCAAGGCCGGAGAGAGCTTCCACTCGAACAAGGGAATCATAAAGATGGATGACATCATTGGGCGGCCCTACGGGATAAAGGTCCAGAGCCACTCGGGTCAGGTCTTCCAGATTCACAGACCAAGCCAGACAGATGTCCAGATCTCGATGGGACGAAACACGCAGATAATATATCCCAAGGATGCTGCGACGATATTGATTGAGGCGGGAGTGTGTGCAGGTTCGGTGGTTGTCGAGTCTGGAACCGGTTCTGGTGCATTGACCAGTATTCTCTCGAGGGCAGTCGGACCGACCGGCCATGTCTACACATACGAGATCCGTGAAGACATGTACAAGGACGCCAAGAAGAACCTAGAGAAGCTCGCCCTTGTGGACAACATCACGATGTACAACAGCGACATTATCGGAGGAATCCATGAGACCGAGGTTGATGCCGTGCTGCTTGACCTTGCAACTCCCTGGGAGGTCGTGGATATCGCGCATAAGGCGCTGAAGCCGAGCAGGTTCATCATGAGCTACAGCCCGACGATAGAGCAAGTCATGAAGACCTGTAAGGCATTGGGCGATAGCGGCAAGTGGGGCCTGGTGAAGACACTTGAAACCTTCCAGAGGGAGATCATGGTCCGAGAGGGAAAGACAAGACCCACAACTTGGATGGTCGGACACACAGGCTACATGACATTCGCCAGGGCCTTGGCCGAAGCCTGACCTGTGCAAAGCTTTATATCGATTTACGCCCTGTTGATGGTAGTCGATTGTTGTCGATTATTGTTGACGGCGGGACTAGCAATGGGCTATCACCACAAACGCGCATCATGCGCACGACAAACCAAAGAGATACTCGATGACATTCTTAGACTGGGCATGGTAAAAGACGAAATCATTGAAGCAATGCCCTCGATTAGAGTGTCTAGTCCGATGGATGAAATACTGAGACAAGAGTCCGACGCAAACATCATACCGAGCCGCGCTCAAGAGATACTTGAGAAAGAGGCTACTGATAGAGTAGAGATGCCGAAGACCTCCTACGAGGACGGTCAAGGGACCGAGCAGTATGAGTCCTCACTTGAGATCAAGTTCGCAGTGAAGGAATCCGAGGACCTATACACGAAGAAGAGGAAGAAACGCAATCCTCTCAGCACTCAGACAGATTATTCCGAGCAGAGGGAGGACTAGAGTTGTCAGAGGAATCCGAAGTCAATCGACTGAGAAAAGACATTGCGGAGCTGAGGAGGACAGTCCAGTCCCTGAAGGAGACAGTGACTGAGCTCACAGACAGACTGCACCATGAGAACAAAGCGCACGAGGAGAAGGCCCCGAGCGGCAACTACAGCATCTCCAAGAATCTGGAGGACTGCGTCCAGTATGACGCTAGCTGGTCAAGATTAGTCGGCATCCTCGAGGGTGCCGAGGCAGGCCTCACTGCTGCGGAACTCGCGAAGCTGTGGGGGAAGTCGCGATCCCGCACAAGCGAGGTACTGAACAGGCTTGTTGGGGAAGGGCAAGTGGTCAAGTACCGCGACGGCAGAGAAATAAAATTCAGGCCGCCAGAGGAGTGATGCGTGGTAGGAGGGGGACCTCCACCATCACTCCCCAACTAGGTATTCTTAAGTAGAAGCAGAAACTGCGTAAGCCCGGAGTATCGCACTTCGAGGCTCCTCCAAGTGGCAAATGAACTCGGACCAAAGGCGCACACCCTCGCCCCGATGGAAGGCGTGGAGGTTCACACTCAGAAACTGCTGCAGCTAAACATGCAGGGCCAAGAAGCGGTCAAAGAGTTCGCGCTACATGATATCGATGACACAGAAGGCCTCGAGCTCAAGAGAATGGCAATGCACGATGCGTTCACCAAGCTGTACACCGAAACCGCGAACTTCACGGAGGAACTGATCGGGGAGGACTTCGACATTGCGTATCTCAGAGAACGGATTGCACGGTCAGAGGGTGAAACGAAGGAACAGCTTGAGGCTGCCCTAAAGGAGCTGCAGACACAGGCCCAGAAGAATCTCGCAGACATCTGGATGGCCCGTGTATTGGCCTGGTTACATCAGGCAGCGGCAGCAATGGGTCCGTTCATTGAGAAGGAACACGAAGACAAGAAGGATTCCGCGGCTCAGTATCTGGCCTCAGCAATAACCATGCTGGAGAAGTCTTTCTCTGCAACGCCAAGTAGGACAGACGGCACACTGAAGCTGCGTAGAGTGGCTCTCGGGGCCTTGGCCTACAGCCTGCTAAGCAAGTCGAAGAAGACCCCCGTCAGTCGACTGTCCGAGATAAGCGGCAAGAACAAGATTGCAGAGGCGGAGTTCTACGATGAGTTCCTGAATGAATTGATAGGTCTTGAGAGCACATTCAGGCAGGCCTTCAATCCGTTTGACGAGCTGATCTGGAGGGACATCCTCAGCTCATTTATATTCGAGCAAGCGACTGACCTCTACAATGAGGCACTGGCTGACCTCGAGAAAGGTACGCCGGATAAAGACAGGGCTGCTCAGATAAAGAACTGGAAGCAGAACACCGCAGGTCTCAGTGAGGTCTACCTAGCAATGACCTACACTGACATAGCCGATGCACAGATGAGAGCAGGCAATCTCGAGGATGCGTCAAAGCTCTACCAGCAGTCATCTGAGGCGTTTGGACGAGCTGAGAATCTGTTTCTCGGGCTGGCGGCGCTTCAGGGGAATGCCGAGCAATCAGGTAGCGACAAGGATCAGAAGAAGGCCCAGTCACTCTTCTGTAAGGCAGAGGCATCAGTCAAAGAACTCTCCGGGCTCCTGAAAGTGGACAACAAGGAGGAGGCGAGCACTGTCCTCAAGGAGATATTCAAGGATCTCCGGAAGGCGGAGAAGCTGTCCAAGACGCGTGAACTGACCGGAGCCATCAAGGAGAACCTCAGAATTTTGGCGTTTATCGAAGAGAAGCTCAAGAAAGATGGGCAGAGCATGAGTGGGATTCTGGATCAGATAGACCTCGCCAAGGGCATAAGAAAGGAGGGACTCATCCAAGATGTCGGAAAGGCTCTTGACGCGGCGGAAGAGGCGCTCGGTGAGAAACCAGCAGAGGCACTGGAGGCAACAAGAGAAGGTCTGAACAGCCTAGGGATACTATTGAGCCTGGAAGAGGAGGACGACCAGGTCACTCAGTTGAGGAATCGGACGCTTGCACTGCTCAACAATGTCAAGTATGTCATCCAGTTCCAGCTCAGCTCCCAGCTGCAGCAGGGTGTGAAGTTCATTGTCTCTAGGATACTGGAGAATCTCCACGCGGAAGAAGCGGCGTCATACTATAAGGTGGTCAACGAGAAACCCAGAGCAGATGAACTGACGGACTTGGGCAGGCTTGCGATGGCAACTGCATACGCGGCCGAAGCGCAGGCTTTCGCCAGACAATCTGAACAATGGGCGTTTCGAACGCAGATTGAACGCGCTGGTGCATTTCAGAAGCTGGAGTCAGACCTCGCCGAGCTGGCCGAGGACGAACAGAGCCAAGCCATCGACAAGACTGTCCAGTCACATGAGAGCACGATCACGAGGATCAAGCACGCGGTCGCCTCTTTCGAGGCCGCTGCGAATCAGCTGAACAGTGTTCAGGGCGTAGAGATCCGCAAGAAGAACAATGTCGAGAACCAGGTCAAACAACTTCAAGGTGTGGTCCTGAAGTTCAGGGGAGATTTGGCGCGCCTTGAGGCTGCCAAGAACGACTTCCTAGCAGAGATGCTGTCGAAGAAGGGCGAAATGACGAAGGCGCGGCAGTATTATAGTCAGGCGAGCGATCTGCTCAGAGAGGCTATGGGTAACTACACTGTGGCTGCACAGGTGTTCCAACAGCTCGGTGACCAACAAGCCGCGGAGTCTGTTTCCATGAAGGCCAACGCCGCGGACATGCTTGCGAGAGGAAGCTGGGACAATGGTCAGCGCCTAGATAGAGATCAGGAACCGCTGTATAAGTCTGAGATGGACTTGGCGGCCCTGTACCTTGCAAGCACAGGCAAGTAACGGTCAGACGTTGGCTATAGTGCTGACCGGGGTTGCAGCTACTGAGGACCTCACTGTGTGAAGACGCTTTGCCCTGAATGGAACAAACGCCGTGCCGCCTGCATGGTAGAACTTGCTGAACCATTCTACGAAGTGAAGCCTCAGCGTGTGCATAAATGCGAGAAGACCCTCCAAGGTTCCCACGACTAGAGTGCCGAGGATTGCCCCGATCAATGGCAGCTGCGGTACGCCCGTATAGTCCACAGTGACAACCTCATGAGGAATGATCTCCACCCCAAGAATATTTAGTGGCGGAAACACAAGGGGATAGTCGATGCCTGCCAGAAGCGTGAAGAAGATGGCGCTCAGGACGATATGCACTGTGTTCAGTGCGAAGATACGTGCATAGCTTACCGTGTGGCTGATGGTGCCGATGGCATATTCTATGAAGTAGACGATACCGTCCATGCCGCCCTTCAGGGAGGCAACGAGCATCAGTATCAGTGGGACAATGAGCGAACTCACAAACAGCATGAAGGGGCTGATGGGCAGCTGCGGATAGATGCCATTGTTGCCAATGCCATGACCGATTCCAGCAATCGGGATCCAGAGATACACACTGTCGGTCATGCTGAACCAAGGCCCGATGCTGTTGTAGCTGACGCCGAAGAGCAGGTTGGCAAAGCTCAGATACATCCATACGTACGATGCTGCAACAACCGCATCCCTGTACTCCTTGTGCTTCAGTCTGTTGTAGAGATTGAGGAGTATTCCTATCGTAATCTGGATGACCCCTACCTCAATGGACAGCTTCAGCATGTGTGCGTCCCTGAATGGATTGCGTTCACCCGTCGCCGTCGCATGCGCAAAGATTGGCCACAGAGGTTCTATCACCGTTTCCGATCCAAAGAAACTGCCAAACAAGAAGCCGCCCAGCATGGCGAAGAGACCCATCATGATTATACCTGTGGCACCAGTCTGGAGGTAGCCAAGCATGGGACCCAAGTCACGACCCTTGCGTGTGGCATGTCGCGCCGCCAGTCCGATGAGCAAGATAAGGAAGCCCTGACCCACGTCCGCAAAGACTAGACCGAATATGAGCGGAAATGAGAAGAACATTATCTTGGTGGGGTCTATGTCGTGTCTGGACGGTGTACCATAGGCGTTCAACACTGCCTCAGCAGGAGCCATAAAGGAGGGGTTATCCAAATACGTGGGTGAGTCATGCTCAGCGAAGTCAGGATGTTCAAACGTGAGCTCAAATGGCGCGCCTACTCGCTCCCGGAGCATCTTCTCAAGCCGTTCCTGTTTGCCCTCGGGAATCCATCCCCAGACCTTCATGGCCTGGGTCGTGTAGACAATGTACCTCTTCATGTCTATGCGCTGCCGCTCCAAGAGCAGCGATTCCCAAGCAGCGAGAATCCGGGGACCCCATTCCTTGGCAACTAGCTTCTTGCGAGCAGTCAACCGCCGTATCTCAGCCTCAAGTTGTGTAATCTTCTCCTCAGCCTGTTTTGCGATGGTTTCTGGGGGACCAGCCTGAGCCTCAGGAAGATGAAATGTTTCGAACCCCAATGCGGTGAATATTCGGTCCACGGCATCCTTTCGGTCGACCGACACAGTCACAGTAACCACCTCGACGTTTCGGCGGCTTGGAACGTGCCGAAAGAGATATGCTTCTTCGGTGACTTCCTTGACTGCCCACTCCAGCTTCTGCAGGTTGTTCTTCGGCACCACACCCGCTGTTGTG
>Ga0316620_10001202_pt1 | contig 11032 bp, 7 predicted proteins | sample OWC_Aug_M1_C1_D5_FD_207651 | JGI IMG/M metagenome (GOLD analysis project Ga0316620, IMG submission 207651) | Wetland soil microbial communities from Old Woman Creek delta, Ohio, United States - OWC_Aug_M1_C1_D5_B | ecosystem: Environmental > Terrestrial > Soil > Wetlands | place: USA: Ohio...
GACAGGGCTGAACTGACGTATCAGTTGTGGTCCATTCCCAACAGTGAACGCTGGTCCGGCATAACCCAGAACTTTGCGCGAGGACATCGGGCCCGAATCGCCGTAATCAGGCCAGAAGACACACTGCGTCTCGAGGCAGTGGCCGAACTGACATCCGAAGGCGCACGGACTCCTCTCTTCGTTGTCGTCGTTGGACAGCCGTCCAGTGATGATATCGCAGACCTGAACTCCTTCTTGGGTATGAATACTGAACCACATCATGCAGCGTCTATCACGGAGGTGCTGACGAAGGTCGGGGAGTTCCTGATTGACCAGAGCCCAGGTGCCAATCGACAACCGAGGGCATTGGTACTAGACCCGGAGGCTTGTCCCCCGGTTCGTCCTGACGGCATGGATCCTCTTGCGATCAACACAGACGAAGAGGTGGAAGAGATTCAGGCTCTTGCCGCTGACCTCGCACTCGAGTCGCGACATGAGATCTGCTTTGTACCTGCTGGGAGAGGCACTGCTGAAGTAAGCCTTCGAACTGGAAGTGTTGCGTTCTCTCCCGTAATCTGCAAGTTATGCGCACATACGTGCAAGAGAAGAGCCAGTATCTGTATCGTCGGCTTGGACTCGGGGTGGTCAAGTGCGAACCTAGGGAATCGTGCGCTACTCACAATGGCGAAGATACATGCACTAGCTGCGGGAACCCTCCCTGAACATGTCGGGAACCAGATCTCATGTGCATCACAGTGTTCTCATTTCTGCCTGTCGGATGAGTTCGGCACTGATGGGGAAGCGCTACTCGACTCGCTAGGTTACGTGTTTCGTGGCAGGACAGAACCACTCCTCAATACTGCCGAAAGACGGGTTAAAGAGGGACGACTCGGGACCGTTGCCTACGACATGCTAAAGAGGGGATTGGTCAAGGCTCGGTCTAGGCCCGACTAATCTGGTGATAGTGCTTGGCCGCTCGAATGATATCTGTGATTGGCAGCTCCTCCGCTGACACTGCAAGTCTGAAAGCTGCTGAAGAAGTCGGAGAAGAAATAGCACGAAGGGGCGTAGTCCTCGTCTGCGGGGGTCTCGGAGGTGTCATGGAAGCTGCATGTAGAGGAGCTAAGAGAGCAGGCGGTCTCACCGTTGGCATCGTACCCACAGACCATCACGAAGACGCGAATGACTTTGTCGACATCGCGATCCCGACAGGGATGGGCTACATGAGGAACTTCTTGGTCGCGCGTACGGGACATGCAGTGATTGCAGTAGACGGGCTCGCAGGGACACTCAGCGAGATGGCCATTGCTTGGTTCTCTGATAGGCCATTGGTATCGCTGTCCAATTCAGGAGGTTGGGCGACTAGACTCGCCGGCGAGAAAATCGATGACCGAAGATCCGACGCAGTCTATCCGGCTTCGAACGCTGAGGACGCCTTGGACTACATCTTCAGAACCCTTGGGTGGGATGGTTTGGGAAAGGAATGAGCGAGAAACTCTGTCGTGAGGTCATTTCAGGGCGCACTGATTTGTCAGCCGAAGAGGCAACTCATCTTGCCGACCAATTCTACGCCCAACAAGCTCACCTTCCCAATACAGTCGATGTGCCTTCGGAGGAACTCCTCATCGTAGGCGACCTCCACGGCGAGTATCAGTCGATTGATTCAGTCCGCAGAAAGCTGTTAAAGAATAAGAAACTGCATTTTATCTTCCTTGGCGACTATGCGGACCGAGGACCGCAGCAGGTCGAAACATTCAATCTGGCCATGGCAATGGCGATGACCGAACCTGAACGCGTCACCCTTCTTCGCGGCAATCATGAGTCGGCAAGCGTTGCGAAGAGGTATGGATTCTACGGCGCTGTAAGGGACAGATACTCAGTTGACGTGTTCCAACACTATGCAAGTGTGTTCGGTGTCCTGCCGCTTGCGGCCATTTCTTCGGATGGCCTCTTTTGCTGCCACGGAGGCGTGCCAGAAGGATTGACATCCAGGCAACAGCTGGACAGGATTGACAGGTTGGGACCCGACCCCCAAGACGAGATACTTCTCCAACTCCTGTGGAATGACCCTAGAGAAGGCGACTTCTACTTCGCCGACAATGTGCGTGGAGCTGGGACGAGATACTTCGGCAGAAGAGCGTTCGATGAGTTTCTTGACAACTTCGGGATAGAGATGATGGTACGCGCCCATGAGGCATTGCCTGAAGGGTTCGGGCTGTTCTTTGATGGTGGACTAGTGAGCATCTTCAGTGCATCCTACGGAGGGTCCACCCGCCCCAGACTTCTCCACTTACGGAAGACCGGTGACTACGAAATCCTGGACATCGACTGATAGACCTCAAGCTGCAAGCTGTCGTTCCTGATAAGGTACTTTCATAAGAGATATCTGGCGGAATCTGTGTCATTGTCACGACCGAGAGCGCAACATCCGGGGTAGGGACAGATGGTCAAGGTAGCAGTTGTGAAGACATCGGCGAAGACGGTAGTGTCAGATGTAGGCCGCCTCATGGACCACGCGGACTACCAAAGACACGTTTCCAAGGATGTCGCCACAACCATCAAACTGAACTTATCGTGGAGCAAGTTCTACCCCGCCTGCTCGACGAATCCCTACATACTTGACGGACTCCTCAGGAAACTGACCTCCGACGGATATGATAGTCGCAGGATTCAGGCAGTCGAGAACGAGACTGTTGTCACCAATATCTTCGCAGGTGTGAAGAACAACAATTGGTACAACGTCATGAGGAAGTACGGAATCAGATTCCTGCCCCTCATCAATGCCACCTACGTCGATGTGAAGCTCCCACGAAAGACACTTGCTCTTGAGGACACATTCGGAGAAATCATTGCCCCCAAGGAGATCTTCGGTACCAACATAATACACTTGCCAACTGTGAAGACACATGGCCACACCATGATGACCGGAGCCCTCAAGGACTCGTTTGGGCTCTACCTGACCAAGAACCGTCACTTGGCACACCTCAAGATCCACGAGGTCCTAGTCGACCTTCTGCTTCTCCAGAAGACCATATCACACTCGGAGTTCGTCATTACTGATGGCACAGTCATGGGTGATGGCGCAGGCCCTAGGACGATGATTCCTAGGATTGGGAACATACTGCTTGCTTCGAGTGATATGGTTGCCGCAGATACAGTCCAGACTAGGGTCATGGGAATAGACCAGAGTTGTGTCAGGAAACTGCAAATAGCGAAAGACCTGGGCTTGGGAGAGAGCGACCCGGACAAGATCGAAATCGTCGGAGACTATGAAAGATGGGAAGACCTCCCGAACTTCGGAATGTGCCCGGCCAAGAGTCCGGTCATAGTCTGGAACCGGGGATTCCTCAAGTTCCCGGGAATGGAAACACTCTTGTTCCGCTCACCGCTAATGTGGCTGCCTACACAGCTCTCCGGGTTATACCATGATGGCATCTGGCTGCCTCTCAAAGGAAAGAAATGGGTCCGTTGGTTCCTCGAAGAAACTGACTACGGTCGGCTCTGGAAAGAATATGAAAAGGCATAGGAGACATGACAATTGGCCGCTAGGGACTTCATCCGCCTCATGAGACCTCATCAATGGTACAAGAACTTCTTGGTCTACCTCGCCGTGGTCTTTGCCGGAACGCCCGGTACATGGCCTTGGACCACTATACCGTACGTCTTCGTGTGGACCAATTACATCCCATTGACTTTGGGTTTCCTTACTTTCTGTGCAATCTCCAGCTCAGGCTACATCATGAATGACATCAAAGACCTAGAGGAGGACGCAGCACATCCTGAGAAAAAGAACAGGCCTCTTCCCTCTGGCGCAGTCTCCAAGGGAGCGGCATTCGCTCTCTCTGCGATTCTGATGACCGCCGGCCTTGTGACGGCATGGCTACTGGACCCACTGTTCTTTCTCATAGTGCTCGTCTACATTGGGAACTCACAGGCATACAACTTCTATCTGAGGAAGTGGGCAGTAATCGATGTAGTGACCATAGCGTTTGGCTTCATCCTGAGGGCCGTGTCGGGTGCATTCCTTATTCGCGTGCAGTTCACGTCATGGCTCGTCATCGGAGTATTCTTCGTAGCGTTGGTGCTGGGCTTTGGCAAGAGGAAGAACGAGCTTCAGTTACTGGGACAGAACGCTGCAGCACACAAGAATGTCCTTCAGCAATACAGCGAGAGCATGCTAGACCAAGGGATCACCATGTCTGCTACGTGGGTTGTCCTCTTCTACGCCCTCTACACGTACGAGAACTTCCGCTTGACGATGGAAACCCAGCCAGTCATGTGGACAGTGCCTATCGTGGCCGGAATCGTCATGAGGTATGTGTACTTGATCCAGTCGGGAAGCCCGGTAGGCCGAAAGCCGCATCTTGCCGTGAAGGACAAAGGGATGCTCGGAGGGCTCATCCTGTTCCTGGTGGTCCTTCTGTGGACGCTGTTCTTCTGGCAACCTGTGTTTGAATTCTTTGTACACCTTCTTCCATAGATCTGAGAGTCCGGTGGTTTGAATGGCTGATGCCCTGAGTCCTTTCGACCTTCATTCTCACACGCTCTACTCCAAGGACGGGATGATGAAACCCAGTTCTCTGTTCAAGTGGATGGCAAGAAGGGGGCTCACGGGTGTAGCTGTGACTGAGCATGAGCGGCCATCGTTCACCAAGCCCGTTCACATACACGGTCGGTTCATCATTAACGCATGCGAGTTCAAGACTAGCGATTACGGGGAGTTGATCGGCCTCTTCGTCAGCGAGGCTGTGCCCAGTTCCTCCTTCGAGCATACCGCCGAGAAGATACACGAGCAATCAGGCATAACAGTCCTTCCTCATCCCAGAGACCCTGTGAGAAGGTATGCTGCCCTCCGTCGCGGACTGCCCGACGCACTGATATCAAAGCACGTTGATCTGGTTGAGGGAATCAACTCGAGATGCGTGCTGCCCATCTTCAACACATGGGCGCAAGAACTTGCTTCGAAACTGAACAAACCGATGACTGCAGGGAGCGACTCGCACAGCTTCTTGGAGTTGGGTCATGCCAAGACTTGGCTCAGGGATATCGAGTCTCCGTCCGACATATATGAGGAACTCGCCGCTGGACGAACCAGAATAACTGGTCACATCTCGTTTCCCTTGTGGCAGCTGCCAACTAATGTGTGGCAGAGAGTAAGGAGGCTCGCGCGATGAGCGATCTTCCTGATTCCGCAGACGATGAACAACAAAGAACTTCGTTCATCAGCCCGCGCAGAATCATCATCGTGGTTGCCTTTGCAGTTGTTGTGTACATGGCTCTTGCTTGGTATGCAGACATCGACGCTGTCGTAGCAGCTATTGCGCTACTGCCCTGGTGGACCATCCCGGCAATGATGGTCCTCTCGTTTGCGAACTACACAATCAGATTCGCGAAGTGGCAGTTCTTCCTCCACAAAATAGATGTGTACATCACACGGGCGGATTCCTTTCGGGTCTTCCTTGCCGGTTTCACCCTCACTGCTACTCCGGGCAAGATAGGTGAGGTGATTAAGGGAGTGTTCTGCAGGGACCTCGTCGGCGCACCTATCGCCAAGACCATGCCCATTGTTGTTTCCGAGAGAGTCACAGACCTGCTCGCAATGGTCATGCTTGCAATGGTTGCCTATGTTTTGGCCTTCTCTGGCGAGAACCAGTTGCTCCTTCTCGGGAGCGTCGGTCTCATTGTCGTCCTGGGCGGCCTGGTTATAGGAAACCGGGGTTTCTACAACAGGATCGTCAAGAGGATGACCAGAATAGGTCCGCTCAAGAGGTTCCAGGACAGCACGGACCTCGTCGAAGACACAATGGTGCGGACACTGGCCCCGAAGTCGATGGCTCTGACAACTGCGATAAGTGTGCCCGGATGGTTCATGGAATGCCTTGAACTCTGGCTGCTTCTCAGTCTCTTGACAGGAGCAGGCTTTCCGTCACTCACAACTGCCTCACTTCTTCTCCTTGCTCAGGCGACCTTCGTGCATGCGGGAGCGTCGGTCGTAGGAGCAGTCTTGGTATTCCTGCCGGGCGGCTTGGGCGGGTACGAGGGATTTGCGCAGGCTGTCCTCCAGACTCTGCTCGGTCTTGCGAGCGCAGTGGCTTTCGCGGCAGTCATAATCATCAGGTTCGTGACGCTCTGGTTCAGCGTCATAGTGGGGTTTGTTGCGCTTGCTCTACTGACAAGAAGAATCCGGCAAAAGACCATGACGGCAGCCCGCCAACCTTAAAACCGAACTGGCTAGCCGCTTCGACGGCGAGCATTCATGAACGACACGCTCAGCAAGGTTGTTAGTAACGCCGAGGAAGTTGTGACTACGAGTGAGATTGAGGAGATACTCTCTCAGAAACCGAAGTTCAACTTCTACTATGGCACGGCTCCCACTGGGCCGTTTCACTTTGCATATCTCATACCGCTGAACAAGGTAATCCAGCTGACGCAGGCGGGAGGCAAGGGCGTGATACTGCTGGCCGACTACCATGCTCACCTTGATGATCGCAAGACTCCCTTCGAAGTCATGGAACTTCGCTCACAATACTATGATGCCTGTACTCGCTCGGTTCTCGGAGAACACGCGAAGAAGCTGAAATTCGTGAGGGGCTCGAGCTACCAGCATAGGCGTGACTATGTCGAAGATGTCTACAAGCTCTCAGCGAGAATCACAACCACAAGGGCCACACGTGCCGCAAGCGAAGTAGTGAGAATGAGAGATGAACCGAAGATATCGTCTCTTCTCTATCCAATACTTCAGATTCTTGACGTCGAATACCTTCACGCCGACATAACTGTCGGTGGCACGGATCAGAGGAAGATCTACATGCTCGGCCGAGAGGTCCTCCCTGAGCTCGGATATGCGAAGGGATCCTACATATTCACGCCACTGCTGCCCTCTCTGAAGGGAGGCGGCGCGAAGATGTCCGCAAGCGATCCCTTGTCTCACATCCGTGTGACCGATTCAGTTGAGGACATCAATACCAAGATTGAGAAGGCGTACTGTCCTCCCGGGGTCCTGGATCAGAACCCAATCACGTCTACTGTCAGGTACATCCTTCTGCCGCGGTATTCGAGATTCCTGATTGCGAGGAAGGAGAAGTTCGGAGGTGACATAGTCTTCGAGTCTGCAGACGAGTTCGAGAAAGCCTATGTCGACCAGAAGATACATCCTCAAGACCTGAAGGCGGCAGTGGCTGAAAAGCTGGCTGAGCTCCTTGCCCCTGCAAGGGCCTTCTTCGACACGAACTCAGACATACTGGCGGACGTTGAAGCTAGCTGGACAGCTCAGAAGAGCTGACCGGTGGCTGGGAGGAAGCCCCAATCCCGAGTTTGAATTGGGGACCTCCGCAGTCGCTCCCATGTTTCTTCCTACTTGAGAGAGATGCCAAGGCTCTCCAGCAGTGCAGAGAGGTCGGCCTTCGAGAGTGTCTTGGCCTGTTCAAGGATGATCTCAATCTCTTCCGGCGCGATACCCTTGCGTTGGAGTTTCACCTTCAGGTCCTCGAGGTCTTCTGGCTTGAACTCAGGCTTGACCTCAGGAGTGGGTGCTTCCTTCTTTCCAGCCAGCTGCTCTGCGCGGCGCGCCTCTTCCTGCTTGATGACCTCGCGCAGGAAACCCGGCCTCTCACTTGCCTTCATTCGAGAGAGATCGTTTCTGAAGGCCTGGAGTTCGGTTTCACCAAGTCCAGTTATGGCTGCCAGCCGCTCAAGTAGCTCGTTCACCTCTGGTACGATTGCCTTTATCGGCTCTGCATCTACGTCCTCAGGCACCTTGCTTATCGCAACAGGCTGGAGTTGATTGTTGACCTCGGCCATCACCATGTCAAGCCTCGAATGAACCTTCGCTGGCTTTGGCACCTTGCCTGCGGCCAGCGCCCTGATCATGCCGTTCATGACACGGACAAGCCTAGGTACGCTGTATATTCTGACGTAGGCTATTACCACGACAGCAATGCCGAAGACTATTAGACTACCCCAGAGCGTGGCATTTCGGACAAACAGCTGACTCTCTGAGAAGTTGGACTCGATGGCAACATTGAGAACCTGCGTGGCGTATCCTTCCCGAGCCATCGTAATCGTAAGAGGAATGCTGCCGCCGCCATTGACCAAGAACTCAAGCACGTACCAACCGTCCTCCGTGTATAGGAGTCGGTCAGGATAGTACGTGAGGTTCGCTCCAGAGAATACGACGGCAGGAATGACGCCCGATATTGTGGTGTTGCCGTGATCGAGGTCTAGGTACCTCAACCGAATTGTGAGTGCCGACCCGGGGTATGACATTATCGTCGCATTCTCAATGTATATCCAGGTCAGGATAGGCCGCACATACACCGTAACGGTCAGCGGTTCGACATCATACTGGGAGGTGTAGAAGCTTACCACGATCTCGTAGTGACCGACTATGAGGTCGCCGGTGATGTTGAGATAATAGCTTCCATTCACGTGGGTTCCAAGATCAACCTCGCCAATACCGTGCCATACCGCGACTCCGTTGATATCACTCACCACTTGCCCAGTGAGATTATCGAGGAGGGTGTAGTAAAGGGTGACAGTGTCGTTGACAGGCACTTCATGATAAGTGGGTCCTTGAAGAGTCGTGGGCGTCCTCAACACAGCCAGATTCAGCAGGATTTGCGCAGTGGCGTAGTTGGGCAGGGTCATTCGTACCTCTATCTCATATGTCCTAGCTTGGGTCATGTTGATGTTGAGATGGATGAGATAAGTGCCATTTGCAAGATCCTCGACGGAGAGTGTCCGTCCTTCCCACATCACGGTCACTTCTGCACCAGAGAGTGTGACGTTGCTGCGCATGTCGTACAGCGTCAAAGCGTACGACCTGTTGTCGTGATGGTAGCCAGACTGGGTGATCTGTGCAGGGTCTATGCGGATCTCCGTGGGAAGAGACCTGATGCTGACGAGGATTGTTCTGACTGTAGTGGCATAGTTCGGCAGGGCACAAGTGATCTTCAGCTGGAAGGTCTGCGCTGACAGAAGACTGGTGTCTATCGCTGCAAGATATGTGCCGTTTGGCAACTGAGAGGCCGAACCATAGAGTCCACCAATGACATAGGTGACATTTGCGCCAATCAGGTATCCGCCGAAGCGGGTGTCGTTTGCATTGACTGCGAATTGGAGAATCTCGCCATAGTATGCCGTGAGGGAAGTCATGCCACCAGCAAGGGACATAGCCACCGGGATTGGTATGACATTCACGTCGAGTGCGAAATCTAGGAATGCCACGTTGGCGGAAACCGCCCGAACAGCCGCGCTGTATGGGCCGATAGCAAAACCACTCACGTTCAGGAAGCCCACGTAGTAGCCGTCCGTCCCGTTCGCAGACATTGGGTAGACGGTGTTGTTCCACTCGAACCACACGATCGCATCGGCAACGGGTACGCTGCGAACTGTGTCGTCCAGATACACCCAGAAGCTCTCTGAGCCGAACATCACAATGTTGAGGACGGAGTACTGGGGCAGTATCTGACCGTTCCCCTTTGATACCGCCAACGTGAATGTCACCTGCTTGGTCTGGTAGAAGGGTCGAACAACGGTCACCGACGGTCTGTATATGCCGAAGTCTTCGACAGATGTGTCAAGGAGGAGAACGTATGTCCCATTTCCAAGGTCGGCGAAGGGGTACACGGCGCCGCCCCAGGTCAAGGAAGCCGTGGAACCGGGCAATGGGGCGTCATCAATCGACTGTGACGCGTCAAAGCGTATCCCTACTACCTCGCCCCACTCAGCAAAGTAGCTCGCCCTTTCCATTTGAATCGATATGTCTTGAGAACCCGGCTGCACTATGACCGACACCTCAGCATCTGCGTAGAAGACCTTCTCAGAGTATACTTTGAAGACGTACTGCTGAGCAAGCAAGCCCGTTGTGTTGAGGGTGATCTGATATCGACCGCCCCCTAGCTCGACTACATATGCGGGTCGCAGGGTGACAGTTGTCCAGTCAGTCGTGATTGTGGCCCCCGACACAGGCACGTTCTGATCGTAGTTGGTCAGGGTCACATTGATCACTATCGGATAACCAGGTGGCAGGGCGCCAAGCGAAGGTGCCTGCACGGCCAGAGAGGTCTGGACCGGCCGGATCGTAGTCGGAACACCATAGACTATTCTGGGTGCGTAGAACGGCGCACCAGCTCTGCTGGTGGCCACATCGAAGACTACTACTCCAACATCTGAGAACTGAGTGGTCGGGACGAGAATCCTGTACTGCCCCGCTCCAAGCGGAACAACATAGTACGTCAGGACGGTCACGTTGCTTGTGGTGACGACCACAGAGGCACCAGTGATTCCTGCACTAGTGAGGTAGTCTAGATACTCTATGGTCACGGTCAAGTTGCTGAAGTATGGCGTGTCACCGATGAGCGGGAACACTATCAACGTGGGTCGTGCCACTGTACTTGCCTGTGTTGTTGTGGTCCTCGTGACATAGTATGGTTCACTGGCACTCCTATCTATCGTTAGCTCAACGAGTATTCCCGTTACAAGGGACCCAGCGCCAAAGATGGTCGAACTGAAGCTTATGCTGTAGTAGGTACCAAAGAATACTAGTGAGTACTGCGATTCGGCTATGACTGTGTGTGCCAGACCGTAGGACAGCAGTATATGGTCCTTGTTGATTGCCACAATCTCGCCTGTTGACACGTCAGTGAACTTGAACAGGAATGTGACATTCTCAAGGTAAGGCGTTTCGCCAGGCGTCTGAGTGATCTGGATTTGGGCACTTCTCCCCACGACTCGGGCATTCACGTGTGCAGAGCCTTGAAGATAGAAAGGCGTTCCCGATCTTGTCACTAGCATGTCTATGACGTATGTGCCAAGGGCTCCGAGGGCAGTAGAGTCGACAAGAATCTTGTAGCCTCCTGTTCCCATGGCTTCAATCCAGTAGTTGCTATCTAGGACAAGAGGATCAGCGGCAGTGCCGCAGGTCAACGCCACTGACGCACCGTCGATGCCGGCGCCAGTCGAATCGTCGGTATACGTGATGATGAAAGTGACGTTATCGAGATACTCTGCAGGATCAGGTGACTCATAGCCAAGCTGTGTAGAGCGCTTCAGG
>Ga0316620_10001203_pt1 | contig 11028 bp, 7 predicted proteins | sample OWC_Aug_M1_C1_D5_FD_207651 | JGI IMG/M metagenome (GOLD analysis project Ga0316620, IMG submission 207651) | Wetland soil microbial communities from Old Woman Creek delta, Ohio, United States - OWC_Aug_M1_C1_D5_B | ecosystem: Environmental > Terrestrial > Soil > Wetlands | place: USA: Ohio...
TTTTGTGAGGACGTAGTCGCCCATGATCCTCCTGCCCTCTCTGATTCTAATCTCAGGACAGACCCTGGTGATATAAGCCTTCTCAAAGCCGGGTACGTATTTCTTGAAGAATTTAAAAGCGATGACAATCTGCCTTCTCGACTCAATTTCGCCATACGTTAAATCCCATGCATTGGTCGGATCGCAGTTTGGCACTTGAGACGAGTGCTGGAAGTGAGCCTGGATCACGCCTCCTTCTCTCGGAATCAGGAAAAAGCCCACACCGCTGAACCCGTGCCATTCGCCTTTTGCCATGGCAGCGTCCCTGAGGGAGAAGAAACCCATAATTTCACTCACCTCCGTGATGTCCTTCACTTTTCTGAGGCCTCCTGCAATCCTCTCTTTGGTCCACCCCATGTCCGGATGAATCAGGTGCATCAGCTCAAATTCATCGATGTTTTCCTTCATATACTTCAGAAACTTTTCCCAGTCGATCCCGTCGGCGGTAAAGGAAAGGGTGTGGGGTTGAATCTGATCTCTCGAAACGATCTCAAACGGCGCTCCGGCTCTTACCGCGATATCCCCTTCGCCGGTGCAGTCGATGACGACCTTCCCGAGAATAATCTCTCTGCCGGATGTGTTCTCGACGATCACACCTTCAACGACATTTCCCTCCTTAATGACATCCACCACAAGGGTATGGAGCAAAAGATTGACCTTATTCTCGGTCATCATCTCGAAGATCATCAGGCCCCACCAATCCGGATCAACATAGGAAAAGGTATACCCGGATGCCGCTAACCGGTACTCCGGCTTGAGATGAGGCAAGGCATGCCCAGCATCCAGGAGTCTCTTGTGAGTCTCTTCGATGATGCCGCCAGCGATCTGCTCGCCCCACGGATTGAATAAATGGGCATAGGCGAACCCCGGCGGGCCAGAAACGTTCATCTGCCCCCCGAGTGCGCCCAGGCGCTCGATCAAGAGTGTATTCGCGCCTGTCCTGGCCGATCCAATAGCAGCGGCTACGCCCGATGTTCCACCGCCACATACGATGACATCAAACTCTTTGTTTACCTGCATATTCAACCCTCCAATTTTTTATGTTTAGGCATTTGACCACCTTGAAAATAACTTCCTCTCCCCCGGGAGGGTGTGTCGCAATACGAAAATATGGCCTTTCCGAAAAGGGGAGCGGCGGTCGGGTGAAGAAGATTTAGGGCGGCAACCTTTAACCGTTTGGATTCAGGGGTGCCACCCCTCGGAAGACTTTCGATTTTGAGCCAACGACCATTCCCCATACCTAAAAGACCCGCGTTCTAAAGCTTTGGAACCCGACGGTCTCTTCCCTCAGACGCTCCATTGCGACACAGCCTCCAAGGGGAAGGGGGTCAAAAGCAATTCTCATGATTTGCGAATGACGAGTCATGCAAAATCTATTTCTTGAATTCGCTGATGCTCCTGGCCACTTTTCCATTGGGTAGTACCACGGGCTCGACGATGGCCTCACTGTAAAGGGCCCACGGCAGGATGACGGAAGAATGTCCGCCTCTGCCGCCTGCGACGACGATTTCAACATCTCTGGGCGAACGGGTGACCGGCACGGGATGCATATTTTCAAACCCTGCCGGGCGGATCGGTACGAGCCCCCTGCCTCTCACCATCGGCGCTTCGTGGACTGCCCGCAGGTGGATGTGCTCTCTGATCTTATTCTTGTCATATCCTGCATTGGCAAGCATCTCACCATGGTCGGGTGTCAGCACCAGGATCAGGTTGCCCGTGATCGTCGCATTGTTCGATCCGAGGGTCGTACAGCAGTCGGTGATGGTATCGAGCAGGTCTCCGCCGTTGAGGCTCAAAAAGTCAATGATGTCGTGAGGCGGCTCAGCCTTCAATACAAGAACCGTCGTCGTGTCCTTGTCAAAGCGTTCGGCATTGATCGTGTTCCAGGGGGTCAACGCAGGGTCCTCGGCAAAGCAGTACGTAAATTCCGCTTGCGATGCCTGGCAGTCCAGGTCGCACACACCCGGGATGGACCTGCAGACGTTGATAATCACCAGGTTCACCGCCCTGCCAATGGTCGCGTTCGCCTGAAACCCGGGACCGAGGCAGCCCTGTCCGCCCGAAATCTGAAGCTCTTTGGCCAAAGGTCCGCTGACCAGCACCAGGTTGCCGCCCGGATGGGAAGTGGTGACCGACTGCAGCAGATTGTACTTCGGATGGGCCAGCGCCTTCCATGCGGTCATCAGAATAGGCATATGTTCCGGTTTGCATCCCGCCATCACGGCCGCGACCGCGATGTCTTTCACCGTGATGTTTTTCCCGCTGGGGCCAACCTCGTAGGCCAGTACGCTCTCGGGATCAAACGGGCAGTAGGCGAGCATCTTTTCGTAACGCCTTCGGGTCGGAGGGATGACAGGCAAACCGTCTCCCAGGTGCTCCTCATTGATGAAGTCCATCACTTCTTCCAGGTAGCAGCCCGGCTCGAAAAGCCTGTCATCAACAAGATCGATCGCGTCCGTAAATGGCAACAACCCATTTTCGGCGGGCTTTACCCTGTCGGCCTTGAAATCGATACGGGCCGTTTTCTCCAGTGCTTCTCCCTTTGCCGTCAATGAAGCGATGATGTAGTCCCATTTCAAATCGATCTGCGCTCTCACTTCTTCTTCCGTGCTGGCCTGGTAGATATCGATCTTGCAAAGGCAGAGATGTCCTGCTCTGTAAAAGGCGACGCCCTCTACGATCTCTCCGCCCGGGCTTGCCGTGATGTAGACGCTTGGAACCCCAAGCTTCTCGAGTGCGATCGTGACAACGGTGGTCGCTGCAGAGGTGCCCATGTCTCCCAGCGCCACGACTGCCGCCGTCGGCTTTTCCTTCGCCAACATGGCTGCATACTGGTCGAGGCCTTTTGTGTCTTTGCCCCGGACCGTTTCCCGGTAATCGACAAAATTGGCAACCCCCATTCGTTTGAAGTTTTCCTTGATCCTCGTGAAAACCTCGCCGTAGTTACAGTAGCCCAGTTTCGTATTGTCATAAAAAAGGATTTTTCCTTTTTTTAATTCTTCAAGGCTCACTCTCGGCGCAAGCTTGAGAATCGGCCTTCCCTGCCGGCCCCGGGGATCTAACATAGGACTCAGTTTCTTATTCATCGTGCAATTTCCTCCTTTTAAAAGATTATGTTGATTTATTCACTTCCCCAATAAATACTCGCGGTGGTTGTTGTCTTAAGCGGTTTCAATCCTCCTCCGCGATCGCCTCGCTTCTCCTCTTTTGAACGAACGGGATAACCTGCGGTCAGCAGCAGAAGCGGAGATATGACGAGTACTAAAAAGGGCGTCAGCCCTTCGGAGGGCACATCATCTCAGATCCAAATTGGGTAACTTCCTGGCATTTGCCACCCGAAGCTCCATCAGAAGCAGTTCAAAGGCCTCAAAGTTCATTATTTTACTAAAACTATCTTAGCAGGGCCCTTGGACCATGATCCTTCATTCTCCAATTTCTTTGTAAGTCCAAGAGCCCTGTCGAACCAGATTTCTATAAATTAATACCCTATATTTTTCAGCAGGCCTTTTGTCCAGCCCCCTTCGTTCTCCAATTTTTTTGCAGCTGCAAGTGCCTTGTTAAACCAGGGTTTTCTGTCTGTTTGTATGAATTTGATACCCGCTTTCTCAACGTTTTTTCTAGCGTCACCTTCAATAGAGGAAGCCAGGTCCGTGAAATAGTTGCCAGCTTCTATGGCCGATTCGTTCATTGCTTTCTGAAGATCGGGTGATAGACCGGCATAGACCTTATCGTTTATCAGAACCGTTTGCCAGACCATCAGACTGTCTAATAACGTACAATAATTTAATTGTTCATAGAGCTTTTCCTCATACACTTGAACAATATTATGGACCATACCGTTTACGACACCCTGGGCTAAGGCCATATAAACCTCGCCCCAGGGTATTGGAACGGACGTAGATCCCAATCCATTCCACACATCGATTTGAACCTTTGACTGCACTTGTCGTATCTTAATCCCCTGCAATTCATCCGGGGTCTTGATCCCTCTTTTCTGCGTCCACAAATGAAAGGGTGGCCTCCATCCCTGACCGGCTAAAACTCGGATGTTATTCTTCGCCCTTACCCTTTCCCTGAGCTGTTTTATGAATTCATTCTTATTGATTATCTCTTTTGTAACCAGGAAGGGCGTTTGAAAAATCTGGTAATCCTTATCAAAGATCAAGAACATTCCTTCAGATTCCAGGCACATATTAATGGAGCCCATGGAAACTCCTTCTAACATTTCAGTCATGTTTCCTAACTGCGAAGCTGGATATACGTCAACCTTAACCCGCCCTTTTGTCTTTAAGGCAACAAGTTCAGCGAATTTTTTCGCGTGCTTATCGAGCATGCCGTCTATCACATTAATGTGAGCTAACTTGAGTGAAATTTGTTTTTCCTGCCCAAAAGCCTTTCCATAGTAGAAACCCCCGAATATCAAGGTCACCGCCACCATCAAGCCCAGGATCTTTTTCATCTCTCGCTCCTCCTTTTCTGTTTTTTTGGATCTACTTTCTTGAATTTGATAGCCTTGTGTATTCGACAATTTCGGACCTGCATGGAAGAATGGTGTCTTCCCTCTCAGTGCCTCCGGATTCTTTAGTGCGTTCCGTGTAATATGGCTCCCTGTTTGACAAGGATCTCCTGGAGCTTCGAGACATCCTTCTCTAATTCTCGTGGGGTAATACTTTGCATGGCACAGAGGGCTGCTGCGACACCGGCAGCCTGCCCGGTTACCATCGTCTGCTGTAAGAACCTGTGATAGGCGTCTCTATCGGTCGAGATCGGTTTGCCGGCTACGAGCAAATTCTCAACGTCCTTCGGCACCAGGCACCTGTACGGAATGTCGTGGGACCCTCCGTCCTTGGGATATACAATGGCATCATAAGTGATGGCCTCCTTCGAAGCAACGTGATGGCCCGCCGCCGGAAAGGCACTTTTACCGATGACGTCGTCGAACTTCCTGCCTTCTTTGACATCTTCCGTAGTTAGGAGGTAGTCGCCCATGATGCGCCTGCTCTCTCGTATCCTCAACTCAGGACAAACTCTGGTAATATAAGCCTTCTCGAAGCCCGGAAGATACTTCTTGATGAACTTCCACGCCATCACGATCTGCCTTCGAGACTCTATCTCACCATAAGTCAGATCCCTCACGTCTGTGGGGTCGCAGTTAGGCACGTGGGACGAGTGCTGGAAGTGGGCCTGTATCACTCCCCCCTCTCGAGGAGTCAAGAAGAATCCTACGCCGCTTTGCCCATGCCACTCTCCCTGGGCTATACCTTGATCCCTAAACGAGAAGAATCCTCTCAATTCAGCTATTTCTGTTATGTCTTTGACGCGCTTGATTCGTTCATGAGTCTGCGCTTCCGTCCAGTTCAGGTAGGGATGAACCTGGAAAAGGAACTGGCCTGGGTTTTCTTTGATGTACTTAAGGACTTTGTCCCAGTCGACGCCATCCGCCGTAAAGGAAATGGTGTGAGGCTGAAGTTTCTCTTTTGGCAGTGTTTCGTATGGCGCACCCGCCCTAACGGATATGTCCCCCTCGCCAGTACAATCAATGACGACCTTGCCGAAGACAGCCTGTCTGCCAGAGGTGTTCTCCACGATGACACCCTTTACCACGTCACCTTGTTTCAAAACATCGACAGCCAGAGAATGCAGTAAAAGGTGGACGCCGGCTTCCTCCATCATCTCGAAGATCAGAAGCCCCCACCAGTCCGGGTCGATGTACGAAAAGCTGAACCCTGCCCGGAAATCCGGTTTGAGATGTGGCAAGGCATGGCCTTCTTTTAAAAGCCTGGCGTGCGTCTCCTCCATAATGCCTCCAATGATCTGCTCCCAACGCGCGTTAAACATGTGAGCATAAGTAAAGCCTGGAGGACCTGAGACGTTCAACTGCCCGCCCAGGGCACCCAATCGCTCGATCAAAAGCGTGTTTGCGCCCGCCCGGCCGGAGGCTATGGCAGCGGCTACGCCAGCCGTCCCGCCGCCGACAACAACGACATCATAATTCCCAAAGCTTTCCATTTCTATGCCCTCCTTCGTTTCAGGTATCAGATGATAGTAATCATTCCGCTTCTTATAATCCTCGCTACTAAGGACCACTGCCCCCTATTTACCCATTAAGAGATTGGGGAGAAAAGTCACAATGGGGGGTATATAAGCCATGAGTAAGATGACGACTATGATGGGGATGAAGAAAGGTAATAGCGCCTTTACGATTTCCTGGACGGTTAAACCTGTTATTTTATTAAGTATGAACAGCCCTACCCCGAAAGGTGGCGTCAGAAAACCGAAACATACGACAACGGTTTCCAAGACACCGAAATGGATCATATTGATGTGGTAAGCTTTTACGATTGGAATGACCATGGGGGTTATGACCAATAAGATCGCCCCTATATCAAAAAAGCATCCTAGTATTAGAAAAAGGATAATGAACAGAAAGATGACCACTCTCGGGTCAGCCGTATACCCGGTGATCGCGTCTCTTAAGAAATTTGGAATATTCTCCAGTGTCATAATCCAGCCAAAAACAGAAGCAGCCCCCATGATCGCCAGTACCAATCCCGTCGTCTCGCACGTGCGTAAAAGCTGTCGGGGAATACTGGAAATCTTCAAACTCCTATAAACAAAAAAACCTATAAGGTACGCATACAGGACGGCAACCACCGCCGCTTCAGTAGGAGTAAAAATTCCAAAGGCCATCCCACCCAAGATGATCACCGGGGTCATTAAGGCGGGGAATGCTTTCACAAACGAGAACCAGATCTCAGAAAAAGGCGCTCTTTGGGGTTCCTTAGGATAATTTCTCTTCCGCGCAATGATATAAACAACGGTCATTAAACCTAACCCGATCATGATTCCCGGGATGAATCCACCCATAAACAATCGAGCAATGGACTCTCCGGAGATCATCGCGATCATGATCATGGGAACGCTGGGAGGAATGATCGGTCCCAGGATGGATGCAGATCCTACCACCGCTGCCGCAAAGGGTTTACCATACTTTGCGTTTATCATTTGGGGTATTTCTATCGCTCCTAATCCGGCGGTTTCCGCGGTTAAGGTCCCAGTTATTCCTGCAAAGATCATATCCGCGACTACACTTGCATGGGCAACCGATCCGGTGACATGGCCAAAAACCTTTTTTACGAATTTGAACATCTCTTCTGAACATCTGCTATCGTTCATTACTTCCGCAACCAAGACATATAAGGGAAGGGCAAGGATGGGAAAACTTTGAAGAGATCCGCTGAACCGATGGGTCAGTGCCGCCAGGGGGACACTACTTAAAAAAACCACATAGACCGTTGAAGCGATCATTAAAGCAAAGACAACTGGAATTCTTACCGCCAATCCCGCTACAAAAGTTATTAGAACAAGGGTTGCTGTCATCGATTCCACCCTCACTTAAAGGAATTTCTATTCTTAAAGCCCTTCATTGTCGAATCGATGGTGAATAAAAGCATTGCTGCTATCCCCACTAAAACAGCCAAAGCGAAAAACCCCGAAGACATGTTTACCGATATCATGGTTCCCTTCATCTGCAACTTTAACAAATTGATAGCCGATAAAAGATGGACTACCAAAACCGCGCATATACATAGGTTTCCGAAAATAAGAGTCATGGTCTTCCATTTAATGGGAAATAGATCGAAGAGATAAGTTACGGCCACGTGTTCATCTTTTTTTTGCACCAGCCCTGCGCCGAGAAAGACAACCCATACGATCAGCAAGACGGATATCTCTTCGGCCCAAGGAAACGGGCGACTGAACAAATAACGTAAGAAAACATTTACTAAAAGAAGAATTGTCATACCCGCCATCGATAGAATTGTTCCGTATTCTACCCCTTTTGTTAATGCTTTTATGATGGCATTTCTCACCCTAAATACTCCTTCCGGTTAAATTGGAAAAGAAGCAGTCCTGGGCATTAACACTACAAATTCAAAGGAATCTAAGGGAAAAATAGCCCAGCCTTCACTCCCCAAAATAGTGAAGGCTGAAGCCGGACCGCGTGTCGAAAGGCTCAACTCTACTTCCCTTTCGGCTCTTTAAGGGTCTCCACCTTCTCCCAAAAAAGCTTCTTAAAATTTAATTTTTTAGTGTGTCCCGTACAATATGACGCCTTGTTTGACAAGGATCTCTTGCAGCTTAGAGATATCCTTCTCCAACTCTCGTGGTGTGACGGCCTTCTTGGCGGAAAGGGCTGCGGCCACACCCGCAGCCTGCCCAGTCACCATCGTCTGTTGTAGGAATCTGTGATAGGCGTCCCGGTCCGTCGAAATGGCCTTGCCGGCTACCAGCAGGTTTTCCACATTCTTCGGTACCAGGCACCTGTAAGGAATGTCATGAGAGCCTCCATCCTTGGGATATTCATGCGCATCCACGGCGATCGTTGAGGTGGACGCAACGTGATGACCGCCTTTCGGAAAGGAACTCTTGCCGATGACATCTTCGAATTTCCTGGCTTGGACGACATCGTCGCTTGTCAACACATAGTCGCCCACGATGCGTCGGGTCTCTCGCACCCTTAGCTCAGTGCAGATTCTGGTAATGTAGGCTTTCTCGAAGCCCGGCATATACTTCTTGATGAACTTCCACGCAATCTCAATCTGTCTTCTCGCCTCGATCTCACCATAAGTCAGATCCCTCACATCCGTCGGGTCAATGCCAGATACGTGGGACGAGTGCTGGAAATGGGCCTGTATCACCCCCCCCTCTCGTGGCATCAAAAAGAAGCCCACGCCACTTTTCCCATGCCATTCTCCTTTAGCAATGGCCTCATTCCTGAGCGAGATCCAACCCATCTGTTCACCTAACTCCGTGACATCCTTGACCTGCTTGATCCGTTCAAACAGCTGCTCCTCAGTCCAGTTCAGGTATGGATGGGGCCGAAAAAGAAACTCGCTGAGATTCTCTTTGATGAACTTTAAGACTTTTTCCCAGTTTACCCCATCCACCGTAAAGGATAGCGTGTGGGGCTGAATCTGTTCCCTCGGCATCTTTTCGTACGGTGCGCCAGCCCTGACACATATGTCACCCTCGCCCGTGCAATCAATGGTTACCCGACTGAGGGCAACCTGTCGGCCAGAAGTGTTCTCCACGATAACGCCCTTCATGGCGTTACCCAGCTTCAACACATCAACAGCCGGGGAATGGAGCAGAAGGTGGACACCATTTTCCTGCATCATCTGGAACATCAGAAGGCCCCACCAGTCCGGATCAACGTACGAAAAGCTATAGCCCGCGCGAAAATCCGGTTTGAGATGTGGTAAGGCATGCCCATCCTTCAACAGCCTGCTATGGGTCTCCTCCATAATGCCTCCGATGACCTGTTCCCAACGCGGATTGAACATCCAAGCGTAGGCGAATCCCGGAGGGCCTGAAATATTCATCTGACCACCCAGAGCTCCAAGGCGCTCTATCAAGAGCGTGTCAGCGCCCGCCCGAGCAGAGCAGATAGCAGCAGCTACGCCGGAAGTCCCGCCTCCAACAACCACGACATCATATTCGCCAAATATCTCCATGCTATTCTCCTTTGTCCATTATTGTTCAGGTTATCAATCTCCTAATATTTCACCCCGTGAAACTATCCTGTATGGATCATGCAACCGATCCTGCGCCCCCGCTGACATGATTTGTAGACGTTCGAGTATGGGTTACCATTTTATATATGATAAGTCCAATATATAAGAACAATTTCTCTATTGATAATTTATATATTGAATAAGCATTTGAAATATTCATTATCTCTTTAAGAATCACCAAATTATACTGTAAGGTCATTAAAAGTTGACATTTGGGGAGCAGGGTGCTAATAAAAGGGCCGTGGAGAAAAGAATATATGATGGTGAATCTCATCCATCTTAAGGCATTTTATATGGTGGCAAAATATAGAAGTTTCACTTTAGCCGCTAGAGAGTTAGATGTTTCCCAATCAACGCTAAGTCTTCAGGTTCAGGAATTAGAAAAGCATTGCGGGTTTCCTTTACTGATACGAGATACAAAACATGTTGAATTGACGCATGAAGGGAAACTCATTTATCACTTTGCTGAAAGAATCTCTGACCTTACCGATGAAATTGCAAACACAATTGCAGATATAAACAACCTCAATTTGGGAACATTGAAAATCGGTGCCACCTTTCTGACCTTAGCAAATTTGGTTCCAGGTATTATTTCTCCTGTTAAAACCAGGTTTCCAGGTTTGAAGATTCAGCTGTTTTCTGGATCGGCGAAGGAGATACTCCGAAAGGTAATAGATTTCGAATATCACATAGGAATTATTGGTAGACTTCCTTACCCTAATAATGTAGTATGTAAACAACTTCAAAGGTTGAAGTTATATTTTATCTCGAAAGACAAAATGGCAAAGAAGATTTATTTAAGAGATTTGGCAAAATACCCAATTATTTTGCAATCAGAAGGGGCGGCTACTAGAGACATTATTATTAACGAATTCAGAAATAGAAATATACCCTTGAATATCCAGATTGAATCAGAAGACGCAACAATTATGAAATCTATGGTCCAACAGGGTATGGGAGGAGCTTTTATGCCCTTATATGCGATAGAAGATGATTTGAAAGAAGGAAAATTCGAAGTAACCGAACTTATTGATAGCATATATTATTATCTAGACGCGATTTTTTTAAAGGAGAGAAAAAAATCGAATTTCATAAGAATTATTACCTCGGCAGTAGATGATCTTAAATGTTTTCATTCTGATTGATTGATATCATAGAATATACTACGCATCCCCACGTGGCGCGTATTGGTTTGCATTTCTTTTTGTGGGTCGTCCAGTTACGGTGACTGGTTTAATTCCAGCTTTTGTAAGAGGAACGACTTCAGGGATAGGTTTGTTTCTCAGATCGTAATTAATTGGATTGGGCGTATAGTGGCAAGCTGTCTGCAGTTTAAAGATTTTCATTCCCATTTTATTAACTTCTTCCTCAGCAAGCCGGCACGCTGACAAAGTATTCCCGATTGGAATTAGTA
>Ga0316620_10001205_pt1 | contig 11021 bp, 21 predicted proteins | sample OWC_Aug_M1_C1_D5_FD_207651 | JGI IMG/M metagenome (GOLD analysis project Ga0316620, IMG submission 207651) | Wetland soil microbial communities from Old Woman Creek delta, Ohio, United States - OWC_Aug_M1_C1_D5_B | ecosystem: Environmental > Terrestrial > Soil > Wetlands | place: USA: Ohio...
CGCCAGGGTGGCGAAGGCTGCCGGGGCGGAGGCCGCGCCCAGGGCGGGCAGGACGGTGAAGCGTACCGAGGCGGGAGCCGCGCCGAAGGCGGGCAAGGCGGGCAGGGCGGCGAAGCGTGCCGAGGCGGCCGCGAAGAAGGACTAGGAGCGGGACGTGGGACAGAAAGTCCATCCGTACGGGTTCCGGCTGGGGTTCAACAAGACCTGGCTGTCGCGCTGGTTCGCCGATCGCGACTACGCGAAGCTGCTGCACGAGGATCTCGCGCTGCGCGACACCCTCAAGAAGCGGTTCAAGGCCGCGGGCGTGTCGAAGATCGAGATCGAGCGCGCGGCGAACAAGCTGAAGATCGACATCCACACCTCGCGGCCGGGGATCATCATCGGCCGGAAGGGCGCGGAGGTCGACAACCTCAAGCGGGAGATCCAGAAGCGGACGAACCGCGAGGTCTTCATCAACATCCAGGAGATCCAGAAGCCGGAGCTCGACGCCCAGCTGATCTCCGAGTCGGTCGCGATGCAGCTCGAGAAGCGCGTCGCGTTCCGGCGGGCCATGCGGAAGGCGGTCGAGTCCGCGCTGCGCTTCGGCGCGCGCGGCATCAAGGTCCGCGTGTCGGGCCGGCTGAACGGCGCGGAGATCGCGCGGTCGGAGTGGTACCTGCACGGCCAGCTGCCGCTGCAGACGCTCAGGTCGGACGTGGATTTCGGGCAGGCGGAAGCGTCGACGACCTACGGCCAGATCGGCGTCAAGGTATGGCTGTACAAGGGCGAGCGGCTCGTGCCGCGGACCGGCCGCGAGGAGGAGTACCGCACGCCGCGGCGCGCGCCGCGCGCCACGGCGTAGGCGAGGTGGCAAAGCCATGTTGATGCCGAAGAAGGTGAAGTTCCGGAAGCAGCAGCGCGGCCGCCGCCGCGGCAAGGCCTGGCGGGGCTCCGACGTGTCGTTCGGGGAGTACGGGCTGCAGGCGGCGGAGCCGTGCTGGATGACCGCGCGCCAGATCGAGGCGGCACGCGTGGCGATGACCCGGTTCGTCAAGCGCGGGGGCAAGATCTGGATCCGGGTGTTCCCGGACAAGCCGGTGACGAAGAAGCCCCAGGAAACCCGCATGGGCAAGGGCAAGGGCGCGCCGGAGTTCTGGGTCGCGGTCGTGCGCCCGGGGAAGGTGCTCTTCGAGATCGAGGGCGTCACCGAGGCCGAGGCGCGGCAGGCCATGGACCGCGCCGCGGCGAAGCTGCCGATCAAGACGCGGTTCGCGATGCGGTTCGCCGAGGAGAGGGTGTGAGATGAAGGCCAAGGAGATCCGCGAGCTGAACGTCGACGAGCTCAAGAGCAAGGTCACGGATCTGCAGGACCAGGTCTTCCGGCTGCGCATCCAGAAGGCGATGGGCCAGCTGGACGCGTCGCACAAGATGCGCGCGCTCCGGCGCGAGCTGGCGCGGGTCCAGACGATCCTGGCGGAAAGACGGTAGGGAGCGTATGGCTGCCAAGACTGAACTGACGGGCGTGGTCGTCCGCGACAAGATGACGAAGAGCCGGGTCGTGGCCGTTGAGCGCCAGGTGCGCCACGGGACGTACGGCAAGGCGAGGCGCCTGACGTCCACGTTCATGGCGCACGACGAGAAGAACGAGACGCGGAACGGCGATGTCGTCGCGATCGCCGAGAGCCGGCCGCGCTCCGCCCGCAAGCGCTGGGTCATCACCCGGGTGGTCGCGCGGGCGGCCAGGGCCGGCGTGTCCGCCGAGTAACGGGAGGATCAGGCCATGATTCAGATGCGGTCCATCCTCGACGTCGCCGACAACTCCGGCGCCCGGAAGATCTCCGTGATCAACCCGATCGGCGGGTCCGTGGGGCGCTACGCGCGGCTCGGGGACACGGTGACGGCCGCGGTCAAGGAGGCGGCGCCCGACTCGACGGTCAAGAAGGGCCAGGTCGTGAAGGCCGTGATCGTCCGTACGCGGAAGGAGCAGCGCCGCAAGGACGGCAGCTACATCCGCTTCGACCGGAACGCGGCGGTGCTGGTGAACGACCAGGGCGAGCCCATCGGCACCCGCGTCTTCGGCCCGGTGGCCCGCGAGCTGCGCGTGCGGAAGTTCATGAAGATCATTTCGCTCGCGCCCGAGGTGATTTAGCACATGGCACGGTTGCAGACATCCATCCGCCGGAACGACGCCGTCGTGGTGACGGCCGGGAAGGACCGCGGCAAGCGCGGCCGCGTGCTGAAGGTCCTCCCCGCCGCCAACCGTCTGGTCGTCGAGGGCGTGAACTTCGTCAGCCGCCACACCCGCCCGAACCCGGGCAAGAACATCAAGGGCGGCATCATGAAGCGTGAGGCCCCGCTGCACGCCTCGAACGTGCAGCTGGTCTGCCCCGAGTGCGGGAAACGGACCCGCATCGGCCACCGCACGCTGGCCGACGGCCGCAAGGTCCGTATCTGCCGCAAGTGCGAGGGAGTTGTCGACAAATGAGCCGGGTGAAAGAACGGTACCTCCGGGAGGTCGTGCCGGCCCTGATGAAGGAGTTCGGCTACACCAACGTGATGGCCGTCCCCAGGATCACCAAGGTCGTGATCAACATGGGGATCGGTGAGGCCACGCAGAACGCGAAGATCGCCGACACCGCCCAGGACGAGCTCGGGCGGATCGCCGGCCAGCGGGCCGTCGTGACGCGGGCCCGCAAGTCCATCGCCCAGTTCAAGCTGCGCCAGGGCATGCCAATCGGCGCCATGGTCACGCTGCGGGGCGAGCGGATGTACGACTTCCTCGACCGCCTGATCTCGATCGCGCTCCCGCGCGTGCGCGACTTCAAGGGCGTCTCGCCCAAGGGCTTCGACGGCCGCGGCAACTTCACCGTCGGGCTCCGGGATCAGCTGCTGTTCCAGGAAATCGACTACATGAAGGTCGACAAGGCGCGCGGGATGAACGTCTCGGTCTGCACCACTGCCAGGACCGACCAGGAGGCCCGGCGGCTGCTCCAGCTCGTCGGCATGCCGTTCAGGACGAACTAAGACCTATGGCCACGACCGCGAAGATCGCCAGGGAAGCCAAGCAGCTGAAGTACAAGATCCGCCACCGCAACCGCTGCCGCCGCTGCGGCCGCCCGCGGGCGTATCTGCGCAAGTTCGCCCTGTGCCGCCTCTGCTTCCGGGAGCTCGCGCTCCGGGGCGAGGTCACCGGGGTCATCAAGAGCAGCTGGTAAGTGCACGACAGAGTTGAGAAGCCATGACCGATCCGATTGCTGACATGCTCACGCGCATCCGCAACGCCGTCCAGGCGAAGCACGCCCGTGTGGACATCCCGGCCAGCACCCTGAAGACCGAGATCGCCCGGATCCTCCAGGATGAAGGCTACATCTCGGGATTCAAGCTGATCGACGAGCCGGCGGCTCAGCCCGCGGGCAAGCGCCCGGGCCGGCTGCTGCGCGTGTTCCTCAAGTACGGCCCGCGCGGCGAGCACGTGATCAGCGGTATCGAGCGCATCAGCCGGCCCGGCCGGCGGGTGTACTACAACTGCGGCAGCGTCAAGCCGGTGCTGGGCGGCCTCGGCATCAGCATCCTGACGACGTCCCGCGGCGTGATGACCGGCCGTGAGGCCGTCAAGACCGGCGTCGGCGGCGAAGTGCTGTGCAACGTCTGGTAGCCGAAGGATAGGTGGGCGTCCATGTCCCGTATTGGCAAGAAACCGATCCCGCTCCCGAAGGGCGTGACCGTCAAGCTCGTCCCCGGGGCCGTCGAGGTGAAGGGCCCCAAGGGCACCCTGACGCAGGGCCTCCCCAGGGGCATCCGCGTCGAGCAGGTGGACGGCGCGGCGGGGCCCGAGCTCCTCGCGAAGCCGGAGCGGGAGACCCCCGAGATGGGCAAGTTCCACGGGCTGGCCCGGAGTCTCGTGGCCAACGCGGTCGAGGGCGTGCTCAACGGGTACAAGCGGGAGCTCGACATCTCGGGCGTCGGCTACCGGGCGGAGATCAAGGGCCGCCAGGCGGTCTTCTCCCTGGGCTACTCGCACCCCGTGGTGCTGGAGATCCCGGCCGGCATCGACATCGCGGTCGACGCGAAGCAGACGCACGTCACGGTGACCGGGATCGACCGTCAGCTGGTCGGCCAGGTGGCGGCCAACATCCGGCGCATGCGCAAGCCCGACCCGTACAAGCAGAAGGGTGTGCGGTATACCGGCGAGGTGCTGAAGAAGAAGGTCGGCAAGACCGGCGCCTAGAGGTGGACGGAGTATGAAGATCAAGACGAAGAAGGACCGCCGTCGCCGCATCCAGCTGCGGAGCCGCACGCGCATCCGCGGCACCGCGGAGCGGCCGAGGCTGGCCGTGTTCCGCAGCGTCGCCCACATCTACGTGCAGGCCGTCGACGATGCGACGGGCCGCACGGTGGCGTCGGCGTCCAGCGTCGAGCCGGCGACGAAAGCCGCCTTCACCGACGGCGCCCGGGGCGGCAACGTGAAGGGCGCGAAGCAGATTGGCGCGGTGATTGCCGGGCGGCTCACCGCCCGGGGCATCACGCAGGTGGTGTTCGATCGCGGCGGGTTCCTCTACCACGGGCGGGTGCGTGCGGTGGCCGAGGCCGCCCGCGCAGCCGGGTTGGAGTTCTAGATGGTCAGAACGCGAGAGAGAATCGATCCGTCCCAGCTCGAGCTGAAGGACACCGTCGTCTCCATCAACCGCGTGACCAAGGTGGTCAAGGGCGGGAAGAACCTGAGCTTCAGCGCGCTTGTCGTCGTCGGGGACGGCCACGGGGTCGTCGGCTTCGGGGTCGGGAAGGCCCGCGAGGTCCCGTCGGCGATCAAGAAGGGCATCGAGGCCGCCAAGAAGTCCCTGATCCGCGTCCCGCTCACCGGGACCACGGTGCCGCACGTCGTCACCGGCCGGTACGGGGCGGGCAGCGTGCTCCTGAAGCCGGCGCCCGAAGGCACGGGCATCATCGCCGGCGGCGCGGTCCGCGCGGTGGTGGAGTCGGCCGGCATCCAGAACGTGGTGACGAAGTCGCTCGGCAGCGCGAACCCCCACAACGTCGTGCGGGCGACCTTCACCGGGCTGATGACGCTGAAGGATCCCGTGAGCGTCGCGCGCGCGCGCGGCCGGGACCTGGCGGACCTGGAGCACGCCGGCGCGTGACCGGCGGGCGCGGCGCCGGGCGCCGCGGGCCGCGCGGGACTGACGCGCGAGACGAGGCAGCGAGATGAAGGGTGACGTGGGCACGAAGAAGACGCTGAGAGTGACGCTGGTGAAGAGCACCATCGGCTTCAACCGGAAGCAGGCAGAGGTCGTGCGCGGCCTCGGGTTGCGGCGCATCCGCCACACGGTGGAGGTCGCGGACACCCCCGAGACGCGCGGGATGATCCGCAAGGTGCAGCATCTGGTCACGGTCGGGTAGCGGGCGAGGGCGAAGGCCATGGATCTGAGCAATCTCAAGCCGCCGAAGGGCGCGACCGGGAACCGCAAGCGCGTCGGCCGCGGCCCGGGGTCGGGCCACGGCAAGACCGCCGGGCGGGGCAGCAAGGGCGCCCAGTCGCGGTCGGGGTTCCACAAGAAGCGCGGGTTCGAGGGCGGCCAGATGCCGCTCCACCGCCGGCTGCCGAAGCGGGGGTTCGCCAACCCGTTCCGGAGGGAGTACGCCGTCGTCAACCTGGACGACCTGGCGGAGCGGTTCGCGGCGGGGGCCGTCGTCGATCCGGAGGCGCTGCGCAAGTCGCGCCTCGTGTCCACGGCGCAGCCGATCAAGGTGCTGGCGCGCGGCGAGATCGCCGTGGCGCTGACGGTGCGGGCGCACAAGTTCAGTGGGAAGGCCGCCGAGAAGATCGCGGCGGCCGGCGGGTCGGCCGAGACGCTCGCGTAGCGGCGCGGCCAGCGAGACGGTATGTTTGAGAGCATCAAGAACATCTTCTCGGTGCCGGACCTCCGGAAGCGCGTGCTCTTCACGCTCGCGCTGCTGGGCGTCTACCGGATCGGCAACCACATCCCGACCCCCGGGGTGAACACCCAGGCGCTTGCGCTGCTGGCCGAACAGAACAAGAACACGATGTTCGGCATGTACGACATGTTCTCGGGGGGCAGCCTCTCGAAGGTGACGATCTTCGCGCTGGGCGTCATGCCCTACATCACGGCGTCGATCATCCTGCAGCTGCTGACGGTGGTGTGGCCCTACCTCGAGCGCCTGTCGAAAGAAGGCGAGCTGGGCCGGCGGAAGATCACGCAGTGGACGCGCTACGGGACGATCCTGATCAGCGTGGTCCAGTCGCTGGGCATCGCGATCTACCTCGAGAACCAGACGCAGGTGGCAGGCGGCCTGCCCCTCGTCTACGCGCCGGGGTGGGGGTTCCGCCTGATGACCGTGCTCACGCTCACGGCGGGCACGACGTTCATCATGTGGCTCGGCGAGCAGATCACCGAGCGCGGCATCGGCAACGGGATGTCGCTCATCATCTTCGCCGGCATCGTGACGCAGCTGCCGAGGGCGGTCATCGCCACCCTCAGCCAGATGAGCACCGGCCAGATCGGCCTGTTCCGCATCCTGTTCCTGGTCGTGATGGCGGTCGTCGTCATCGCGGCGATCATCTTCATGGAACGCGGGCAGCGGCGCGTGACGGTCCAGTACGCGAAGCGGGTCGTCGGGCGCCGGATGTACGGCGGGTCGAGCACCCACATCCCGCTGAAGGTGAACACGGGCGGCGTCATCCCGGTCATCTTCGCCTCGTCGATCCTGGCGTTCCCCGCGACGATCGCGGGGATGTTCCAGGCGGGGGGCTGGGCCGAGTCGGTCATCCGGCAGCTGTCGTACGGCATGCCGCTGTACAACCTGTTCTACGTCGCCGGCATCATCTTCTTCGCGTACTTCTACACCGCGATCATCTTCAACCCCGATGACGTGGCGGAGAACATGCGCAAGTACGGCGGGTTCATCCCGGGGATCCGGCCGGGCAAGCGGACCGCGGAGCACATCGACACCATCCTGACCCGCATCACGCTGGCGGGGGCCATCTACCTGGCCCTGGTGGCGATCCTCCCCGAGTTCCTGCTCGTCGGATTCAAGGTGGCGCCCATCCCGTTCATCGGCGAGCGCCTCGACGCGATCCTGCCGCGGTTCATCACCGAGGGCCTGAACGTCCAGTTCTACTTCGGCGGCACGTCGCTGCTGATCGTGGTCGGCGTGGCGATGGACACCGTGCAGCAGGTCGAGTCGCAGCTCATCATGCGGCACTACGACGGCTTCATGAAGAAGACGCGGATCCGGGGGCGACGGGGGTAGGGCGGGCCGGTGATCATCTGCAAGTCGCCGGCCGAGATGGAGCGCATGCGCGCGGCCAACGTGCTGGTGGCTGACGTGCTCGTGGAGTTGCGGGGCCTCGTGAGGCCGGGCGTCACGACGGCCGAGCTCGACGCCGTCGCCGAGGATCGCGTGAGGCGGGCCGGGGCGGTGCCGGCGTTCAAGGGGTACCACGGGTTCCCGGCGACGCTGTGCACGTCGGTGAACGAAGAGGTGATCCACGGCATCCCCGGGCCGCGGGCGCTCCGGGCGGGCGACGTCGTATCGATCGACATGGGCGTGGTGCTCGACGGGTTCTACGGCGACGCGGCGATCACCGTGCCGGTCGGGGCCATCTCGGGCGAAGCGGCCGTGTTGCTGCGGGTGACGGAAGAGGCGCTGTACCTCGGGATCGAGCAGGCGCGGGTCGGGGCCCGGGTCTCGGACATCGGGTACGTCGTCCAGCGGCACGTCGAGGCCCACGGGTTCTCGGTGGTACGCGAGTTCGTCGGCCACGGCGTCGGGATGTCGCTTCACGAGGAGCCCCAGGTGCCGAACTACGGCCCGCCGGGGCGGGGCCCGCGCCTCGCGGAGGGCATGACGCTGGCCATCGAGCCGATGGTGGCGATGGGGCGGGCGGCGGTGAAGGTGCTCGGGGACGGCTGGACGGCGGTGACGAAGGATCGGAGCCTCGCGGCGCACTTCGAGCACACGGTGGGCATCACGGGGGCTGGGCCGGTCATCCTGACCACGCCCAGCGGCGGTCGCCCGGCGTGAGGCCGGGCGGAAAACGGGAACGGCGGAAAGCCGGGGGGTGAGGGAGCCGGTGCCGAAAGACGACACGGTCGAGATGACGGGAATCGTGCTCGAGTCGCTACCCAACGCGATGTTCCGGGTCGAACTCGAGAACAAGCATCCGGTCCTGGCGCACGTGTCGGGGAAGATGCGCAAGAACTTCATCCGCATCCTGACCGGCGACAAGGTGCTCGTGGAGCTGTCGCTCTACGACCCGAGCCGGGGGCGCATCACCTACCGGTACAAGTGAGGCGCCGGGGCGGGCGGATCGCGGACGTGACGGGGCGGCGGATCGCTCCGGGGATCGAAGGGCCACGGGTATGAAGGTCAGAGCGTCGGTCAAGCGGATCTGTGACAAGTGCAAGATCATCCGTCGCCGCGGCGTGGTGCGTGTGATCTGCACGAACCAGAAGCACAAGCAGAGGCAGGGGTAGCGTCATGGCACGTATCGCGGGGGTGGACCTGCCGCGGACCAAGCGGGTCGAAATCGGGCTGACCTACATTTTCGGGATCGGCCACACACGGGCGGCCGGCATCGTCAAGGAAGCCGGCGTGGACCCGAACGTCCGGGTCAAGGACCTGTCCGAGGACGACGTGCGGAAGATCAGCCGCGTCATCGAGGAGCAGGGCCGGGTCGAGGGCGATCTCCGGAAGGAGACGTCCATGAACATCAAGCGGCTGATGGACATCGGCTGCTACCGCGGGCTGCGGCACCGCCGGGGCCTGCCGGTCCGGGGGCAGCGGACGCGGACGAACGCGCGCACCCGGAAGGGGCCGCGCCGGGGCGCGGTGGCCGCGAAGAAGAAGGCGGTGTAGGTCCATGGCGAAGACGGAACCGGAAGCCGGAGAGAAGCAAGAGGCGGGGAAGCCCAAGAAGACGTTCAAGAAGCGCGGCGAGAAGCGCGTGGTGCACCACGGGCTCGTGACCGTGCAGGCCTCCTTCAACAACACGATCATCACGATCGCGGACGCCGAGGGCAACGTGATCGCGTGGTCGAGCGCCGGCGCGGTCGGCTTCAAGGGCTCGCGCAAGGGCACGCCGTACGCGGCGACCCAGGCGGCGCTCGCGGCCGCCAACGTGGCGCGCGGCATGTCGATGCGGACGTGCGACGTCCGCGTGAAGGGCCCGGGCGCCGGCCGCGAGTCGGCCGTCCGGGCGCTGGGCACGGTGGGCATCGAGGTGAAGTCGATCCGCGACATCACGCCGATCCCGCACAACGGGTGCCGGCCCACGAAGCGCCGGCGGGTGTAGCAACAAGCGACCTGAGCATTCACGGAAGACACGCATGGCTAGATACATCGGACCTGTTTGCCGCCTGTGCCGCCGCGAGGGCATGAAGCTGTTCCTGAAGGGCGAGCGCTGCTACGCCGAGAAGTGCGCCATCGAGAAGCGCAACGTCGTGCCCGGGCAGCACGGCAAGGCTCGGAAAGCGAAGCTGGCGGGCTATGGCCTCCAGCTCCGCGAGAAGCAGCGTGTCAAGCGCATCTACGGCGTGCTCGAGAACCAGTTCCGCCGCTACTTCGAGGCGGCGGACCGCGAGCGCGGCATCACGGGCGAGCTGCTGCTCCGGAAGCTGGAGTGCCGGCTCGACAACGTGGTCTACCGCCTGGGCTTCTCGACGTCGCGTGCGCAGGCGCGCCAGCTGGTGCGCCACGGCCACTTCGCCGTGAACGGGAAGAAGGTCGACATCCCCTCGTACGCCGTCGGCGACGGGGACATCGTCAGCGTGCGCGAGCGCAGCAAGCAGTCGCCCGCCGTGCTGCACGCGATGGAAGAGGTCAAGGGGCGGGGGATCCCTGACTGGCTCAGCCTGCAGGCCGACCAGATGAGCGGCCGCGTCCTGTCGCTGCCGAGCCGGGCCCAGATCAACCTGCCGGTGCAGGAGCAGCTGATCGTCGAGCTCTACTCGAAGTAAGCCGCCGGCCGGAGGTGGCGGCGGGCCCGGCCCCCGGGGCGGGCCCGGACGCGTGGACGTCGGACGCATGAAAGGAACGCCAACGATGCTATGGAAGGGTTTCCAGCGGCCAAACCGGCTGGAGTTCGAGCGTGACACCCTGAACGATCGGTTCGGCCGCTTCTACGCGCAGCCGTTCGAGCGGGGGTTCGGCACCACGATCGGCAACGCCATGCGGCGGGTGCTGCTCTCCTCGATCGAGGGCGCGGCCTTCACCGCGGTGAAGATCGACGGCGTGCTGCACGAGTTCTCGCCGATCCCGGGCGTGGTCGAGGACGCGACTGACATCATCCTCAACCTGAAGCAGATCCCGCTCAAGCTTCACGTCGACCACACGAAGACCGTGTACCTGCGCGTGGACAAGCCCGGCGACGTGACGGCGCGCGACATCGAGGCCGACGCCGACATCGAGATCCTGGAGCCCGACGCCCACATCGCGACGGTGTCCGAGGGCGGCCGCCTCCACATGGAAATGCGCGTCCGCCGCGGACGCGGGTACATCACCGCCGACCGCAACTTCGACGAGGACCTCGGGATCGGCTGGATCCCGATCGACTCGGTGCACTCCCCGGTCAAGAAGGTGAACTACCTCGTCGAGGCCGCGCGGCTCGGGCAGACCACCGACTACGAGAAGCTCACGCTCGACGTCTGGACGAACGGCGCGGTCTCTCCCCGCGACGCGGTGTCGCTCTCGGCCAACCTGCTCCGCCTCCACCTGAACATCTTCGTGAGCCTCGACGAGGCGTCCGAGCAGGCCGAGGACGGCGTGTTCGCCCAGGCCGGCCCGGTCGCCGGCAACGAGCACCTCGACAAGAGCGTGGAGGAGCTCGAGCTGTCCGTCCGCTCGTACAACTGCCTCAAGAACGCGAACATCCGCACGATTCGCGAACTGGTGCAGAAGACCGAGGGCGAGATGCTGAAGACCAAGAACTTCGGCCGCAAGTCGCTCAACGAGATCAGGGAAATCCTGCAGTCCATGGGCCTCAGCCTCGGCATGAAGCTGGACTGAGGGAGAAGCGGGACGTC
>Ga0316620_10001206_pt1 | contig 11016 bp, 21 predicted proteins | sample OWC_Aug_M1_C1_D5_FD_207651 | JGI IMG/M metagenome (GOLD analysis project Ga0316620, IMG submission 207651) | Wetland soil microbial communities from Old Woman Creek delta, Ohio, United States - OWC_Aug_M1_C1_D5_B | ecosystem: Environmental > Terrestrial > Soil > Wetlands | place: USA: Ohio...
AGGACGCTTCGCGGCAGGGGCTTGAACTTCACTCATGAATGGTACTCCTTGATTGAAAGTGGCAGTCTTTCGGGCGCTTGCCGGTTCCCGCTGATGGAACATCCATCCCGCAGGGCACACCCGGAAGGGGGATGCCCTGGAGGCTGGGAAGGTCAACTCACGGAGGAAGACGGAGAGGAGAGTGAGGACACTGCCCCGAGGGTTCGCAGAACTGCAAGAACATCCTCTCCAAGATCGTGCTCGAACACGAGGGCTTGCGCGACAAGGCGCTTGCTTGCCTGGGGTTTGTCGAGCGCGCGGACTTCGTAGAAATGCTCCTGGTCGTCCTCGACCTCCGTGACGTCGAAGATGGCGTGACAGGAAATTCCATGGGCCTTGCACAGGTCGAAGACCTGTGTCATGAGGGGGGCGATTTGCTCGGTGTAGATGGTGTCGCGAGATGGTTTCATGATGGGTACTCCTGGCTAGAGGGGGACGATGAGCCGGTCGTCCGGGCCGGTGTGGCCATTGATTGAGATTATATAATGGCCACGAAAATTGTCAATCAAGAGATGGCGGAAACGGGATTACACGAATAGCCACCAGATGCCGTATAGTATTCCGCCTATAAAGACTGCTATGCAAGGTAACATAAAGAATCCTACTATTCCCAGTATAACAGAATCAAGAAAACCATCTTTATGACCATACCAAGCTCCGCTGATCAGTCCTGCTAGTGCGGTTACAAACAGTACTTTTATCACAATCGTCATATCCGCCCCTACTTCCTGCGGATACAACACATTGACACAATCGGCGTATTCTTGCATTTCAGAAACTCCGGCTTTTTGCGCGTCAAAATTCGGCATTGTGGCCTTGCAGCGTTCCTTGTGCGCTCGCGCTGCTTCTGCGGCAGCAATTGCTGCTTGACTTGCTGCAACGGAAGCCATTGCTGTAGAGATTGTTACAGACATTTCATTCCCCTTCCAATTCAAAAAGCTCAAGGGCTTGGCTGATGGTCTCCGCCCCCAGGACGGAATAGTGGTTGCACTCTTCACACTGGGCGAAGGGATACGTGTTCCCCTCGGGGAGGGGTTGCTGGGTTCCGCAGCGCAGGCAGAAACCCTCCCCCTCCGCGAGGGCGTCGGAGAGGGACGAGAGGGGATGCTGGATCATGCAAAGCTCCTTTCCGTTCGGTTATAAATTTCCCGCTGCAGCCGCGCCTCTGTTTGTACCATCCAGACCTCCCGCCCTTCGTTCAGGCACGCGAGCCACGAGCTGATCCACCGGCAGGCGTGAATGTTACGCTGGAGGGCGCGCTCGGCCTCTTCTAGGGTGAAAAGGTCATGCATGAGCGGCCTCCCTCGGGACATTTCTCCCGGGCTCTGTGCAGACTGTCTCCCCTCCCTGCGAGTGACACTCCTGGGAAGGGGAAGGAGGATTATCCCCCGAGCCGCCGCAGGAGGTCAGGAGGAGAAGGACAATCGGTCCTGTTACGGTGTAAAGTTTCATTCTTCAAGCTCCTTCAAGCGACGTTCGATCAGGACGACCATTTGTCTGCCGGCTTGTTGACGCTTTTTGCGGGATCCTGCATCTTTGTACAGGTCATACGGTTCTCCTGCTTTTTCACAGCCGTAGGTGCTCTTTGGGTAAAGTGGGCAGATTGTGCAGTCTTGGCCGTCGATGAAGTAATTATACGCGTATTTGCAGCAAGGGCAGTTACATAAATCTTGCGACAAACCAAGATTATCGTAAATTTCTGTTTTAGTTTGCCCGGTTTTCTCCATCTCCTTCCAGATCAACAGGGTCTTTTCCAGCGTCTCCCGTGCGGTCAGCTTTCCCATAGCAGGCTCTCCAGTTCCAGATCGTCCCCCTCGGGGGCAAGTTCGGTCTCGTGACAGGTCAGGGAAGACCGGGAAGGCCTCCCATCCGGCAGGAACTCCCACCAGTCATCCCCGTAGTGGATGACGGCCATTCCCCGGATGCCGGTAGGGCGATGAATCACCCTATCCCCTGGGCGCATCATGACAGCACCCACAAGAGTGTCACTACTCCCACTACGCCCCAGAAGACTAGCCAGTCCGCCGAGCGCTTCCGACGGGCCTGTTCGAGCTGGTCCGTGAGCCAAGCACGACCTGTGGGCCATTCCTTCATGTTTCGTGAGGGTTTCATGCCGCCTCCTCCAGTTTGACAGAATAGACACAGTGGCTGCGTTCGCCATTCCGCAACAGGTATGCAGAAACCCCATAGTGTGGGCTTTTTTCTACGTCCTTGGCCGTAAAGACTTTTTCGAAGAGCGCGCTTGGGTCGTCAAAGTATGCGTCAGCCTCCCCAACAACTGTCACCCTCACCCTCTTCCCTTCCAGTTTGTGTGCCATGTCCTCAGTCCTCCAGCAGGTCGAAAACATAATCCGGCTCCAGGCCGAATTCTTCCAGGAGAACCTCCTCCAGGTCGCATCCGTCGTTGAACACCAGACTCTTTGCGAATAGGATTGCCTCGTCGGCCTCCCCCTCGGACATTCCATCCCGCTCCATCAGGACTTTTTTCAGCGTGCGTGCCATTTCGAACCTCCTTTACCTCTGGGAAGTCTTCGGACCCTTCCCCTAGCCCTGGGCCTCATTGCCCCGGCAAGGCACCCTCCCCTCGGGGGATGCCCTCCCAGTGGTCAGGCGCTCGGTTCGCTCCCCTCGATCCGCAGGACTGGCACCTCCATCCCCTCCGTCTCCAGGTCTTCCAGTTCCTCCAGCGGTGGCGGCGGAGGCACCCTCCCCTTTTCCGTCCCATCTGGATTCTTCCCTTGCAGTGCCATCAGCCGAGCAAAGCTTTCCTCCGCCCTTTCCTTATCCGTTTTAATCTGCCCATTTTCCACTCTCTGCACAAAGTACCTCTCCGATTCCTCCGCTTCCAGTCTCCCCACTTCTGCCCCTGGCACCTTTTGCCAGCTCTCCCCCCGCACAATCCTCCCAATCTGCACCAGACTCACCTGATAAACCCTGCTCAGTTGGCTCTGCGTCTCCCCCTCCGCATACCTCTGTCTAATCTCCTTCACCTTCTGCACGGTCAGTTTCGCCGCTCGACTATTCCGCCCTTGAAATCTCATTTCACCCCTCCGTTTTCCAGGTAATCCGCCAGTCGCCGTAAGGTCTGTGCATCATCTCTCAGTTTCCCCATAAACAGGTTACACCTTTTACACAGCAACCCCCGCACCTGCTTTTCCTCGTATTTTACTTCCCCCTCCTCATGCTTATGATCCACTTCGGGTTTAACCCCTGTCCTCTGTTCCTTCCGCCACGGATGCGCCAGTTCCTTCCCGCACCCTGCGCATTTCCCACCTTGCCTATCCCACAGCACATTCCAGCGTGCCGCGTCCAGTTTATACATAACCCACAGGTTTTTCATGTACTGCGGGCCTGCCCAGCCCCATCCAATCCGTTCATCAATGCTCATATCATTATCCTCATTATCCTCATTCTCATCCACCACCACCTCGCACCATTCGACTGGCTAAAATTCCAAGCTGGAGAAGAGAATCAAAAAAAAAAGAAAAAACAACTTAAAGCCTCTTTTCCCTTTTTGAGGGACTCGAATGGTGCGACGTTGTGTATGATATTATGGACGATAACGATGATAATGTCAATCCCGATTTGCCGCGCCCGCCCCATTCCATATGGCACGACCCCGGCCCGACCGCCCGCGCCTCATGGCGCCCCCATTCCGGCCCGGCAAACGGCATCGGGGAATCGGCCCGGCCCGCACCGATTCCCCGCGCCGCCCGCCGCCCGCCGTCCGGTCAATTCAATAAATCTCTCGGATTATCAAACTCCGCGTAAAGGTCTTGCAGTTCCTCCATCTTTGCCAACAACCAAGAAATCCGCAAGCCCGGTAATTGCGCCGCGAGTGCTTTTTGATTTCGCCCGACTTTTATAACATCGACGGCGAGCTGTCTGGCATCATCTGGCCAATCCTTTATTGGCAGATTTTTCAAATCTACTTCGCGCGAAACGGTTGTAACCACGCGGCTTAGCAGTTTCATGCTCATTCCCCCTCGCCCATCATTTCCAGGGCCAGCGCATCGGCATCCACGTTCGCCGCGCTCGCTCCGGCCCGCGCCCGCTCGGCCTTGATCTCGGCAATCGCCGCGGCAACCTTGTCGGTCGATGCCCAGAGTTTGAGCGCGCCCTTTCGGTCGAGTCCCTTCTTCTCCATTGTCCGCGTGATGGTGGCCTCGGCCTGTTCCGCCGTGTTCCCATACACACGCATGAGTGCGAGGATCGTCAGGCCCGCGCCACCGTCCCCGGCGCCCGCGCCCGCGCCCGCGCCCGTGGCCCGCGCCCGCCGGCGATTCCATTTCGTCGTTCCGGTCTCGTAGTGCGCCACTAGCGCGCTCATTCGCTCGCGTTTGAGGGCCAACCGTTCCGCGCGGGGGACAATGAGCCCGTCCGCGTCCGTCGCCGGCACAGCCGCCGCGTCAATGATCCGTACCTGCGCCATGCCCACGCACGCCGCGCGGCGCAGGATCTCCGGGCTCAGCCGATCCATGTGCAACACGATGGGGTCCAACCCGTCCGCCACGTGGAACGTAACCGTCATTCCATCATCCGCCACGACCGGCGCCACCTGTTGATTGTCCTTCAGTTTGATCTGTGTCATTTGAGAGCCTCACTAGTTTATCGTCGGGAATCCCCCGACCCGTCGGGCAGGTCTGCCCCCACATCCGCCTGTCACGCGGATGGGAGAGTTACCTATTCCGGTACATACCGCCTCTCGGGCGTGGTTGCCGCAACCATATCCCACAGCCTGTCCCGAAATGCATTCCATTCAGCGATATCTGCAAAATGATACGGCAGTGCATCCATCATACGCTCAACCGTCGTGTCGATCCATTCTTGTGTGTTCGTGTCCATGTTCTCTCTCCTTTCACCAAACCGCCGGTTCGCCCGCGACCCAATCCGCCCACCCCTGTGCCCATGCAATCGCCCACGGTGTCCCCCACAGGTACGGATTGCTCGCCCCCAATCCGCCATGCGCCCCTGCAGCGCGCCCCTCTCTATATGCCCGTTCGCTCATGATCCCTCTCCTATCAAATCGCCATCCAACTCAGCCAAAAATCATCCAATTCCCGATTAGTCATATCCTCGAACCCCAATTCCATCGGAGCCGCGCTGACAAATTCCTCGGACCAATCGCCCGCTAGAGCACTCTCATAGATAAACATATCAGCCTCCTGTCTCTCTCGTCTCGCGAGACCATTCCCGCTGCGACAGCCCCACTATAGCCATTCGGTGCGCACAAATCCAATCAAATGTTTCTATGACCCTCCATCAATTTCCCAGTTCCGCATTCCCCATTAACGAATGCGCGCGCCCGCCTGCCCGCACGCGCGTAGCACAATCCATGCCCGTTCGCCCACGCCCGCCACCATCCCTGTCCGGCCCATCCCCTCACGCCCGGCCCTTCCCACACCCCCGGGGGGCAAATTTTTCACTGATGAAGTTTTATTAATGGCAGTCGGTTATTTTTTCAGCTCTGGGGAATGGTGAGCACAGAATGGGGATAATGTATATCCACCGAATCCCGCCGCCCACATCCACCCTTCCCTTCCCCCCTCCCCGCTTCCTATAATGCAGGCATGGAGACACAGGTCGGGAAGGTCCGCTATACCCACGACGCGATGATCGACATGATCGTGGAGAATCCCTGGGTGAGCCAGAATGAGCTCGCTGTGAGGTTCGGGTATACTCCGGCGTGGGTCTCGGTGGTCATGGCGAGTGACGTGTTCAAGGAAAAGCTTGCCCTCAGGCGGACCGAGCTGGTCGATCCTGCGATCCAGGCTACGTTGAAAGAAAGGTTCGAGGCCGTGGTGGCGAGGAGCTTGAGCGTGCTGCAAGAGAAACTCGCCGCGCCATCGAGTGTCGTGCCGGATCAACTGGCCCTCAGGGCAGCGGAACTAGGGGCGAAGGCCCTCGGGCTCGGAGGGAATGCTCCCCCGCCGGCGCCGACCCTCCCCTCCAACCATCTCGAACTCCTCGCAGCTCGTCTCGTCGCCCTCCAACAACCGAAAGGCCAGGTATATGAGCAAACGCAAATTGAAGACGGCGTCCTCGCCGGCTAAGGGGCAAACGCCTCCGACGCCCGCGAACCCCGTGCGGCAGCATTACCAGCAAGCCCTCCCTAAGTGCTAAGTCTGGTTCCCAAGACCCCCAGCGAGACTCGGACCCAAGTGTTCGAGTTTTTGTCGCTTCTGGGGACAGGGGAAACGGTTTCGAGCGCAACGGTAACTGTGACGGTATGGTCAGGGGTCGATGCGAATCCGAGCGCTCTCAAGTCAGGGGCGACCACCTGCTCAGGCACGAGGGTCACACAGACCTTCACCGGAGGCCTTGAAGGCGTGATTTATCTCATCACGGTCCTGGGGACAACCTCTCTTTCCCAAGTCGTGTCCCTCCAGTCCCTCCTCGCCGTCGTGAAGAATCCCGCATGATAGTCGTAGAGACTCCCGTAAGTTCCCTAGAGGCCGAGTTGGTCTCTTTGTCCTTGGCGAGTGGCCCGAACAGTGCGCTGTACGCCAAGGGAGCTTACGATGCGCTGGCTTGGATTCTCTTTGGCGCCACGAAGCCGAGCGAAGGCCCCGTGCTGGGTAAGGAACCCTTCCGTGGCCACTGAGCGCGTCAAGCTCACCGCCCAGCTGGTCGAGTCCTTCGCAGGGGCATACCTCAGTCCGCTGTACGATAATCCCCAGCCGACCCCGGATCTCCACCGGGAATGCTGGAGGCTGTACTGCTCGGGTGCCGAACTTGCTGCGATTGCCGCTCCCCGCGAACACGCGAAGAGCACCGCCCTGACCCACGACTACGTTCTCTCCACAATCCTCTTCCGCGAGGAAGATTATGTAGTGATCGTGTCGGCCACCGAGGATCTCGCCATCGGGCACCTGAGCGACATTGCGAAGGAGCTACGGGAGAATGACGAACTGAGGGCAGGGTTCTCGATCACGCGGCTGGCTACGGATGCGAAGACCGACATCGTGGTAGAGTTTGCCGACGGGCACCAAGCTCGTCTCGTGGCCAAGGGCGCCGGCCAGAAGATGCGTGGCATGAAGTGGAACGGGAAGCGCCCAGGCTTGATTGTGTGTGATGATCTGGAAGAGGACGAGCAGGTCGAGAACTTCGACCGGCGGAGTAAATTTCGCCGGTGGTTCTACCGGGCACTCCTCCCGTGCCGTAGGCGCGGCGGCAAGGTCCGCATGCACGGCACGATCCTTCACGAGGACGCGCTGCTGGCACGGCTGATGAAGTCCTCCGTCTGGCAGACCCGTTTGTTCAAGGCCCACGCAGGGTTTGATGACTTCACGCAGATCCTCTGGCCTGAACAGTTCCCCGAGGCGCGGCTGCGGGCGATCCGGCAGGCGTTTATTGACGACGGCGATGCAGCGGGTTACTCGCAAGAGTACCTGAACGATCCGTTTGATAATGCTCAGGCATTTCTCCGGCGCGATGATTTCCTCCCGATGGAGGAGGCCGACTACAAGGCTGCCAAGGAAATCCGAGTGGGATGCGACTTCGCCGTGTCGAAGAAGGACCAGGCTAACCGCACGAGCTTCACGGTCGGGGGACAGGACACCAGGAACCTTATCCACGTGATCGACCAGAGGGTAGGTCGCTGGGAACCAGTGGAGTGGATCGACCTGCTGTTCGAACTCCAGGAACGCTACGAGCCCGCCGAGTTCATCGTGGAAGGTGGCGTGATCTGGAAGGCCGTGGAGGCCACCATCTTCACCGAGATGCGCACCCGCGACATCTACCTCAACATCCGTGTCATCAATCCAGTGAAGGACAAGGCTGCTCGCGGCACACCGTTCAAGAAGCGGCATCGCGCTGGCGGCATGCGGTATGATAAGAATGCTTCGTGGTATCCTGCTTACGAGGCCGAGCTCCTCCGCTTCACCGGTCGAGGCGACGCCATTGCGGATGACCAGTTCGACTCCACCGCCCTTCTCGTCAAGGGTTTTGAGACGGCCTCCGAAGTCGAGGACGAAGACCTCATGGATGATGAAGAGTACGAACTCTACCACAACGATCCGCGCCGAGTTGACGGGCGCTCCGCTGTCACAGGATACTAAATGCTGAATCTCGAAACCCAGCTCACGCTCGACAAAGACCTTTGGCTTTCGCCAAACCTGGCGGATCGGTTCACCGAGTCTGACCTTGGGGCGATTGGGAACTGGGTCTATGAGGGGTTCACGCGGGATCAGCAATCCCGTCAAGCCTGGATGACTCGCACCCAGAAGGCGATGGACTTGGCCATGCAGGTCAGTCAGGCGAAGAACTTCCCCTGGCCGAACTGCTCGAATGTGGCGTTTCCGCTGGTCACGATTGGGGCACTCCAGTTCCACTCGCGCGCCTATCCGGCCACGACGCAGGTTCCCTCCCTCGTTCGCTACCGCGTGATCGGGGATGACGCCTCTGGGGAAGAGACCAAGCGCGCCGAACGCATCAGCAAGCACATGTCCTATCAGTTGTTGGAAGAGGACGTGGCTTGGGAAGAGCAGCATGACAGGGCGCTGCTGATCATCCCGATTGTGGGATGCGTGTTCAAGAAGAGTTACTACTCAGCCGAACGGAAGTGCAATATCTCGGAATTGGTGCTTGCGCAAGACCTCGTGATGGATTACTACGCCAGGTCAGTCGAGACCTGCCAACGCAAGACCCACATCATCCCGCTGTTCCGGAACGAGATGTACTCGAACATGGTTTCAGGGATATTCCTGGACCTGCGGGAAGAGGCTTGGTACCAGCAGAGCGCAAGGCCGCTGAGGGATGCAGCCACTCACCGCGTCGATGTGCGTGTCGGACAGGCGGCTCCCCAGGCCGACGAAGCCGCCCCCTTCACGACGCTGGAGCAACACTGTTGGATGGACGCGGATGGGGATGGGTATGCAGAGCCCTACGCTATCACAATCGAGCTTTCCTCGCGGAAGGTTCTGAGGATCGTGGCGAGGTTTGACGAAGAGAAGGCGGTGCGCCGCACGCCCTCTGGCGAAGTCCATTCTATCGAACCCACCGAGTACTTCACCAAGTACGATTTCATTCACTCGCCTGACGGAGGGATCTACGGCATCGGTTTCGGGAACCTCCTCGGCCCGCTGAATGAATCCACGAACTCGCTGATCAACCAGTTAATCGATGCCGGAACCATGAGCACGGCAGCGGGAGGGTTCCTCGGGCGCGGCGCCAAGATGCGCGGAGGGGTCTATACCTTCTCGCCGCTGGAGTGGAAGAGGGTGGATTCCACCGGAGATGACTTGAGGAAGAGCATATTCCCTCTCCCGGTGCGCGAACCCTCGAACGTGCTGTTCCAGCTCTTGAGTCTCCTGATCGACTACACCAATCGGATCGCGGGGACTACGGACACGATGGTCGGGGAGAATCCCGGACAGAACACCCCCGCCGCCACGACCCAGACAATGGTCGAGCAAGGCCAGAAAATCTATTCCGCCATCTTCAAGCGAGTCTGGCGCTCTATGAAGGAAGAGTTCAGGAAGCTCTACAAACTGAACAGCGTGTTCCTTCCCATCTCGCAGGCATTCGGCGAAGAGGGACTGAAGGCCTTGCGGTCGGATTACCTAGGGGCGACGGAGAGACTGGTCCCTGCAGTCGATCCCCATGTGGTGTCGGACCAGCAGCGTCTTCAAAAGGCTCTCGCCCTCAAGCAAGCCGCGGCGACAACCCCAGGGTATAATCTGGAAGCAGTCGAGCGCAACTACCTCTCCGCCATGCAGATCGACGGCGTCGAGGCTCTCTACCCAGGACCGGGCAAGGTTCCCCCGCTCCCCAATCCGAAGGTCATGATCGAGCAGGCCAAGCTCCAAATCAAGGAGAAAGACCTCAAGCTCAAGGAAATGATGTTCATGGCCGAGCTGATGGAAGAGCGCCGCCTCAACGGAGCGAAGATTGTCGAACTGGAAGCCAAAGCCATGTTGCATGCGGCAGAGGCGCAGGGTGTCGACTCCGGCCACAAGATCGCAGCGTTCGAGGCTGCTCTCGGAGCCCTCAAGCACCACGATGACGCCCTGAACAAGCGCATCGAACTCATGATGAAGTCAATGGAGAAAGAAAATGACGGACAGACTCCCAACTCCCCAGGAATGGGCGGAATGGCTGGAGCACCCAGCAACCAAAGCGCAGCGCCGATGGGCGCAGGTCCAGGTCTCGGAGTATAAGGACAGATGGGCTAGTGGAGCCTTCACAGATCTTTCGCAGTTCGGGACAGCGATCCTGAACGCAAAGGCCATCGGAGCTTGTGAAGCTCTCGATGAAATTAGTAGTCTAACCATCTCACAGATAGAGGCACTTTATGAAGAATGAAAGCGGATTGCAACCCTTGGGCAGGGCGGTTTTGGTAGAGCATTACGAACCGGAGAAGAAGGGCTCCTTGATCGAACTCCCTGATATGGTGAAGGATCGAACCTTGCTGGTGGAACAGCGCGCAGTGGTGGTGGAAGTGGGACCGGCCTGCTGGCCGGACGAGCCCGCGCGGGCGGCTGCCGGGGATAAGGTTCTTATCTCCAAGATGTCTGGTTACATGGCCATTGGGCCGGCGGATGGGAAGCGTTACCGCCTGGTCAACGACCGCGACATCTTCGCCAAGATCACCCAGGAGAACGACAATGTCTGAACAACAAGTGCCGATCGAACAAGAAGCGCGATCGATGGGATGGGTTCCGCTGGAGGAGTTCCGCGGCGATCCCGAGCGCTTCGTGAGTGCGGAAGATTTCGTGGATAAAGGACGGCACGTGATGCCGATTCTGAAGGCGAATAACAAGAGGCTTGAGGGGGAAGTGGAACGGCTGCGCGCCGAGCAGGCTTCCCTTCAGGAACTTGTCCGGAGCAGCCAACAGGCGATCGAGGACTTGAAAGAGGCTTCGACGGAAGCTACGCGGGCTGCGGTAAAGCGGGCGCGGGAAGAGCTGGTCGCAGGGATCAAGACCGCGCGGGAAGAAGGAGATGTGGATGTTGAGCTTCGGTTGAACGAAGAGC
>Ga0316620_10001207_pt1 | contig 11005 bp, 7 predicted proteins | sample OWC_Aug_M1_C1_D5_FD_207651 | JGI IMG/M metagenome (GOLD analysis project Ga0316620, IMG submission 207651) | Wetland soil microbial communities from Old Woman Creek delta, Ohio, United States - OWC_Aug_M1_C1_D5_B | ecosystem: Environmental > Terrestrial > Soil > Wetlands | place: USA: Ohio...
ACCCGCGTGCGTGCACTGCGGGTTCTGTCACGGATTTGCCTGCGAGGTGATGGCGAAGGCGTCGACGCTCACCACGATGATTCCGCAAGCGGAGGCGACCGGCCGCTGCGAGGTGCGCGCGGGCAGTTACGTCTCGAGGATCGAGCTCGACAGGCGCGGCAGGGTGACGGGCGTTGCGTACTTCGACGACCGTGCGCGAGAGCGCTTTCAGAAGGCCAGGGCGGTGGTCGTCTCGGCGAACGGCGGCGAGACACCCCGGCTCCTGCTCAATTCCGCGAGCGCGCGGTTTCCGCAGGGGCTTGCGAATTCCAGCGGCCTCGTCGGCAAGTACCTCATGTACAACTACACGGCCCGCGCACTCGGCACGTTCGAGCACGAGCTCAATGAGTTCAAGAGCGTGCAGGTCACGCGCGTCCTGCACGACTTCTACGACTCCGATCCGAAGCGGGGCTTCTACGGCGGCGGCGGACTCGATGCACGCATCGGCCCCCAGCCGACGACCTGGGCACAGCGGACAGCCGGGGACGGCCCGGGCTGGGGCGAGGCCTTCAAGGAAAGACTGCGGGAATTCCCGCGAACGATGCAGGTCGCCTGCCACACGACCTCGCTCGCCGTCGAGAGCAACAACGTGACCATCGATCCGCAGCTCAAGGATGCCTGGGGCGTGCCCGCGATCCGTGTGACCTACCGGGACCACCCGGATGATCTTGCGACGGCGCGCTTCCTGCAGGCTCGCGGTGGCGAAATCCTCGAGGCGGCCGGCGCGCTGCGCGTCACCAAGCCGCCAGTCGCCGAGCAGTACTACGGCTTCCACCTGCTCGGCACCTGCCGCATGGGCAACGACCCGGCGCGGTCGGTCATCGACAAGTATCACCGCAGCCACGACGTTCCGAATCTCTTCATCTGCGATGGCAGCAGCTTCGTGACCTCCGGCCGCGGCCAGCCGACCATGACGATCCAGGCGCTCGCGTTCCGGGCCGGCGAGCACATCGCTGCATTCGCGAGACGCAACGAGATTTGAGTCATGCGCCGAACGCTTGCTCTGGTCGCCGTCGCGCTCGTGCTCGGCGCTGGTTGCGGGCGTAGCGCGGGGACCCAGGCACCGAAGCAGGCCACACTTTATTTCTCCAACTGGGCCGGCGAGATCGGCCCCGACACGCTGCCGGAGTTCGAGCGCCGCACCGGCATCCACGTCGTCGTCGACGAGCTCATCGATAACGTCACGCTGCAGACGAAGCTGCTCACCGGTCATTCGGGGAGCGACGTCGTGGTACCGGGCTCAAACTTTCTGCAGCCGCTGATTGCGGCCGGCGCGCTGCGCAAGCTCGACAGGCGCAAGCTTCCGAACTGGCGTCACCTGGATCCCGTCATCCTGCGCGCGCTCGAGCGCATTGACCCTGGCAATCAGTACGGCGTCCCGTACGTCTGGGGCACGCAAGCATTCGCCTACAACGCGGGCGCGGTCGCCAGGGCGCTCGGCCGGGAGCCGGAGCCGAGCTGGAAGCTCATCTTCGATCCCGCGTACGCACGCCGGCTCGGATCCTGCGGCATTGCCTGGCAGGACAGCGCCGGTTCGATCATGACGGATCTCGCGCTCCTCGCCCTCGGAAGGGATCCAGCGGGCGAGAGCGCCGACGACCTGCACGCGGCGGAGGCGGCGTTCATGCGCGTGCGCCCCTACGTGCGCTACATCGACAGCAGCGATCGCTTCCGCTCGGATCTCGCGAGCGGCGAGATCTGCATCGCCATCGGATCGAACGGCGAGCTGCTGCAGACCCGCGCGCTCGCGCGACAGAACGGGTCCGGCGTCGACGTGCGCTACGTCGTGCCGGAGGAGGGCGCACTCATGTGGGTCGACCTGCTGGTCATCCCCGTCGACGCTCCTCATCCGGACGCCGCCTATCGCCTGCTCGACTATCTGCTGGAGCCCGAGGTCATCGCCGGCGTGACCGACGCGTCCAGATTCGCCAACGCGAATCGCGACGCGACGGCGCTCATCGATCCCGCCGTGCGCACTGACCCCGCCATCTACCCGCCGGCGGACGTACAATCGCGCCTGCATCTCGTGCCGGCGGAGTCGCAGGAATATACGCGGCTGCGCACGCGGATGTGGACCCGCATTCGGGACAACGTGCCATGATGACGAGAGATTTCACAAGGCGGCGAGCGCGCTGCATCTGGGGCGCGAGCTTCGCCGTCCCGGCGTTGTTCGTCACCAGTTCCACGACGGCGGTTGCGACGCCGCCCGGAAAGACGATCTCGGTGACGCTCTCCTCGGGCCTCTCGGTGCAGGGCACTTTCTTCGTGCCAAAGCCCATTTCGGTCAACCCCAGCCTTGCGGTGCAGGGCAACTTCTTCGTTCCGAAACCCGTGTCGATGAATGCGTCGCTCTCGGTCACGGGCAACTTCACCCTGCGTCCGTTGCCTCCGCGCAAGCCCCAATAAGGAGATTCCGGTGAGACTTCCCGCATCATCCGTCGTTCTGCTGGTGGCGTTTTCGGCACTCACCGCGAGCGCGACGGTACCGACGCCGATCGCTCCCGTGTCGCAACCTCCCCGCCAGATCACGGGCGCGGCGGCGCCGCTCGACGCCGTGTCCATCACATTGGTCGTGAATCTGAAGCTCAGCAAGCTGAGTCCGCTCGCCGCGACCGCATCGCTCCGCTGTTCCGCAATTGCGGGGACGATGGATACGCTGAGCATGTACGCCTCCGAGTTCCAGTCGTCATGGATCATGAGCAACCCGATCCTCGCGAACGGACACTACTACGGCGCTGAGGCGCAGACGCCAAAGCTGCCGATCGTCAATGGCTCCTATCAGGGCACGCAGACCGTGGTGCTCAAGATTGGTCGCAACGGGCTCATCGACAGCAAGACGCACGCGCTCTACACGAACCTCGGCGTGGCCGCGGCCTGCGCGCTCTACATCGGCGACTTCATGGCGAAGTACGATCCGGCGACGCAACTTCCGAACGAGACCAACGCGAACGTGGTGAGCACCGATCATCCCTGGATCGTGGTCACGCAGGCTCTTCAGAATCTGCAGTAGGCATTGGGGCGCGCGACTCGTATAGAATCCCGCCCTTCACATCAGTGGAGACCCTCCATGGCCAAGTGCAGTCCCGGCCAAGCCGTCACTCTCGCGCTTTGCGCTCTCGCGGCTGCGGCACTCGCCGACGCGGCGAGCGCCCCGGTTCCGGAGGCGATCCAGCGCGTCGCCAGCGCGAGCATCACGCGCAACACGCTCGAAGCGCCGATCCGCTACCTCGCCGACGACCTGCTCGAGGGGCGCGGGCCCGCGACGCGCGGCGATCAGCTTGCGCGGCTGTACCTTGCCACGCAGCTCGAGCAACTCGGCTACGCGCCGGGCGGGCCGAATGGCTCCTACCAGCAGCCGTTCGACATCGTCGGCGTCGACGCGCAGATGCCCGAGACCTGGTCGTTCCGGACGAAGAATCAAAACATCGATCTCAAGTGGAGCACCGATTACATCGCCGGCAGCGGCGTCGAGACCGAACAGGCCGGGTTCAAGGACGCGGAGCTCGTGTTCGTCGGCTACGGCATCGTGGCGCCCGAATACAAGTGGAACGACTTCAAGGGAATGAACCTCAAGGGCAAGGTGCTCGTGATGCTCAACAACGATCCCGACTGGGATCCGAAGCTGTTCGCGGGCAAGACGCGGCTCTATTACGGCCGGTGGATGTACAAGTACGAGAGCGCCGCCCGCCAGGGCGCGGCGGGGGCGATCATCGTTCACACGACGCCGTCCGCGGGCTACCCCTGGCAGGTGGTGCAGACTTCCTGGGGCGGCGAGCAGTTCGAGCTGCCGGACCGCGGCGAGCCGCGCGTCCAGATCAAGGCCTGGGCCACCGAGGAAGCGACCCGGCGCCTGATGTCGGCCGCGGGCCAGAATCTCGACCAGCTCGTCGCGGCGGCGCACTCGCGCAACTTCCGGCCGGTACCGCTCGGCATTCGCACCTCGATCTCGTTCACGAACAAAGTCGCGCATACTCAGACCGCGAACGTCGCGGGCCTCTTGCGCGGCAGTGACCCGAAGCTCGCCGACCAGGTCGTCGTATTCTCCGCGCACCACGATCATCTCGGCATGGCCGAGGTCAAGCCCGGCGAGGAAGGCAAGAAGGTCGACCGTATCTACAACGGTGCCGAGGACAATGCCTCGGGCTGCGCGCAGATCCTCGCCGTGGCGCGCACCATCGCGGCGCTGCCGGAGCGGCCGCGCCGCTCGACGCTGATCCTGTTCGTCGCGGCGGAGGAGCAGGGACTCCTCGGCTCGCAGTACTACGCCGAGCACCCGACGTTCCCGGCCGGCCGGATCGCCGCGAACCTCAACATCGACGGCGGCAATCACTTCGGCCGCACGAACGACATTTCGCTCGTCGGCTCCGGCAAGTCCTCGCTCGACCAGGTCGCCGAGTCGGTGATCCAGTGGCAGGGCCGCGTCATGAAGGGCGATCAGTTCCCGGACCGCGGCTACTACTATCGCTCGGATCAGTTCAACTTCGCGAAGATCGGCGTCCCCGCGCTCTACTTCGACACCGGCACGGACTTCGTCGGCAAGCCGGCCGGGTGGGGACGTGCGCGGCTCGAGGAATGGGAGCTCAAGGACTATCACCAGCCGTCAGACCAGATCGACGACAGCTGGAATTTCGACGGCATGATCGAGGACGCGGAGCTCATCTTCTACGCCGGCTGGCTGATCGAGCAGGCCGACGCGCTGCCGACCTACAATCCGGGCGATGAGTTCGAGGCCGCGAGGAAGAAGGCGCTCGCCGCGGTCGCGGCTCAGCGATAACCGGCGAGGTTTCTGGCGGCGACCGTAAGGGCGTGTTCCGCGCCGACGGTCGCCGCCAACTGCTCGTAGGCTTGCCGGGCCGCGTCTTGTGCCGCGGCGCTGTTACCCTCCCTGGCGTCGATCTGCGCGGCGACGAGCAATGCGTGGCCGATGTGCGATGACTTGACGTTGGGCGGGATGATTGGCTGCAGCGCTGCCATCGACTCGTTGACTTCCGACCGCGCTTCATCGGCACGCCCGAGAGCGAGCAGTATCTCCGCCCGCGTAATGCGAGTCGTTGCCGCGCGGTAGGCGAGGCCCGGTTTGGCGGCAAAGATGGCGAGCGCGCGATCGGTTTCGGCGAGCGCCAGAGCGTAGTCCTGCCGCTTCTGCGCAACCAGCGCCTTGTTCAGATGCAGCGCGCCAAAGGCCTCGTGTCCTTCCGGCAGCATGGCACGCAAATCGCTTTCGGTTTGCTGCAGCAGGCGATCCGACTGATCGAGGTCGCCAAGGTCCCGGTAGATCCTGGTGAGCCCCATGCGCACCATTGCCGCGGACACGCGATTGCCGTTCGCGACGGCGTCGGCGTACGCCGGCTCGAGCATGCGGCGCGCCTCCTCTGGCCGCCCCAGGTGCACAAGGGCCGACGCGTAGTTGACTCGCAAGAAGGCGTCCGGCGTGCTCTGCCCCTTGTCATGGGCCAACACACGCTCGTACAGGCTCACCGCGCGGGCCGGCTGGCCGAGGTTCGTTAGAGCGAGCGCCCAGTTGTTGTACAACGTCGTCGCAAATGCCGTGCGCTCGACGTTCAGGCGCTCGAAGCCGGCTGCGATGCGCTGATAGGTGCCGTCCGCCTGAGCGAAGCGCCCCGCGCTGCGTTCGGCATCCGCCAGCGCGATCATGGAAATGAGCTTGCTCCACTGGGTGGTGGAGCTCGATCGCTGCTGCAGCTCATTGCCGCGCTCGGCTTCCGCGAGCGCAAGTGCGCCGTCGCCCTGCAGGCGATCGACTGTGCTCTCGGCAAACAGGCATTCGGCGCGCGCTTCGTCGCTGAACCCCGCCGCGGGCAGCGCGGCGAGATAGCGCTCGATGCTTGCGCGCGCGGCTGGCAGTTCGCCGGTCGATGTCGTTGCGGACTGCGCGAGGGCACAGCCCGTGATTGCGATCATGTTCGCATCGCCGGTCTGCATCGCCAGTTCGTGCGCCTCCCGCACGAGTGGATGCTCCTTGCCGAAGAGTCCGGCGGCGAGATACAGCGTTGATAGCGAGTACATCAACCGGGCGCGCAGCAGCGGCGTCGACGCGAACTCGCTGCGCACCAGTTTCTCGCCGCGATCCAGGAGCTCTCCGGCTGTGACGGTGCCGCCGTTCGGACCCGACTCGCTCAGTACGATGGACATGAGATCGTTGAAGGCTTCCGAGCGCTGCAGCTCGACCTCGGCGAGATCCCGCTGGTGCCGCGCTTCCAGCATCTGGCTCGCGGTCACGATGGTCGCGACGACGAGCGCCACGAGCATCAGGAGGGCAGTCGCGACGCCGCCACGATGGCGGCGGACAAACTTCGCCGCGCGATACGCAACGGTGTCGGGCCGCGCGAGCACCGGCTCGTCCGCGAGGAAGCGCTTGAGATCGTCGGCAAAGGCACCGGCCGACGGATAACGTTCGTCGGGGCGCAGCTTCAGGGCCTTGGCGAGAATGTTGTCGAGGTCCCCCGCGAGCGCGCGGCGTACCGCTGCGTCGCCGGCGACGGTCGATGCGCGCGGCGCATCCTGCTCCAGGATGGCGCGAACGAACTCGGCCGCGGATCGGGATTCGCGCGGCACCGGCAGCCTTCCGGTGAGCAGGCGGTAGAGCACTAGCCCGAGCGTGTAGACATCGGTCAAGGCCGTCACCGGCTCGCCGAGGAGCTGCTCCGGTGCGGCATAGTCGGGGGTCAATGCGCTCGTACCCGAGCGCGTGAGGCCGGCGGAGGCGTCGTCCGCGCCAAGAGGCTTCGCGATGCCGAAATCGAGGAGCTTCGTACCGCCGGCGCTTGTCACCAGGATGTTCGACGGCTTGATATCCCGGTGAACGATCAGATGGCTGTGAGCGTGCACCACCGCGTCGACCACGCCGAGAAAGAGCTCGACGCGCGCTGCGACGTCGAGCCCGTGCTCGTCGCAGTACGTATCGATCGGCTGGCCCTCGACGTACTCGAGCACGAGGTACGGCTGGCCATCGTCGAGGACCCCGGCGTCGATGAGACGCGCGACGTGCGGGTGATCGAGGCGCGCGAGGAGCTTGCCCTCGCGGCGAAACCGCTGCTCGCCCTCGCGCCCGAGCCACGAGGCGTGCACGAGCTTGATCGCGACGTAGCCCTCGAAGTGACCGTCGGCGCGGACCGCGCGCCACACGCTCCCCATGCCGCCGCGCCCGATCTCGGACTCGATCACGTACGCGCCGATGCGCCGGCCGATCATCGCTGGTGCTTCTGGCGGCGCCTTGGGTGCAGCCGGGGCGGCGCCGGCGAGGAAGTCGTCGAAGTCACGTTCATCGGCCGCGGACAGGAGTCCCCTCAGCTCGCGGGCGATCTCCGGTTCCTCGCCCTCGAGCTCCTCGAGCCAGGCGGCGCGCTCGGCTCTTGAGATCTCGAGCGCGCGATCGAGGTGCTCACTCAACGAAAGCCAGCGGTCACGATCGGGGTTGTGCATGTAGTTGTTGTGAATGGCTACCGCTGAATCAAATCGGATTCGCGCAGGAGAATGCGACATCCATGCGCTCGGTCCGCGGCTCCGCCGTCAACCCCCGGTGCAGTCCCTCAGCTCGCGGTAGAGAAACAGCCGCGCCTTCTCCCAGTCGCGCTGCACCGTGCGTTCGCAGGTGCCCTGCATGGCAGCGATGTCCGCGAACGAGAAGCCGCAGAAATACTTGAGATCCACGACCTCGGCAAGGCGCGCGTCGCGGCCCGCAAGCTCATCGAGCGCTTCCGAGAGGCGCGCGAGCTCGTGCTCATCGGCCGGGTGGTCGGGAATCTGCGTATTGAGCTGCGTGATGTGAAACTCCCCGCCGCGCTTGAGGGCGCGCCGCTGGCGCGCGAAATCGATGATCAGCCCGCGCATCGCGCGTGCGGCATACCCCATGAAGTGCGCGCGGTCGGGGAAGACGGCCTCACGCCCGGACAGATCGAGATAGGTCTCGTGGAGCAGGGTCGTCGGGCTGAGGGGCGCGCCCGCGCTGCGTCGCAGCTGCCGCTCGGCGAGCTGGCGCAGCTCCTGATAGAGAGAGGCGAACAGCCTGTCACCCTGAACGAGCGCTGTCGGGTCATTGTCCGGCATCTGTCCCGGCTCCCACCCTGGAAACCCGCCGCAGATTGCAGCGAGGGCAGGGTACAGGCAACCGGAGCCGAGTCACAGTCCGCGCATTTGTAAGTGCCAAATGTCGGGTTTGCTGCAAGACTTTACGATCTAGGGGATACAGGGTATTCAAGGGAGCGTCGAAATATGACAAGAACAATAATTCTGGCCGCGGCAACGCTGTGCTGTGCGTCGGGCATTGCCGCAGCGGACACGCCGGGAACCGCCCTCGTGCTGTTCCCCAACGCGACCGGGGTGACCGCGACGTACAAGGTCGACGGTCCCATCGACCGATCCAACCCGTTCTTCCAGAGCCTCGGCACCAACGGACGCAGCTGCGCCACCTGCCACGATGTGCGCCAGGCCATGAGCATGACGCCGGCGGCCGCCCGCCAGCGCTTTGCGGCCACGCGCGGCAACGATCCGCTGTTCGCGAGCGTCGACGGCGCCAACTGCCAGAACGTGCAGCGCTCCGATCGCGCCGGCCACAGCCTGCTGCTGCAGAATGGGCTGATACGCATCGCGGAGGCCATCCCTGCGAACGCCGAGTTCTCCATCAGCGCGGTGCATGACCCGTACGGCTGCGCCCTGCAGACGGATGCCGCGACGGGACTGCTCGTAGCCTCCGTCTATCGCCGGCCGCTCCCTTCCACCAATCTTGGATTCCTGAGCGGCGTCATGTGGGACGTTCGCGAGACGGTCGCGCCGCTCAACAGCGGCGACAGCTTCGCGGACAATCTGCGCACGGACCTCAAGCATCAGGCGCTCGACGCCACGATGGGACACGCGCAGGCGGCCGTGGCGCCGAGCGACGCGCAGTTGAACGCCATCGTCGACTTCGAGCTGGCGCTGTCATCTGCGCAGATCTACGACAACCGGGCGGGCCTCCTGAACGCAGGTGGCGCGCTGGGCGGACCATTCACGCTCGCGCAACAGGAGTACTACCCGGGGATCAACGACTCGCTCGGGCAGAATCCGACCGGAGCCGCATTCTCGCCGCTCGTGATGCAGCTGTTCGGCGCGTGGTCGCAGGCCGGCCGGCCGCTCGTTACGGTTCGCAGCCGTGCACGCGCCGATATCGCGGCGGGCGAGCAAATCTTCAACACCTTCCCGCTCACCATTAGCAACGTGCGGGGCCTGAACGACAACAACGCCATCAATCGTCCGACGTCCTTCGTCGGCACCTGCACGAGCTGCCACGATGCCCCGAATGTCGGCGATCACTCGCTGCCTCTGCCGCTCGATGTCGGCACCAGTCACGCGGACGCATCCGGCATGGAATCCGATCCGGCGATCGCCGCCGCGTTGGGCCAGGTCAGCACGCCGGACCTGCCGGTGTTCCTGATCCAGGGCTGCCCCAACCCGTTTAACCCCGGTCAACCCGCGTCCTTCTACACGACCGATCCGGGCCGCGCCCTGGTCACGGGCCACTGCAGCGATTTCAACCGGGTCAAGGGCCCGATCCTGCGCGGCCTCGCGGCGCGAGCGCCCTACTTTCACAACGGCGCGGCGGCCAACCTGAGCCAGGTCGTGAACTTCTACGACAAGCGCTTCCAGATGGGACTGTCGGACGTACAGAAGCAGCAGCTCGTCGCCTTCCTCAACTCGCTGTAAGGCCCCTAGTTCACGCGCACGCGAAACTGGATCGTGAACTGCGGGCTGGCGGCACCGACGGCGCCGTTCATGGGACCGGTGGGCGCAATGCGCACCCCGTGCACGTTGGGATCGAAGCCATTGGCATCCGGGACCGGCGTGTAGGTGTACGGCGGACCGCCGCCGGCCTGATTCGAATACGAGACGTTGGCGGCGTAATTGAACGCGAGCCCACTCTGGTTCGGCGCCGAGCCATCGACGAACGCGACCGGATCGCCGCTCGCCGTGCTCACGTACATCGCGACATTCGCCGCAATCGGATCGGTGATCACGATCGAATCGTTGTCGACCGTTCCCGCGCCGCTGTTACGCACGATGATCGAGTAGAGCTGGACGCTGCCCGGCACGCGCAGCGGATTGGCGGCGCCCCGATAGGGATCCGAGATCACCTGCGACGTCTTGGTGATGATGAGGGAGGGCGGCGGCACGTAGACCGAGAATGATCCGACGCCGAGGTCGGTGACCGGCGTCGTCTCCGTTCCTTCCGTCGCGACGATGCGCGTCGTCCAGCCGCCGAGCGCGGCATTTACCGGGACGGCGTAGGCGTACTCGTACGTCTTCGTGGCGACGCCCGAGTCCGCGACCTGGGTCATCGCCTGGCTCGACACCTGCGTCGCACCGTTGGCGTCGACGATGGTTATCCGGGCCTGCGTGACGTCGAAGCTGCCGAACGGATCGCTGATGACGGCCCGGACGTAGACCGTACTGCCGCGCAGGAAGCTCGCGGCGGTCGTGGGCGCGGGGTACGCAGCCGTGTAGTCGGTGACGCTGTCGACGTTGATGACGGTCGCGCTGTTGAGCTCGACGCGCGAAATGTTCGCGCCCGAGGTGGGCCAGACGTTGACGGTGCGGTTCGCCTGTGTCGTGTTGTTCACGACAGTGAGCGTGAAGGCCGAGCCGACCGGCGCCGTGACGCTCGCCGGCAGATTGAGTGTGAACACGTATCCGGCCGGTGTGCCGGCCGGAACCGCCGTGATGTTCTGCGTGACGCCGGCAAGCGTACCGAGCGCGCTATTCGCCAATGTGACGGTTACGTTGCGATTGGGGTTGCCGCCTGCGCGATTGATCCAGAGCCGCACCGCGAAGTTCCCCGCCTGCAGTGTCGTCGCTTTCTGCAGCGTCGGCGCCAGCGTCCAGACGGCCGAGCCCAGGGGGTTGATGACGACGCTCGGATGCGCGCCGGTCGGTTGCACGCGCGACAGGCGCCGGTCCGGAGTGCTCCACAGAT
>Ga0316620_10001208_pt1 | contig 11001 bp, 6 predicted proteins | sample OWC_Aug_M1_C1_D5_FD_207651 | JGI IMG/M metagenome (GOLD analysis project Ga0316620, IMG submission 207651) | Wetland soil microbial communities from Old Woman Creek delta, Ohio, United States - OWC_Aug_M1_C1_D5_B | ecosystem: Environmental > Terrestrial > Soil > Wetlands | place: USA: Ohio...
CCTCCTGGGTGCAGATTTCCAGGTGTTGCTCCAGGCGCGCCCGGCAGCGCGGGGCAAACTGGCAACCCGGTGGCAGGTTCACCAGGTTGGGGACAGAGCCGGGGATGACATCCAGTGTCTCTTTGACGGTACCCAATACAGGGATGGAGGCCAGTAAACCCTGTGTATAGGGATGTAGCGGGTGGGCAAACAGGGTTTTGATATCCGCCTGTTCCATGATGCGCCCGGCATACATCACCGCCACCCGGTCAGCCATTTCGGAGATCACTCCCAGGTCATGGGTGATCAGGATGACAGCAGTATCGGTGTGGGTACGTAAATCGCGCATCAAATCAAGGATCTGAGCCTGGATGGTCACATCCAGGGCAGTGGTCGGCTCGTCTGCGATGAGCAGCTGCGGGTTCAAGGCCAGGGCCATGGCGATCATCACGCGCTGGGCTTGCCCACCCGACATTTCATGCGGATAAGCATGGGCTTTTTTCTCCGTGTCGGGGATACCTACCAGGCGTAGCAGCTCCACCGCCTTCTTCCAGGATTCTTCCTTATTCATGTTCTGGTGGATTTGAAGTACTTCTGCTACCTGATCGCCTACTTTGAAAACCGGGTTCAGGCTGGATTGGGGTTGCTGGAAGATCATGGATATACGGTTCCCACGCATATGGACCATCTCTGATTCAGACAAATCCAGCAGGTTACGCCCGTCGAAGATGATCTCGCCTGCCACCACCTTGCCAGGGATACCGATCAGGCGCATGATAGACAGTGAAGTGACACTCTTACCACAGCCTGATTCGCCTACTAACCCCAGCACTTCTCCCCTATCTACTGAAAAATCAACCCCATCAACCGCTTTTACCACGCCATCTTCGGTGAAGAAATAGGTTTTAAGGTTACGTACCTCAAGGAGAGGACTCGTCGAAGTATTTGTCATTGGGTATCTCCGGAAATCTCAAGTGACAACCATAATAACATATTCTTAAAGCGATAAGAATTAAAGATGCCCAGCAGGTAACACTATTCTAATACAAGATTCCGTTAAATCCGAAGAGTGAATGGCAGGGAATGGATGGGCAGGTGCCAGGAAGACTGGCTAGATACGCCTGAGCCTGGGATTGAGGATGCTATCCAGGGCGAAACCCACGAAAGCAAAAGCCAGGGCAGTGATGATCATCAGGGCAACCGGCTCCAATACCCAATAATAGTACCCCGCAAAAGCACCCTTGGTCAGGGCATCGTAAACAACCTTGCCCCAGGTGGGCAGGATTGGATCGCTGACCTTCAGGTATGCCAGGGTCGCTTCGAAGAATACATAGCTGGGAACCAGGATGACCAGCTGGGGGATCAGCAAGGGAATGATGCGAGGCACCAGGTACTGGCGGATGAGGCGCCAGTTGCTGGCCCCATATGCTTTTGCCGCGTCCATATAGGGCGCTTCCTTCACTTGCAAGAAGGCTGCCCGGTAAGTTTTAATCGACGAGCCAAATATACTCAGGAGGATGATCACCCCCAGGATCATCCAGATGCTTTTGGAGTAAAGGTAATAAATCATAATGGCCATGGGCAAGGTCGGCAAAATCATATTGATCTCGGTGAGGCGCTGGATGGTGGTATCCACCCACCCGCCAAACCAAACACCGACTGCCGCAATCATCATCGAGATGACGCCGGTGGAGATGGCTCCCAAGAAGCCAAAGGCCAGGGCAATCGGTGTCCCCCATAGCAATGCCACCTTAAGATCACGGCGCAGGTCGTCGGTGCCAGCCAGCCCGTACACCTGGCCATAGAGGATCATCTCGGCATCCAGGCTTGATCCTTGCTCGAACGTGAATGCCTCAACCTTCAACGTGTAAGTACCCTTAATGGGCGTTATGTCTGTAACCTCGTTGGGGTGCCGGAATAACAGCACCACGGCTGGAGGGCCACCCGTGCCAGACAGCATAATGTTCTGGGTGTGGACGTCTTGACCGACCAGGTATTTTGGGGGTAAGTCTTGCGAGGCGAGAAATCTTTGCCCGCTAACGGCAGATATGTTCCCCAAATCAAACTCCCTGCCATCGGGCGTCAGCCAGGTGATGATAACGAAAGGTTTTTTCTCATACTGCCCTTTGAAGGTGATCGCCAGGTCTTGCGGGAAAGTTGTATAGTTGTAATCAAAGGTAAATGTAATCGTTTCATCATTTACCCCTTTATCGGAAGTGGTTACCGCCTTCGTGACCATCCCGTCTGTGGCACTACCATCGGCGCTATTCTGGATGATCGTGGAGGGGAGTGGATCTTTCCTGAATAAGTTGACCCAAACTGGTTGGGCGTTTTTAGGGAGCTGGTTCTTACCCAGTGATTCCGGTCCCCAACGCAGGATGGCTTCACTATAGGGGATCGTGATCATGGTATAGATCGAAATCCCGATCAAGACCAGGATGATCATTATGCCTGCGATCGCAGCCGGGTATCGCTTGAACTCTCGCAGGGAGGCAAATAAACCACTGGCCTTCTGCCCCACAGACCTGTTCCGCCCAATTCGAGGTCTTTTAATGGTTGATGGAGAAGGCCTCAAAAACGCCTGGTTCCCCGCTGGCGCTTGGTTCCCCACAGGCGCTTGGGGTCCTGCAAAAACTGCCAATAATCGCGGGCAGGTGTGGAAAGCCTCCGTCCGGCAAATTTCAGCCTGGAAGGCCCTGCCAACCCGCTGTGGGTAAGGATAAACGTAACAACGACTTTGCTCGCTGGCTACCCCATATGCGGAGGCCTGGTTATTTGCCAGTCGTAAATATGGGCAAAATTCCTTAGGAGGTTTACCGATGCGGCCACTGCTTTGAGAGAGGCGGAATGGATACTCCCCCTGGCGTGACCGGCGAAGTCGCATGGACCAGGTACGGTAGATATATCCCCTCAGGTTCTGGAGCTTACGATTAATAAATCCGCTCACCTGCCGGGCAATGTAGAGAGGTGACAGAAGATTGATCGTAGCCTGAATCCGATCAAGCAGGCTCGCCCGTTGGAATGACCCGGTGGTTTGTCCCTCCGTGCTAATTTTGACCCGCGGATCAACCAGGACGTAGATGATATCCAGTAAGAAGACAGAAATCCCTAACAGGAGGGCAAACACAACCACGATGCCAATCGTTACGGTCATCGACCGTGTTACAACGGACTTCATGAATAGCTGACCCAGGCCAGGCCAGTTGAAGAATACCTCCAGGACGATGATCCCCTGCCAAAAAGTGATCATCAACATCGCAAAACTGGTTATGATGTAAGGTAGGGTTGGCTTTAGCATGTAACGGCGTTGGATGATTCCTGTTGGTAAACCTTTTGCTTTGGCCAATTCCAGATAATCCTCACCGGAGTGGATCAAAAAGAATGTCCGCCAGGTGTAAACCGTAGAAAAAAACATGCTCAAAAAGATAGCTGAAACCGGCAAGATCATGTGCTTGGCCACAATCGGGATATAGCCCCACTTCGTAGCAGGTGGAAAGGTATCGAACATCCCACCAAAAGGCAGCAGGTGTAACGTCCCAGCGAAGATGACAGTTAAAATGATCCCATAAACCCAATTGGGGATGGATGATAATGGCGATAAGCCAATCATTAATCGATCAAGTACGCTTTCATATTTTCTTGACAGGTTCAACGCAACGAAGATGCTGGCAAAAAACAGGATGATATTCGTTGCACCAGCCAGGAGTAAGGTATATGGAGCCCGCCCTAAGACTACCGCACTTACTGCAGCTGGTTTGGATGATGAAAAACTATCCAGCCCTAAAGGGAAAGTATAAGTTATCCCCCAATCAAAAGTGATGGTCTGGTAAAACCAACGGAGACAGCGGATCAGGAATGGCGAGTTTAGGCCATAAGCCTGTTCCATGGCTGCCCTCATTTGCTCAACCGCCTGGGCCACCTCTTCAGTGGTAGCGCCTCGCATGCTCAGCGAAACGAATTGAAGGGCTTCATTAATGTCTGCTTCGTGGATTTTGTCAATGTAACCCCCATAGTTAATCACCACGATGGCCAAGAAAATGCCAATGGCCAGCATCAGCAGTAGTGTAGCCGCCCTGAAGGCCACGTACCTGGTGACCCTGGAGAAGGCGCGGGAGGTGGGTTTATCCTCGAATGGGTCCATGCTCGCTCGAATGGTTCACCACATCTTTAGGCAAAAAAACCCGCCTTCTACCTTTTTGATGGAAACGGGTTTTCTGATCTTTATAGTAATTACTCTGTAGAAGCTTAAGGGTTCACTCCTGTGCGCTGGTAATTTCTACCAATCTCGGTCACGATCATGCGGAGGTTCTACGGGTGGCAGTAGATCTTCGCTGTCCTTTTTGCGTCGGAACCGGACTAATAGGGACGCACCGATGATACCCAGGAACAACCCAATCACCGATATGGTGTAGGAGAAAAAGTTCAGGAACAAGGTTGAGTTCAGAATACGCATGACCATCAAGAATGGCAGGATGGCTCCAAGAATCACACAACCGAAACCAACCAGGATAAAAGTTATCGCTCGTGAAGCTTTCATTTGTATAACCAACATAAGACGGTATGTTCGGGTTCCGGGTTGAAATCGGGCGGTTCCTGCACTTCGCACAACCCCTTGATGATCTTCGGGCAGCGCGGATGGAAGCGGCAGCCGGAGGGAGGGTTGACCAGGCTGGGAGGTTCCCCAGGAGGCACATCTTTATAAGTCATGGCATTCTTGGCATCGGGCTCGGAGGTGGCCGCCAGCAAGGCGACGGCATAGGGGTGGAGCGGGTTGCGCAACAAATCCTTGATGGTTGCTTTTTCAATGATCTTGCCGGCGTACATGACAAACACCCGCTCGGAGAAATAGCGCACCGTGGAGAGGTCGTGGGTGATATAAATGACCGAGAAGTGATACCTTTCCTGTAATCCTCTTAGAAGTTTAAGGATCTCCACGCGCACCGAGGCATCCAGCATTGAGACCGGCTCATCAGCCACCAGGAACTTGGGTTCCATGATCATCGCCCGGGCAATCACCATGCGTTGCTGTTGACCACCGCTCAACATATGGGGATACTTATTAATAAAATCAGTCACCGGGGTCATTTTAACGTCTGTCATGACCTTATTGATGCGCTCTTCACGCGTGTTCTTATTCCTCATCCCCCCGATGATGAGAGGCTCAGACAGGATGCGCATCACGTTCATAAATGGAGGCAAGGCGCCGTAGGGGTCCTGCTGGACGTATCCGACCTGGGTGCGATACCATTTCAAAACCCTGGTGTCCATCTTGCCTAAATCTCTATTTTCGAAGATGACGTGCCCTTCAGTCGGTTTATATAACCCCAGGATGGTTTTCATCAGGCTGGATTTTCCACAGCCACTTTCACCTACCACGGCAATGGCCTCACCATGTTTGACGTCAAAAGTCACGTCATCCACCGCGCGCACATAGCCGGCGTGTCCAAACCCAAAGCGGCGCAGCTCAAACCAAACCTTCAGGTCTTTGATGGATAATAACGCACCATCCTCGCTTGGCTGGTTCGTCACCTTCTCTTCACGTGTGATTACCTGGTTTCCTTCCGTCATGCTGTCACCTGTCCTATCTTACGCATATAACCAACACTTGACTTTACGATCATCAATCGTGAACACGGGTGGATCCTGGACGCATTTATCAAAGCGGGAAGGGCAGCGTGCAGCGAACCGGCATCCAGTGGGGGGTGAGATCAGGCTGGGAGGCTGGCCAACGATGAATTCAGGCTCTTTATCCCCATGCAGGCGGGGCACACTGTTCATTAACTTTTTTGAATACGGGTGCAAGGGGTCGGGGAAGAAGCGAGGCGTATCACCTACTTCAACAATTTGACCGGCATACATCACCGCCACTTCATCTGCCAGCTCGCTGGAAGTGGCAACGTCGTGAGTGATCAAAATATAACTGGTTTCAAACTCATGCTTGATGCGCTTGAGCACATTCATAATATTGGCCTGAGTGAGCAGGTCAAGAGCTGAGGTGGGCTCATCCAGGATGATCAAGATGGGCGAGGTCACCAAGGCCATGGCCAAGGCAGCTCTCTGGCGCATGCCACCACTCAGCTCGAAGGGATAACGGACGAGGAAATCAGATGCCACGCCCACGTTTTGGAACATCTTACGAGCTGAAGCCATAGCTTCATCGGCCTTCATACCCAGGTGGATCATGGCTGGCTCCGCCACCTGGTCACCCACCCGGATCACCGGATTTAGGGCGTTCATGGCAGCCTGGGGCACGAGAGACATTTTGATCCAGCGCACGTTCTGCCGGAATTGCTCATCGTCAAGCTCCATGACGTCCACGCCGTCCAGGTAGATATGGCCTGAATAGCTATCCACATTGCGCGGTAATAGGCGCAAGATAGCCCTGGCTAGCGAGGTTTTCCCACAGCCAGACTCACCTACGACCACCACTGCCCGGTTGTAATCCAGGTTGAAATCCACCCCATCCACCGCCTGGACCACGCCCTGCGTGGTGCGGAAGTAAAGCTTCAAGTTCTCAACACGTAATAATTCGGTTTTCGCCATTCTTTTATATCCCTCGCAGCCTGGGATTGAATATTCGGTCTAAAGAGAAGCCCAGCAAGGCAAATGCCAGACCAGAAAGCATTAACAAAACTGCGGGTTCCAGCACCCAGTAATACAGGCCTTGATATAGGGCACCATTCTGCTCGGCATCATTGATGATCTTGCCCCAGGTGGGTAGGGTTGGATCGCCCAATCCCAAAACTGCCAGGCTGGCCTCCAGGAAGACATATCCGGGAATGGCAGTAACCAGCGCCGGGATCAACAAGGGGATAATGCGCGGTACAAGGTAGGAGAAGATGATCCGACCACCACCCGCTCCATAGGCACGTGCCGCCTCGATATATGGCGATTCACGCACTTGCAGGAACACAGAGCGGTAGGATTTAATAGAATAACCAAATATATTCAGCAAAACAGTGACCCCCAGGATCACCACCAGACTACGCGAGTAAAAGGTGCCGACCATGATCAGGATGGAGAGGAACGGCAAGGTAACGGTCACCTCGGTGATGCGCTGGATGACGCCATCTACCCAGCCCCCATACCAAACCCCTAAAGCTGCAATCGACATAGTGCTGAGGGTAGTGCCCAGGGCAGCCAGCAACCCGAATGCCAGGGCTACCGGAGTGCCCCAAAGCAGGGCTATCATCAAGTCGCGGCGCAAGTGGTCAGTCCCGGCAAGCCCATGCACCTTACCATACACGATCATCTCAGCATCGATGGTGGAACCGGTCTCAAAGGTGAGCGCGTCGATGGTCATTTGATAAGTCCCTTTAACGGGGGGAGTCAGACCCGCCTTGGGGTCGGCTACAAAGAGACCCTGCTGGGGCTGCAATCCGTTCAGCCGGCGCTCTAATTTTGTATCCTGAGAGGCGTAATAAGACTGTGACTGGTCGACAGCAAAATCAGCCACGCGGAGCTTCCTGCCATCCGGGGTGATCCAGGCTAAAGAGGCATAAGGTTGTTTCTCGGTGAACTTGGCCGTGAAGTAGACGACGATATCCTGTGGATAGTCATCGTACGAGTAATCGAAGGTATAGGTGATGAAGCTTTCGGTATATTGATCACCCGGTACAACTGTCCTCTGGGCAGTTCCATTCAAAGTGCTCTGGTCAATCGTCTCAGGCAGTTTATTTTTCCTGAAGAAGTTTATCCAGGCGGGTGGGACGTACTTGGGGTTCTGGTACCATATGCCTTCCCCGGCTCGCCACAGGGTGATCGCCTTATGATATGGCAGGGAAATTATCGCATAAGCGGAGACGATCAGCAAAAAGACGATGATCACCAGGCCGATAATGGCCGAAGGGTAACGGCTAAACTCTTTGAAGGTGTTCTTAATCGCTTTCATTGTGGTCTGCTCCCGCCCCCAATTTTCACCCGAGGGTCCACCAGGGCATAGGTGATATCCAGCAGAAAGACCGTGATTACCAGCAAATAAGCAAAAACGACCGTGGTGCCCACGATGACCGGGGTATCGTACAAGCCAATAGCCTGGAAAGTGGCTCGCCCGAGACCAGGCCAGTTAAAGATTGTTTCAAATATTGGTGCACCCGTCCAGGCGCCGATGACCAGCAGGGCAAAGTTGGTGATGATGGTTGGCAGCGTTGGTCGGAGGATATATTCGCGCTCGATATTCCGCGAGGTGAGGCCTTTGGCCTTGGCCATATCAACATAATCTTCGCTGGAATAAATGAGGAAAAACGTGCGCCAGTTATACGAGTTGATGAAGATGGAACTGAGCGTGAGGGCGGAGACAGGCAATACCATGTGCTTGAGCAAGGCTAGAGCATACAACAGCTTCGAGGTCGGAACTGGCGCATCCATCAGCCCACCGAATGGCAGGATATGAAAGAAGGCAGCAAAGATCAAGATCAGGAAAATACCATAGAACCACCCTGGGGCCGAGTTAGCCGGTGCCAGGGCAATACACAGCTTATCAAAGAAACTGCCATATTTCCGGGATAATGATAGAGCGATGAGAACAGCGAGAACAAAAATGAACACATCCGCAGTGCCAAAAAGTAAGAGCGTGGCCGGCAGACGTTCTAGGATGATATTTTTGACCTGTTTCGAGCCACTGTCACTGACCATTTGCAGGGCGCGCCCCAGCTCGAGGGTGAGGGCATTTCGTAAGTAAACGAAGCTACGCACCGCGAAGGGCTGGTCCAATCCCAGGCGTTTTTCCTGGATGGCGATTTGGGCTGCCATTTGCTTCTGTTTCTCCGCCTCAGATAGGTTTCTGAAAGCCGGGTTGAGAATCAGGGACTGCGATACCGCTTCCTGGATCTGTCCGCGCTGGATCCGGTCAACGTACCCCCCCATATTGGCGATCATGATGGTCAGGTAAACTGCGGCCACCACGGTCAGGAACAGGATCACCACCCGGACAACCGTATAGCGCAATACGCGTGTAAGGGTATTAATGGTTGCATTCCGTTTTAGGCGGGCTTCCACCTCGGTATCAATGGGAAGAGTGGCTTCGCTCATGGTAACTCACTTTCATTTTTTTACTTTAATACTCATTTACAACAAAACAGTTCAAACGAAAACCCGTATTTTTAATGGAGGCAGGCGTGAGCCTGCCTCCATTTTCTTAATTCACTGATTGAAAAACCTTATTTCGCTACAAACTCAGTATCCGTGATAGCAGGGATGCTTACGGCAAGTGAGGTGGTAACGACTTCAAGCTTATTCGAACCAGCAACAAGCTTGGCGGAATCAGCAGCGCTGATGGTGACGGTGTAATGACCAGCTTCAACTTCTGTGGCATCACCCTGAGTGATAACATTGCCCCCTGCGTCGAAGACCAGGAATTTCACTGCGTCGATCTTGTCGAGCGGATAGGGTTGGTCCTGGAAGGTGACAAACACATCATAGGTGGCTTCCTGGCCGATGGTGACCTGGCCCGGGCCATCTACAGTGACCACTGGGATCATGGGCACGCCGAAACCAGACCACTTGCTAGCTGAGTCGGGGTAATCGGGGAAGCGTATCAGGGTCATTGTCTTCTCAACCGGGAAGGCCTTGCTCAGGTAGAACGGACCTGCACCAACCCAGAAATGACCTTGAGTGGCGTACCAGTTGGCAAGGTTCTTCCAGCGCAGGGTAGCTTCATCAGCGGTGATGTACTGGCCCAAGGTGGGGGCATAGGGGATGTAATTCTCGGCGACAGCCTTGTCCAGCCAGCCCTTGAGGATATCGAGGCTCGGGCCAGCGACGAAGTTCATCCACTCGACCGTTGCGCCGCCCGTCGACTTAGCACTGGCCTTGTCGGTTGACCAGGCCAGCTCGGTGGTCGGATCGGTGCTGGCATCCGCCAGGTTGCCCACGGCAAGCGTGGTCCATGGAGCGGATGCGCGTCCATACCCAGGAAATGCGGGTTGGTTTGCGGTCGGGAACCAGGTCATGACCATATTCTCGGCATCCAAACCAATGAAGTCGCGATAGGTGCTGATCACCAATGGGTCGGTCGATTCGATCTGGACAGCCTTGAACTGCGACATGAACGCATCAAAAATCGGCGCCATGGCTTCGTCATAGTTAGCGCTGTCGGGTTTAGCCAGATCGAAGCCCATGATCATGCCCATCACGAAATCTCCCACCGTGATAAAGCTGCCATCGTGGAACTTGACGGTGGTGAACAGGTCAGCCGGGTAGGTGACGGTGACTTTTGAGTTAGCCGTGACAGTGGAGGTGTATTTGTCACTGACCTTGATCCAGGTCTGGGTCTTGGCATCCCAATCGGCCCAGGCATCAGCCGGGACTTCGATCGAATCCTGGAAGTTCAGGGTGACCCAATCAAGGGTCTTGGCGACCGGCAGGCCGGTCTTCACCACCACATCCGCCTTTTCGATGCGCTGCGGCAAGCTCAGACCAGTGTATGGATCGGAGATGACGCCATAATCGGTGGTTGCGGTTTCAGGCATGGAGTCGTACACCCAGTTGGTGCCAGACACGGGGTTCCAGGGCTCAACCAGGATACCAGGCTGGGCAACGCGCATGGTGCCACCTTCCTGTCCGGCGAAGCGGATGGTATAAGGATAGGTCTGAGCACCAGCCACACCACCAGCCAGGTCATAGGCAACCTGTACGTTTTTGCGCTGGGGGGCGAAGCTGATCTGGTCGATTAGCCATACACGGCTCGAGTCCTCCATAGCGAGGACGAGTGCCTGCTCGAACAGGGTCGCACGCTCATCCATACTGGAGAATGCATTGTTCCACAGCTTGGTGGATACGTCCAGGAATTCAGGGGTGTTTTTCTCAGCAAGGGGCAGCGGACCACCACCTTGAAGAGGTGTATAGAAGTAGCCAAAGTTGGTGGCGTCATCGCGGCTGATGGCCGTGGTGATCCAGCCACCGGTGTAGAAGTGCCATTGGCCTTCGGCCGGGTCAGACTGGTTCCAGATGGGGGAGGCTTCACTGCGGGTCTTGTACTGGCGATCGACGGTAAAGCCAAGGGTTTCCAGCTGGTTGCTGAAG
>Ga0316620_10001210_pt1 | contig 10998 bp, 10 predicted proteins | sample OWC_Aug_M1_C1_D5_FD_207651 | JGI IMG/M metagenome (GOLD analysis project Ga0316620, IMG submission 207651) | Wetland soil microbial communities from Old Woman Creek delta, Ohio, United States - OWC_Aug_M1_C1_D5_B | ecosystem: Environmental > Terrestrial > Soil > Wetlands | place: USA: Ohio...
AAAGCTACGGCTTTACGGCAGATGGAGGGCATAAAGTGTTAGAAGTCGAGTTGATTAAAAGCCCGAGTTATGATCCTCCTGCGGCTCTTTATTCAGAGAAGCCTGTTCATGTTCGTGGGAGTTCAGTCTACGTAAACGGAAATGACCCTTGTGGGTCAGCGAACAAACCTGGCATTCAAACGACAACGGTGACAACCCCACCCATTACCGAATCGGGTAATCCTTCCATAAATGGTTCGCCCCCCAGGGTCACTCAAGCAAGCGGCCCAACCTCCACAAGCCTGCCACTAAAAGAGATGTTAGATTACCTAAAAGGCGATGCCAATCTCACGTATGCTTATAATGAGAATCAGACATTGACTGGATATTCTGATAGCTGGGGAACACCGACCAGTAGTGATTCGACTGCTCCAATAACGTACACAGGACCAATGAATATTGTTTATTTCAATCTGAGGGGAACTCAGACGTTGAAATTAGCAGGAGACTCACATGGGGCAGGCATTCTTCTGGTTGAAGGGAATCTTGAGGTTAATGGAGGATTTACCTGGTACGGGGTCATTTTGGTGACGGGAGCAGTGGGCTATACCGGGGGCGGGCAAAAGAATGTGACCGGAGGGATCATGGCAGGGGGAAATGCCGCGATTGGGATAGATATTGATGGAAACACAAGTATTATCTACTGCAGTGGCGTATCAAATAAATTAAAAGAGATTGTCCCTCCTTTGAAAATAACCCGATGGAGAGAAATATACTAACTGGAGAGGTTTTATGGAACCTCGTTCAAAACCTCTCACCCCAAGCCAAATGGCCTCGTGGCCGTAGCCTTTCATACTGTTGACCGGCATCGATGCCAGTCTCCACAACGACAAACGTCAATTCCCTAAAAGGGAAAGCAATTTTCAGAGATCTTATTTTCGGAGTGGCTGGAGTTTACCGATCTTTTCTTTGGCCTCGGAGAAGGAATGATCCAATTTTAAAACGAGGTTGAACGTATCGATCGCCGCTGAAACCATCCCGCTTGCTTCATAGGCCAGACCCAAATTGAAGTGGAGCCGGGCCAATTTTTCTTTAGACAGTCCTGGTATCTCAGAGCAGATTCTATAGTATTCGATCGATTTATTATAATCCCCTTTCTCCATATAGCAATTTCCCAGCATGATATAACAATCGAATTTCATCGAGGGGGCTGAGGAGGCTAATTCAAATTCGGAGACGGCGTAATCGAAGAGTTCCATCTCCTTATAAGCAATCCCCAGATGATAATGCGTCTCTGAATCCTTATCCAGGGCGGAGGCCCCGGGTTCAGAGGACAACATCGAAGGGTCCATGGCAGGAGAAGAGGCAAGATCAGCAGCTTCCGGAACAGGCTCTTTCTTGGGAGGGTGAGGATATTGTGAAGGGAAGGATTGTGCCGGGGCCACGGAGTGGATTGCCCTTTCCTTTGGCGGTTGAGGGCTCTCAATATTCCTAAGAGCCCTTAATGCCTCTGAGTCGCGAGGATTCATCTGAAGGATACTCTGGTAATAGTTTTTTGCGTTCCCAGCGAGCCCTTCCTTTAAATACAATATCGCTATCTTATGGAAGGCTTCTGTGAATTTTGGATTAATTGAAAGAATCTTTTTATAGATGGAGATGGCTCGAAAATTCAAATCCTCTTCTCCGTAAAGAGTCGCCACCTTCAGATAGGCTTGTATGGCTTTATCCTCTTCTCCGTTTTTCAAGTAGAGGTCCCCTAATTTTAGGTGCAATCTTTTATCTTTAGGATCAGCCTCAACCAGCTTCAAATACTCATGGATCGCCTTCTTGAGTTGCCCCTTAAGGACAAACTTTTGTGCAGTGTCCAGTATGTTTTCTTTATCGATAGCCAAATCTTCCCTCAGAAAAAAAATTCAATTAAAAATTAGCCAATTAACTTAAAAAAGTCAAGTTTTTAAAAACATTGAATAAGGATGGGCTGCCTCCTAAAAAAGAAATGTCAGGCTTCACATATCTGTTAGGCAATGACGACGGAAGGCCAGCTTGACTGAAGGTAGTATTTCAGGGACTGCCTAAGATTCAAGTTATTGGATCCAACTTGTTTCTCCTTCCTCGTTCACGTCCCGGGTCTCCTGTAATTACTCAAGGAAGAAATTGATAGGAATTGTTTTACCAATGGATAAATATTGACCATTGCCTTAATTTCTGTTATGATTCCAAAAACCTTATGATTATTGTAACCTATTGAAATAACTTATCATTATATTAATACATTATTTAACAAAAATTGGTATTCATTTTGCTTATATTATCCAAAAGTCCCCAAAAATAGTGGCCAAAAGTGTAATCAAGAGATTTTAACAATATGGCGAAAGATTCAAAGAGAGTTTTAATCGTGGATGATGAAGAGACTTTGACATGGAGCATGGCAAGGAGCCTTTCCAAAGACAAGGATAGCTATGAAGTGATGATTGCGAATAATGGGAGAGAGGCTCTGCATTTGCTTAAAAAGAATAAGATTGACCTGGTCATCTCCGACATCAGAATGCCAGATATCAACGGATTGGATCTTCTGGTAACGATTAAGAAGGAATACCCTCAAACGAAAGTCATTATTATGACTGCTTACGGCTCCACCGACGTTCAGAAAGAAGCCAATTTAAGAGGTTCCCTCTATTATGTTGAAAAGCCTTTTGAAATCTCCGATTTAAGAAGAATTATTATCGACTTGATTGGCAATAGAAAAGGATTTCGAGGGAAGGTTTTCGGTCTCCAACTTACAGATATTATTCAAATGAATTGTCTGAGTCGGTTGACTACGGCGCTGGTGATCACACGAGACGGGGAAAAAGGAGTTATCTATTTGAACGAAGGTGAGATCATCCACGCCGAATGTGGCGAACAGAAAGGAACGGACGCCTTTTACAAAATCCTGAGCTGGCAGGAGGGAGAATTTATTTCCGATAACAGTTCGAGTCCTCCCATTCAGACAATCTATCAGAATTGGGAGCATCTCTTGGTTGAGGCGATGCGGCGAAACGATGATAAATCCTAACCGACCCGATCGAGCGGATGGACTTATAGAAGATCAATCTCTATGAACATCGTCATTACAGAAAAGGATATAAAAAAAATAACTTATTGTCTAAATAAGATGGTGTCCTCATCGATGGCCCATTCTGTCCTGCTCATCGATCGATCGGGTCAACTGATCGCCCATGAAGGGAATACGCCAGAGATCGACATCATATCCCTTTCTGCTTTGACAGCAGCCAATTTTGGAGCCACTGCGGAAATCGCTCGAATGTTGGGAGAAGAAGAATTTACCCTCTTATTTCATAAAGGCAGATGTGAGAATGTTTATTTTTCAGCCGTGGGTGAGCATGTCATCATGGTCACCCTCTTTGATGACAAGACTTCTCTCGGTTTGATTCGGTTACAAATTAATAAAATTATTGACGAGCTCTCAAAAATTCTTTCATCCATCTTTCAAAAAGAAAGATCGAAACCCAGTGAACCACTTCGGTCTCCTTAAAGAGGGGAAGAAACTTTAATGCCTTTCATTAATTTTAGCAAAGATGAGATTCAATGCAAAATTGTCTATTATGGCGCAGGGTTTTGTGGAAAGACGACTAACCTACAATACATTTATGGTCAAACCATCGAAGATATCAAAGGCAAGATGGTGTCGATCGATACCAAAGGAGATCGGACACTCTTCTTTGATTTCTTGTCTTTGAGTTTAGGGAAAATCAGAGGATTTGATATTCGGGTTCAGCTTTATACGGTCCCCGGGCAAGTCCATTATGACGCGACGAGAAAATTGGTTTTGAAGGGGGTGGACGGAGTCGTCTTTGTCGCCGATTCGTTAAAAGTACAAAGAAAAAAGAACATCGAAAGTCTCATTAACTTAGCTAAAAACTTGGCGGAGAAAGGAGTTAGTATTAGGAGTGTCCCGCTTGTTATTCAATATAATAAACGCGATTTAGACGGGACAGATTCCGAGATCCTCCCCGTTGATATTCTGGAGAAAGATCTCAATTCGATGTTGAAAGTGCCATCCTTTTCAGCCAGTGCTTTGAAAGGAACTGGCGTATTCGAAACTCTGAGAGAAATTAGTAAATTAGTGGTCAAAGACGTCAGTAGAAAAGTCATGTTGCTCGATAAACAATCAAGGTGATGGAAAAGGGAAATAGAAAATGGACAAGGTAGCGGAAGAAGAGGATTTTAAAGGTCTGGATGAGGAGATTGATGATGCCGTGGATCGCCTCTTCATAGACAATAAAAGGGGCTCTGGAAAAAGTCTTTCTATGGAATCTCCGGCCTTAAAAGCTCCTTTGAAGTCCATCATCGAAGAGCCTTCCATAAAACCCTCCACTTCAAAACCCTCCATGGAACCTCTCCCCATGGAGTCTTCCATGGAATCTCCCATTTCAGAACCCCTCATTCAACCTTCTATCGCGGAACCGTCCATGAAACCTTCCTTTTTGGAGCCTTCTTTTGAGTTTGAATTAGAGAAAAACCTTCCATTGGAGAAAAACCTTGACTCAGAGACGACTCCCCATCCCCCCTCTGTTCTCCTTCAATTCTCAAAATCCATTGACAATATGGAGGCCCAGCTTCTCTCGTTGGAATGGGAGATTTCGGAGGAAAAACTCAAGAAGGCACGGGAGGAGATTCTTGCTTTGCGTGAATTGCTGAAACAAAAACCTGATCTTGCCTCGATCTTAAGTGACATGGAAAAAGTTTTAGGCCATATGCTTGAAAATGAAGAAAATATCCGGCCGTCATGGATTAAAATCTTGCTGGATTCAAAGGAAACCATAAAACTCCTTGCGAGAAATGAAACAGATGGGGAAATCAACACCTATAAGCAGTTGGCTTATCTCGGGATCGAGGCGAGATTCTCCTCCTTGGAAGGGTTAAAGGAACCCAAGAGCGTCCAACCCTCTCTTGCCAAAGGGGAAGCGATTGAAAAGGCCGATCCTCCTCTCCTCGGAGAAAAGAAGATCGATGACATGTCGAATAAAATGAATTTGTTTATGGGTAATGTAGAAGAAATGTTTAGAACGATGAAACAACAAATATCCAGGCTCGAGGACACGACTCGAAAACCTGCTGCACCTCCCGTGGAGGTCAAACCCAAAGCCGTGAACATAACGATTTTTAGAATAGACAAGAAATTATTCGGCGTGGAGAGCGAAAAGGTTTTTAAATTATTTAAACTTCCAAGCACCCTTCAAAAGAGATATTCAAACCAAGACAAAATTCAGTTTAAAGATTTTGAACTCAAGATGATCAATTTAAACAAAACTCTTGCCATCCCAGGGGGCACGCCAAAAGGGGAGATACGGATACTCGCGGTCAAGGACAACGGCGGGTATAAGGGGTTCATGGTGGATCAAGTAGTGAAAAAGGTGTCGGCTCCCTCTGAGAAAGAGGGAAAGGTGGGCGAGTATTTCTCAGGGATCATTCATTCTACATACCAAGAGCGATCCGTGGAGATTCCTATTCTTGATTTACGAAAGTTTTAAGGCTTGGAATATATGATAGACCGAAATGTTTCAACCACCGAAATGGAAGGAAAGATTGCTCAAAAAGAAGAAGTCATCCGACAGCTGACGCGGAGACTGGAGGATGTAAAAAATTTCACGGAGAGCATCATTCAAAGCATTGGGAGTGGAATTATTATCACTGAAATGAACGATGCAATTACTTATATCAATAAGGCGGGGGAAAGGATCTTGGGGTACGGCAAAGAAGAGTTGATGGGTAGGCCCTTCGGAATTTTCAGCCTGAAGGAGAAACAAAGTGCGATCCCTTCGTTTCTTAACAATCCGGATGACATGGATACCCGGAAAGAAGGCTGGATGAGAAGAAAGGACCATACCGAATTTCCAGTGGGGTTTACGATCAATAACCATTTAAGCAACCGGGGGGAAAAAATAGGAAAGATTGTCGTCTTTCGAGATCTGACGAATGTCTACAAAATTCAGGAAGAAATACTGAGAATGGATCGACTCGTGTCACTTGGAAAACTTGCTTCGGGCATTGCCCATGAATTGCGAAACCCGCTCGCCGGGATTAAGACAACCGCTCAAGCCCTTGGCGAGGAGATGTCCGAAGACGATTCAAGAAGAGAATACTTACATCGAATCACCAAAGAAATTGATCGTCTCAATGATCTCCTCAAGACATTTTTTTCTTTTGCCAAACCACAAAACCTGAATCTCGCTCATTGCCATATCAAGGATATTATCAATGAGATCATTCCATTTCTTATTAAGGAGATCGCTGATAAAGGAATTCGTTTTGTTGAGGCTTATCATCCCCAACTGCCTAACATCAAAGTGGACAAGACTCAAATTCATCAAGTTTTTCTCAATTTGTTTCTCAACGCGATTCAGGCCATGCCCAATGGAGGCGAACTCAAAATCGAGGCCAGCCCGACGATCTCAGACCCCTTGAAGGGATTTAATCAAAATTATGTCAGGATCGTCATCTCGGATACCGGTAGAGGCATTCCTTCTCAGATTGTTCATAAAATTTTTGATCCTTTTTTTACAACAAAACCTAAGGGAATAGGATTGGGCCTCTCTATTACTTACCAGATCATTAAGAAACATGGAGGAACCATTAAGGTGGAAAGCGAATGGGAAAAGGGCACTTCTTTTGTCATTAATTTACCAGAAACGCTGGAAAACTCATGAAGCCATCGATTCTTATTGTTGACGATGATGGGGTAATGCAAGAGACTCTCTCGGATGTCCTGAAGAAGAGAGGACACGAAATTTTTTCAGTCGGTTCGGGGAATGAGGCTCTTTCAATGATCAAGAAGAATGTCATTGATCTCATTCTCTTGGATATGAAACTTCCCGACATAGACGGTTTAGAGGTCTTAAAAAGGATCAAGGAATTTGATACAGAAATCTTGGTCATTATGATGACGGCCTTTTCCGATGTTCAAACAGCGGTTTCTGCCATGAAATCTGGAGCTTACGATTACATCAACAAGCCCTTTGAATTAGACGAGCTGAAGTTGCTCATTGAGAAAGGATTGGAGACAAAGAGTTTAATCAACGAGGTGAGAAGACTCCATCGACAACAAAAAGAGAAATATCAAAACAATCATATCTATGGGGTCAGTCCTCAAATTCATTATGTTAAAGAGCTGATCGGAATGATTAGCAAAACCCATAAAACGTCTGTATTGATTCAGGGCGAAAGCGGCACAGGGAAAGAATTGGCCGCGAACGCCGTCCACTATAATAGCCATCGGAGTGACAAACCTCTCATGAAGATCAATTGCAGCGCGATACCGGACTCTTTGCTGGAATCGGAGCTTTTTGGATATGAGAAGGGCGCTTTTACTGATGCCAAGAACACAAAGAAAGGCCTTTTTGAATTGGCTGACGGCGGGACGGTGTTTTTGGATGAAATCGGAGATATGAACCCCTTCTTGCAATCCAAGATCCTGAGAGTCCTTGAGAACCAAACCTTTATGAGGGTAGGCGGAGAGAGAGAGATTAAGGTTGAGATTCGCATCATCGCGGCAACCAATAAAGACTTGGAAACCATGGTCAAAGAAGGTCTTTTCCGGAAGGATTTATATTACCGATTGAAAGTGATGGTCGTGGAAATGCCCCCTCTTCGCGACAGGTTGGAAGATATTCTGCTGCTTTCAAACCTATTTGTTGAAGAGAATAATAAGGAATATAAGAAGAATATTAGGGGATTTTCTGAGGAAGCGAAGAAACTGATGATTCAGTATCCTTGGCCAGGGAACGTAAGAGAATTGAAAAATGTCATTGAACGGGCAATGATTTTAACGGACCAAGATGTGATTACCCCAAAACATCTCCCATTTGAATTGAAACAAACGGAAAAAAATCCTGGAGATGCGGAGCATGAGATATCAGAAACCACTCCCGATATGTCATTGGAAGATATGGAAAAAATACATCTCTCCAAGGTGCTGAAAAGACTGGAATGGAATAAATCAAAGGCATCAAAAACCTTAGGCATTTCTCGGGCCACCCTGAGAGCAAAGATAAAGAAGTACAATCTACAGGATAATTGATGTGTGTTATTAGTAGGTTAATGCATTTTTATAAAATAGTTTATTAGGTTTTACATGGTACTCATAAGAATTTTATAAAATAGTATAATATTTTGCTTGACTTTTTTGAGAATTTGTTAATAATCTATCTCGTTCGATCGTATTTAAAAGTAAGGGGGAAAAATAATGTGGGGTAAAAAGAAAGACGTCATTGGCCTTGATATTGGATGCAGTTCAATCAAACTGGTGGAATTAAAAGAGGACAAGAATGGGTACAAGTTGCAGAATCTGGCAATATCTCCTCTGCCGCCAGAGGCGATCGTTGACGGAGCGTTAATGGACTCGGTGACGATTATCGATACCATACGTGAGGCGATCGCCGCTTCCAAGACGAAGACGAAAGATGCCGTAGCTTCGGTCTCTGGACATTCTGTTATTGTTAAGAAAATTTCGTTGCCCTTCATGACAGAAGCCGAGTTGGAAGAGTCTATCCAGTGGGAAGCTGAAAGATACATTCCTTTTGATATCAATGATGTCAATATCGATTTCCAGATCTATGGGTCGGCACCGGAGAACCCGGAAGTCATGGATGTCGTTTTAGTAGCGGCCAAAAAAGATATTATCAATGATTATGTCTCCGTCCTCATGGAGTCGGGATTAAACCCTGTCATTATCGATATCGACTCTTTCGCTTTGGAAAATATGCTGGCGATTAGTTATGGCATAGGAAAAGAAGAAACCGTTGCGATCGCTAACGTCGGAGCGAGCGTCACCAATATTAATATCATCAGGAACAATATCTCGGCCTTTACCAGAGATGTTTTCAAGGGAGGAAATCAAATTACAGAAGAAATTCAGAGGCAACTCCATGTCGACCATGAAGAGGCTGAGAAAATTAAGGTAGGCGCCAAGGTGGACCTCGCCTCGCAACCGGTTGTTCAAAATGTATTGAAAACAGCCTCTGAATCTTTAGCCGGGGAGATAGGAAATTCCTTGGATTTCTTTCAATCCACGGCCACGTACGAAAAAATCGCTAAATTGTATTTGAGCGGGGGGGGCTCGAAGATCAAGGATTTTGACATCATTCTACAACAGCAGATCGGGATACCGGTGGAAGTCGTTAACCCATTTAAGAAAATAGACTACAGAGGGAAAGATTTCGATGTTGAATATTTAAGGGAGATTGGGCCGATCATGGGAGTGGGAGTGGGTCTTGCCTCAAGAAAGGTAGGGGACCGATGATTAAGATTAATTTGCTTCTGGCGCGAAAAGAAAAGAAAAAAGGAGGGGTCAAGAAGGAATTCATTGTCCTCATCCTATCCATCGTCCTTTTATTGGCGGTCTTCATCTTTATCCAAATGGGATTGAACAAGAAGATTGAAGACACCATGGCGCAGAATGCCAAAAAAAGGGATGAGATCGCTAAATACAAGTCTTTGACCACGGAAGTCGAAAAAAAGAAAGAAGAACAGAGGATGTTGCAAAACCGGTTGGATATCATCAACTCGTTAAGCAAAGATAAGGCAAGAGCCGCGAGAGTATTAGACGAATTGAGCATTGATAAACCGGAAAAACTTCAGCTTGAATCTCTGAAGAAAGACGGAGCGAAGTTAGCCATCGAAGGGGTCGCCCTGGACGACGAAACGATCGCCAATTTCATGACGAATCTTCGAAAGTCGAACCTTTTTAAGAATGTCAACCTCATTGTAAGCGAGCAGATCGAACAGAGTAAAATGAAGCTGAAGAAGTTCGTTCTTTCGTGTGAAATCATTCAAACATAAGGAGAGGGGAGCCCATGGCACTGACAATAGATTCTATCCTAAAACTTCCAAGGCCCAAAAAGGTTCTTATATTGGCTATCGTTTTATGTGCGCTGGCTGGGCTCTATTTGTGGCGTTTCTTCCTCCCCAGTCAAGAGCAACTCAGCGCGGCGCAGAGGGAAGGGGCTAAATTGGAGAACGAATTAAACAACAGTAAAGCCATCGCAAGGGATCTCCAAAAATACAACGAACAGGTGGCGAAGTTGAATGAGGAGTTGAGGAGTGCCCTGACACAGCTCCCTAATGAACAGGAGATCCCTGAGATACTGAAAACGATATCCAGCCTGGGGAAAGAATCGAACCTTGAGTTCACCCTCTTCAAGCCAAGGCCGGAACAGCCTCAACAATTCTTTGCCAGCGTTCCTATCGATCTGGTCGCATTGGGAAGCTATCATAATTTGGGAATTTTCTTTGATCGGGTGAGCAAACTTCCAAGAATTATTAACGTCGTCGATTTCAATCTGACGAAGGCCAAAGATGTTAAAGATCTTAAAGGCAAGGGTGAAAACGAGATTTTGTTAAGGACATCCTGCATGATCAGTACTTACCGATTTATAGAAAAGAAAGGCGAGGAAAAGAAAAGTGAAACGAAAACCGGTCCAAAGGAAACAGCGGATGAGGGAATTTCCAAAATCGGGAAGAAGTGACACGGGACGCTGGTGGATGGCCTTATCGATTATCTGCCTCTTTTTGATGGGCGGATGCGGGGAAGGAGCGCCTCCATCCTCCATTCCTTCAAAAGTAAAGCCTCCCTCTGTGGTAAAAAAGAAGGAGGAGCCAGCCAAGGTGGCGGAGAAGAAGGAACCGGAGAAGAAAGAAGAATATTCGTACAACCCCGCTGGCAAACCGGACCCCTTCAGACCTTTTATCCAATTAATTTCTGCCAAAGGAGGCTCTAAAACCGGCCCCCTGACTCCGTTGCAGAAATACGATATCAGCCAGCTCAGACTCGTGGCGATCATTTCCAACCCGGGAGGAAATATTGCCCTCGTCGAAGATGTGGCGGGAAAAGGCTATTTTCTGAAGAAAGGAACGTGGATTGGGAAAAATGACGGAAAGGTCACCCAGATCCTGAAGGATAAAGTGATCGTCGAGGAGGTCTATCAGGATATTTTTGGCCAAACCAAAACGAATGAGGTT
>Ga0316620_10001211_pt1 | contig 10997 bp, 6 predicted proteins | sample OWC_Aug_M1_C1_D5_FD_207651 | JGI IMG/M metagenome (GOLD analysis project Ga0316620, IMG submission 207651) | Wetland soil microbial communities from Old Woman Creek delta, Ohio, United States - OWC_Aug_M1_C1_D5_B | ecosystem: Environmental > Terrestrial > Soil > Wetlands | place: USA: Ohio...
CGGGGTCAACCCCGGCGACCGGGTCGAGAGCATGGGCGGGCCGACCCTGTTCCGGGTCGTCGACACACGGCTGCTGGAGCTGGTGGTGAGCGTGCCGTCGATGCGCCTCGCCTCGCTCGCGGTCGGGCAGCGGCTGGAGTTCGCGTGCGACGCCTTCCCCGGTCGCAGCTTCACCGGCGAAGTGAAGTTCATCAACCCGGAGGTCGACCCGGCGACCCGCTCGGTCAAGGTCTCGGCCCTGGTCCCCAACCCGAGCGAGGAGCTGCGCGGCGGCTTGTTCGTCACCGGCCGCATCCTCACCGGAACCCGCACCGGGGTCCTCCTGCTGCCGCGCGCCGCGCTCAGCTCGTGGGACGTGGAGGCACAGAGCGCCGAGGTGTTCGTGGTTGCGGGCGAGCGCGCCAGCCGGCGCGCCGTCTCGACCGGCGCGCTCGCCGGCGACGCGATCGAGGTGCGCTCCGGTCTCGCGCAAGGGGACCGGGTCGTCATCCGGGGCGGCTTCAATCTGAAGGACGGCGACCGGGTCCTGCTGGCCGCAAGCTGAATGCCGCGAGCTGAGAGCTGACAGCTGAAAGCGGTGACTCCACGCCTGGCCGGGGCGTGTCCGACTCGAAGGAGCTGACCAATGTTTCTCTCCGACCTCTCCATCAAGCGTCCGGTGCTGGCGGCGGTGATGATGCTGGCCCTGGCCACGCTCGGGATCTTCTCCTACCGCCGGTTGGCGGTCGACTTCTTCCCCGACATCGAGGTGCCAGTCCTGACCGTCATCACCGTCTTCCCGGGTGCCGCCCCGGAGAGCGTCGAGCGTGAGGTCTCCAAGCGCATCGAGGAGGCGGTCAACCCGATCGCCGGGGTCAAGGACGTGGGCTCGATCTCGCGCGAGGGCGTGTCCCAGGTGTGGGTCGAGTTCGAGCTCGGGGTGCGGATCAACGACGCCGCCCAGGAGGCGCGGGCCAAGATCGCCGCCATCCGCGGCGACCTGCCCCAGGGGATCGAGGAGCCGATCATCGAGAGGCTCGACTTCTCGGCGATGCCGATCGTCTCGTTCTCGGTGCGCTCCGAGACCATGTCGGCGCGCGACCTCTCGACCCTGGTCGAGAAGAAGGTCCAGCGCCGACTGCAGAACCTGACCGGAGTGGGCAAGGTCAACCTCATCGGCCCGGCCCGGCGCGAGGTCAACGTCGACCTCGACCTCGACCGTCTGCAGGCCCTCGGCATGGGCGTCGACGAGGTGGTGGCCGGGCTGCAGTCGGAGAACGTCAACACCCCCCTCGGCCGGCTCAACCGGGGCTCGACCGAGGTGCCCATTCGCATCTCGGGCAAGCCGGACGCGGTGGAGCACTTTCAGACCATGGTCGTGGCCGAGCGGGCGGGCCGCCCGATCACGCTCGGCGAGGTGGCGACGGTCCGCGACGGAGTCGAGGAGCAGCGCTCCCTGGCCCTGGTCGACGGCGTCCCGGCGGTGGCCCTCGACGTCCTCAAGCAGTCGGGCGCCAACATCGTTGACACGGTCGAACGGGTCAAGCGCGAGATCACAGTCCTCCAGGAGGAGATGCCGCCCGGGGTCGAGATCGAGATGATCCAAGACAGCTCGATCTGGATCCGCGAATCCGTCGCCGACGTCCAGCAGACCCTTGTCCTCGGCGGCATCCTCACCGTGCTGATCGTGTTCGTCTTCCTGAACTCGTGGCGCTCGACCGTCATCACCGGCTTGACCCTGCCGATCTCGGTCATCGCGGCCTTCATCGTCATGAACTTTGGCGGCATGACCATCAACGTCATCACGCTGATGGCGCTGTCGCTCGCCATCGGCCTGCTGATCGACGACGCCATCGTGGTGCGCGAGAACATCGTCCGCCACCTCGAGCGGGGCGAGGACCACTTCACCGCCGCCTCCAACGGCACGGCCGAGATCGGCCTGGCGGTGCTCGCCACCTCGATGTCGATCATGTGCGTGTTCGTGCCGGTGGCGTTCATGAAGGGGATCGTCGGCCGGGTCTTCTACCACTTCGGCATCACTGTCGCCTTCGCCGTGGCGATCTCCCTGTTCGTGTCCTTCACCCTCGACCCGATGCTGTCCTCGCGCTGGCACGACCCGGCCATTGCCCGCACCGGCCGCAGGCCTCTGCTCAACCGCCTGCTGGACGTCTTCAACGACTGGTTCGACCGGACCGCCGACCGCTATCGCAGCCTGATCGTCTGGTCGCTCGACCACCGCAAGAGCGTAGTCGCCCTCGCTGCCGCGGCCTTTGTCGGCGGTCTGGGAGTCATGGGCCTGCTGCAGGGGGAGTTCATGACCACCTTCGACCAGGGCGAGTTCCAGGTCAACCTCGTGGCCGCCCCTGACGCCTCGATCCGGGAGACCGAGAGCCGGGTCCGCGCCGTGCTTGCCGCCATTGGTCAGGAGCCCGAGGTGGAGCGGACCTACGCCACCATTGGCGCCGGCGACACCGGCACCGTGCGCGACGCCAGCATCTACGTCAAGCTGGTCGACCGCCACCGCCGTACCCGCACTCAGCTCGAGGTGCAGCGCGATCTGCGTGGGCGGCTGAGCACAATCCCCGGCATCACGCCGTCGTTTGCCGAGCCGGGTAACCTCGACACCCGCAAGCCGATGGAGGCGAGCGTGCGCGGCGAGGACCTCGAGCAGCTCAAGGCCTACGCGGCCCTGCTCAAGTCCAAGCTGTACGGCGTGCAGGGCCTGGTCGACCTCGAGATGTCGCTCGAGCAGGAGACCCCGGAGTACCGGCTGCTGGTGGACCGCGAGCGCGCCTCCGACCTCGGCGTGAGCACCGCGGACATCGTCCGCACGGTCGGCGTGCTGGTCGGCGGCCAGGCGGTCTCGACCTTCGAGGACGAGGACGGCGACGCCATCGACGTGCGCCTGCGCCTGCCCAGCGCGGCGCGCGAGGACGCCACCCAGGTCCAGGACCTGCGCCTGGCGGTCGACCGCTCCGGGGGGGCGACCCTGGTCCCGCTCGGCGAGGTCATCAGCTACGAGCGCAGCGCGACCCCGTCCGAGATCGTCCGTCGCGACCTGGTGCGCGAGGTGGTGGTGTCGGCGAACCTCGACGAGCTGCCCCTCGGCACCGCCGTGCAGAAGGTGGAGGAGATCGCCGCCGGCCTCGACCTGGCGCCCGGCTACCGGGTGGTGATGGCCGGTCAGAACGAGGAGATGGTGGAGAGCTTCCGCTACCTGTTCGAGGCGTTGTTCCTGGCCGTGATCTTGGTCTACCTGATCCTGGCGGCCCAGTTCGAGTCCTTTCTCGACCCCTTCGCGATCATGCTCTCCCTGCCCCTGTCGATCGTCGGCATGGCCGGGATGCTGCTCGCCACCGGCGACACGATCAACATCATGTCGCTGATCGGCCTGATCATGCTGATGGGCCTGGTGACCAAGAACGCGATCCTGCTGATCGACTTCGCCAAGAAGGCGCGCAAGCGGGGGCTGGCCCGTCGCGAGGCGTTGATCGAGGCCGGCCGCATCCGGCTGCGGCCGATCATGATGACCACCGTGGCGATGATCTTCGGCATGCTGCCAACCGCTTTGGCCATCGGCGCCGGGGGCGAGATGCGCGCGCCGATGGCGCGGGCGGTGGTCGGCGGGCTGATCACCTCGACCCTCCTCACCCTGATCGTGGTGCCGGTGGTCTACACCCTGCTCGACGACGTCACCGCCTGGCTGCGGCGCCACTTCTCGCGCGCCGCCCGCGAGCAGGAACTCGCCGCCAACAACGGCATCGCCGCCCTGTTGCTCCTGGGCCTGGTCGTGGGCCTGGCCGGCGGCCCGGCTGCGGCCGCGGAGACAGCTCCCACATCGGCTCCGGCGCCACTGGCGCTGACCCTCGAGCAAGCCCTCCGGCTCGCCGCCGAGCAGAACCGCGACCTGCAGAAGGCGATCGAGCTCCGGCGCTGGGTGCAGGGCAAGTACGTGGAGGAGCGGGCCGCGGCCCTGCCCCACCTGTCCGTGAACGGCTCCGGCGCCCGCCGCTACGACGCCAGCCAGGAGGATTTCTTCGCCGACCTGCCGGCCGAGCTGGGCGCGTTCTTCGCCTTCCAGCAGGACGTGGCCACCGCCGAGCTGGGCCTCTCCCAGGCCCTCTTCACCTGGGGCCAGGTCGGGGCGGCGATCCGCGCCGCCCGGGTGGGCATGGTCAGCGCCGACGACCAGCTCGAGCAGCAGCGCCAGGTGGTCGAGCGCGACGTCTCCGCCGCCTTCTATGACGTCCTGCTGGCCAAGGAGCTGGTGGCGATCGCTGACCAGAGCCTGGCCCAGAGGCAGCGCCACCTCGAGGACGCGCGGCACCGCTACGCCCTCGGCACCGCCACCGACTTCGACGTGCTGGCGGCCGAGGTCGACGTCAAGAACGCGCGGCCCGACGTGATCCACGCCACCAACGCGGTGGCCAACGCGCGCAAGCGCCTGGCTTTGCTCCTGGCGCAGGAGCGCGACGTCGACGCGGTTGGTAGCCTGGAGGCCGAGGTGTCGCCCTGGCCCCAGGCCGAGGCCGCGTTGGCCGAGGCTCTCGCCCGCCGGCCCGACCTGCGCGCCCTCGAGCACCGCCGCCAGGCCTACGCCGAGCTGGTCAAGATCGCCCGTGCCGGGGACAAGCCCCGCCTCGACCTCCAGGCCGGGTACGGCCACACCTGGCTCGAGCTTCCCGAGCTCTCCTCGGACGGCAGGACCTGGCATGCCGGCCTCTACCTCTCCTTCCCGTTCTTCGACGGGCTCAAGACCAGGGGCCGGGTGGTCGAGGCCAAGAGCGACTACGCCACGGCCCAGCTCGACGAAGCCAACCTGCGCCAGGCCATCGCCCTCGAGGTCCAGGCCGCGGTCGACGCAGTGGTCGAGGCGACCCAGGTCCTCGACGCCCTCGCCGGCACGGTCCAGCAGGCCGAGCGCCTGCTCGAGATGGCCGAGCAGGGCTACGAGCTCGGGGTCAAAACCAAGCTCGAGGTCGACGACGCCCAGCTCGCGGTGACCCAGGCCAAGGGCGGTTTGGCTCGCGCTCAGCGCGACTACCAGGTCGCCCGGGTGTTCCTCGAGTACGTCACGGGCTCGCTGGGGACACCGACCGCCGACTGAGCCCCGTTGCCACGGCGTCGGCGGGCCAAGCGCGCGGGGCAGGGCGACGGCGGCCTGGAGCGTGGGCGGCAGGCGGCTGGCGGCAGGGACCGTTCGGCGTTACGATCAGGTCCCATGAGGACCATCGCCGCATCCGCGCCCTCCGCGATCCTCCTGACCGCAATCGTCACCCTGTCCACCGCGCAGCCGGCGGCTGCGCAGGCCAGCACACCCGGTGCGGGGCGGCCGCTGGTGGTGGTCATCAAGCCGCTGGAGCCGTTCGTCAACCACGCCGGGGACGGCCCCACCGGCTTCAGCATCGACCTCTGGTCGGAGGTCGCCAGACGCAACGGCTGGCCCTACGAGTACCGCTGGGTCGAGACGGTCGGGGAACAGGTCTCCGCCGTCGAGCAGGGTTCCGCGGACCTGGCCGTCGCCGGCATCAGCATGACCACGGAGCGGGAGGGCGTGGTCGACTTCTCCTACCCGATCTTCAGCGCCGGCCTGCAGATCATGACGCCGGCCCGAGCCGCGACGACCAGTCTCGACACCGCGCTCCGTCTGGTGCTGCCCAACCTGCTGCGCATCGTCGGCTTCCTCCTTCTGGTCAACCTGGTGGTGGCGCACGTCATCTGGCTCGTCGAGCGCCGGCGCAACCCCCAGTTCGAGAAGGGATATCTGCGCGGCGTCTGGGACGGCTTCTGGTGGAGCGCCGTCACCCTGACGACCGTCGGTTACGGTGACAAGACGCCCATCAGCACCGTCGGCCGCGTGGTCGGCATCTTCTGGATGTTCACGGGTCTTCTCATCGTCGCGAACTTCACCGCCACCATCACCGCCCAGCTGACGATGCGGGAGATCCACGGCGCCATCGCCGGCGTCGGCGATCTGCCGGGGCGGCGGGTGGCGACCGTCGAGGGGAGCACCGCGGAACGCTTCCTCGCCGACCATGGGGTCGCCTTCACGGCCGTCCGTGCGATCGACGATGCCTATCGCCTGCTCGAGCAGGGCCAGGCCGACGCCGTGGTCTACGACTCGCCGGTGCTGCTCTACCACGCCGCCACTGCGGGCCGAGGCAGGGTCCGGCTGGTCGGCTCGATCTTCAAGCCGGAGAGCTATGGCATCGCTCTGCCCGAGGGTAGCCCGCTGCGTGAGCCGCTCAACCGTGCGCTGCTCGCGATCGCGAACGACGGGACCTACCAGCAGCTCTACGGGAAGTGGTTCGAGAGCGAGTCGTAGCCCGGCGAGCGCCATCCCGGCGTCGCCAACCCCAATCCGATCGCTGGCCAGCTCTTGGTGCTACTGTTCGGCGTCGCCGGCGTGTGGCCGGGCGCCCGCTCCGGTCTCGGCGCGAAGGCCGAGTGGTGGCACAATGCTGGACCGGGGGACCGAGGGAGGGAGCGATGGAGCGAGGAATCGGCGATGCGTGACCCTGGTTGGACCCCGGTCGAGCTCGCGCGGCTGAGCGAGCTCGGGTCGCCGGCCGCGGTGCAGGACTTCCTGGACAGTATCCCGTACAGCCTCGACCCCGTCTACCGCTGCCCCCGCAGCGTGCTGCGTGACGGTCGCGCCCACTGCTTCGACGGCGCTGTGTTCGCCGCTGCCGCTCTCGCCGCCTACGGCCACCGGCCGTTGATCTTCGAGCTCAAGGCGGTGCGGGACGACGACCACGTCCTGGCCGCCTTCCAGGCCGATGGGCACTGGGGCGCGGTCGGCAAGTCCAACTGCGCCGGCCTGCGCTTCCGCGAGCCGGTCTTCCGGACCCGCCGCGAGCTGGTCATGTCCTACTTCGAGCTCTACTTCAACGTCGAGTCGGAGAAGACTCTGCGCAGCTACTCGGCGCTGCTGGACCTCGACCGTTCGATCGGCGGCGGATGGCGTCTCGAGGACGGCTGCATGGCGCGGATCGCCGCCCACCTCGACCGCCTCCGCCATCACCCGGTCGTGACCCCGGCCATGGTCCGCCGCCTCGCCCCGGTCGACAGCCGCAGCTACGCGGCCGGCATGCTCGGCTCGGACGAGCGCGGTCTCTTCCGGCCCGGACCTGCCGGCGACGGCGACTGAGGAAGCTGGACCTGACCGGAGCGCGATAGCGGCGACCCGGCAGGGTGGTGGGAAGGGGTCGGGTTGCGGGGCGACGACGCTCGTCGCCCGGTCGTGTTCGGTCAGGGGCGAGCCTCCCAGGCGTGATGCTATACTGCGGAATCGGAGAATAATTCCCCTCACCCTGGGTCCGAGGAGGACTCGCGTTTGTAACCATTGCCGGGAAGGAGAGAGAAACATGGGTATCCTGACAGCTCGACGTGCCGTTGCCGCGGCGGTCCTAGCACTGCTGGCGGTGTTGCCGCCGGTGGTCGCGGCGGCGCAAGAGGACTCTGCGGAGACCCTGCGCGAGCAGAGCCTGGCGCTGGCTGAGCAGCAGAATCCGGCCCCGCCCCTGGACGTGACCAACCTGCTCGAACGGGCCGTCCCCTACCCACTGTTCGTGGCTGTCGACGACGCCACGGTGCCGGCCTACCTGATCGACCCGGCCACCAACACCAACATCCAGGCGTTCGTCGGTGGCGTGGCCTGGGGCGCGGCCTACGACATGCCCAACAACCGCATCCTGTTCAACAACGGCTCCACCCTCTACCAATGGCCGGTGGGCGGGGCGATCAGCTCGCTGGGCACGATCCACGACCCGGCCGGCACCGGCCTCAACTTCACCGGTCTGACCTACTACAGCGGCATGCTGTACGGCGTTCGGAACATCGCCAACGAGGCCGTCTACGCCATCGACCCGACCACCCTGGTCGCCACGGTGTACATCGAGTACGTCGACGGCAACTTCGACTACGGCGGTCTGGCGGTTGACCCGAGCACGGGCGTGATGTACGCGACCAACGACGACACCTCGCCGAATGGCTCGGGGCTGTTCCGGATCAACTCCGACGGCACCGGCACCCTGATCACCTCCTATCCCGCCGGCCAGACCGACATCGACGGCCTGGCGGTCAGCGACGACGGCTTCGCCTACCTGGTGATCGACGAGCCGGGCTCGATCTACGTCTGGAACTTCACCACCTCCGCCTGGGGTACGCCGTTGACCTCCCCCTTCACCACCTCGGAGGTCTTCTGCGGTGGGGCCTGGATCTGGGAGATCGCCGGGCCCGAGATCTCGCTCGTCAAGACGGTCGGCACGACGCCCGGCGTGTGCGCGACCACGACCTCCATCACCGTGGCCCAGGGCACGACGGTCTACTACTGCTACGAGGTCACCAACACCGGCATCGTCGAGCTCACCCTGCACGACCTCACCGACTCCGTGCTCGGCCCGCTGTTCAGCGGGGTGGCCTACAACCTCGCCCCGGGGACCAGCGTCAACACCGTCGCCCAAGGGCTGAGCTTCCCCGCGGTGATCAACGTTCCGACCACCAACACCGGCACCTGGACCGCGTACAACGCCGGGCCGGTTGACGTGGCCGTGGACAGCGCCGACGCGACCGTCGACATCGCTCCGCCGGATATCACCGTCAACCCGACCAGCCTGCTCAGCAGCCAGCTGACCAACCAGGTCGTCACCCTGCCACTCTCCATCGGCAATGTCGGCGGCTCCCAGCTCGACTGGACCCTCTTCGAGGAGCCGGTGGGACCCTTCCCGCCGATGCCCGAGCCCCCCGGCCAGGGCGACCCGTCGCAGGTCGCGGAGCGGGTCGGCGAGGTGACCGAGGGCCAGGCTCCCGAGGCCGATCCCACGGCGTCCAGGTGGCCCGGACCGCGGGCCGTGCTCTACGACAACGGTCCGCTGGTGACCCACCCTGGAGGCGGCGCCGGCGGCGCCGACGCGAGCGCCCTGCAGACCGCGCTCGGCATGGGCACCTACGGGTTCGGCGCCCAGGTGTCGGCCGGCAACCGCGTCGCCGACGAGTTCACGGTCACCGACGCGGCGGGCTGGACGATCGACACGATCACCTTCTTCGCCTACCAGACCGGATCCGGCACCACCTCCACCATCAACGCCCTCAACCTCCAGATCTGGAACGGTGCGCCCAACGGGGGCGGCGTCGTGGTTTGGGGCGATACCAGCACCAACATCCTGGCCTCGAGCGTCTGGTCCAACATCTACCGGGTGCTGGACACGGCGTTGACCGACACCCAGCGCCCGATCATGGCCTGCGTCGCGACCGTCGGCACCACCCTGCCGCCTGGCACCTACTGGCTCGACTGGCAGTTCGGCGGGACCCTGGCCTCAGGCCCGTGGCAGCCCGCGGTCTCCATCCTCGGCCAGACGACCACCGGCAACGCCATGCAGTACACCCCCGCCGGAGGCTGGGCGAACCTGGTGGACGTCGGTCCCCAGGGCTTGCCCTTCATCGTCGAGGGCAACCCGGCGATCTGCGGCAATCTGGCCGACGTGCCGTGGCTGAGCGCTAACCCCACCGCCGGCTCGGTCCCGGCCGGGGGCAGCCAGCCGGTCGACGTGACCTTCGACTCCACCGGCCTGGCGGTCGGCTTGTACACGGCCAACGTGTGCCTGTTCAGCAACGACCCGGTCGAGCCGGTCGTGGCGGTCCCGGTCACCCTGGAGGTGGTGATCCCGGTCGAGCTGATGAGCTTCACGATCGAGTAGAACGACAAGCTTCGGCGGCGGCCCCCGGCCTGCCGCCCCTCTCTTCCACCGCCCCCGTCCGCGGGGGCGGTTTTCTATCCAGGCCGTCGCTTCTGGCCCCTGTTGCAGGTTTGACCGGGGCTAGAGTGGGCGCTAGGGTGGGGAAGGCCGCGTGTGGACGAAGCGCGGCAGCGGCAAGGGTGCGGTGGCGTCTGTTCACCGCCGCAGGCCAGTGCGGATGGTCGGGCCGCCATCCGGTTCCCGTCGGTCCTGGTGACCGACGCAGCGCCAGGGGACCGGAGGCGGCGAGCCTCTGGTGCTCGGGCGTGGAGCGCACCGGAGGAACGGATGAACCGCACCCAGCTGCCCGTCGAACCCCAGGAACCCCAGAAGATCCCCGCGCTCGGCTGCCTCGCCCGCCTGGGCTGGATGGTCGCGCTCCCCGCCGCCCTGATCCTCTCCGCCTACGCATTGGCCGAGGGACGAACCGTGGCCGGCGTTTCGCCCCCCGTCACGCTGGTTGCTGCGGTCGTGCTCGCGGTCGCGGTGCGCTGGGCGGACGTGGTCCTGCTCGGCGGACGGACCGCGGACGGCGAGCCCGCCACGCTGGCCAGCTGGCGACGCTACGCGCTCGTCGTGACCGTCGCCGGAGCAGTGCTGTGGTTGGTGGGAACAATCGTCGGTCAGCTCGACTTGCTTTGATGCGAAGGCTGCAGTGAGCGGCCTGCCGCACGAGCGTCGCGTCGTGCGTTACAGCGATTCGACGGAGAAGCTCCGAAGGTAGACCGTGAGCGACTTCCACCAACGCGGTCCGGTGACGACGCTACCCCCCCTGGTCGAGCCGCATCTCGGCCAGCGGGAGGCAGAGCTGGAGGAATACGCGCGCGACCCCCCCCGCATCTTCGAGCTGCGCAAGCCGTACCTGCTCCAGGCCTGGACCGGCCGAGCCGTGGACGGCTGACCGTGGTCTGGCGATGCTCGAAGTGTCGCGCTCTGGTGCCCGAGGAGGACGGCGGGCGCTACGCCATCGCGGCCGTGCCGGTGGGGGCCGAGACCTGTCCGGTAAACGCCGAGCTCTGTGCCCTCGAGCCGGGCGGTGCCACAATGCCAGGCGTGCCGGCGACCTTCTGCACGCCCGCCAAGTTCGGCACCGTGCTCGGCTGCGCTCCGGGGCAGGTCCCGGTCTACTCGTCGCACTACCCCTCGGCCGACCCGAAAGAGCTGCCCGACCGCCACGCCTACCAGAGCTTCGTCGACGGCCTCTACATGGGCTACAAGTGGCAGTGCGTGGAGCTGGCGCGGCGCTGGATGTACCTGACCAAGGGCTATGTCTTCGAGGAC
>Ga0316620_10001213_pt1 | contig 10990 bp, 5 predicted proteins | sample OWC_Aug_M1_C1_D5_FD_207651 | JGI IMG/M metagenome (GOLD analysis project Ga0316620, IMG submission 207651) | Wetland soil microbial communities from Old Woman Creek delta, Ohio, United States - OWC_Aug_M1_C1_D5_B | ecosystem: Environmental > Terrestrial > Soil > Wetlands | place: USA: Ohio...
ATTCCCGCCGGGTGGGCTTTGGACGAGGATGGGGTCCCGACTCAGGAGACCCAGAAGGCGTTGTCCGGGCTTTTGATGCCCCTGGGAGGCTACAAAGGTAGTGGTCTCGGCATGCTGGTTGAGATTCTTTGCGGCGTCCTGAGCGGCGGCGCGATGAGCATCCAGCTCGGTGGGCTGCATTCCACAAAGCGCCGAATGAGCTCGAGCCACTGCTTCCTGGCAATTGATATCACGCGCATGATGACACTCTCGGAATTCCAAAAACGGATGGAATTCCTGAATACTACGGTGAAGTCCTCCCGGCCGGCGCGAGAATATGAAGAGATCCTGGTTGCCGGAGATCCGGAGTGGCGCATGGAAATGCAGCGGCGGCGCGAGGGCATCCCGCTGGATCCCAGCGTCTGGAAGCGCCTGACGGAATTGGCGCAGGAACTCGGCGTGCCCCTCTAACCCAAGAAGTGGTGTCAAGCCGGAACAGAATCCTCACAAGGGGGCTGCCACCCAAACCCATATCGGTTACGCCTATGAAGGATATCAAGACAACTCCCACCAACGAGACTCGCCGGCAGTTCTTTAAGCGGACATTGGCTGCCACCGCCGTCCTTGCCGCCACGGACGTCAGGATGAACATCAGCCTTGCGGGCGACGCAGGCCGGAGGACATCGCTGGATGTGCCCTGGTATCGCCGCACCCTGCGTTGGGCGCAGACCAACATTACCGAGATCGATCCGACGCGCTACGACATCGCCTGGTGGCGACAGCATTGGAGGCGGACACAGGTTCAAGGCGTGATCATCAACGCCGGCGGCATCTTCGCATATTACCCAAGCCGCGTTCCATTCCACCACCGGGCTGCCTCTCTCGGCGACCGGGATCTTTACGGCGAATTAGCGAGCGCCGCACATGAAGACGGACTTGCGGTCCTCGCGCGCATGGACTCCAACCGCACCCACGAAGATTGCTGGCGGGCTCACCCGGACTGGTTCGCGGTCGATGCAACGGGCCGCCCCTACCGGGCGGGTGAGCTTTACGTCACGTGTGTCAATGGGCCCTATTACGAAGAGTTCATCCCTGATGTATTGAGGGAAATCGTCGCACGGTCGCATCCGGAGGGGTTCACGGACAACAGCTGGAGCGGGCTGGGCCGGGACAATATCTGCTATTGCGCGAACTGCGAAAAGAAATTCCGCGCCTGGCATAATCAGGCACTGCCGCGCGCCAGGAATTGGGACGATCCGGTCTATCGTGCGTGGATCCGCTGGAATTATGCGCGCCGGCTCGAGATCTGGGACCTGAACAATCAAATCACCAGGGCCGCGGGCGGGCCGGACTGTCTCTGGATCGGAATGAATGGCGGCTCAGTGACCGGCCAGAGCCAGCAGTTTCGGGATTACAGGGCCATTTGCGAACGCGCGGAAATCGTCATGCTCGATCATCAGGCGCGCACCGACGCCCTCGGTTTCCAGGACAACGGAGTGGCGGGCAAGCTCGTCCATGGGCTGCTTGGCTGGGACAAGCTCATCCCCGAAAGTATGGCGATGTACCAGCAGGGCCGGCCGGTCTTCAGGCTCGCCAGCAAGCCGGAGCCGGAAGCCAGGCTCTGGGTGCTGGAGGGGTTTGCCGGCGGCATCCAGCCCTGGTGGCACCATGTCGGCGCCTACCACGAAGACCGGCGCATGTATCGCACCATCGAGCCGCTCAACCGATGGCATAAGGAAAACGAAGCCCTGCTGGTGAACCGCGAACCGGTTGCCGCCGCCGGCCTCGTGTGGTCGCAACAGAACGCGGATTTCTTCGGCCGCGACAATGCGCAGGAACTGGTGGATCTGCCGTTCCGCGGCTTCGTGAATGCGTTGGTACGGGCGCGGATACCATGGATACCGGTGCACGCGGACCACATCGAGCGTGATGCCGCGAAAATGTCCGTGCTCGTGTTGCCAAACCTGGGCGTCATGTCGGAAGCCCAGTGCGAAAGTGTCCGCCGCTTTGTCGCGCGCGGCGGCGGGCTCGTGGCCACAGGGGAAAGCAGCCGCTTCGACGAGACCGGCGAATCACCCGGCGATTTTGCCTTGTCAGAGACCTTCGGCGCTCATGTCCCCGCAAACCGGGATCGGACCGACTGGACGGTGAGGATCAGACGAGCCGGCGAGACGAATCACACGTATCTCCGCCTGACGCCGGAATTGCGGGCCCAAGTCTACGGCCCGAAAACGGGCGCCGAACCCATGGCGGTCGGAAAACGCCATCCGGTCCTGCGCGGCTTCGACGAAACGGACATTCTGCCCTTTGGCGGTGTGCTGGAGTCTCTGGACCTGAATTCCGACTGCCAGGTCCTTGCCACCTATATCCCGGCATTCCCCACCTATCCGCCGGAAACGGCCTGGATGAGGGAGCCAAGAACCGGGATCCCGGGCTTGATTGCGCGCACCGCGCCCGCAGGTGGGCGGATACTTTTCATGCCTGCGGATCTTGATCGCCGTTGCGCCCGTGATAATCTTCCGGATCATGCCGACCTGCTGGCCAATGGCGTGCGTTGGGCCGCCAGGGACGCCGTGCCGTTGGCTGTGGATGGCCCCGGCTTCATCGACTGCCATCTTTATCGTCAGGGGCATTGCCTGATTCTGCATCTCGTGAATCTGACCAATGCCGGAACGTGGCGCGCACCGGTGCACGAGTTGATCCCGGTAGGCCCGCTGCGGGTGCAAATAAAGATGCCCGACGGCGTGACAGGCGCCGGCGTGCGTTCCCTGGTCTCGGGACGGAAGATATCCTCAGCCAGGAAGGCCGGACTGGTGAGTTTCGAGGTGAAATCCATTTTGGATCACGAGGTGGCGGTCATTGAATGATGGATTGTGGGCAGGGCCCCTATATTTGCGCATCACCTCTGCCAACGCAACGCGAACTGGCTGGGCCTGAACCAGCATTCTGGAGAAGATTGGACGCATGAGCGAACCAGGTCATGTTATCGACAGCATTGCCTTGGGTGGGATCGTCACTGTACGCGACCGCCTCATAGAGCAACAGTCGCGCGGGAAAAAGGTATACCGCCTCGAGTCAGGCGATCCGTCCTTCTCCATTCCGGACCATGTAAGGTTGGCGATCCAGAAGGCTCTGGATGACGGACATACCCACTACACAGCGAATGCCGGCGTACCGCCACTACGAGAGGCGATCTGCCGCAAGCTCAGGGAGAGCAACGGCATCCCCGTGCGAAGTCCACAGCAGGTCCTGGTCTGCAACGGGGCCATGAACGGGCTGTACACCGCCTTCCATGCGTTGGCGCAACCCGGTGACGAGTTCATTATGCCGGATCCCACCTGGACCGAGACCGCGGACAACGTCACGCTGGCAGGCGGGATACCGATCCGGGTGCGGTTGGATTCCGCAGATGGTTACCGCTATGAGGCTGAAGCCGTCGCGGCGGCGGTGACTCCTCGAACTCGCGCCATCGTCATCAACTCGCCCCACAATCCGACGGGTCTGGTGATCACGGAATCCGACCTGCATGCAATCCTGGAAGTGGCCGCTCGCCATGGATTGTGGGTGCTGAGCGACGAGGCCTACGAGCATGTCCTCTTTGACGACAACCGGCACGTCAGTCCCGCGTCGCTCGGCTACGACCGCGTGATCAGCGTTTTTTCCATGTCGAAAAGCTACGCCATGAGCGGGCTGCGTCTCGGCTACCTCTGCTGCAACGACGACCTGCTGACCGAGCGGATGGCCAAGATGTTGCGTTGCACGATCAACGGCGTGAATTCGGCCACCCAGTACGGCGCCGTGGCCGCGCTTGCCGGCCCGCAGGACGCCACCGCCGCCATGGCGGTGGAATACCAGAAACGGCGTGACCTTCTTTATGGGGCGCTGGCGAACCTGTCGGTGCTTCACCCGTTCAAGCCGCAGGGCGCTTTTTATCTATGGGCGCGCATAGACGAATCCTGGCTTGGCTACCGAGGCGGGAAGGCGGGATGGAATATGACCGAATTCCTCATCGATCAGGCGGGCGTGGGCAGCGCGCCGGGCGAGGTCTTCGGGCCGTCCGGGGCCGGACACATCCGTTTTGCCTTTTCGTGCTCCACGGAGCAGGTCGCCCAGGGGGCCGAGGCTCTGCACGAACTCCTTTCCTGATCATTTAGGGGAGATGTTTCCCCTGCTGCTTTATCTCTGGGGGAACCATGAGCGAAAAGCAGAACGGAATCGGAATCTCCGGTTACTTAAATGACAGGGTGGGTCAGATTTTCACCGCCTGGTGCTTCCTGATCCAATCCGGGTCCAGGTCCACACCGAATCCCGGGCCCGTGGGGACCTTGATCTTGCCATCGACCACCTGCAGGGGAGATGTCCTGCATTCAAAAGGCACGTTGGTACGCAAACCCTTGAATTCGTGATGAAGGCCGGCGTTGGGAACGGCGGAAACCAGCTGAATGTTGTAGACGTATCCCAATCCGCCGCCGGACATGTGCGGCACAAAACTCTTGCCAAATGCCTGCGCCATGCGCGCTACTTTGATCGACCGGATCATGCCACCGAAGTAATAATTGTCGGGTTGCACGATCTCGATGCCGTCATTGGCGATCAGCCAGCGAAAACCGTAAAAGCTGTAGTCCTGCTCGCCGTTGGCGATCGGCAGGGTGAGCGCGTCGGCGACCTGTTTGATCTCATCGAGGTGGTCGAACATGACCGGCTCTTCAAAGTATTTGTACTTATATTCCTCCAGCAGCCTGCCGACACGAATGGCTTCCGCCACGGAATAGAAGCTGTTTGAATCGGCATAGAGAGCCATGTCGTCGCCAAAGGTCTTGCGCACGAGCGGAATCATTTTTTCTGTCCTGCCGGGAGGTCCCGCGGCGTACATGTCGGTGGTCATGAACATGAGTCCGCCGACCTTGATTTTCAAGGCATGCACGTCATATTCCGCCACGGCCTTTTTTATGAGCTCCATGGATTCTTCCACAGGCTTCTCGCGCCATTCGGTGGCCACGTACACCCCGACCGACGTATTGTGGATTTCGCCGATCAACTGGCCGACGGGTTTGCCGGCGATGCGCCCGAGCATATCGAGAACGGCGAATTCGATGGTGGCGAGAGGCAGCCCAAGGGCCATGCCGTTATATCTGAAATTGAAGCCGAAGACGTAGACCTTCTCCAGGATCAGATCCAGTTCGCGTGCGTCCTTGCCCAGGAAGAAAGGCTGCAGGTTTTCGAGGAAAATCGGAAAGAGCGTACGCATCCCGCTGTGGCCGACGGAAATGCCTTCCGCTCCGTCACGGGATCGCACCCGGCACAGGAAACTGTTGTTCAAACGCAACAACTCGACCGTTTCGATGATCACCGGTTTCGCGAACAGCTCCTTTTTCAGCACCGGCTGTCTCAGTATTTCATCAAGCCGGGAATACCGCGATGGAACCGCCGATGAAGCGGGCGCCGGCGAGGTGAAGTGCGGCGCAGCGGCGCGGGCACCGTGGGAACAGAGCGGTAAGGCGGCCAGGCCGGCGCCGGCGGCAGTCGTCACGAATTTGCGGCGATTGGTTATCATAGGATAGATCTCCTTGAATCCTTGTATCCATGCCTTAGCCTGGATTATTCATGAATCTCGGCTGCAACCTGACGATCCATGGAGCACTATACTGGGATCCGTTCAGGATCAAAGCTTTTGGGACACGGAAGAACACGGCCAGCAAGCAGCGCTGGGCCCTTCGGGCCGGCAAAAGCACTGCACACGGATTCCTGCCGTCCGTGTTCTTCCGTGTCCCAAGTGCATTTCGTCCCCCACCCCATGAATAATGCGGGTTAAGCAAGTGATCCCGGCGGGGCAGCGGCTCGACGGGGCGTCCCGGTTTCGAGTCATCGGCTGTTTCCCTGCCCGGATCTTGGGCTCACGTGAACTTCCGCTTTCCTGGAACATATGCGATTATGAAGGCACTGTCCAGGTGGCGTTCCGCTCGTGTTGCAGTGCGAAAACCGGGCGAGACCGTACTTTGCGACGGATTTTTGGCCTTTGTCAAGCCCGGTGACGGGCGGCCGGCCAGGATCTAAGCGCGGCTGCTCCCCGGAGCATTTGCAGTCCAGCCCTCTGGCTGGTTCGATCCGCCCATGCAGGTGAAGGAGGGCAGGATGAGCATTCCCGAGGGTCCGGGCGTGGGAATCAGGGAAGCTGCAGACATATGGAAAGGGGCCAAGGAGGTTTAGCCCGCGTTATTCACGGCACGATTATCGGTGCCTGGTTAGACTGTCCCCAGAGGAGGGAGCATGTCCAGTGTTCGATTTCTGTCGTCAGCCATCGGTCTGATGGCTCTTTTCGAATTGCATGGCGCCTATGGTCAGGACGACCTCGCGATCTGGAAGGAGTTCGTGGCTGCGGTCAAAGAGGGCAAGATTACCGCAGACATGGTCCGGCCCTATGAAGGTATCCCCAAAGATGTGTTGTTGAAGCAGCTCGCGGATTTTAAGGGCTACCACAACAAATACGACTCCTGGAAAGAATGGGACCATCCGGAGGTTTTTTCCGTCGGCAACCAGATCTACTACCTCGTGACCTTCACGTGGGGAGATCAGACGAAGAGCGACTTTTGCTTCACGTTGCTCAAGGAAGGCGGCCACTGGTACTACAGGCATGTCGAGAACATCTTCATCCGTCTGGATCGAGTGAACAGTTTCCCTGCGTCCGAGTTCCCGGATCTGCCGGCGGAAACAAAGGCTTGGCAGCGCGAGGAGATCTATTGGTCCCAGATGGTGTATTTCAACAGCATCCTGTCCGAGTGTCTGACATGCGTGCTGCGGTTCACGCGAAAATCGTGAACGGTACGCCAAGGACGTGCCGGCAATCTGTTCTTTCGGCGCGATCGACTTCCCGAATCTCCAAATCCGGCTGTGAGCTGCTCTGCCAGGATTGCATGCCCGCAGGCTCAATCCTCGCGGGGGACGGATCGAGACGCGCGGCGCGATGAGCCGGAGATTTGTCCCGGGTTTTTGGTTTTTTCAGCCAAAGACCGAGGCGTCTAAGCGGACGTTATCCTGGACCTCAACCCGGCTTTGATCTTGGACTGTCTTTCAACCGAAAAAGGCAGCCGTCAGCCGGCGCACAATAGTCCGAGTCCAGGCCCGCACCCGAGTCTGGGGAAAGGAACTCGTCATCGTCTGTGCTGACATCGGTACGGCAGCTTGCTCACATCATGTTAGAATCTCGCATAAGGGAGAGCGGCGCCGGCTGGTCGAAGCGATCCGAAACCGAAATCCGGACAACCTCCGCGCTCTGCCCGATCGCAAGCCGCACTTGGTCTCCTTTGCGCCGGGAGGAATTCTCGATGAAAAGATGCTGCCTTTCCTTTCTCTCTCTGTTGATCTTCTCACACTATCTTCTGGCTCAGGATGTGCGCAGAGGCGAGTACCCTGGTGAATCCGCGATCAGACTGACCACAGGCTGGATGTTGCAGTCCTCCGCGAAGGTCGTGGAAGGGGGCGAATTGCTCTCTACGGTGCAGTATCGTCCCAAGGAATGGTATCCGGCGACCGTGCCCACAACCGTGGTGGCTGCCCTCGTAAGAAACAAGGTGTATCCCGATCCTACCTACGGCATGAACGTGCGCCTCATACCAGGGACCACGTATCGCATCGGCACTAATTTTTCCAACGTCGCCATGCCGTCCGACAGTCCCTTCGCGGTGCCGTGGTGGTATCGCAAGGAGTTTTTGCTGCCCCGGGATTACGCAGGCAAAACCATCTGGCTGCGATTCGGCGGCATTAATTTCCGTGCCGACCTGTGGATGAACGGCCGGCAGGTCGGCAGCCATGACGACGTCGCGGGTGCCTGGAGAACCTACGAGTTTGACGTCTCCAGCATCGCGCAGCCGGGAAAAACCAACGTGCTTGCCGTGCGGATCTTTGCCCCCACGGAAAACGATCTGGCGATCACCTTTGTGGATTGGAATCCGGCTCCACCGGACAAGAACATGGGTCTTTGGCGCGGCGTGGAGATCTCTTCCAGCGGCTCCGTCTCCGTGCGGAATCCGATCCTGATCTCCAAGCTGAACTCCCCTCAGAACACAACCGCCCGCCTGACCGTTGCTGCGATTCTCCGCAACGCGGGCAACCGGGTGGTCAAGGGAGTTTTGCGGGGCCGTCTTGACAAGATCAAGTTCGAACAGGAGGTCGAACTGGGCCCGGACGAGTCGAAGGAGGTGACATTTGAACCCGGCAGATTCCCGCAACTCAATGTCGGCAATCCACGCCTCTGGTGGCCGGCGCAGATGGGGATTCCGGCGCTGTCCGATCTGACGATCGAGTTCCTGATGGACGGAAAGGTCTCCGACCGGGCAGAAGCGAAGGTGGGCATTCGAGAGATCACCTCGGACTTGACCGCGGACAAGAAGCGCGTGTTTATGATCAACGGCAAGAGAATCCTCATCCGCGGCGCCGGCTGGGCTTCTGACATGATGCTGCGCGAGAATCCACAGAAGTTGGAGAGCGAGTTGCGCTACGTGCTGGACATGGGCCTGAACACCGTGCGGCTGGAAGGGAAGCTCGAGACCGAGGAGTTCTTTGAAATGGCCGACCGGCACGGCATCCTGATCATGGCAGGCTGGTGTTGCTGCGACCACTGGGAGCGCTGGCCAAAGTGGCAGCCGCAGGATTTCAAAATCGCCGAGGCATCCCTTCGCAGCCAGATGCTGCGGCTGCGCCATCATCCCAGCATTCTGATGTGGCTGAACGGCAGTGACAATCCGCCGATTGCGGAAGTGGAGAGTATGTACCTCAACGTCGAGCAGGAGTGCCGGTGGCCAAATCCGATCCTGTCTTCCGCTACGGGCAAACCATCGACCGTAACCGGCGCCAGCGGGATGAAGATGACCGGTCCTTACGAATATGTTGCCCCTGCCTACTGGCTCCTGGATGCCAAAAACGGTGGGGCGCATGGTTTCAACACCGAAACCAGCCCGGGACCGGCAGTGCCTCCTGTGGAGAGCCTGCGGGAAATGCTTCCCAAAGAACACCTCTGGCCCATGGATGACTGGTGGAACTTCCATGCGGGCGGCGGACAGTTCAGGGACATTCGGGTCTTTACAGAGGCGCTGAATGCCCGCTACGGCACGGCCGGAGATCTGGAAGATTTTGCCTTCAAGTCGCAGCTCATGACCTATGAGGGCATCCGTGCCATGTTCGAAGCTTACAGCCGCAACAAGTACGTGGCGACGGGGGTTATCCAGTGGATGCTTAACAACGCCTGGCCGTCTCTGATCTGGCATCTCTATGACTATTATCTTCGCCCGGGCGGGGGCTATTTCGGCGCCAAGAAGGCGCTTGAGCCCTTGCACCCCTTGTACTCATACGACGATCGATCGATCTGGGTGGTGAGCAGCCAGTACCAGGATGCCAAAGGGCTGAAGCTTCGCGCGATGATCTATAACCTCGACATGAAAGAAATGTATTCCCGGCAGATCACACTCGATGCGGAAGCCGACAGCACGCAGAGAGCGATGGACCTGCCGGAGATTCCGGGCCTCGACTCAGTTTATTTTCTTGTGCTTCGGCTTGAAAGCCCCCGAGGTGACCTGGTTGGATCCAACTTCTACTGGCTATCCAGCAAACCGGAAACCCTGGCGTGGGACAAATCCACCTGGTATGTGACGCCGACCGCATCGTACGCGGATTACACCGGTCTGCGGCAACTGCCGCAGGTATCTCTCAAGACCACCCTCCGGACGGAGCGCATCGGATCGGATGCAGTGACCTATGTGACCGTGGAAAATACCGGCAGCAGTCTGGCGTTTTTCATACGGCTGAAACTGAACCGGGGAGAGGGCGGCCCGGAGGTATTGCCGGTCTTGTGGCAGGACAACTATTTTTCCCTGCTCCCCGGAGAACGGCGCCAAATCAGCGCGGTCTGCAAGATCACGGATCTTGGGACAGTGCGGCCGTTCGTGGTGGCGAAAGGCTGGAATACGGCTGACAAGTAGGGAAGATCCGCTTCCCGTTTACCCAAGCCGCGGCGCGTGTGCTATTCCGGGGGAAGTTCAAAATCCACGAGGTTGCGGCTAAAACCGCGGGTTTTCCAGGCTCCGAAAGCGATTCCTGCAGCCATCCAGACCGAGCCGGCGATCTTTGCCGGCCAGCTCAGGTTCAACCATAGAAGCAAACAGATGCAGAATCCGGCGGCCGGCGGGAAAAAGTCCGTGAGCTTCTTCTGGCCGCCGCGCAGATAGTAACGTGTGAACGCAGCGGCATTGACACCCATGAAGGCGATCAAGGCGCCGAAGTTCAGCATTTCGGCGCCCAGCCCATAGGTCAGCACGAAAGCTCCTGCCAAAGCGACGGCTCCGACGAAGATCACGTTATTGCGCGGAACTCTCCTCCTGGCATCCACCGCGCCGAAAAAGGACTTGGGCAGAGCGTTGCTGCGTCCCATGCCATAGAGCAGTCGCGCGGCACCGAGTTGGGCGCCCATGCCGGACCCGACGTTGGCTACCAGCAGAGTCAAGTTAACAAGGAAAAAGAACCATGGGCCGGCAATCCTTCCGGCTATATGCACAAAGGCAGTGTCCGTGTCCGGGAAGGGTTGTGAAGCCGGCCATACAAGTTGGGCCGCGTACACTTCGAGCGCCGAAAGAATGCCGATTGCCAGGCAGGCAAGCACGGTTGCGAGCAGGATATTGCGGCGTGGATTTTCGACTTCCTCGGACAGGGTTGAAATGCCGTCGAAGCCGATGTAAGTCAGGACGGCAATCGAGGTTCCGCCAAGAACTGTGCTCAAGCCGAACGTATCCGGATCATAAAATGGGCGGGTGAAAAATGAGGTGCCTTCGTGCGGATGGCCGAAAACATAGCGGGCCGCGGCAACGAAGAAGATGGTAATGACCACCCCCATAAACGCGGCCAGACCGGCGTTGATACGGGCTGACGTCCGGATGCCACGAAGGTTGAGTCCGGTAAAAAGCAGAAAAAAGAAGCAGGCCCAAAGCCAGTAGGGAACGGCGGGTGCGAAATTGCCGGCTGCTTT
>Ga0316620_10001214_pt1 | contig 10985 bp, 5 predicted proteins | sample OWC_Aug_M1_C1_D5_FD_207651 | JGI IMG/M metagenome (GOLD analysis project Ga0316620, IMG submission 207651) | Wetland soil microbial communities from Old Woman Creek delta, Ohio, United States - OWC_Aug_M1_C1_D5_B | ecosystem: Environmental > Terrestrial > Soil > Wetlands | place: USA: Ohio...
TTAACCCATACCTCTTCGACCCACGGAGCATGGCCTCGCGCCACGGGCCATGTGGATGGCAAGATGATTTCGGCCTGGTGTTCTCTGGCCATGTCAATCAATCGCTGCCGAGCTTCGGCCACGACGCCCGCCATGTCCAACGGCTGCCTCTCCACCTCCGCCTTGCGCACCCCGGCTAAAAGGAGTAAACCTTCGATGATATTGCTCATTTTGCGGCCATTCCGCGATATGGTCTGCAAGTATCTCTGCAACTCTTCTTCAGGAAAAGTGGCGTAGCTCTCTTCCACCTGTTCGGCCAGGCCCGTAATGATGGCTAATGGATTCTGAAGGTCGTGAGCTACGGTGTGGGCAAAGGCGTCCAGTTCCTCGTTGCGCGCTTGCAGTTCGGTATTGAGTGCCGCCAGCTCACGGTTCCGCTGTTGCAGCATCTCCTCTGCTCGCTTGCGTTCGGCCAACTCGTGCTGAATGGCCTCGTACAGCCGGGTCTTTTCAACCGCCAGGGCAGCCTGGTCAGCAAACAGGCTCACCAGCCGGACGTCATCCTCGCTAAATGAGCCTGACCTGTCATCGTCAACCATAATCACTCCGATGACCGTCTCGCCCGACTTGAGCGGCACACCCAAGACACGGCGGAAGGGGGCATCAGCGTATACAGCCGCTCGTCCCTTCCAAGTACCATAGTCATTCACCATCAGCGGCGCTCCGGTCTGAGCAACCCGGCCTGCCAGTCCTTCTCCCAGACGAAGTGTGATACCGACGTAGGCACTCGGCAAGTTATAGCTCACCGCGACTTGGAGTGTCTCGCCGTCTGGTTTCATCAGGTAGAGACTACCCATCGGCATTCCCAATAGCCTGGCCGCCCGTTCGACGATGGCCTGCAGTAACGTCGGCAGGTCCGGTTGAGAACTGATCTCTAGCGAGGTCTCGTACAGCGCCACCATTTCGCGAGTGTGGCTTGCCAGGGCTTCCTCCGCCCGCTTGCGTACGAGGATTTCGCGTTGTAGCGATGCGTTGATCGCGCGCAACTCGGCGGTGCGCTCCTCGACCCGCTGCTCCAGTTCATCGCGCGCCTTTTGCAACGCCTCCTCGGCCTGCTTACGCTCGGTGATGTCTCTGGAGATGCCGACGATACCGGTAACTTGTCCCTTCCTGACGATAGGCACCTTGGTAGTGGAAACCCAGCGAAACCGTCCATCTGGCCCCAAGGATTCCTCGACCTTATCAATTAGGGGCTGCCCTGATTTCACAATCTCTTGTTCATCCACATAGAATCGCCGGGCAAGGTCTGGCTCGAAAAAATCATGGTCCGTCTTCCCGACGGCCTCCCCAGGCTCACCGATTCCCAATATCTGAGCTTGGGCCTTGTTGATGTGGGTGAAACGCGAAGCGACATCCTTAAAATAGATGCGGTCTGGAATGTTGTCCATCAATATGAGCATGAGATCACGCTGGTGGATCAACGCGGCCTCAGTGTGCCTCTGCTCGGCCTCTAAGGCTTCCAAGTCGGCGACGCGCTGACGCAGGTCCGCCAGCTCACTCAAGAGTTGCGGCTTGGTCTTGTGCTGGTTTTTCATGTGGGCGTCCCCTCCACCGGCAGCCAGATGGTGAACGTTGTCCCCTCGCCGGCCTGGCTGGTCGCCGTGATCTGCCCATTGTGTGCCTCAATAATCCCGTAACTGACGGACAATCCCAAACCTGTTCCATCCGACTTGGTCGTGACGAAGGGTTCGAACAGATGGCTCATAATTTCCGGGGATATACCCTCCCCGGTATCGCTGAACTCAATGCGCACCGCCGGTCGCGCCGGACCGTCACGCGGCTGGTGAGTGTCCAGCGCTGTGCGCACGCGCAGCGTACCACCTCGCGCCCCCCCGGCCGCCGGGGCAGACATCGCGTCAATCGCGTTGAGCACCAGGTTCAAAAAGACTTGCTTCAGGTGATCCGCATTCGCCCAGATCAGAGGCAGTCCGCCCACACCGGCCAGGTCCTCGCGCTCGACGGTGATGTGACTATGTTGCAACTGTTTGCCGGTCAACTCCAGCACGCCCTCCAGCACCACGCGCACATCCGTGAATTGCCTCTCCTGGCGCGTCGGGCGGTAAAAGTCGCGCAAGCGCCGCACGATGTTGGCCAGGCGCTCGATTTCGGCCTCGGCCATGCCCAGATAGCGCGCCATTTTTTCCGGCCGCGGGCCAACCTCCATTTCCTCCTGGGCCAACGTCAGGCTGCTCTGGATAGCCTGCAGAGGATTGTTGATCTCGTGCGTGATCGAAGCGACCAGCCGGCCCAGTGCGGCCATCTTGGCCGACTGGATCAACTGCGACTGCGACTCCTGCAATCGTTTGAACTGCTCCTGTTCCACCTGGTAGAGGCGGGCATTCTCGATGGCGATGGCCGCCGAATCGGCCATCATCTGCAGCATGTCTAGATCGTGCTCGCCAAACAAGCCAGCAGGGCCTGTCGCCCCGGGTAGGCTGACCTTGTTGACGGCTTCGATGACGCCGGCAATGGTGTCCTTGACCCTCAGCGGCACAGCCAACACCGAGTGCGTGGTCAGGCTCGTCATCTTGTCAATGCCGGTGTAAAAGCGCGGATCGCCGCAGACATCGTTCACCCGCACCGCCCGGCCTTCCCGCACGACCCAGCCAGCGATGCCCGCTGTGATGGGCATTTTCACGCCGACCAACTGTTCAGCCCCCGGCCCGGCTGCCGCAGCAAAGACTAGTTCTGCATTGGACAGCAACACGACCGAAGCCCCCTCCGCATCTATCAAGGCTCTGGCTTCGGTGATCATCAGTTCCAACACGGACTTGAGGTTGAGGGTGGAAGTGATTGCCTGAGTCGCCATGTTGAGCGTGGCCAATTCCCTGGCGTGACGTCGCGCCTCGGCGTGGAGACGCGCATTCTCCAGAGCTACCCCGGCCTGCGCGGCGAACAGCTCTGCTAGCTCGATATCGTGTTCATCGAAGGTCAACTTTCGCTCGCCCCCTCCGATGTTCAGTACGCCCAGAACACCCTGTCTTCCCAACAAGGGCACAGCCAGCATTGCCCTGAGCCGCGCATCTCCTGCGTAAACAGCAACCTGTCCCGGCCAGGCGCTATGGTTGTTGTCTACGAACAAGGTGCGTCGGCTAGCGAACGCCTGGCCCGATAGTCCTTCCCCTGGCTTGAGCGCCACACCCACGAACTCACTCATAAAGCTGACCCCGACCGAGATAGTCAGTTCGTCTCGTTGTGGATCGTACAGGTACAGGCAGCCCGCCTCGGCCCCAAGCAGCGCAACCGCCTGATCTAAAATGAGACGCAGCAACTCGGTCAGGTCCAGTTGTGCATTCAGGCGCAGCGATGTCCTGTACAAGGCCGCCTGTTCATCCGCATACCGGCGTAGCGTCTCCTCAGCTCGCTTACGCTCCGTAATATCTTCCGTGAGGATAACGACGCGATCCACCTCCCCGTGATCATCTTGGATAGCGTAAAAATATTGGGCAACCCATTGCGCTCCCCCGGGCCGTGGTTGCGCGACCCACAGTTCAGGAAGATGAAGCGAACCGCCGCTCTCGTAAACTCGCCTCAGTTCGGCGAGGTGCGGCTTGAGGTATGCATCTTTCTCATTAAACTCCAACTTGGGTCGTTCGCGCGCAAGATCAGCAAAGACAGCCTCATCCGGCATGGCCCAAATCCTTTGCCAGGCCGGGTTATAAGAGAGCAGGCGACCTGTCCGGCTGCGCACCGAAATCCCGATCGGCGAGTTCCGGATCAACATTCGGTTAAACTCTTCACTCTTGCGCAGTGCCTCCTCCGCCCGCCTGCGTTCGCCGATATCAGTAGAGTTGGCCAGGCTGTGGCTGGCTACCTGGACTTCCAGTTCCTCGACTCGGTGGCTCAATTCGGCCACTTGCGTCAAGAGTTGTCGTTTGGTCTTGTTCTGATCTTTCATGTGAATTTTCCCCGGTGCTCAACCTCTGATTGGCTGGACCCGTCAGGTCTATGGGTGGTCTAACTGGCTACGCCAGGCAAGGTGAAGAAAAAAGTGCTCCCCTGGCCCGGCACGCCGTCACTTTCTACGCCGACCTGCCCGCCGAGCTTTTCCACGATGCGCCGAACGATGGACAGCCCCAACCCATGCCCTTTGGCACGTGCCTGATCGAGGCGTGTGAACGGCGTGAACAAGCGCGCCTGATCGTCTGGCGTGACGCCCGGACCGTTGTCGCGCACCCAGAAGCGTACCATGCCACCCCCTTCCTCCCTTCCGCTCGTGGGGATAGAGAGGGGGTCTGCGCCCAATTCAACCCGGGGCGGCTGGCCGCCGTACTTGAGCGCGTTGCCGAGGTAGTTGACCCACACCTCCTCAACCCACGGGCCGTAACCTCTGGCGACCGGCCAGGCAGACGCACCCTGTAAAATGATGTCTGCCTGAGTGTCTCTAATCAGATGGGCCAGGCGTAGTCGAGCTTCGGCCACAATGCCGGCCATGTCCAGCGGCTCGGTCACCACTCCCGTCCTGCGCACGCCGGCCAGCAGCAACAACTCGTCAATGATATTGCCCATCTTGAGCGCACTCCTGACAATCCTCTGCAAACACTCCTGCCGCGTCTCGTCCAACAGGGTAGCATCGCCCTGGGTCAATAGCTCTGCAGAGTTGATGACATTGTTTAGCGGGTTTTTGAGGTCGTGGGCCACGGTATGGGCAAAGGCGTCCAACTCCTCATTACGTGCCTTGAGCTCGGTGGCGTATTGGCGGAGCGCCTCATCCGCCTGCCGTTTTTCCTCAGCCAGACGGTGCTGATAGACCACCCGATCAATCACGGGGGGAAGCAGATCGAGATACCCGCCTTCCACGTCTTTGACAATGTAGTCGCGTGCGCCCATTTTCAGGGCCTCGACGGCGATCTTTTCATTCCCCGCGCCGGTGATCATGATGACAGGCGGCAGCGGCCACCGTGAGGCGAGGATGCGAATCACCTCCAGTCCATCGTGGACAGGCATGTTTTGATCCACGGCCACAACATCATAAGGGGCTGCAGCGTACATGCTCAGGCCCTCCCCACCATCGCGGGCAATAGCAACGCTGTAGCCTTCTCGCTCCAGCCTCTTTTTCAAGAGGCGGACCAAGCCCGTATCATCTTCCATGTAGAGGACACGAACAGGTCCCGATTTCACAGCGCTCCTTTCTCCCCTGAGGGAACTGTAACCACGGCTAGAAACAGCCCCAGCTTACCGATCGCTTCGGAGAACTGCTCATAGCCCACCGGCTTGGTCACGTAGACATTGCAGCCAAGATCGTAGCAGCGAGCCACCTCGCGCGTATCGTCCGTGGTGGTCAAGATCACCACCGGGATGTGTTTCGTTCTCTCGTCTGTCTTCATGCGCTGGAGCACCTGATAGCCGTCGAGTATCGGCAGATTCAGGTCGAGCAGCATCAACAGTTGCATGGGGTGCTTGGTCCCCGTATACGCGCCCTCGCCGAACAGATAGTCAATGGCTTGCTGGCCGTCGGTGAGGACAGAGATGTCATTGGTGATGTTCGAGCGACGCAGGTTCTTTTCGATCAAACGGGCACGGCCGGGATCGTCTTCTACCAACAGAATAGTCACTTGTCTGTTAGGCATGATAGTCTCCTTGTACGAGCTGATGAGATATCGTGAAGGTGAACGTCGTCCCTATCCCTGGTTCCGATTCGCACCAAATCCGTCCCCCGTGGCGACGCACCAACGCTTGCACGTAGGCCAGGCCCATCCCTTCCCCGGGCACATCCTGTTTCCCCGCCCGCCGGAACGGCGCAAACACCTTGTCCATGTCCTCCGGCGCGATCCCGCGTCCGTTGTCGCGGACACGCAAGAGCGCCTCTTCCGTGTTGCGCTCCCCGCTGATCTCGATCTCCCCGGCCCGCCCAGGCTCCAGATAGATCACGGCGTTGTTCAGCAGGTTGCTCATGATCTGCTCCATCGAGGTCCGGTCAGCCACCACCGCCGGCAGCGGCCCGATCATCACACCCGCCCGACGCTGCTCGATCTGGTACGCCAGCGTCTCCACCGTCGTTTTGGCCAACACTTCCATATCTACCCGTTCCAGCACAAGCTCGCGCCGGCCCAAACGCGACAGTTTGAGAAGAGCGTTGATATAGTGGTCCATACGGCTTACAGAAGCATCAATAAAGCTCAGGGCTTCGGGCACGTCTGCAAAGAGAGCCGTAGTCACAGCTGACCGTTGTCGCTCGTCCAGTTGTGGCAAGATGTCATAGAGCGCCGAGCGAAGCACCTCCAACGCGGAAGTCAATTCCCCGGCAAAGCCTTTAAGATTGACCAACGGCGCTCGCAAATCGTGGGAGATGGTGTAGGTGAACCGCTTGAGCTCTTCGTTGCTTTGCGCCAACTCGGCGCTATAATGTTGCAGTCGCTCTTCGGCCTGCTTGCGCTCGGCAAGTTCTCGCTGGACCGCCTCGTACAAGCGCGCGTTCTCAATGGCCACAACAATTTGGTCGGCCAGGGTCTCCATCACTCTGACGTCGTTCTGGTCAAAGGCGTTCAGTTGGGGACTTTGGACATCAAGCACGCCCACGGTCTCATGGCCTACCCGGATGGGCACACAGAGTTCGGACTGGGTTGGGATCAGGTCAGGATAAAAGTTGGTGTAGCGCGACTCAGCGCGCACATCGTTAGCTAGCAACCGCTCACCGTGGCTGCCCGTCCAGCCGACCACACCCTGTCCCAATTCGATCCGGTGGTCAGCGGGCAACAGGTGCGCAAATTGGCCGGCCCTGGCCCTCATCACCAACTCACCTTGTTCGCGGTCGACGGTGAACAAGCCCACATGATGGTAGCCAAAGCTTTCCTGCACCAGGTGGACGGCAGTGTTCAGCACGCTCTCCAATTCCAGAACGGACGCGATCTTGCCGCCGACCTCGTTGAGGAGTGTCAACCGAGCCGCCTGTCGTTCCGACACCTCCTCGGTCCGCACGAGATCAGTGATATCATGGCTCATGCCCACCAACCCAATGATCCGGCCTCGAATATCCTGCAAAGGCACTTTGGTGGTCAACAGCCATCTCGGATTGCCTGTCCGATCCAGGATTCGCTCTTTGTGATTCAACAGGGGTTGGCCGGATTGGAACAGTATTCGTTCATCAGAATAATATTGCACGGCCATTTCCTGCGGGTGAAAGTCAAAGTCCGTCTTGCCCACGAGTTCGTCCGATGTGGCAACTCCCATCTGACGCGCCAGCGCCATATTGCAGATCACAAATCGGTTCTCGATGTCTTTGACATAGATGGGATCGGGCACGTTGTGCACCAATGTGAGCAGCAGGTTGCGCTCCTGGGCCAACGCCTTTTCAGCCCGCTGGCGCTCGGAAATATCCGTGAACATGGCTCGCGTGCCGACGACTCGACCCTCTGCGTCGGTCTCGGACACTGCGCGCAGCAGTGTCAGCACGACACGCCCGTCGCGCGCGACGAGTTCGCGCTCTTCAGTGGTAAAGAGATCGCTCAAGGCCTGTTGGTAATCGCCTTCCAGCAATGCGGCGCGTGATGCAGGTGCATAAAAGTCAGCTAGGGGTCGTCCCACTACCTCAGCGCGAGTATAGCCCAAAACGCTCAGAAATAACAGATTGCAATCGGCGATCAGCGGTACACCCTCTTGATTGCGGGTGATGACGTACATGATGGGCGCTTCCTCAAACAAGTCCCGATAACGCTGCCTCAGCGATACGCGCAAAGCTTGCAACTCGCGATTGCTCTCGGCGAGGCCACGTTCATTCCGGCGAGCGCGCTCAAGTGCATCGCTCAGGCTACGAGTCGCCTGCCACAACAATCCCCCCGCCGTGCTGAAAATAGCAGCATGTGTTATCCACGCCGAAACCGGCTTGACAGGGAGGATCTTCCACGGCAAGACCTGGCCGGATTCAGCGAGGAGGATTCCCAACGCGCCGACCATGCTTAATGCAGCAAAATCCATTCCAGCGCGCCCACCCAGCAACAGGCCCGCAATCAGAATGACAATGACGTAGGCACCGACCACCGGTCCGCCGATCCCGCCCATGGCGAGAGAGACCAGTGTAACGACCACCCAGAATGCAGAGGCCAGCAGCAAGCTGGCAAGTCGAAGGTGCCGGCGGTGCAGCAAGACGAGCACGCCCAACTGCGCCAGAATCCCCAGGCTGGCAGATGCCAAGGGAAGGAGTGGGTCGTCGGCTGTAAAGGGTATAGTGAGCGAAGAAAGCACCAGTGCCGCCAGGCAGGTCATTGAGATGAAATGGAGAAGGCGAGAGAGGCGTGTCTTTTCCTCATCCTCAAATACGGGTGGTGCGAGCAGTTGTCTAATTCTCGTGAACCTCGTTGTGTCTTTTTTCCATTCTTTTCTACCCGTTTCGCTCAGGTTCAGTCGCCAGCCAGCAGACCTGGCAAGCGTCTATCCGCCGGTCGTGCCGCGGATAAACGATCGGCTGATACTTATAGTAGCATACCATAGTTGATACAGGAGAAGGATTTACAGAGTATTGCAGGATGATTAAGAAACAGTTGCCGTGCCTCGTAATGGCTCATGGGTTACGCACCTTAGCGAAGCTTGACTCGGAATTCGCCACAAAATCGGCCAAAATCCTCGCACACGGGAGTCGTTATATGCACCCAACGGGGGCGCCACGCTTGCTGTGGCGCAGCGCCGTAAGTACAAGATGACCATTTGTTTCTTGTTTGGGAGCCTGGGGAGTGACCAGGAGGCGATCTCTGAGGTAATTGCCTCGACAATGTTAGACTTCACCCGGCGGCCATTGCGAGGAGTAGAGCGACAAGGCAATCTCGTGGAGATTAAGCGCATGGAGATTGCTTCGCGCTCGTGCGCAGCCAAAGCGCCTTCGCTCGTAATGACAAATGTAACATTGTCGAGTTGCTCAGCTCGGACACAGTGCAAATCCAAGCCGAGCAGTTACTGTCCGAGAAAAAGGAACAGGAATGGAAACGCTATTCCCGCGCGGCGGCGACCTGTTCTGGCAGCGGGTATAGCTTTTGGGTGTCCATCCCGATGGACAGCAGCGCACACTGCACCCGCCAGCCGTCTTGATCTGCCAGGATGGTCAACACGGCGCGGTGTCGGAGGGGCAAGGGGACCATTCCTACTCGCACCGTGTTACTCTTGATGAGTTCCAATGCGCGGATCAGGAGCCGCGGGTCAAAATAGTATGCGCCCGAAGTGCCGTGGACAATGGTGCGCCCCGCAAGCGTCAGGTGACTGGCAGAAAAGTCCACCAGAATCGCAAGCTTTTCGGACGGGATATTTTGCATGGCTTGCAGATTCACGAGGTTGGCAATGGCCTGGTGCGCTGCATCGGATAGACCGAGGTAGCGCAACCCCAGCATGTCTTTGGGCACAGCGAGCATGTGAGCAAACTCGGGCGGCGCGAGGAACTGGCGCAAGTCAGATGGCCAATGCAAAGCGTATTGGCCGTTCTTGTCCGCCAACTCTAGCACCGTCTCTTTCCCCACTGTACCCAGACTCAGGCGAGTCAGTTCCTGGCCGAGTGTGCTGGTGAGCAAACGAATCACGAACATTGGGAAAACGTGAAAGCTCGGGGTGGCTGGCCCGGTCACCGGATGCCCCCACGACACCATCATCCGCTGGCCGCTGATGCCAATGAAACGTATGGATGTCGGCCCCAGGACGCACAACAGCGATTCGCGGCTCCGCAGCATGGCTCGCTTCAGCCCGATGCGCACGACCCGTGGTTCTATCTCAATAGGCGATTGGTTCATCATAGTCATCCATTCATCAACTTGGCTAGGACTGGCAGTTCCTAGGCTTTGGAAGCCTTGAGAGGGAGCGTGAACGTAAAGCGGCTGCCTTTGCCGACAACGCTCTCGGCCCAGATGCGCCCGCCGTGCAGTTCCACCATTTCTTTGGCAATGGGCAAACCGAGGCCCATCCCCCCCTGGCGGCGCGTCAGATGCGGCTCAACCTGATAGAACCGTTCGAAAATGCGCTCCAAATCTGTCGGCGGGATGCCGACGCCCGAGTCGGCCACCGAAATCCAGGCATCACCCTCGCCTAGATCGGCGCGCACCACGATGTGCCCGCCATCCGGCGTAAACTTGACGGCATTCGTGAGCAGGTTGTTGAGCACGATGGTGATCTGCGCACGATCGGCGCAGATCTGTATCGGCTCGGAGGGCAACTGAACCGAAATCGTTTGACGCTTGGCAGTGGCCAAGCTATCGCAGTCAGCGCAAACCGACTGGACCCAATCCTGAATATCGAACGTTGTCAATTGCAGCGCCGTCTCGCCGGTCTCCAGGTGGCGCAAGTTGACCATGTCCTCGATCAGCTCTCGCAGATGCAGCGCCGATTGCACGACGACATTTAGCTTTTCAGCCGCCGCGCCGCCGGTTTCGTCTTTCAGCATCGAAGCGTAGCCCAAGACCAACCCCAAGGGTGTGCGCAACTCATGGCTCGCGATGGCGATAAAGTCGCTCTTGAGCTTGTCTAGCTCGCCGAGTTTTTTGTAGGCGCTTTGCAGCGCGCTCACGAGTTGGGCGTTTTGGATGGCGACGGCCGCTTGCGCGGCCAGCGTGCTGAGCACTTGTGCATCCTCCTCTGTGAAAGGCGCATCCCCACATTTGTTCAGCGCCTCCAACACGCCGATACAACGTTCCTTGATAGACATCGGCACACCCAGAATGCTACGGGTGCGAAAGTCAATCGCCTGGTCTATACGGTCATAGTGGCGCGGGTCTTGATCAGCCTGGGTGATAAGCATGGCCCGTCTGGTCTTCCAAATCGCTCCGGCCACGCTGCCCTCAATCGGTACGGTCTTTCGTGGGAGTTGCTCGGCATTAGCGCCGGTCGCCGCCGCAAAGCGTAACTCGCTCTGTTTCTCATCATAGAGCATGATCGAAGCGGCTTCCGTGTCGGTCAACTCGGTAGCCGCGACAATGATTTGTTGGAGCAACGGCTCCAGGCTGAGCGTCGAAGTCAACTGCTGGCTTATTTCGAGG
>Ga0316620_10001215_pt1 | contig 10985 bp, 10 predicted proteins | sample OWC_Aug_M1_C1_D5_FD_207651 | JGI IMG/M metagenome (GOLD analysis project Ga0316620, IMG submission 207651) | Wetland soil microbial communities from Old Woman Creek delta, Ohio, United States - OWC_Aug_M1_C1_D5_B | ecosystem: Environmental > Terrestrial > Soil > Wetlands | place: USA: Ohio...
CGATGCGCTGCATCATGACCTGCGTATGCGCCTCAACATCGGCGGTCCATGTCACGGCGGTGCGTCCGGCCTGCTGAGCGAAGGCGGGCTGCGCCAGAAACAGCGCAAGAACAGTGGGCACCACTCTCTCGTACAGTCGCATCGGGTGACATCTCATGTGTTCAGAGTACTGCGACCGCCCTTCCGTAGCTGTTCCGTTCTGCACGGACGTCCTAACGCCTGTCGACGCACCCTGACCATACGCGGTGAAAGATCGCTGTCGTCATCTTCAGGGGCGATCGTGCCGAGATCGAGGCGGGGCTGAAGGCGGCGGCCAAGCGGGGCGTGTCGGTCTGGTGAAGGACTGAACGACGTGGTATTGAAGACGGGAAGCGGCAGCCTGAATACGAAAGCCCGCGGGAGCTTCCGCATCAGCGCATCGAGGCCGGGGCGGCCGCCTCGGCGTCGAGAAACGTCCCGATCTGCGCCCGCAGATTCTCCTGGATCCGATCGACCGGCAACCGCGCGTCGACGACGCGGAAGTTGAACTCGGTCGCCAGCGCCGCGTACTCGCGCAGCAGCTTCGTCTGGTAGGTCCGGAAGCTGTCGTAGATGTCGTCGCCCAGCTTCAGGTCCATGCCCGATTCCCAGAAGTCCATGCCGCGCGATTCGAGCACGCGCCTGGCCAGCGTGTCCACGTCGATCTTCAAGTAGAAGACCAGGTGCGGCGCAATCGCGAAGCCGTACAGGTTCCGCAACCACCCGCGGTCCACGCCCCTCACGCGGGCCCGCGCGATCGCGGTGAAGATGTAGCGGTCCGCAAGGACGATGAAGCCGGCCTTGACCGCGGGGATGATCTCCTTCTCGAGGCGGTCGGCGAAGTCGGTCGCGTACAGCAGGACGAAGGTCAGCTTGTTCAGCGTGTTGCTGGCCTTCGCCAGGTCGATCGTCGGCCGCATCAGGATCGATCGCGTCCAGCCGGTCTCGACGACGCCGTACCCCTTCACTTCGAGCCACTCGCGCAGCAGCCTGATCTGCGTGGATCGGCCGATGCCGTCGGTCCCCTCGATCGCGATGATCTTGCCGGGGCAGTTCTCGATCGACAGATAGGGCAGCCCGCGGCCGTAATAGGTCCCGGGCTCCGGTCCGCCCGGTGTCGGGGCGTCAGCATCAGTCGCCACGGCTCGCCTCCAGTTGACCGGCCACGAGCGCGCGCACTGTCCGCTGCTGGTCGGAGATGCTCCCCACCGCGTCTACCACCTGCAGGCCGAACTCGCCCACCAGCGTCTCGTACTCCGCCAGCACGCGTCTCTGGAACAGGCGGAAACTCTCGACGGGATCCGCGCTCCAACCCATGTCCATGCCCGCTTCGTAGAACTTCAGCTTGACCCGCCGGGCCATCAGGCGCTCGATCGACACCTCGATCGGCACGCGGAAGTACAGCGCCAGGTCCGGCCGGACGGCGAACTCGTAGAGGTCGCGCACCCACTCGCGGTCGACGCCCCGCGCCACGTCGCGCGCAAACGCCGTGTAGGCGTAGCGATCGGCGAGCACGATCATGCCGGCCTTGAGCGGCGGCACGATCTTGTAGGTCAGCCGGTCCGCGAAATCCGTCGCATGCAGGAGGCTGAAGGTCATCGGCGTCAGCAGGTTCTTCTTCTTGCCGGCCTTCGTCGCCGCCTTCACCAGCATCGACGAGTTCCACTCAGTGACGAACACGCGCTGCCCGTCGGCCGCCAGCCACTTGGCCAGCAGCTCGAGCTGCGTCGTCTTGCCCGACCCGTCGATGCCCTCGACGACGAACAGGCGCCCGGGGTACCGGTGCGGCGTGCTCAGCATTCCGCGCATGGAAGTCTCCTGCCTCGATGCGGATCCGCCTGTGCAGTTCCGCCGTCAGCGGCTCGATCTGCCGGCGGGCGGTCCACACCTCGAGTTCCGTCTCGTTCTTCGAGTGCAGCAGCAGGCAGGCGTCGCGGCCGTCGTCGGTCCATTCGATCCGCTCGACACACTGGCCGTGGCTCCGATCGAGGCACTCGGCAATCCGCAGCACGGCCGAGGCGACGCGCACGACCCGGCGCAATGGGGCCGGCAGGGCGGCGAACTCCGCGTCGGTCTTCTTGGGACGGCCGCGGCGGTGGTGGCGCGCAATGAGGCCGATGACCTGCACCTCGAGGGGCTCGAAGCCGCGCAGCCCGCCGTTGCGGATCAGGTAGTACGAGTGCCGGTGATGGCGCGCGTACGCGATGTGGGCGCCGATGTCGTGCAGCAGCGCGGCGAATTCCAGGTACTCGCGCGCCCGGTCGTCCAGGCCATGGATCGGGCGGGTCTGGTCGAAGAGTGACAGGCTGAGACGCGCCACCTGCTGCGCGTGCTCGACGTCCCAGCGGCTGCGATCCCCGAGTTCCATCACGCTGCGACGCCGAACATCCGGGTAGCGATCGGCCTGCACGATGTGGCGGCGGTTGCGCGCGATGAAGTCGAGCAGGAGGCCCTCGCGCAGCGCGACGTCGCACAGCGTGATCTCCTGGGCGCCGAGCAGGCGGACGATCGTGTCGGCGAGGATGGCGCCGGCGACCGCCAGGTCTGCGCGGCGCGAATCGAGCCCCGGCGTGCGAAGGCGCGCCCGGATGTCGGCCCCCACCAACTGCCTGCGGACGCGGTGCAGCAACTTGGCCGGCAACCGCGCGTGGTGGATCGTGTCGCCGCCAAACCGCACGGTGCCGTGCAGGGCCACCTCGCCCAGGCTCAGTATGGTCCCCGAGGTGCCCACCACGCGATCGAACCCGTCGGCGGCGATCCGGGCGAGCGGCTCGCCCAACTCGCTCTTGATGCGACGGACGAGACGTCGCTCGTCGCTCTTGGAGAGCGGGTCGGTGTGCACGTAGCCGTCGGTCAGCCGGAGGACCCCCAGCTTGAAGCTGCGGCCAGTGTGCACCCCGCCGGCATCGCCAACGCTGATCTCCGTCGTCCCGCCACCGACATCGACAACGACGGTCGTGCCGGTGGCAGCGTCCACGCCGTACATGGCCGCCTGGTGGACCAGGCGCGCCTCCTCGAGGCCGGAAATCACGCGCGGCCTGATGCCGGTCCGCTCGCTCACCTTGGCCAGGAACTCGCCGCCGTTCGAGGCCTCACGCACGGCGCTGGTCGCCACCGCGTGAATCTCCTCGACGCCGCGTGCCTCGGCCAGTCGCGCGAATCGAGCCAGGGCCTCGAGGCTCACCGCGATCGCTTCGGGGCTGAGCGCACGGCCGTCGAGGCCACCGCTGCCAAGCCGGACCATCTCCTTTTCACGGTCGACGGTCACGAACGATCCGTCGGGGCGGACCTCGGCCACGATTATGTGGATGGAATTGGTGCCGATGTCGATTGCAGCTATGCGCATAAGCGGCCGCGGCGGGCTGTCGGGCCCGATCCAACGCGCCGACAGTGCATTGTATAATGACAAGTTAGCCCTATGCGAAGCGGATCCGTCACCCGTCGCACCCTTCATCGGCGGCTGCGCACACTCGATCGGGATCTACTCGCCGATATCGATAAGGACGTCGAGGCGCTGCACCAGGCCCGTGTTGCGACGCGGCGCCTGCGCGAGGCGCTGCCGCTGGTGGTCCGCACCGCTCCGGATCCGGAGGAACGCCGGGCGCTCTTGCAGGTCAAGAAGATCGTCCATGGCGTGACGCGTGTGCTCGGGGCGGTGCGCGAGATGGATGTCGCGTTGGCGATCGTGGACGAGTGCGCCGCCAGGGACCCCGACCTGCTGCCGGCCACGACGCTGGTACGGCCGCTCATCGAGCAGGACCGTAGCGCGCGCCTGGCCGACATGCGCGATCGTCTGGACGTCGCCCGGTTCAGGAAGGCATCGCGCCACCTGGCGCAGTTCGCGCCGCCGGGACCGAAAGGCGACGGGCCGCACGCGAGGCTGGCGTCGCGTGTGGCCGCCCGGTCGCGAGCCCTCCGCGCCGCGGTGGCCGAGGCCGGCGTGCTCTACGCGACCGATCGACTGCACGCGGTGCGCCTGGCTGTCAAGAAGCTGCGCTACACGCTCGAACTGGCGGCGGAGATCGACAGGTGGCCGGCGCGCCATCTGATCGTCTTCCTCAAGCACATGCAGGACGTGCTGGGGCGCATTCACGATCTCGATGTGGTGGCCCGGTACACGCGGCTCGTGCTGGCCCAGCCCGATCTCGCCGGCAAGGCCCGGAGCGCGGCCGACAGGCTGCTCGAGACGATCGAGCAGGAGATGCGCGAACGCCACGCCGATTACCTGGTCGGGCGCGAGGGTCTGGCCGAGGCGGCTGGCACCGCGAGGCACTTGGGTGTGCGGTCGAAGCGTGCGACGTCCCGCCCTTGAAGACACGAATCGCACATGGCACAAGGCCATTCCCTGTATCTCGTTCGCCACGCCGTTTCGGCCGACCGGGGCGCGGCGTACCCCGACGATCGGAAGCGTCCGCTCACGCCGCAGGGAATGGCCAGGTTCCGTGCAGCGGTCCACGGCCTGGTGCGCGTGGGCGTCGACATCCAGCGCGTGCTCAGCAGCCCGCTCGTCCGCGCGCGCCAGACCGCCGACATCCTTTCGGCCGAACTGCCAGGGAATCCCCCGGTCACCGAAACCGACGCCTTGGAACCTGGCGCCGCGTTCGAGCGCGTTTTCCGGGTGCTCGACGGTTGTGCCGACTGTTCGTCGATTGCTCTGGTCGGCCATGAGCCGGAAATTGGCGAGCTGGCCGCTCGGCTCATGCACTCGACCTTGCCGCTCGAGTTCAAGAAGGGTGCGGTGTGCCGGATCGACCTGGACGGGTGGCCGCCCGCCGAACCGGGCCGGCTTCGCTGGTTCCTTTCGCCGAAGATCATGAGGAAGCTCGCCGAAAGACGCGTCCGCTGATGCCGCGCCCGCCCCTCGTTCCCGCGGAGGTCCTGTGAAGATCGAGGCCGACCGCTTCCGTGTGCGACCGCGCACCCGGGTCCATCTGACCAAGATCGATTCCGGCGCCACCCGCCCTTTCAAGTCCAAGGACCAGACGCTGCCGATTCTCGAGGCGCAGGTGCAGCGGTTGTCCGAGTTGCAGTCGCTGTTGTACGCCGACCGGCGCTACGCGTTGCTGCTGATCCTTCAAGGCATGGACGCGAGCGGCAAGGACGGCATCGTCAGCCACGTGATGCGCGGCCTCAACCCGCAGGGCACGTCGGTCGTGCCGTTCAAGACGCCGTCAGACGAGGAAGTCGCGCACGACTTCCTGTGGCGCGTCGTGCGGCACCTGCCGGCGAAAGGCGACATCGCGGTCTTCAACCGCTCCCATTACGAGGAGGTGCTGGTCGTTCGTGTGCACCCCGAATTTCTCGAACGCCAGCACTTGCCCGACGACGACACCGGATCGCTCTGGCAGCGACGGTTCGAGGACATCCGGCAGTTCGAGCAGCACCTGATCCGCAGCGGCACGGTGATCCGCAAGTTCTTCCTCCACGTGTCGCGCGAGGAACAACGCCAGCGGTTGCTCGCTCGCCTGCTCGACCCGACGAAGAACTGGAAATTCTCGGCGGCGGACCTGGCCGAGCGGAGATGCTGGCCTCGCTACGTCGAGGCGTACGAGGACATGTTGTCGGCGACGAGCACCAGGCATGCTCCGTGGTACATCGTGCCCTCCGATCACAAGTGGTTTGCGCGCTGCCTGGTGGCGCAGGTGATCATCGAGGCGCTCGAGGCGCTCGGGCTCCGCTACCCGCGCCTGGCGCCGGCACAGGTGGCGCACCTGGAGCGAGCCGTGACCCAGCTGAAGCGGAAGCGGGGCTGAGGTTCGCCCCGCCGGCAGGTTGCGCGCCTTGCACGACGGCATTCACTCGACAGCGGGCAGCCATCCGCGCTGCGGGGCGGATCGTCGCGCAGGAACGTGTCGCTGTCACTTTCAGAACACCTCTCGTGCAGCCCTGTCTGGTAGCCTGAATCACGGCCGACTGGAGCGGTGGACCGTCGATGTGCCGACCCTCGCGCCGCCGAGAGAGAGGAATCTCCATGCCGAATGATCACATCCCGCCGGAGCAAGGCCGCCAGCAGGCAGAGGGCGTGCGCGAGAAGGCTGAGGACAGCCGTCAGGATGCAGAGCAGGACCGTGGGTTCACCGAAGAACACCGCATTTCAGCCGAGTCTGCCAGGAGTGAGGCGGAACAGTTCAGGCGGCTGGCAGAGAAAGCGCGGGAGGTCCACGACCAGCACCGTGAGGCGCTCGAGGCAGTCCGGCAGGATCGGGAGCGCCTGCGGCAAGCCGCGGAAGAGGCGCGGTCGGCGGGTGAGGATGCACGAACCGCAGCGGAGAGTGCCCGTCACGCGGCGATGGATGCCGTGCACGCAACCGCCGAAACGCTGCAAGCGACCCTCGACCAGATGAAGGTCGTCGAGGAGATGCGGCGGACCCTCCGTGACATACGGGACCTGAACAAGTTGAGCTCCAGCTCGTAGGGGACGCGTCGACCCACCGCGGCGACCAACTGGAACCCACTCGAACGACACCACGCCGTGTCTCCAAGTGAACAGACGGGCGTGTCCGTCCCTTCTAGAATGCCGTGTTGGGGGGCGCCATGCGGGCGCGGACGCTGACGCATGGCGAACAACCTCCATTCGGGCGCCGGGACTCCGTTGTCCAAAGGATTGGTGTGCAATGCGCGCGAACATGTTGAACCGGATGTTTATTGCGGCGGCTGTCCTCAGCGCGGTGTCGCTGGTCGGAACGAGCGTGCCGACCTACGCCCAAAAACCGCAGCAGGGCCAGAAGCAGCAAGGACAGAAGAAACAGCAAGGGGCACAAAAACAGCAGCAGCAGCAGGCGCAGCGGCAGCAGCAGCAGGCGCAGCGGCAGCAGCAGGCGCGGCCGCGGCAGGTGCAACAGCGTCTGCCACAGCAGCAGCAGCAACAGCTGATCGGTCAGCAGCAGCAACGGCTGGTGCAGTATGGTGCTCAGCTGGATCAACAGCAGCGTCTGGCGCCACAGCAGGCCGTGCAGTTGCAGCGACAGGGCCGCACAGCGCAGTACGGTTTCCAGCTGCAGTACACCGCGGGCCTGCGTCAGCAGCAGCTGACTATCCAGAACGCACGTAACTACAACTACGGCGGGGATCCCTACTTCTATACGCCTGCGAGCTACCGCTACTATCTTGGAGGCCGTTACTACCAGACGAACGAGTACGGCGCCACCGTGCTCAGGCAGGCCGTGAACCAGGGCTATGAGCAGGGGTTTGCGGCTGGACGGGCAGACCGACAGGATCGCTGGGCGTTCAATTACCGGACTTCGTATGCCTATCAGGATGCGAACTACGGGTATGGCGGTTTTTACATCGAGCGGGCCAACTACAACTACTACTTCCGCCAGGGTTTCCGCCGCGGGTACGAAGACGGCTATTACAGCCGTTACCGATACGGCGTGTATTCAACCGGAAGGTACGTCGTCCGGGCCCCCGTGCTGTCGGTGATCATCAACCTGCGGTCGCTTCGCTAGAAACAGGCGAGGGGCGCACGGCCACCACGGCCGTCGCGCCTCCCTCGGCTGACACGACGTGACCAGGCATGCCCGATAAGCCGGATACCCCGCCGAAGTCTCGATCCTCGCCGCGGGCGCTGAGGATCGTCGATCTCGTTCGGCCTCACTGGAAGGCGCTGACGCTCGCGGTCGTCGCCGTCCTGGGCGAGACACTCACGGACATCCTCGATCCGTGGCCCATCAAGATCATCGTCGACAACGTGCTCCGGTCGAAGGACCTGCCGGGAATCCTGGGCCGCGGCGTAAACGGGACGTTCGGCCAGGGTCCGTATGCCGTGCTGAATTTCGCCGTGGTCGCCGTGGCGGGCATCGCGATTGTCGGCGCCGTCAGCGCGTACTTCGACAAATACCTGACCAACAGCGTGAGTCAGTGGGTGGGACACGACCTGCGCCGGACCCTCTACCACCACATCCAGCGGCTGTCGCTCGCCGAACACGACAAGGTCCGGACGGGCGACCTGATTACGCGAGTCACCAGCGACATCGCCGTCATCCAGGACTTCATCGCCTCGGCGCTGCTCGGCATGCTCGTCAGTGTGACGACACTGGCCGGCATGATCGGGGTCATGTTCTATCTCAACTGGCGTTTCACGCTCATCGCCCTGTCGGTGATGCCCGTGCTCTTTCTGGTGGTGTACCGCTACACGCGGCGCATCAAGAAGGCTTCACGGGCGGTGCGCAAGAAGGAAGGCGAGCTGCTGTCGGTCGTGGAGGAAGTGCTGACGTCCATCCGCGTCGTCAAGGCCTTCGCGCGGGAAGACTACGAGCAGACGCGATTCGACTGTGAGAGTCTGTTGAACGTCGAGGCCGGCCTGCAGGCCCGAAGTGTCAAGGCCAAGCTGGCCCCGGTGGTCGAGGTGATCGTCGCGATCGGCACGTGTCTGGTGCTGTGGTACGGCGCACGACTGGCGCTTGCCGGACAGCTCACGGCCGGGACGCTCATCCTGTTCATCTGGTATCTGGGCAAGATGTACAAGCCGATGCGCGATCTCTCGAAGATGGCCGACACCGTCTCCAAGGCAACGGTCGGCTACGAGCGCATTCAGGAAGTGCTCGAGATTGAAAGCCTCGTTCGCGACGCGCCGGGCGCGCGCCGGGCGCCGACGCTCAGCGGCCGGATCGAGTTCAACAAGGTCAGCTTCGACTATGGCGCCGACAAACAGATCCTGAAGGATGTCAGCTTCAAGATCGAACCGGGACAGGTCGCGGCCATTGTCGGTCCGTCAGGAGCGGGCAAGACGACCATCGTGAGCCTGATTCCGCGGTTCTACGATCCGACGTCCGGACAAGTCGTCATCGAGGGCACGGACATTCGGCGGTATCAGTTGAAGTCGCTGCGCGACCAGATCAGTTTCGTCCTGCAGGACACGCTGCTCTTCCGCACGACGATCTGGGAAAACATCGCGTACGGCAAGCCTGGCGCCCCGCCCGGAGAGATCAGGCGTGCGGCCGAACTGGCGAACGCGCATGAATTCATCGAAGCCATGCCCGACGGCTACGACACGATGGTCGGCGAGCGCGGCGTCACGCTCTCGGGCGGTCAGCGCCAGCGCATTGCGATTGCCCGCGCCGTCATCCGCGACACACCGATCCTGATTCTCGACGAACCGACGGCCGGTCTGGACGCCGTCTCTGAGCAGGCCGTCATGGAGGCGCTGGACAGACTGATGAAAGGTCGAACGTCGGTCGTCATCGCCCATCGTCTCGGCACAATCCGCCACGCGGACGTCATCTTCGTGATGAAGGACTGCGAATTGGCCGAACAGGGCACGCACGAGGCGCTCATGGCCTTGAACGGCGTGTACGCGGAATTGCACAGAATCCAAACCCCCGCGGAGGCCACGGCCGGCACAGGTCCATCGGTGGCCGCGACGCTATGAGCGTCACCGGAGGAGGGCCGGCGAACCATGCGACGAAGCGCGTTGAACGAGAACTGGACATCGTGTTCAGAACAGCACAGCGCGTCGAATCAGGGCTGGCTATCATCTCGACAGGGCGCAGACTGAGCTCCTCTGGCAACACGGCGTGTGGACCAACGTGGCGCCTTCGCGGGTGCGCGTTGAGCCCAACGAGCTGGACCGTCTTTGCGGATTCATGTGGTGGTGGTTATGAAACAGACACGACACACGCTCGGACTTCTTGGTCTCGTGGTGCTGACGGCGGGCAGCGTGAGCCTGTCGGCACAGATGGGACAGCAACGACGCAACGTGCCGGCGTCCACCGCGATGTCGGGGACGTACGAGCTCGAAACGGCGCGTGGTGACAATGTGCAGCGCGCGGCCGACCGGGCCACTCGCAATCTGCCGCAGGCTCAGCGCGACCGCGCCTATCAGAGCCTGCTGCGCCGGCTGCAGCCCCCGACGACGCTCGCGATCGATCGCAACGGACGAACCGTCACGATCAGCTCGTCGAACGGTCCACGCACGACGTTCGATGCCGACGGGCAGACGCGAAACGAACCAGGGCCGGGTGGACGAGCGATGATCACGCGCGCCGAGTTCGTCGGCAACCGGCTGTCGGTCTCGACCAGCGGCAACCGCAACACCGACTTCCTCGTGACCTTCCAGCCGCTGAACAACGGTGACCGGTTGCTCGTCACGCGGCGGTTGGACAGTGACGATCTCCGGCAGCCCGTGAGCGTTCAGAGCTACTACCGACGGGTCGCGGACCAACCGCGGTGGGATGTCTACGCGCCGCAACCCGGCTACGCGCCGGAACCCGCGTACGCGCCACGGCCCGGATCAAGGCCGGTCGCCGTGCCGGACGGCATGCGGATGGTCGCCGTGCTGGACACCTTGCTCAGCACGCGTACATCGCGCAATGGCGAGCGCTTCTCGATGACCGTGCGGAGCCCGGAGGAGTACCAGGGCGCCCGGATCGACGGGGTCATCGCGCGGGTCACGCCGTACGGCCAAGACCGCAACGCAGACATGCAAGTTGACTTCGACACAATCCGCCTGCGCAACGGCCAGACATCCGAGTTCAATGCGGTCCTCGACACCGTGCGCACACCCGGCGGTGCGACCTTGCGCGTCGATGCCTCGGGCAACGTGCCCGATCGGAACCGCACCAGCGCGACTGTTCAAACCGGTGCGGTCGGCGCAGCCCTCGGAGCGATCATCGGCGCCTTCGCCGGCGGTGGCAAAGGCGCGGCCATCGGCGCAGCGGTTGGCGGCGTTGGCGGAGTGATCGTGGCGCAGGGCCGAGACCAACATCTCGATCTGCCTCCCGGAACCATGGTCACGATCGTCGCCACGTCATCGCGCTACCGGACACCATAGGGCCGAAGGATCATGACCATGCGACAAACCGCCTTGAAGGCGTGCGCCATTCTCGTGCTGGCCGTGGCGGCCTGGTCGGCCAGCGTCACCGCTCAGAAGAAGGACACCAGTAGCCAGAAGACTGCCGCCGCCAACTTGCCGGAACGGATCTGGCGGGATCCCGGCGACATGAAGTCCCTCGACTTGATGAATGGGG
>Ga0316620_10001216_pt1 | contig 10984 bp, 13 predicted proteins | sample OWC_Aug_M1_C1_D5_FD_207651 | JGI IMG/M metagenome (GOLD analysis project Ga0316620, IMG submission 207651) | Wetland soil microbial communities from Old Woman Creek delta, Ohio, United States - OWC_Aug_M1_C1_D5_B | ecosystem: Environmental > Terrestrial > Soil > Wetlands | place: USA: Ohio...
CCACGCAGGCCGTGACCACGGGTGCGTACCGGGCGGTCGAGTTCATCAAGCGGAACATCAAGCTCGAGGGGGCGGCCCGCGCTTCGGTCGAGGACAGCCGGAAGGTCGTGGAGATCTGCACCCAGTACGCGCAGAAGGGGATGTTCAACATCTTCCTGGCGGTCTTCTTCTCGACGCTGGCCTTCGCGTTCGTGGACCCCTTCTTCTTCGTGGGGTACCTGATCTCGATCGCGATGTTCGGGCTCTTCCAGGCCATCTTCATGGCCAACGCCGGAGCCGCCTGGGACAACGCGAAGAAGATCGTGGAGACCGAGCTGAAGATGAAGGGCACGGAGCTTCACGCGGCGTCGGTCGTCGGCGACACCGTGGGGGACCCGTTCAAGGACACCTCGTCGGTGGCGATGAACCCGGTCATCAAGTTCACGACGCTGTTCGGCCTCCTGGCGGTGGAGCTGGGCGTTTACCTGGCGGGCGAGCAGAGCGCGGCGCTCGTCCGGGTGCTCGCGGCGGCGTTCTTCATGGTCGGCGTGACGTTCGTCTGGCGTTCCTTCTACCGGATGCGGATCGAGGCGTAGGCTCGCGCGGCTCGGGCCGCACGCACGGCGCCCCCCGCGGGGCGCCGTTTCGTTGCGGGGTGACGGCCCGCGATATTGGGGGTGCGATGGACACGACGAAGCTGATCGTCACACTGGCGGGGTTCGCCGCCATCGGGTTGGTGCTCTGGCACTTCCTGGTGCCCCCGGCGCGGCGTCGCGACCGGGAGCGGGACGAGCGGTGACGGAGACCGAGGCCGCGGTCCCCGAGGGCCGCCCGGGCGCGGCCCGGCTCTCGTTCCCCGTGGCGGGGATGACGTGCGCGGCCTGCGTATCCCGCGTGGAGCGGGCCCTCGCCGGGACGCCCGGGGTCCGCGAGGCGGCCGTCAACCTCGCGACCAACAAGGCGACCGTGGAGCTGGCCGGCGGCCCGGGCGCGGCCGGCGCGCTGATCGCCGCGGTGCGTGACGCCGGCTACGACGTGGGCAGCGAGCGCGTGGGCATCGCGGTGGAGGGCCTGCGCTTCGCGCCGGACGTCGCGCCCCTCGAGGCCGCCCTGCGGGAAGTCCCCGGCGTGCTCGACGCGGCCGCCAGCCGGGCCACCGACACCGTAGGCGTCACCTACGTGCCGGGCCTCGTCACGATGCCGCGACTCGAGCGCGCGGTGCGGCAGGCGGGCTTCGTGGTCGCCGCACCGATCACGGAGGCCGACCCCCTCGAGCGCGAGCGCGCCCTGCGGCGTCGCGAGGTGCGGCGGCTCGGCGCCCGCGCCGCCGTCGCCGGCGCCGTGGCGCTCGCGGCGATGTTCCTCTCGATGCCGCTGATGGGCGTCGGCGGCACCGGCACCGCCGACCTCCTGGTCCGGCTCGTGCTGCCGCTGCACCACGCGCTCGCCAGGGCCACGCCCTGGCTCTACGCCGTGCCGGCCCGCACCCTCAAGACGGTGCTCTTCGTGCTGACCCTGCCCGTCGTCTTCTGGGCGGGCTGGCACTTCTACGTCGCCGCGTGGCGCGGCCTGCGCCACCGCAGCGCCGACATGAACACCCTCATCGCGGTGGGCACCGGCGCGGCGTTCCTGTACTCGACCGTCGCCACCTTCGCGCCCGGCGTCTTCGAGACCGCCGGCCTGGCCGCGGACGTGTACTTCGAGGCCGTCTCGACCATCGTCGCGCTCATCCTCGTCGGCCGTCTCCTGGAGGCGCGTGCCAAGGGACGTACCTCGGCGGCCATCGGGCACCTCCTCGGCCTGCGCCCGCGCACCGCGCGCGTGATCCGCGACGGCGTCGAGCTGGACGTGCCGGTGGAGGAGGTCGGCGTCGGCGACGTCGTGAGCGTGCGCCCCGGAGAGCGGATCGCCGTGGACGGCGTCGTCACCGGCGGCCGGTCGGCGGTGGACGAGTCGATGCTCACCGGCGAGCCGGTGCCCGTCCCGAAATCGGCGGGGGCCGAGGTCACCGGCGCCACCCTCAACGGCTCGGGTGCCATCACGGTCGAGGCGCGCCGCGTGGGGCGTGATACCGTCCTCGCGCAGATAGTGCGGCTCGTCGAGGAGGCGCAGGGCAGCCGTGCCCCCGTGCAGGCGCTCGCCGACCGCGTCGCCGGCGTGTTCGTCCCGGTCGTGGTCTCCGTCGCCATCCTGTCGGCCGTGCTCTGGTTCGACTTCGGGCCCGAGCCCGCCGGCGTCTACGCCGTGGTGGCGTTCGTGACCGTGCTCATCATCGCCTGCCCCTGCGCGCTCGGCCTCGCCACGCCCACGGCGATCATGGTCGGCACCGGCCGCGGCGCCGAACGCGGGGTCCTCATCAGGGGAGGGGCGGCGCTGGAGGCGGCGGCGGGGCTCGACACCGTCGTCCTCGACAAGACGGGCACGATCACCGCCGGGCGGCCGGAGGTCGTCGAGGTCCTCGTGCCCCGCGGTCCGGCGACGGCTGGCCCGGCGACGGACGAGGAGGCGCGTCAGGTCCTCGCGGCCGCCGCGGCCGTCGAGCGGCGCTCGGAGCACCCGCTCGGCGCCGCGGTCACGCAGTCCGCCGCGTCACGGGGCGTCGAGGTGCCCGAGGCCTCCGACTTCGAGGCCCACGAGGGCCGCGGAGCCACTGCGATGCTCGGCGCCCATCCGGTCGCGGTCGGGAGCGCCGCGTACCTCATCGAGTTGGGCGTGGACATCGGCCCGTTCACGGACGCCTTGGATACCCTGGCCGCCAGCGCGCACACGCCGGTCCTCGTTGCGGTCGATGGAAAGCCGCTGGGCCTCCTCGGCCTGGCGGACCCCGTCAAGCCGACCTCGGTGGGCGCCGTCATGACGCTGCGCCGGATGGGGCTGGACGTCGTCCTCGTGACCGGAGACGTGCGGAAGGTCGCCATCGCGGTGGCCGGAGAGGTCGGAATCGACCACGTCGAGTCGGGGATGCTCCCGGCCGGCAAGGTGGCGGTGATCCGGAAGCTCCAGGCCCGGGGGCACCGCGTCGCGATGGTGGGCGACGGCATCAACGACGCGCCCGCGCTCGCCGCCGCGGACGTCGGGATCGCCATCGGGACCGGGACGGACGTCGCCGTCGAAGCGGCGGAGATCACCCTGCTCTCCGGCGACTTGCGGGCCGCCGTGACCGCGCTCGAGCTGGCCCGCGCCACGATGCGGACGATCCGCCAGAACCTGTTCTGGGCGTTCGCCTACAACGTCGTCGGCATCCCGCTCGCCGCCGGCGCGCTGTTCCCGTTGACCGGGGTGCTCCTCTCGCCGGTGTTCGCCAGCGCAGCGATGGCGTTCTCGTCCGTCGCGGTGGTGGCGAACAGCTTGCGCCTCCGCCGCTTCGTCCCGACCTTTGCCACCTGACACCTGACACCTGACACCTGACGTCGGCACTGGAGTCACGATGCGTCGCCTTGCCGTAGTGCTCGTCCTCGCCATTGCCCTGGCATCACGCCCCGCGCACGCCCAGGCGCGTCCCGAGAGCGGGGCGTTCGTCGTGCGCCTCGGCACCGACACGCTGGGCGTCGAGCGCTACACGCGCACCGCCGCCCGGCTCGAGGGCGAGGTGGCCGCGCGAAGCCCGCGGACCAGCCTGCGCCGCTACGTCGCCGAGTTCTCTCCGGAGGGTGCTCTCTCGCGCCTCGAGGTGATCGCGCTCCGCGTCGGCGCGCCGGCGGACGCCCCGCCGCTGCAGCGCGTCACGGCCGTGGTCGGCGCGGACAGCATCCGGGTGGAGATCCGGCGCGGCGACAGCGTCCTGACCTCGGCCATCCCCGCGGTGGAGGGACTCCTGCCGACGATCGGCGGCGTGTACGCGCCCTACGAGCTGTTCACGATGCGGGCCCGGCAGGCGCGCCAGGACAGCCTCGCGGTGCCGGCCTACGGCCTGGGGGCGCGGGCGACGGGCGTCGTCCGCCTGACCCGGCTGGAGCGCGACTCCCTCCGCGTCGCCGCCGGGATGGGCGCGTACCGCGTGCGGGCGGACCGCCGGGGCCGCATCCTCGGCCTCGCCGCCCCGGGGACCACCGCGCAGGTGACCGTCGAGCGGGTGCGCTCCATCGATCTGGCGGCGGTCGTGACCGCGTGGGCGGCCCGCGACGCGCAGGGCCAGGCCATGGGGATCCTCTCGCCGCGGGACACCGTGCGCGCCGCCGTCGGGGGCGCGAACCTGCTCGTGGACTACGGCCGCCCCTCGAAGCGCGGGCGCGAGATCTTCGGGAACGTGGTCCCGGTGGGGGCGGTGTGGAGGACCGGCGCCAACGCCGCCACGCAGTTCCGCACCGACCGCGACCTCACCATCGGCACGCTCGCCGTGCCCGCCGGCACCTACACCCTGTGGACGCTGCCGACCGGCAGGACGAGTTGGGAGCTGATCGTGAACCGGCAGACGGGACAGTGGGGCACGGCGTACGACGCGGCGCAGGACCTCGGTCGGGTGCCGCTCGCCGTCGAGGCGCTCCGCGGGACCGTGGAGACCTTCACCATCGGCGTGCTCGCGCCATCCGCGACGGGCGGCGTGCTGTCCTTCGACTGGGATCGCACCCGGCTGTCGGTCCCCTTCGTCGTGAGATAGGAGGGCGGCGATGCGCTACTTCCATCGCGCGCACGGCGCGCCCGCCTCGGTGCTCGAGTTCGCCGACGCCTACTTCGCTCGCGCCGGTCTCTCGTCGCAGCGCGGCCAGGGTGACCACGCGCGGTACGCAGGGGCGCTGGGGACCGTGGACCTGAACGTGGAGATGGAGGGCGGGCACTGCGCGCGCGTGGACGTCTCCACGGCCGAGGTCGCGGAGTCGGAGCTGGACAAGCGCGTGAAGAGGTTCCTCGCCGAGCTGCACCAGCTCGACGAGCCGGCGCACGCGGTGCGCGGCGCCTACTAGGGAAGCTCCCCCGGTGCGGCCGGCGCCGGGACGCCGAGCGCGGAACCCCGCGAGCCGGCGCCCTGCGCCGCCTCAGCCGACGGGGCTGGCGGTGTAGCCCGCCTTGGTGACCGCGGCCGCCAACTGGCCGGGCGTCGCTGCTCCTTCGTCGTACTCCACGCTGGCCCGCGCCGGTTGCAGCGTCACCGTGGCCTTCCGCACGCCCGGCAGCTCGGTCAGCGCCTTCTGCACCCGCATCGCGCAGTGGCCGCAGGTCATCCCCTGTATCTCCAACACCGTCCTCGCCATCCCACCCCCGAGTCAGCGGCGGCCCCATCACCCATCACCCATCACCTATCACCCATCACCTATCACCCATACTCACTCAATCTACCCGCTTGACTCTCCCCCTGTCGTCTGTGACCTTTCCCGCCCGTATCTTCAAGCCAGACAAGGAAGTGCGATGGCCGACCGCCCCCTCTCAGTCTGCCTCGGTCCGGCGCATCGGGATCCCACCCGGGCGCGCTCCGCGGGGAGCCGGGGGGGCTGTGTCGGCGGACTGGGGCTGAGCGCCCGGGAGCCCGCACCTGGCACCTCCCCTTCCACCCAACACCTGACCCCAGTCCTGTGAGCATCCATGTCCAGGGTTGACGTCATAATGCCTCAGATGGGCGAGTCGATCGCCGAGGGCACTCTGTCGCGGTGGATGAAGAAGGTCGGCGAGGAGGTCAAGCGGGACGAGCCGATCTTCGAGATCTCCACGGACAAGGTGGATGCCGAGATTCCGGCTCCCGCCGCCGGCGTCCTGGCGGAGGTCCGCGTGCGAGAGGGTCAGACGGTGCCGGTGCAGACGGTGGTCGCGGTGATCGAGACCGAGGCCGGCGCGGCGGCGTCTGTGGCGCCGGCGCCTGTCGCGACGCCGGAACCCCTCGCTGCGGCGCCCACGCCTTCTTCGCCGCCTCCCGCTCCGGCCCCGGGCGTCGCCGCCCTGACCGAGGACGAGCGGTTGCGCCAGCGGTCCACGCCGCTGGTCCGCCGGCTCGCGGCGGAGCACCAGGTCGACATCGCGGCCGTCCCGGGCACCGGACTGGCGGGGCGGGTGACGAAGAAGGACATCCTGGCGCACCTCGAGGCGACCGCACCGGCCGCCCGGGCCGCGCCGGTGCCCGCCGCCCCCGCCGCGATGCCCGACGCAGCGGTTCGCCCCGCAGCGGCGACCGTCCCGGCGCCGGCCGGCGTGGAGGACACGCCGTGGGCCGCGACGCCCTGGCCCGGCGATCGCGTCGAGCCGATGTCGCGCATCCGGATGCTGACGGCCCACCATATGGTGCTCTCCCGCAGGACGTCGGCGCACGTCACGTCGTTCTACGAGATCGACATGACGCGCATCGCCCGTCTCCGCGAGAAGCACAAGGCGTCGTTCGAGGAGCGCGGAGCGCGACTCACCTGGCTGGCCTTCATCGCGAAGGCCGTGGCCGACCTGCTGCCGCAGCACCCGGTCCTCAACGCCGCCGTGCAGGGGACGAACGTCATCTACCGCCGCCCGGTGAACCTCGGCATCGCGGTGGCGCTGGACTGGGGCCTCATCGTCCCCGTGCTGAGGCACGCCGACGAGCTCTCCCTCTTCGGCGTCGCTCGGGGGATGCGCGACCTCGCGGACCGCGCCCGCGCCAAGCGGCTCAAGCCCGACGAGGTCCAGGAGGGGACGTTCACGATCACCAACCCCGGCGGGTTCGGGTCCTACACCGGCGCGCCGATCATCAACCAGCCCCAGGTGGCGATCCTCTGCGTCGGCGCGGTGGAGAAGCGGCCCGCGGTGGTGACGCTGGACGACGGGACCGACGTCATCGCCCCGCGGCTGCGGACGATGCTGGGGCTGACGTACGACCACCGCGTGGTGGACGGCGCCGACGCGGACCGCTTCATGGCGGACCTCAAGGCGATGCTGCAGGACTTCCCCGAGGGCGTCCTCTGAACCGCCAGCTGCTGGTCCTCATGTTCGAGCCGGCGCCCGGCGCAGAGGACCGCGTCGAGGAGCTCCTGCGCGCGGCGCGGGTGCGCGCCGACGAAGCGGGCTGGCGCTGCTGGGCCTACCGCGACGAGATCCGCCCGGCCGAGATCACCCTGTTCCTCGAGGGGCCGCTCCAGCCGCCGTCGGTGGACGGCCCCCGGGCGGTGTTCGGGACCGAGATCGCCGAGCTGCGGGCGCTCGCCCGCCGGTTCGAGCCGGTGCGCTCCCTCGTCGAGCTGCCGCTCGGGGAGGGTGGATGACCGAGAGGACGATCACCGTCGACGGCGCGGCCTGGAACGTGTGGGTCGCCGGGCGGTTCACGGTGTACGAGCGCGACGAGGTCCCGCTCGTGTTCGAGCGCCGCCGCGGCGACGGGAGGCTCGAGCGGCGTCTGGCGCGGGTCTCGCCGCTGGGCGGGAAGAGCCGCGCGGCCGCGCTGCGCGAGCTGTCGGACGCCGACCTCGCCGTGCTGCTGCGGCAGAGCCAGCCGGCGTGGACCTCTCCCGAGCTCGGCTACGCCCGGCCGTAGGGCGCGCGAGACGCGGCTCACGGCCGGCTCCCCTGTCACCGCGATTCCCTAGGGAGGACCGGTGGGTCCCTTCGACTTTCGCGACAAGGCGGTCCTGGTCACCGGCGTCAACCGGGTGGGGCAGATCGGTCACTCCGTCGCCCTCGCCTTCGGCCAGGCCGGAGCCAGGCTGGTGGTGTGCGACATCAACACGGTGGGTGTGGCGACCCGGGCGAAGGAGTTCGAGGCGTCCGGCATCCCCGCAAAGGCGGCGGCGGGCGACCTGACGGAGCCCGACGTGGCGCGCTGGTGCGTCGAGTTGGCGCTGCAGACCTACGGCCGCCTCGACGTGGTGGTGAACGCCGCCGGCGGGCTGACCGGCGTCGGGGCGGTCGTGGACACCGACATCGAGGTCTTCGACCGGGAGTTCGACAGCAACTTCAAGACGACGTACCTGGTCTCCCATGCGGCGGCCCAGGTGATGGTGCGGCAGGGCTCCGGGGCGATCGTGAACTTCGCCTCGGTGGCGGCGCTGCTCGCCAGGCCGTCGATGGCGGCGTACTCCGCCGCGAAGGCGGGAGTCGCGGCGCTCACCCGCAGCCTCGCGATCGAGGTGCGGGACAAGGGGGTCCGGGTGAACGCGGTGGCGCCCGGTCTCGCGCGCACCGACGCCAGCGCGGAGGCCCAGGGGGACGAGGCCGACGTCGCGTGGGTCCAGACCGCCGAGATCGTGAACGCGGTGCTGTTCCTCGCTTCCGACCTGGCGTCGGGGATCACGGGGCACGTCCTCCCCGTCGCCCACGGAGAGGCCTGAGCGCGATGGAGCTCAAGGGTCGCAGCGCGCTGGTGACCGGGGCCGGGCAGCGGCTCGGCCGAGCCATCGCGTACGGTCTCGCCCGCCGCGGCGTGAACGTCGCAATCCACTACCACCGCTCCGAGCAGGGGGCCAAGCTCACGGCGATGGACGCCGAGGTCTTCGGCGTCAAGGCGGCGCTCGTCCGCGCGGACCTGTCCGTCGCCGGGGAGGCCGAGGGCCTCGCGGGTCGCGCGCGCGAGGTGCTCGGGGCGCTGGACATCGTCGTGCACGGCGCGGCGGTGCTGGAGCGGCGGCCGTTCCGGGAGGTCACGCCGGAGGACTACGACCGGGTGATGGACCTCAACCTGCGCGGGACCTTCTTCGTGGCGAAGGGTGCGGCGGCCGCGATGGGCGAGCAGGGCGGGGTGATCGTGAACCTGGCGGACGTGGCGGGGTTCGAGCGCTGGCGGGACTACCCCGTCCACTGCCTCAGCAAGGCGGGGGTGATCGCGCTGACGGAGATGCTGGCCAAGCATCTCGCGCCCCTCGTCCGGGTGAACGCGGTGGCGCCGGGGGCGGTGCTGCTGCCTCCCGACATCGACCAGACGGCGGCGAAGCGGCTCGCGGCCACCACGCCGCTGGGCCGACTCGGTAAGCCCGACGACGTGTTCAACGCCGTCGTGTTCCTGCTGGAGAACGACTACCTGACCGGAGCGACGGTCGTGGTTGACGGAGGCCGGCGGATCCGCTGAGCGGGGCAGGGGGACGGAGATGACGAAGTCGTACGACGTTGTCATAGTCGGAGCGGGGCCCGCGGGGCTCTGCGCAGCCCTCTACTGCGGGCGCTCGATGCTGAGCACGGTCGTGCTCGAGAAGGGCGTCCCCGGCGGCGAGCTCCTCAACACCGAGGTCATCGAGGACTTCATCGGGTTCGAGTCGATCCGCGGCTACGAACTGGCCGAGCGGTTCGCGCAGCACGCCCTGAAGTTCGGCGCCGAGCTGGTGACCGACGCGGTCGCCTCCGTGGAGAAGCGCGCGGACGGCCGGTTCGAGGTCCGGACCGAGGGCGGCGACGCCTACGAGGCGCCGGCCGTGATCCTGACGGCGGGTGGCACTCCGGTGAAGCTCGGCGTGCCCGGCGAGGCCGAGTACGCGGGGAAGGGCGTCTCGTACTGCGCCGTGTGCGACGGGCACTTCTTCCGCGGCGAGGTCGTGGCCGTCGTCGGCGGCGGCGACGCGGCGTGCGAGGAGGCGGACTTCCTCACCCGCTACGCCTCGAAGGTCCACCTGATCCACCGGCGCGACGCGTTCCGGGCCTCGAAGATCGTCCAGCAGCGGGTCTTCGCGAACCCGAAGATCGAGATCCTGTGGGACACGGTCGTGGAGCGGGTCGAGGGCGACGGCGGGGCGGTGAGGCACCTGGCGCTCAGGAATGTGGGAACGGGCGCGCGGTCGCAGCTGCCGGTGGGCGGCGTGTTCGTCTTCATCGGGTTCAAGCCGAACACCGGGGTGGTGAAGGGGCACTTCGCGCACGACGAGGCCGGGTACCTCCTGACGGACGGTGTGATGATGACCTCCATCCCCGGGCTCTTCGCGGCGGGCGACGTCCGCGCCCAGCTCACGCGCCAGGTCACCACCGCGGTCGGCGACGCCACCACGGCCGCCGTCGCGGTGTCGAAGTACCTGGGGGAGAGGAAGGGCGCCGGGAGTGCCTGAGCCGGTCATCGTCACGGTGACGAACGGCGCCTTCGCCGAGAACTGCTACCTCGTCGCCGACCCCGACAGCCGCGAGGCCGCGCTCGTGGACCCGGGAGAGGAGGCCGGCCTGTTCCTCGCGCGGCTCCGGCGCGAGGGGTGGACGCCGCGGGCGATCTGGCTGACGCACGCCCACCTGGATCACGTGGCCGGCGTGGCCGCGGTGCGCGAGGCCGTCCCCGGACTGCCCCTGTGGCTGCACCCGGCCGACCGCGGCCTCTACGACCACGCCCCCGACCAGGCCCGCGCCTTCGGCCTGGCGCTGGCGCCGCAGCCCGCCCCGGATCACGAGTTCGCGGACGGGGCGTCGGTCCGGCTCGGCGGACTCGCCTTCGCCGTGCTCCACACGCCGGGGCACTCGCCCGGCAGCGTGTGCCTCTCGGGACACGGCGTCGTGTTCGTGGGGGACCTGCTCTTCGCCGGTTCGGTCGGGCGCACCGACCTGCCGGGCGGCGACACGACGGCGCTCCTGGCGAGCATCCGCGGGAAGCTGTACGCGCTGCCCGACGAGACGGTGGCGTACCCGGGCCACGGGCCCGCGACGACCATCGGAGTCGAGAAGCTCGAGAACCCGTTCGCGCGCGCCGTCGACCACGCGCGCTAGACCCGCGTCCGGCGCGCCCGCGCCGGTCTGGAGGGATCGCCCATGCCCGACCCCCGCCTGCCCGCGCTGGGCCCCGCCGACGTCGAGCCCGAGGTCCGCTCCGTCTTCGAGACCTACCTCAGGGAGCGCGGCAACATCCCGAACATGTTCCGTACCGCCGGCGTGCGCGCCAAGCACCTCGCGACGATGATCGCGCACTTCCGCACGGTGATGAACGAGGGGACCGTGCCGCCGCTCCTCAAGGAGCTGCTGTCGGTCCGCGTCTCCCACCTCAACCACTGCCGCTACTGACTGGCTTCCCACACCGCCTTGGCAAGGCGGCTGGGTGCGACCGAGGTGATGCTCGCCGCGGCACGGAGCGACGGCGCGCCGGACCTCTCCGGCTTCGAGCCGGCCTGGGCGGAGGCGCTGCGGTACGCCGACGCCGTTACGGTGAGCGGGCACGAGGTGA
>Ga0316620_10001217_pt1 | contig 10983 bp, 8 predicted proteins | sample OWC_Aug_M1_C1_D5_FD_207651 | JGI IMG/M metagenome (GOLD analysis project Ga0316620, IMG submission 207651) | Wetland soil microbial communities from Old Woman Creek delta, Ohio, United States - OWC_Aug_M1_C1_D5_B | ecosystem: Environmental > Terrestrial > Soil > Wetlands | place: USA: Ohio...
TATTCCATCAACCCGATCTTCTCACTAGTGTTCGTCGCGAGGGTCGCGAGGTGCCTCAAGATGTGGCGTTTGCGAAGCGCGAGCGAGGGAGGCGTACTCGGCAGTACGTCGAGCGAGCGAGTGCAAGCAAGCGCCGCAGATTGCGGCAGATCGCGGCCCGCAGCAGAAGACTGGTGAGAAGATCGGGCTAGTCGACCCGGATCAGGCTCTTCTCGGGGAAGGCCGAGGCGCCGATCCCCTGGTAGTTGGTGTCGCGCGCGAAGCAGGCCTTGCAGACGCCGGGCATGTCCCCGGTGCCGATGGTCCGGCGCAGCCTGCGGAAGGGCTCGCCGTTCCAAATCTCGAAGAAGGAGGAATCTCGCAGCGAGCCCATCGTCGGGACGTCGCCGTGGGAGCAACAGGGACGAACCGTGCCGTCGGCGAGGATGGTCGGCTTCGACCACGGGTCCGCGCACCAGGAGGAGTTCGGCGGCGGCTGGCCGTCCTCGACTGCGCGGGAGGCGCGAGAGTCGGCCGCGGGCTGTCTGCCAGGTGCCTCTTCGGTGGGGAAGAGGCAGGGGCCGAGGTAGCTCAGTCCCAGGTCCTCGCACAGGGACATGACCTCCGACAGCCGCCGGTTGGAGCGAGCCCGGTCGTAGAGCAGGCTCTCCTCCTTGAGCCTGCGCAACGCAGCGGCGTGCCCGGCGTCCTTGGCTCGACCGACAAGCAGGTGCCGGAAGATGACCGAGCTGGCTCCCAGGTCCGCGGCCAGCCTCACGAAGGCAGGGGCCTCGTCCACGTTGGAGCAGAGGAGCGTGAAGGAGAGGTTGAGCAGCGGCGGGACGTCCCGGCCGGACTTGCGGTCCAGCTCCATGAAGGAGACCACGTTCTGCAGGACCTCCTCGAAGCCGGCCGGCGACGGCCGCAGCCGCTGGTAGGTTTCGGGCGTGGCGGCGTCCAGGGAGACGTGCAGGGTGTGGACCACGGGGAAGATCCGCTCACGAAGCGCGGGCCGCAGCAGAACACCGTTCGTGTTCAGCTCCATCCGGCATCCATAGGCCGAGAGGCGCTCGACCAGCGCGGAGAGAAGGTCCGCGGGCGCGGAGAGCGGTTCTCCCCCGCCCCCGACGAAGACCTTGCGGACCCGGGGGAAGAGCTCGTCGGCCAGGCCGCGCAGGATCGGCGTGGGGAGGGAGTCCGTGCGGCGCAGGTGGTCGAACTGGCTGTTGCCAGTGCAGTGGACGCAGGCCGCGATGCACCGGTTGGTCAGGAACAGGTTCGCCTCGGGATAGCCCTTGCAGGTCTCGCTCCCGAGGGCGAGCTGGCGCCGGACCTGCCGGCTGTTGGCCTGGCGCGCCGGGGAAAGGGCTTCGGGCCCTGGCTCATTCCAGCCGTCCGCCGCTCCGAGAGCGAGGGCCGCAGCCCGCTCGTATCCATGGCGCAGGAGCTGCCGCGCACGATCCACCAAGGCCGGGCTCACGCCGGCGCTGGCAGGCCCGCACGAGAGAGCTGACGCCGGGCGGATAGAGAACGCGCTCACCTCGCAGCTTCCCGGCCCGTCGAGGGGGTCGAACCGCAATCGGGTGAAGCGGGCGTGGCTGTGGTTCGCGGCGGCGATGGGAACCACGTAGTCGTGGGCCTCCTCGTCGGCGAGCATCCGGAAGTAGACCACCTGGTCCTCCGAGAAACGGTCGCACTCGCTGGTGGCGTAGTAGATGGCCGCGAGGAGGGGGCGCCGAGCGCGGGCCGCGCAGCTCATCCGGAGCAAGAGCAACCACTCGCCGTCGCAGGGGATGTCCAGAGGCGGGCTGACCAGGATCGGGTCTCGAGTCGAGCACTCCAAGCAGAGGGAGCGACCGCTGCGCCGCACGCGTGGGTCCAGGGCGGGCGTCCACGTCGAGAGGTCGTGGAGGGCAGCGTCGGAAAAGGCACGCTCGATCGTCACCGAGGCCAGTCTATCAGCCGCCCCACCGTCTCGAGCCGGCCCCACTGCGCATCCGGCAGGCGCGGCAGGCGGCCGGCCGCCAGCGCGAGCCGACGTCCCGGCGCCATCTCCGGTAGGGCTCGCCGTTCCAGATGCAGAAGAAGTCGGAGGCGACCAGATCGCCCATGACCGGGATGTCGTCACGCGCAGCGCAGGGCTTCACGGCGCCGTCGGGGAGGATGAGGGTGCTGGACCACGGCTCGGTGCACCACGACCAGGGGTTCGAGCGGCCGCCGCGGTCCGTCCCCGGCCCACCAGCAGCTCCGGCCGGGGGCGCACTGCCGTGGACTGCAGCGGGTCCGAGGCACCCGATCTTCAGTTCCCGGCAGAGGCTCGCGACCTCGACGAGCGTCGGCTCAACCAGCTTGCGGCAGCCGAGGAGGCTCTCCTCGCGGCGAGCGGCGAGTGGGTGCTGCCCGAGCGGATCGCATCCAGCGTCGACCACGAGGTGACGGAAGAGAACCGCCTGGGCGCCGAGGTCGGCGGCCAACCTCACGAAGTCCGGCGCCTCGTGGAGGTTGCTGCGCAGGAGCGCGAACGACAGCAGGAGCCTGGGCCGGCCACCGGCTGCGTTGCGCTGCGACCGCCTCGCCTCCGCGAACGCTCGGAGGTTCGCGAGGACGGTGTCGAATCCGGCGGGAGAGGCGTGAAGCCGCGCGTGAGTCGCCGCTCGGGCCGCGTCGAGTGCCACGACCAGGGTGTCGAGCGCCGGGTAGAGACGCTCGAGCATGTCGCCCTGGAGGCGCACGCCGTTCGTGGACAGCTCGACCAGGCAGCGGGTCCGCTCGGAACCGGAGAGGATGAGGTCGAGCGTCTCCGCGGGTGCCTCCAGAGGCTCAGCGCCGGCGAGGCGGATCCGCCTCACCCGGGGCATGATCTCCTCCACCAGCCTCTCGGCCACCGCCGGCAAGAGCGCATGGTGCTGCCCGCGGCGCGCGGACCGAGGACGCGCCCCGCCGTCGGCGCCCGTGGGCATGTCCCGGCGCGCCGCGACGACGATGGGCTCGGGATACCCCAGGCAGTTCTCCGAGCCCGTGGCGACCTGCAGCCGGAGATGGGTCTCGTTGCAGGCGCGGAGACCCGAGATCGGGTGGACCTCGGACGCGTGCACGGCATCGATCGGTCGCAGGAGGAAAGACTCCACCTCGCAGGCGCCGGGCATGTCGAGGGGATCGAACCGGAGCCGGGTCAAGCGCCCGCCCTCGCCGGCGTCGCAGCCGACGAAAACGACGTACTCGCGCATCACACCGTCGAGCAGGACCGGGAAACGGACGCACCTCTGTTCGGACAGATCGGGCTCGCGGCGGGTGGCGTGGTAGACCGCGGCCAACGCCCTGACGTGGGTGAGGGCCGGTTGCAGCGGCAGGGCCTTCATCCTCAGCAGGAGCACGCCGGCGGCGGAGGGGGGAAGCTCGAGCGAGGGACTCATGAGCAGGGCCTCGGTGGTGCGACACTCGAGCCGGAGCCGACCGGCGACGCACGACGACACCGTGTCTGCACCGAGGGTCCAGTCAGCCAGGTCGGCGATTCCGCCGTCCGCGGTCACGATGCAGGCAAGAGGTGGACCGCCTTCGCCACTGGCGTCGGTCTCCTTCCCTGGTGGCCGAAGGGCTCCCACGACCTCACTCCGCCCCTCGGTGCTGCCCTCGTTTGGGGCCGGCTGCGATGCGGGTCTAGCGGAGGGAGCGGAACGCTCGGACATCGTAGCCCTTCCTCTTGGGCCTGCGCAGGCGACGTTGGTTGAAGTCGTCCAGCACGGCCGGCGAGTCGAAGTAGGCGATCTCCCGATACCAGCAGTGACGGCAGAGCGGGTGGGGGTCTAGGGTGTCGAGCCGTCGCCGCATCTCACGGAGCTGCTCCCCGTTCCATATGTCGGCGAAGGGCTTGCGTCTGATGTTCCCCAACCGCGCCGGCTTCACGCAGCCACAGGAACGAGCCTCGCCGTCCTTCAGGATCACGCTGGCGCGCCAGAGGAACATGCACGGAACATGACCGGGGACCGTCGCCGCGCCCGTGGGCGTCGCCTCCTCCTGCTGCTGCGGCGCCGGGTCGATGAGATCGGGCAGAAACGCGGCCACCCCCAGCCGCTCGGCTTCCGCCGCCGCGGCTTCGATCACCGGATTGGCCACCTCGGCCTTGTCGACCAGAGTCTCGGCGTCGAGCTCCGGGAAGTAGACGAGGAGGTGTCGCGCGATCACCGAGTCGATCCCCAGCTCGCTCGCCAACCTCATGAAGTCCACCAGCTCGTGACAGTTCCTTCTCATCAAGGTGAAGACGGCGCAGATCCCGAAGCGCCGGCCCGACGGCAGAGCGTCGCGGAGCTCGACCAACCGGCGCATGGTCGCGACGACCGTGTCGAACCGGTCCTGACCGCGAACGAGCCGGTAGGTGTCGGCAGTGGCGGCATCCACCGAGAAGGTGATGTCGCACAGCGCGGGCAGAATCGCATCGATGCGCCGCGGCGCGAGAAGGGCTCCGTTGGTCGTCGCTGCGAAACGGGTGCCGGTCCGGTCGAGGTGATCGACAAGCCGATCCAGCAGCGCTGCCGGCGCGCAGAACGGCTCGCCCCCACCCACCAGATCGACGCGACGCAGAAAAGGGAAGAGCTCCTCCGCGATGCAGTCCAGCGTCTCCTCGGCCATGTGGGGCTGGCGGCTGCTCTTCCTGTGCAGCCTGCTCTTGCCGTGCGTGCCACAGTGGGCGCAGCGGAGGTCGCAGGCTCTGGTGAGCTCGAGCTGGAGCAGCTCGGGCATGGCCTGGCAGTACTCCGGGTGCTCGCGATCCTGACGTTGAACCTCGTCCCAGTTCGCATCCTTCAGGGCCTGGCTCTGATCCACGGCTACGACGAGCTCGCCTCCTTCGTGGAGCAGGCGCGCCTGGTCGATCGCGATCGGACGCGATCCGGAAAAGACCGCGCGCAGCGGCGCTGCGGCGGGCACACGCCAGTAGTAGTCATGACGCAGGCGGCCGGGCGCGATCTCGTGGGCGACCTCGGCCTGGCCGGGCGCGACGATGAGAACGCGGCGCGCCTGGGCGACGTCGCGGACGGCGAGGTGGAGGACGAGGTTGCCGCGGAGCCCGACCTGGTCCCAGCACAGCTCCGGTTCACCGCTGCCGTCCCCGACGATGCTCGCACAGTCGGGGATGGGAGGTTGCATTCCCACGCTTGGAGCGTAGCACGGAGGTGATGCCAACACCTCTCGCCTCTCCTCCATGCGGTCAACCTCTCGGGCACTTGCGACCCGAGCGCACGTCTCCTACAGCCTCCGCAGGGCGGGGTATGCCACCGCCAGCAGCACCGCGCAGGCCAGGGTGGCGAGCGCGCCGACGGTCAGCGTCCACACCTCGCCGACCGCCTCGGCCAGCAGGCCGACGAGCAGCCCGCCGATCGGGAGAAAGCCGAAGAAGGCCAGGCTGTAGATGCTCATCACCCGCCCGCGCAGCTCGTCCGGGGTGTGCTCCTGGACCAGGGCGTTGCACAGGTTGAAGATCAGGATCAGGCCGAAGCCGGCGCCGACGAGCAGGATGAGCGACAGTGGCAGCCATCGCACCAGCGCGAAACCCAGCACCAGGGTGGGGAAGAAGAAGGTACCGAAGCTGAGCAGCTTGCCCTTGAAGGTGAAGCGACCGAGAGCGGCGACGGTGAGGGCTGCGGTCAGCGCCCCGATCCCGCGCGCCGACTGCAGGCAGCCGTTGGTGGTGGCGTCGCCGCCGAGGACATCCTTGGCCCACGCCGGCATCAGGGTGATGAACCCGAGGCCGACCAGGCTGACCACGCTGATGAGCCCGATCAGCACCCGCACTGTCTCGTGCCCGGCGACGAAGCGCAGCCCGTCCCTCAGCCCTCCCCCATGCGACGTTCCCTCGCCTGCGCGCGGCCTGGGCTCGAGCCGCATCGCCAGCAGCGCGGCAATCACGGCCAGGAACGAAACCGTGTTGACGAGGAAGCACCACGCGGGACCGAGCAGGACATAGACCACCCCGGAGGCGGCCGGACCGAGCGCCACCGCAGCGTTGAACATGGTCGAGTTGAGGGCGATGGCGTTGGTCAGGTCCTTGCGCGGCACGAGCTCGCTGACGAACGCCTGTCGGGCGGGCGCGTCAAAGGCGTTGGCGGTCCCGAGGCCAAAGGCCACGATCACGATCTGCCAGGGCGCCACCAGCCCCGAGAACGTGAGCCCGCTGAGGACCAGGGCCAGCGCCATCATCGCGGTCTGGGTCATCAGGAGCAGGGTCCGCCGCGGCGCCCGGTCGGCGATCACCCCGGCCCTGAGCATGAACAGCCACGAGGGGGCGCTGGCGGCGAAGCTGACGTAGCCCAGGTAGGCCGCCGAGTGGCTCAGCTCGTAGACCAGGAAGCCCAGCGCCGTGCTCTGCATCCAGCTGCCGAAGAGGGACACCAGCTGGCCGGCGAACCACAACCGGTAGTTGCGGGAGGCGAAGGCCGCGAACGGGCGCAGCCCGGCCGGCTCGGCCGGGAACGCGGCCGGCACCGCCGGCGCGTCGGCGTCAGGGGTGCGAACTGGGGGGCGGTCGAGGTTTCCGGACATGCGTCGAAGATCGATCAGGAGGCCATTGCCGAGGCCAGCGGCGCCGTCGAGGATAGCAAAGGCGGCTGGTGCCGACGTCCCTCGTTGGCGACGGAGGGCGCAGGTGGCGCTTGGCCCGTTAGCGGGCGGTGCCCGGCTGTAGCCTGCAGAGCGAGGTCGGCAGGGAAACGTTGGGAATGAACCGCAGAGCCACCAAGACCGGGAAGACAGAGCTCAAGATGTTTTGAATAAGTACTTTGCGGTCTCTACGTCTGCGCGGTTCGAAAAGCCCATGGGGTGATCGAGACCGCAAGGGCGCTCAACCCGAATCAACGGGGAATGTATGATCCGGGCTGAGGGCCGACCATGACCCACGACACCGCCAAGGACCCCCGGCTGCTGGTGGCCAAGCTGGCCTGCGACGAGCTGCAGCGGATCACGCGCGAGAAGACCTCGGCCCGGCCCGCCCTCCACCGGGGACACGTCGCCGAGCTCGCCGCCGCCATCGAGTCGGCGATCATGATCCTGATGTACACCTACCAGGAGCCGGACGCCCTCGCCGCCTCGGAGCCGGCACGCGAGCTCCAGGCCCACGCCGCGGAGCTGCAGGTCGCCCTGGCGCCGGTGCTGGCCGCCAAGGACACTCCGGCCCTGCTCAGCGCCCGCCTCCGCTGGTGCCTGCGCACCCTGACCGGGCTCGGCCGACGCCTCGGCTCGAGCGGCGCCACCCTCGCCTCCGGGGTCGACCTGGTGGCGGTCGAGGTCCGCAATGTGACCCGGACCGGGCCGCTCTGGCTGATCCGGGTGAGCGACGGCGACCAGGCCTTCCGCGTGGTCACCAACCTGCCCGGGATCCGGCCCGGCGACGTGCTGGCCGTGGCCTTCCTGCCTCCGCGAGAGGTCGGCGGCGAGGCCTCGGAGGCGATGTTCCTCGGCGCCGGGAGACGGCCGGAGCCGACCGGCTCGATCCTGGCCGAAGAGAGCGTGGACGCGCGCGAGGCGGCCAGCATCCTCCACGACGAGCTGGGGCGACGGTGAAGCGAGCGGCGGCGGCAGGCTGCCCGGCCCGACCCTGAGGTCGCGTCGAGGGGCCGCCGCACTCAGAGCCGGAACTGCACCGTGACATCGACCGTGGCGGAGACCGGCCTGTCGCCCGCGGTCGCGGGCTCGAACCTCCACTTCTTCACCGCCCGGATGGCCTGCTCGGTCAGCCCTTGCTGCAGCCCTTCCAGCACCTCGACGTCGCCCACCCGGCCGTCCTCCGCGACCGTGACCCGGAGTCGCACGTCCCCCTCGATGCGGAACCGCCGCGCCATGGCCGTGTACTCGGCCGGGACCCGGGTGATGGCGACCGGCGGAGCGATCACTCCCACCGCCTTGACGCCGGTCAGCTCGGCGGCCGCCGAGACGTAGCCGATCGCCCCCCGGCGCTGGCTCACGAGCTCGATGACCTGCGAGTCGCCCTCGACCTCGACCGGCGGCACCTTCCCACCCGAGAAGATCTGCTGCTGCCAGTAGCTGCGGATGTTGGCGGCGGCGCGGTTGTGGATCTCGAGCGAAAACGCCTCGCGCAGCTCGGAGCTACCCGCCTGGTCCACCGGCTCGACTGCGGTGCCGTCAGCCCACTGCCCCCTCTCCTGGAGGAAGATGCTGGAGAGCTCGCTCCGGGTCAGGCCGGCCACACTGTTGTCGGGATGCACGATCACGACGAAAGGAAGCTGGCTCTGAGCCCAGGTCACGCCGACGCCGGCTACGACCACGGCCACAGACGCCGCGCAGGCGGCGAGCCTCGTCGAGCAAAACAGCAATGTCTGGCCCTCCCCGGCGCTGCCATTGTACCGCGTGATACGCACCGGGCGGGCCTGCACCGTCCGCTCACCCGGACGCGATGTCCCGGCTCCACCCGGCCGCCGACCCCGGCGCCGGCCGCAGCCGCTGGCGGCGGCAACTGTGTATGCTTGGGAGGTGACCTACAACTTCGACCCCGACCGCTGGTACGAGATGCAGCAGGCTGCGCTCGACGAGCAGCTGCGCCGCGGCGAGCTGGACGCGGACGAGCTCGAGGAGAAGCGGACCGAGCTCGAGCAGCGCTACCACGACCTGGTCGACCGCCTCGACGGCAGCTTTCGCATCCCGGGCTGAAGACCGATGGCACGCATCATTCTCGGGGTCAACAGCGCCTACCACGAGCCCGCCGCCTGCCTGCTGGTGGATGGTCTTCTCATGGCCATGGTCGAGGAGGAGCGATTCAACCGCTTCCGCCACGGCAAGCACGCCCTGATCGACAACCCGGACCAGCTGCCCGAGGCGGCAATCGCCTGGTGTCTGGAGCGCGCCGGGGTCGGCTGGAAGGACGTGAATGCCATCGGCTACTCCCTCGACCCCGAGGCCCGCCGCCGGCTCAACCGGGGTCGCCACGCCGCCGGCGAGGTGGCGCCCGGCACCTGGGGCACCGAGGAGGGCGAGGAGGTCTTCTACCGCCACAACCTGGCGGCGCGCGACAAGCTCGTCGAGCGGGCGCCCCAGGCCGAGTTCCATTTCCTGCCCCACCACCTCTGCCACGCGGCCAGCGCCTTCCACGTCTCGCCCTTTACCGAAGCGGCGATCCTGGTCGTCGACGGCATCGGCGAGCACGCCTCGACCTGGCTCGGGCGTGGCGCCGGCTGGGAGCTCGAGCAGATCGAGAGCGTGCCCTTCCCCCACTCCCTGGGTCTGGTGTGGGAGAAGATGTCCGAGCTGCTCGGCCTCGACGTGTACTCGGGCCCGGGCAAGATCATGGGCTACGCCGCCATCACCGACCCCCAGGGCGAGCTCAGCGGCCGTTGCCACCTCACCACCATGCGCGACATCTTCCACCCCGAGCCCGGTGGCGCTTTTGTCGTCGACGACCGCGCCTTCCGCCTCGGCACGGACGACTTCGCGGGCCTCGAGGCGCGCTTCGGGCCGCGCCGCCGAGCCATCGTCGACCGCTACGAGGACGCCTCCATCGCCGCCGCCCTCCAGGAGGTCACCGGCGACATCATGGTCCACCTCGCCGAGCGCCTCTACGACCGCGTCAACCGAGGCCGTACCCATCCGCTGCTTGATCTCTGCCTGGCCGGCGGCGTGGCCCTCAACTGTGTCGCCAACTACGAGCTGGCGGAGCGCTCCCGCTTCCGCCGCATCTGGATCCAGCCGGCGGCCAACGACGCCGGCACCGCCCTCGGCGCCGCCCTGCTCCTCGAGGCGCGGCTCGGCGGCGGACCGCGTCCGCCCATGGAGCACGCCTTTCTCGGCCCCGAGGCCACCCTCGAAGACATCGCCCAGGTCCTGGACGAAGCCGGCCTCGAGCCGCAGCAGCCCGACAACCTGGCCGCCGAGGTGGCCCGGCGCATCGAGCGGGGAGAGATCGTGGCCTGGTTCCAGGGCCGCCAGGAGGTGGGGCCGCGGGCCCTCGGCCACCGCTCCATCGTCTGTGACCCGAGCCGCTTCGACACCCGCACCCGCATCAACCTGAAGGTCAAGCAGCGCGAGTCCTTCCGGCCCTTCGCGCCGAGCGTCCTGCCGCCGGCCATGGACCGCTTCTTCCAGACCCCGGCCGAGATGCTGGCGACCCGCTACATGCTTTTCGCCCTGCCGCTCAGGGAGCGCCGGCAGGCGCAGGTCATCCCGGCAGTGATCCAAGAGAACGGCTCCACCGGCCGCGCCACCTCGCGCGTCCACCTGGTCGAGGCCGGGCAAGACCCGCTCTACGCCGAGCTGATCGGCGAGTTCGAGCGCCTGACCGGGCTGCCCCTGGTGCTCAACACCTCGTTCAACATCTCCGAGCCGATCGTGACCACGGCGCGCCAGGCCGTGGCCACCTTCCTCCGCTCGTCGATGGACGCGCTCGCGATCGGTCCCTACCTCGTCCCCCACCCCACGCGACCATGAGCCGCGAGCCGGTGTCCGTGGAGTGGATCCCCTCCCGGGTCATGGAGCGGCCCGGCCACCGGCTGATGGTCATCCTCAGCGCCCCGGGCTGCGCCTGGGCCTGGCGCTCCGGCGGCTGCAGCAACTGCTCCTTCCCGCGCAGCTTCGGGACCGGCGCCCCGGTCAGCGCCGAGGACTACCAGGCCCAGCTCGAGGCGGTCCTGGCGCGCATCCCCGCGGACAACCATGGGCCGGTCGAGGTCGACCTCTTCGTCTCCGGCTCGTACCTCAACCCGGACGAGGTCCCGCGCGCCGCCCAGAGCGCGATGGTGGCGCGCGCGGCGCGGACGCCCGACCTGGAGCTCATCCTGGTCGAGACCCGTCCCGAGCACGCCACCATCACCGGCCTCGAGCGGGTCGTAGCCGCGGCCGGGTCGGTACCGCTCGAGGTCGGAATCGGCTTGGAGAGCGCGAGTCAGGAGATCCGCGAGCGGCGCATCCGCAAAGGCTTCAGCTGGACCGACTTCGCGCGCGCAGCGGCGAACGTCGCCGCGGCCGGCGCCCGCCTGCTGGTCTACGTGCTGCTCAAGCCGATCGCCA
>Ga0316620_10001218_pt1 | contig 10983 bp, 11 predicted proteins | sample OWC_Aug_M1_C1_D5_FD_207651 | JGI IMG/M metagenome (GOLD analysis project Ga0316620, IMG submission 207651) | Wetland soil microbial communities from Old Woman Creek delta, Ohio, United States - OWC_Aug_M1_C1_D5_B | ecosystem: Environmental > Terrestrial > Soil > Wetlands | place: USA: Ohio...
GCGCATAACGTCCAAACTTAGGTTGCTCTCTCCCGAGCCTAGCCAGGTTCGCCTGGTAGACAACGAAGCAACTTCCCTACGGAAGCCACCCATTGACCGCCAGCCCCAAAGGACGGATAGTCACTGGTTCGGAAATGGAAACTCAAGCGGCCTTTGACGCCTCATCCGCAGATGTCAGCCCGTCATGTAGAGGATTTACGGTACAATGGACCCCTAACCCACCGCTTAAGATCCACCGCCGCACATAGATGGTTTGCACAGACTTTAAAACTTTCTTAATAATTAGTTGGCACTCTAAGGTTATTTTGTTATCTTTGTCGCTAATTTTAAGGCTTGTGCGGTTGCTTGGAGTTCTTTTAACATAGCCGTTATATTTTTGCAGTTTTTCTGGCTGATGTTGATGAATGCGCTCCCAACTATGGCTGCGTCTGCCCCTGCATTAATGACACGTTGCACGTGCTCTGGCTTCGAGATGCCAAATCCGACCGCCAGTGGAATGAGCCCATACGTAAATGGCACGACGCGTCTTATCAGTTGCATTGTTGAGTCTTCGATCGTGGTTTTGGCGCCTGTGACTCCAAAATGCGAAACCAAGTAAAGAAATCCGCTGCTGGCATCAACGATTTTGGCTAAGCGCAGGTTTGTGGTGGATGGCGCAGCAAGGAAAATCGTGTCTAAATCGTTCTGCTTTGCGACTTTTCTGTAGTCCGAGGCTTCTTCCATAGGCAAGTCGGGAACGATCAAGCCATCAACCATAGAATCTTTTGCCGAACCGCAGAAGTGCTCTACCCCAAGCCTGAACACAGGGTTATAGTACGTCATGATTACGATTGGCACATCATGTTGCTGTTTTATTTGTTTGGCGATTTCCAGCACCCTCATCGGCGTTGTACCTTCCGCTAAAGCGCGAATACTTGCGGCTTGGATTGTTGGTCCATCAGCAATGGGGTCAGAGAATGGCAGTCCCAACTCAAGAATGTCTACGCCACCACGGATTAGCGCATCTGCAATTTTCGGTGTCGCTTGCGGGTTTGGGTCCCCTGCGGTGATGTAGCCGATGAGTGCTCCGTTGCCCTGCTTCTTTACTTTTTGGAATGTTCTCTTTATTGCGTTCATATTTTTGCACCTATGTAGTCTGCAATTGTTTCTACGTCTTTGTCGCCTCTGCCTGATAGCGTGACAACGATTGACTGTGTTTTCTTCATTCTTTGCGCCAACTTCATTGCGTAAGCAACGGCGTGTGAAGACTCCAGCGCTGGCAAAATACCTTCTTCCTTTGACAATGTTAGGAATGCTGCAACCGCTTCTTTGTCTGTTGCTGATGTGTATTGTGCTCGTTTGGAAATCTTTAGGAAAGAATGTTCTGGTCCAACGCCTGGATAGTCTAAGCCTGCAGAGATGCTGCTTGTATTTTGAATTTGTCCGTTGCTGTCTTGAAGAACGTATGTTAGCATGCCATGGAAGACACCTTCTGCTCCTGCACCAAGAGATGCGGCATGTCTGCCTGTTTCTATGCCTTCGCCAGCAGCCTCAATACCGAAAAGTTGCACTTGCATATCGTCTTCGAATGGGTAGAATGTTCCCATCGCGTTGCTTCCGCCGCCGACACAAGCTACCAAGGCATCTGGCAGTCGGGCTTCTTTTTTGAGAAATTGTTGTTTGATTTCTTTGCCGATTACGCTTTGAAAGTCCCTAACAATCATGGGGTAAGGATGTGGCCCTACAACTGAACCGATTAAGTAGTACGTGCTTTCTAGGTTGGTTACCCAGTCTCGAAAGGCTTCATTTATGGAGTCCTTCAGTGTTTTTGAGCCTGTTTCGACGGGATGCACCTGAGCGTTTAGAAGTTTCATTCTGAAAACATTGAGCCTTTGCCGTTCGCAGTCTTCCGTACCCATGTACACTTCAGCTTTTAAACCTAAAGCAGCGCACGCAATGGCGGTCGCTACGCCGTGCTGCCCTGCCCCTGTCTCAGCGATTACGCGTGTTTTTCCCATTCGTCTCGCGAGTAGTGCTTGTCCGAGGGTGTTGTTTATTTTGTGTGCTCCACCATGCGCGAGGTCTTCGCGTTTGAGATAGATTTTTGCTCCGCCTAGTTTGCTAGTTAGGTTTTCTGCGTAGTAGAGTGGTGTTGGTCTGCCAACAAATTCTGAGAGGTAATAGTCCAATAGTTTTTGGAATGCGGAGTCTTTTGAGGCTTTATCATATGCTTCTTCGAGTTCGTTTATGGCTTGCATTAAGACTTCTGGAACAAAGCGTCCACCATACTTTCCGTATTTTCCATCAACTGGATAATTACTTAGCTTCATGCATTTACAAACTCCTGAACTTTAGATTCAATATCATCCGTTAACATGATGGCTGAACCGATAAGGAACGCCCTGGCGCCGCAATTACGAAGGAATTGCAGGTCTTTGGATGTTGTTATCCCGCTTTCACTTATGACCGTTTTGCCGTGGTTTTTATGTTTTTCAAGGATTTCTCTTGTTGCGTTCAGGTCGATTTTTAGGGTTCCTAGATTTCGGTTGTTGATTCCAATAAAGTCAGCTTCAGTCTCTATGGCAGAGAGAAACTCCTCGTCAGTATGTGTTTCTAAAAGAACTTCAAGCCCTTTGGAATGAGCGAAGGATATCATTCGTTCAATTTCCATTTCGGTGTTTCTTCTTTCAAAAAGTGCTTCGATAAACAAAACTGCACTAGCACCTATTTGTGCTGCTACTTCTATTTGTTCTATGCAAATGATTATGTCTTTCATAAGAATTGGCAATTTCACCGCTTGACGGGCTTTTGCAAGCATCTGCAGGGAACCGTTGAAGTGTTTAGGTTCAGTTAAAACCGAAATGCCGACTGCTCCGCCTTTTTCCATTGCTTCCGCAATCTCGATTGCATGAATATTTGCTCTTATTGTTCCTGCTGATGGGGAAGCCGCTTTAATCTCAGTTATTACAGGATTGAATTTGCATTCGATAATTGCTTTTCTTAAACTCGCCTGAGACTTTGTTGTTAGTTTTACGGTTTCGTAGTAACCGCTGTCAACGGTCTCCTGTGCATCCTTTGCCAAAACGTCAAGGAAATCACTCATATTTTGCTTCCAACTCCTCAAGTCGCTCCAAATTTCCACCTGATGCTCTAACTAAATCTTTCAACTTCGCGTATGCTGCTCCGCTCTCAATTGATTCTTTGGCGGTTTCTATGCTTTCTTTGAAGTCTGCAGCTTTTCCTCCCACGATGATTCCTGCTGCGCTATTAACAAGCACAATCTCAGCCTTCGCGTCTTTCATCATGCTGCCTCTAAGGATTTTGAAGAGGATTTGAGCATTTTCTTCAGGTGTTGATGATTGCAGGTCGGTTATTCGTGCTTTTTTTATGCCGAAATCGGTTGGCGATGTTTCTGTTTTTATTACATTGTCTCCTTTTAGATGTGCAATGATTGTTTTTCCGACTGTTGAAATCTCATCCAGCCCGTCAAGCCCGTGGACAACCATTGCTTCTTCACAACCGAGCTTTTGAAGGGCATAAGCTATTGGAACAACCAGTTTATCCTCGTAAACGCCGAGAAGCTGCGCATTTGCACAGGCTGGATTAGTTAGAGGTCCTAGTATGTTGAATACTGTTCGGATGCCGATTTCCCGTCTGGGCTCTGAAGCATATTTCATTGCTGGGTGGAAAGCTGGCGCAAACATGAATCCTAATCCGACTTTTTCAATGATGCCTTGAACGGCTTGGGGTTCAACGTTAAGGTTAAGTCCCAGCTTTTCTAACACGTCGGCGCTACCGCTTTTGCTAGTCACAGCCCTATTTCCATGCTTGGCCACCGAAATTCCAGCGCCTGCAATAACGAATGCTGCTGTTGTGCTTACGTTGAAGGTTTTGAGTCTGTCTCCGCCTGTACCGCATGTGTCAACTAGACGTCCGTCTACGTGGGGGTTGATTTGTCGGCAATGCGTTCGCATTACGGAAGCGAAAGCGATTAGTTCTTCGACAGCTTCGCCCTTCATTCGCAAGGCAGTCATAAAAGCGGCTGTTTGTGAGTTTGTAGCTTTTCCAGACATGACTTCTGTCATGATCTCGCCTGATTCCTCATATGTCAGGTTGGTACCCTCGATGATTTTCTGTATGCCTTCACGTATCATCAGCACTTGCCCTCCAAGAAATTCCTAATTATTAATTTGCCATCTTCACAGAGAATTGATTCTGGATGGAATTGTACGCCGTAAATTGGATATTGGGTGTGGCGAATCCCCATGATTTCTCCGTCATCAACGGCTTCTGCGGTTATTTGTAGGCAGTGAGGAATGGAGTCCCGTTCTCCAGCAAGCGAATGATACCTTGTCGCAGTGAACGGATTGCGAACGCCAAGAAATATGCCCTGTTGGTCGTGGTGTATGATACAGGTTTTGCCATGCATGAGCTTTTTCGCATGCGTGATTTTTCCGCCAAAAGCATGAATTATGCCCTGGTGTCCAAGGCAGACGCCTAAAGTTGGAATCTTTGGGCTCATGGTTTGCAGGATAGCAGTGCAAACGCCAAAGTACCTGCCGTCTTCTGGTGTGCCTGGCCCTGGAGAAATAACGATTCTATCGGGTTTGAGTTCGGTTAGGAGACTGAGTTCTGCTTGGTCGTTTCTGTAAACGATTGTTTCAGCACCAAGCTCACCAATGTACTGGACTAAGTTGTAGACAAATGAGTCATAATTGTCAATTACAAGTACTTTCATAGTTTTTTGTCTCCTGAGATTTCGAGGGCTCTCATCAGCGCCTTTGCCTTATGATCAGTTTCAAACCACTCCCGCTCTGGGTCAGAGTCGGCAACGATTCCTGCACCAGCCTGAATGTACGCTTGATTTTTGTCTGCGAATAGGGTGCGAATGGTTATGGCGAAGTCTGCATTGCCATTATATGAAAAATAGCCAACTGCACCGGCGTAAGGACCGCGATTGCAACCCTCAAGTTCATCGATGATCTCCATGGCACGGACTTTTGGTGCTCCCGAAACTGTGCCTGCCGGAAAAACCGCTCGCAATGCATCATAACATTGTAGGTTATCTTTTAGTTCACCTACTACCTGAGAAACAATGTGTTGCACATGGCTGTACTGGTGAACTTTCATAAACTCTGGTACGCTAACGCTTCCATACTTAGAAATTCTGCCCAAATCATTTCTTGCTAAATCGACAAGCATGACATGTTCAGCGCATTCTTTGGGGTCAGCAAGCAATTCGCGGGCTAACCTGCTGTTTTCAGCTGAATTGTCGGCGACGGGTTTGGTGCCTGCAATTGGGAATGTTTCCACCATTCGGTTGTCGATGCGGACAAGCATTTCTGGGCTTGAGCCCACAATTTGACGTTCGCCAGCTTTGAGGAAGTACATGTAGGGTGACGGATTGATGGTGCGCAGTGCAGAATAGAAGGGGATTAAGCTGCCATGGAGCTGGAATTGGTAGCGCTTGGACAGAACAACTTGGAAAATGTCTCCAGCAGTAATGTAATCTCTGGCTTTCTCAACTGCGTTTTCAAACTCCCGTTGTTTAGCGTTTACTTTCGGTTCCGTATACGATAGAGTCTCTGAGTCTACGGGTTGCTTGAGCAACTCTTCTACTTCTGGCAAGCGGTTTTCCTGTCGGTAATAGTAGAACGCTTGGTTCTGGAGATGGTTGAATGTGAAGCCATCATCGTAAATTCCCATTTCCAATTCAGGAAAGACCTGATTGCCAGCGTGTTTCTGTGGCAGTTTTTCCCAGTAGCGCACAGCATCATAAGACATGTAGCCAACTGCTCCACCGACGAAGCGGAAATCACTATTTATGATGGAGTTTTCATGAAGGATTTTTTGTATTATTTGAAGTGGGTCGCTTGTTGATTGGGAGCTTGTTTCTTGAGTTTTTTGGTTGGTGATTTGAGCTTTTCCATTTGCAGTTTGGATTGTTATTTTCGGGTCAAAACCAATGAACGAGTATTGAGCTAGTTTTTCTGGTCCTTCAATTGATTCGAGAAGGTATGCGGTTTGATATTGTTTTTGGAGTTTTGAGAATATTTCGAGAGGTTTCTGGGTTAGGTTGATTTTGAGGACTTTTAATGGGTTATCTGGTTTGGTAATGTTGAATGTTATTGTTGCTTGTTTGCCAAAGGCGATTCCCCATTTTAATTATGCTCCGTGATAGTTCACAACCATACAGCAATGTATTATTTAAGCCTTATCTGTACAAAAGCGTACATGCTATTTGAGGACTTCGTGCATCCAAGCAAAATAAGGCTCAGAACCGGTAACAATTGGCAACGCTAGGACTTCAGGAACCTCATATGTATGCAAACCCTTCACATGTTCCGACAGTTCCGCAAACAGGTCAATGCGTGACTTCATAACAACCAAGCATTCTTCAGCCTTGTCGATGCTGCCTTTCCAGTGGAAAAACGAAGTGACTGGGTTGATGATGTTTGCGCATGCGATCAGCTTCTCTTTGAGTAGGGTTTGAGTAATTTTTTCCGCTTCTGCTTTGTTGGCGGTTGTGACAAAAACCATGATGTAGTTGTTTTCCAATTAGCTTCACCGATAAATGTTTAGTTTTCTGAGTTAAAAAAACTTGCATACGCTAAGCCTTGGCTTATTACATTTAAATTTCTCTTTTTTCACTATGTAGCGTATCGAGGGAAGCTTCATGAAAGATGAACAAATAAGAATCCTAAAAACCATGAGTGAAGCCACAAACCGCATGGATCTAAACATGTTCGCACAAGTCGTAAACCTACAACCTAACGAAGCCATGATACAGGTGCAGGAGCTTGCAAAGTCCGGATTTTTGCGTAAAGTAGGCAACGGTTTTGGCGTTACTAAGAAGGGTAAAAACACGCTTAAAGTTTTTACACCAGTTCCAAGCGAGATGGGCTTTAATTTTTACGTTGATGTTGGCAAGCCACTAGGTTTTAGTGCGCAGACGCTGGAAGAGTTTTATAAGCTTGTTAAACAGGTGTGTTCGGACGCGATAGAGTTTCATTTCTATCGGGATGATTTTGAGCGTTGGCTAGGTGAGGTCGTGAAGGACTCAGAGTTGGCAGAAGCGGTTGCGGGGTTGAAGTCTGCTGGGTTGAAGGGTGAAGATCTTAGAAAAGCGCTTTTGAAAACAATTGATGCCAAATATGGCATCGATGAACTGCTTTAGCCTTTGTTCTCTTCCAGTCTTCTCCACCATTCAGGAACTTTCGCGTTCTCTGCCATGTCCCAAAAGTCATAAGGCTTTACATCAAGTACAGGCGTGCCATCAAAAGCATCTAAACCTTTAACTGTTAAAACGTTGCCTTCAACTTTTAGCAGTTCCACAAGCGTTAAGCCAATCGGGTTTGGTCTAAGCATGGTTCTTGTGGCAAAAACGCCTGTTAGGGGCAAATCCTTGTTGCCTCTTGGATGAACCTTCAAAATACTTCGTTGCTCATTAGTGACTTCGTTTAGATAAAAGAGCACAAACAAATTCGAAAAACCCAAGATGCCATCCAATGCTTCAACCAGTTCTGGGTTTAAATTAATAGTAGAAATTACTTCTTTATCCTTAACTTCATCACCAACAGCGCTGGTTTTAACGAAACCAATCGGTTCCAAAACAATCTTGTCTTCAAAAGTCATCGGTTTCCACTCAACCTTGCAGAGCAAAACCTAACATATAAGCCTTCAATCTAATGCTCACAAGAGACTATAACCCCATTAATTTTGTTTATCTATTATTATGAAGATGTCACTTGGCAACGCTAGCAGAAATTGTATTGGCATTTCAGACACTTGGCGTTCGCCCCTTTACGAACTTTGGGAAAATGTTTTATCTCTCTCGTTGTTGTTTCCACCCCTCTCGTTATTTAACAGAAAATTGGCGAAAGACATTATTCCTTGATTCGAAAAACCTTTATTATGTTGCGTATCGGTCACCGCGGCGCGAGAGCTTATGCGCCTGAGAATACGATAACGAGTTTTAAGAAAGCCATAGAAATCGGCGTAGACGCAGTTGAACTTGATATTAGAAGAACTAAAGACAACCAAATCATTGTCATCCATGACGCTGACGTAAAGAGGACGACGGACGGCAAAGGCTTAGTAAACGAACTCACGCTCAAAGAAATCAAAGGCTTTTCCGCTGAGGGTAGCGAGAAGATTCCTACTTTGCAGGAAACGCTCGACTTCTTGGACAAGAAAGTAAAAGTGTTTGTTGAGCTGAAAGAAACCGGCATTGAGGAGCAGGTGCTTTCAATCGTGCATAAGCGAAGCTTAGAGAAAAACGTTGTAATCGTCAGTTTTCTTGAAGAAGCCCTAAAGAAGATCAGGGAACTCGATGCAGATATCGAGACGGGATTGATTTATGCTGTGCACCGAAACCCTGTGAAAGCAGCGTTGGAGCTTAAAGCAAACTATCTTCTTGCACTCTATAGATTTATACATACAGCTAACGTTGTGAAAGCGCATGAAAACGGTTTAAAAATGGTAGTTTGGACCATAAACAATTCCCAAGAAGTTGCTGAGTACGCCAAGAAAGGCGTTGACGGCATAGCAAGCGACAAACCAGACATACTCACGGGCGCTAGTGGCTAGCTATCTGTGCCTTCAAAACTTGCTCAATCCGCTCCACAGCCTCAATGCTGTTATCATTAAGCGGTGTTAATTGTATTTCATCAGCTGATTTAACGCCGAAACCGAGCTCTGCCGCTCTTTTTATTTGGTCTTGCTCGAAAACATCAGCTTCGCCCACTTTTCCTTTAGCACCGTACATTTTGAGGATGGCCACACCAGCGGCGTCAATGGCGACTCGGTCTCTGCTTGCAAGCAAAAGATTCGGTTCAACCACCGTACCCCGTTCAGGTCCACCTGTAATGAACGCTTTTATCCCATCCATCACTACGAAATCCAAGTCATAGTGGTTGTTTATTTCAGCAATCATTTGCCGCTGAAACGGTGAGCTATGCAGTTCCCACATGTGTTCGTAAACTTCGCCAGGAACCCTGTTTGCAATCAAACCGACAGAGTTCTTCAAAGATAGCGTAAAGTGTCCGCCAAACCTATGGGTTTTGAGGCAGCATGTTTGCACGATTTTATCGGCGTTATGAAAAACCTTTGCAATATGGAAACCTCCGAGCCAATGCGTGCCATCTCTTTCAAACTTTAACCACCCATCCTTACCCACTTTATCCAAAACAACAGCCTCAAAGCCGAGTTCTCTTGATAATGCGAAAACACCCATTCGCTCCAGCACATGCTCGGTGTCGCCCATGCCGCTACGTTCAGCCAATGTTATGCCGTCAGCGCCTGTGCTTTTTAAGGTTTCAACGATAGCTCGAAGAGTGTCTATGTGAGTCGATGCTGGAAACGGGTCAGCGCTGTTAAAATTAGCTTTCAATGCTACAGTCTTACTAGAAAAATCTGGCAAGTCAAATTTGCTCATCAAAGCTGGGACGCCTGTTGCCCTGTCATTTGTCTTTAGAATAAAAACTTCTCCAGAAGAGGATGCCATAGAACATCAACAATAAACTAGTCGAGGTGCTTTATTATTAATGTTGAGTGCATCAGGCTGAGACAACAAAACCGCAAGCTCTATATTATTCAATGAAACCCTTTTCAAAAGAAGCCTTATCGCGGGCCCGTAGCTCAGTCAGGCCAGAGCGGCGGACTCTTAATCCGTAGGCCGCGGGTTCAATTCCCGTCGGGCCCGCCAATTTAGATTCATTGTTTTTTCAGGTGTACTCTGGTTCAATATGAGCGGTGACAATCGTATTAGCGAAGTGTTCTTTTATTTCCTTCTCAACTTGCGAAGCAATTTTGTGAGCGTCTTTAATTTGAATTTGCTTAGTGAAGCAGCAGTCTATGTTTATGTAGCGTTTTCCTTCTGCGGCATAAGTTACAACGCGCTTAATCCGCAAGTCACGGGCGATTCCCGTGGCAACCTCGTAAACTACCTTTCTAAGCTGATCCTCATTGACCTCTGTTGCTGGTATGGCAACGCCCGCAGGCTCGACATGAACTGTAACGTTTTCTAAGGGTTTGATTTCTAATTGCATTCTTCGCTCAATTACTTCGGCGATTTTGTGTGCTTCTTCAACAGATAATTCTGGGTTAACGTATGCGTGTAGGGTAATGTAGAGTTTGCCACTAATGTAAATGGTGGAGATTTCGTGAACCTCTTTGACGCCTTCAACCGTTGCCAACTTCTCCACGAGTTGGTCCATTTTAGTTTCTTTATCTGCTGGTTCAATATGAATGGTGGCGTCGACATTGTCAAAGGTTTCCTTCAAACAAGCCTCAATTTTTGAGGCAAGTGAATGTGCCTCTTGAAGACTCATCAGGCTTGGAACCTGGACCGACGCATCAACGAAAACTTTGGAGCTGACCTTGCGAACTTTGAGATTTTTTGTATTTACCACTCCGTCGCAGGAGACAATTACTTTTCTTGTTTTCTGAACAAGCTCTTTTGTTGCAGTATCGCTTAGTTCCATTATGCTGAATTTTACCAGTCTAAAGCTCAAGTAAGTAAGCATGGCACCAAGGAAGATTGATGCAAAGGCATCTCCGTTGGTGAAGCCCACTGTGGCTAAGCCGAAACCAATTAGCGCTATTATTGTCGAGCTTAGGTCTGAAATTGCATCATAGAGTCCTGCCTTCATGGACGGGCTTTCAACATGCTGGCTTTTTCTGAAAACCGTAACTCGCAAAGAAGCAATAAATAACGCATAGCCAATGGCGAAGTAACCTGCAAACTCTATGCCGCTAGCAATTTGCGTGCTCTCTATCAATCTTGCAGCGGCTTCATAGAATACTAAGAATGCTACTCCCATCAAGACTACTCCTCCGATTAAGCCGCCTATCGTTTCGAATTTTTCATGCCCGTAAGTATGTTCTTCGTCTGGCGGCTTCATTGAAGCACGGACTGCGAAAAACAGCATAATGCTTGACATTGCATCCAATAGGGCATGCAGGCCGTCGCTTAAGATGGCTAGGCTGTTTACAATTAAGCCC
>Ga0316620_10001219_pt1 | contig 10973 bp, 9 predicted proteins | sample OWC_Aug_M1_C1_D5_FD_207651 | JGI IMG/M metagenome (GOLD analysis project Ga0316620, IMG submission 207651) | Wetland soil microbial communities from Old Woman Creek delta, Ohio, United States - OWC_Aug_M1_C1_D5_B | ecosystem: Environmental > Terrestrial > Soil > Wetlands | place: USA: Ohio...
GATCGATCGCGGCGTCACGGTCGGCTACTTCAGCCAGGACATCGGCGAGATGAAGGGCAAGAGCGTGGTCGAGGCGACGCTCGACGGTGCCGGGCCCGTGTCGGAGATCGCGCACCGCCTGCACGAACTCGAGCACGCGCTCGCCGACCCGGCGCGCGCCGACGAGATGGAGGCGCTCGTCGAGCGCTACGGCGAGGCGCAGGCGCGCTTCGAGGAGCTCGGCGGCTATGCGCTCGAGTCGCGCGCGCGCGAGGTGCTCGCGGGCCTCGGCTTCGACGCGGCGCAGATCGACGGCGACGTCGGAGCCTTGTCGGGCGGCTGGAAGATGCGTGTCGGCTTGGCGCGCATCCTCGTGATGCAGCCCGACGTGCTGCTCCTCGACGAGCCCACGAACCACCTCGATCTCGAGTCGATCCTATGGCTCGAAGGCTGGCTGCGCGCCTTCGACGGCGCGCTCGTGATGACCTCGCACGACCGCGAGTTCCTGAACCGCACCGTGTCGAAGATCATCGAGATCGACTCGGGCGAGCTGCTCACCTACACGGGCGACTACGAGTTCTACGAGCGCCAGCGCGCCATCGCCGAGCGCGAGCAGGCGGCGCAGTACGCGCGCCAGCAGGCGATGCTCGCGAAGGAGGAGGCCTTCATCGCGCGCTTCAAGGCGCGCGCGAGCCACGCCGCACAGGTGCAGAGCCGCGTGAAGAAGCTCGAGAAGATCGAGCGCGTCGAGCCGCCGAAGCGGCGCCAGACCGTCGAGTTCGATTTCCGGCCGGCCCCTCGATCCGGGGACGACGTCGTCCGGATCGCGGGTCTCCGCAAGGCGTACGGCGACCGCAAGGTCTTCGACGGGCTCGACCTCCTGATCCGCCGCCGCGAGCGCTGGTGCGTGATGGGCGCGAACGGCGCGGGCAAGAGCACGCTGCTGAAGCTCGTCGCGGGCGAGGCGAAGCCCGACGCCGGCACGGTGACGATCGGCGCGGCGGTGAAGATGGGCTACTTCGCGCAGCACTCGATGGAGGTGCTCGACGGCGACGACAGCGTCTACCAGACGCTCGAGTCCGCGTTCCCGAACGCGTCGGTCGGCTCGCTGCTCGCGCTCGCCGGCGCCTTCGGCTTCTCGGGCGACGAGACCGAGAAGCGCTGCCGGCTGCTCTCGGGCGGCGAGAAGGCGCGCCTCGTGCTGGCGCGCATGCTCTACGACCCGCCGAACTTCCTCGTGCTCGACGAGCCCACCAACCACCTCGACCTGGCGACCAAGGAGATGCTGATCCGCGCGCTCGCCGGCTTCGAGGGCACGATGCTGCTGGTCTCGCACGACCGGCACTTCCTGGCCGAGCTCACCAACCGCGTGCTCGAGCTCAACCCGGGAGATCCGCGCGTCTACGCCGGCGGCTACACCGAGTACGTCGCGGCGAGCGGCCACGAGGCGCCGGGGATGCGATCGAGCTGAGTGCGGCGCCGCGCGCTCTCTCAGGAGTCGCGTTCGACCCGTGCGATGCGCGTGAAGTAGGCGTCGAATCACTGCGTCTCGCCGCGGCTCTTCGCGAACGGGTCGCGCGCGTGCGCGCGCCAGGCGGTCGCGATGCGCGAGCGCCGCGACTCCTAGCTCGCGAACGCGCCGTTCACGAGTCGAGCCGTCGCGCGCGCCGCAGCCCGGCGAGCGCGAGCGCGGCGGCCGCAGCCGCGAGCGACGGCGACGCCTCCGGCACGTTGATCGCGCTGAACGCGAAGGCGACGGTGCCGTCGGTCGCCGTCAGGAAGTGGAAGCCGTTCGCGGCCGCGGCGGGAATCGGGAAGGTGCCGAGGAAGGAGCCGCTTCCGTCGAGCATGCCCGTCGCGACGACCTCGTCGTCGAAGCGCACCTCGAACGGCGCGTTCGGGTCGAGGCCTGCGAGCGAGAACGGGACGCTCGCGCTCGGATCGGCGAACTCCTGCGTCACGACGAAGTCCGGGTCCGTGAGATAGCGCTGCTGATCGAACGCGAGCGGCATCGTGTCGGCGACGGTCGGGAACAGCGAGGAGCCGGGCGTGAGCGACGTCACCTGCATCGGCACGAGCGGCGCCGTGAGCGCGAGGTCCTCCTTGCGCAGGCGCAGCTCGAGCGCGTCGGCGACGTGCAGGTCCGCCACCAGGTTCGAGCCGGCGCGCACGGTGACGGGGAGCAGCGTCGCGCCGCCGATCGGCGTGCGCACGCCGAACACGTCCGGCACCAGGAGCTGCGCCTGCACGGCCGGCGCGGCCGAGCCCGACTCGCGCACGACGTGGATGCGCACCTCGCGGTCGACGCCCGCGAGACCGGCCTGCGTGGCGCCCGTCGCGGCGCTCGCGTCCGTGTCGAAGAGCAGTCCGAACGCCGTGTCGATCGCGCCCGAGTCCGGGAACGGGCCCCAGAGCTCGAGCAGCACGTGGATCTCGTCTTCCCCTTCCTCGGAAGCCATCGAGATGCGCGCGAGGTCGAGCGGGCTGCCGGCGGCGCCGCCCGTCTCGTCGCCGGCGGCGTCGGCCGCGGATCCGCTCTGGTAGGGGCGCTTCACGGCGGGGCTGTTCATCTTGCCCTGCACACCGAAGAGCGACGGAATGCCGTCCGAGACGATCGACGCGACCTGCGCCGGCGTGATCGTCAGGTTGGCGAAGCCCTTCGCGGGATCGGTCGAGTCGACGAAGGCGTCGCGGCCGCCGTTCGACGGAGTCATGATGTTGCCCGGCGTGTTCTCGGCCGAGCCCACCGTCGGGTGCGCGAGCGTGAAGATGTGGCCGAACTCGTGGGCGATCGTCGCAGCGGTGCGCTCGCGGCTCGAGCGCTGCTCGCACACGCAGGCCGGATCGCGATGCCGCGACCAGCCCGGCGGCGGCGACGCATCGTCCGTCCAGGTGCCGCCGGTCGCCGAGACCGCGACCTTCATGCCCTTGCCGCCGGGAAGCGCGGCCACCTCGTTGCCGCCCGCCTCCTGGACCTTCTGGCCCTCGTCGTTCGGATTGTTGAAGCGGCCGTCGCCGGCGGTGCCGCCGCCGGTCCCGTCGTCGCCCGCGGTCTGACCCGTGCGGACGCCCACCAGCACGAAGCGGATCCTGGCCTTGGCGTAGAACTGGTTCATCAGGGCGACGGCGTCGCGGAAGTGCTGCTCGGTGGCGCCCGATCCCTGGTAGAGGTTCACGAGCAAGGGGACCACGGTGAAGCTCTTCGCGGTGCTCGCGAGCGTCACGTCCACGCTGTCGATCACGCCGTTGCCGTCGGTGTCGTTCTTGGTCGGATCGGTCTGGTACTGCACGATCTCGACGGCGTTGCCGAGGCCGTCCGCGTCCTTGTCCTCGTCGCCGTCGGGGATGCCGTTGCCGTTCGAGTCGGCCTGGTTCGGATCGGTGCCGAGCTCCGCTTCGCGCGCGTCGGGGATGCCGTCGAAGTCGGCGTCGGGGATGGCGAGATCGAAGACCGCCCAGACGCGCAGCTGGCCGATCATGCCGAAGCCGCAGGCGGGCGCGTTCGGGTCGGGGATCTGGGTCCCATCGAGCGCCGTGACGACGTGATCCGGGTGCACCGAATGGAAGTGGAGCAGCGGGCAGGTATCGGGGAACCCGAAGCGGAACTCGGAGAACGACACGAGCTTGCCGCCGACGAGCACCACGGGAATCCGCGGCGGTGGGGACGCGAGCTGGGCGCTGGCGCTCGAGGCCAGCGCGAGGAAGGCGGCGATCCCGAAGAAGATCGAGCGAAGCATCGGTGTGTCCCCCCGATGCGCACCCTATCACACCGAGGTGGGTCTCGATTCGAGAAGGTGCCGGCCGTCGAGCGTGCGCGGCGCGCGGCCGAGCTCGCCGAGCAGCGGCTTCGAAAGGAGCACGCGCCCGGTGATCGGCGGGTCGCGCGGCTCGCAGAGCGCGAGCGTCGCTTCGGCGAGCAGCTCCGCGGGCTCGGCGCTCTCGCGCCAGGCGTCGGGCACCACGCCGAGCGCGAGCACGCCGGGCGTCAGCACCGCGGCCACCGGCGAGAGCGAGTTCACGAAGATGCGGTGTTCGAACAACTCGCCGGCGAGGCCGGTCGAGACGCGGTCGAGCGCGGCCTTGCTCGCGCCGTAGAGGACCGCGCCGCTGCTCCGGTAGAACTCGGCATAGGGCGGCCCGCTCGGATGTGCCGCGCTCGCCGACGAGAGATTCACGATCACGCCGCCGCCGCGCGCCCTCATGTCGGGCACCACGCGCTGCGCGAGGTCCCACGGCGCGCGCACGTTGAGCTCGAAGGCGACACGGAAGCGCTTCTCGCTCACCGCTTCGAAGGGCATGTAGAAGGCGGCGGCCGCGTTGTTGACGAGCAGGTCGATCGGTCCGAGCGCGGCGCGCGCCGCGTCGACGAGCCGCGCGCGGGCGTCGGCATCGGCGAGATCGCACACGATCGGAACGGCGCGCGCGCCGAGCTTCTCGATCTCCGCTGCCGTCTCGCGCAACGTGCCGGGCAGGTGCGGATGGGCGTCGAGCGTGCGCGCCGCGAGCGCCACCGATGCGCCGGCCGCCGCGAGGCGCACCGCGATCGCCGCGCCGATCCCGCGACTGGCGCCCGTGACGAGGGCGACCTTGCCGGCGAGCGTGCGATCCGACATCCGATCTCCTTCAGGCGAAGCGCAGCGTGCCGAAGCGATCGGGCACGTGGAAGTCGGGCGGGTCCGCGAGCGTCGGCGACCAGGCGGAGAACTCGCCGTCGCCGGCGCGGTCGATGCGGTAGAAGTTGGCGCGCCACTGCGAGCCGGGCGCCGGCGGCGCGGCGTCGAGCGCCGCGAACGGGATCGCCCACTCGACGTCCCAGCCGCCCGCGCGGATGCGCACGGCGCGCTCCCAGCCGGCGCAGATCCAGTCGAGGTCGCTGCGCATCGTCGCGCGCCGGCCGTCCGGGCTCTCGATGCGCGCTTCGAACCACGCGCCCATCGGATTCGCCTCGAGCTCGAAGTAGCGGTGCGGATCGTCGCCCGGCGCGACGAAGGCTTCGACCACCTCCTCTTCGTAGATCGGCTGGTTGCGCCCGCGGTGGGTGCCCCAGACGTGCGCGTCGGCGCACGCGAAGGCGACGTAGAGATGCGCGTCGTCATGCGCGAGGCGCAGCGTGGTCGGCTGGAACGCCGTCGGCGCCGGGCGACCGTTCGACGGCACGAGCGTCTGCGCCGCGAGATCGCGCCACGGGGCCTTTACGAGGTCGCCGTCGACATGGATCTTCCGCGCGATGCGCGGAACGACAAGCGTCGGCGGTGCGACCGCGGTGGACCCGGACATGGCCTCGCATGGGTAGCGACGCGCCGACGCTCGCGCCGCCCGATCACGCCACCGAGAAGCGCTTTCGCGAAGTGGCGGAGGCCTTCGAGATCCCGGGCCGCTGGCTCGGCTCGCGCGCGTACGGCAGCGGCTGGATCAACGAGACGCTGCTCGCAGAGTTCGAGCACCAAGGCCGGCGCACGCGCTGGATCCAGCAGCGCATCAATACCCGCGTCTTCCGCGACCCCGCGGCGGTGATGGAGAACGTCGAGCGCGTGACCGCGCACCAACAGCGCGCGCTCGCGCGGCGCGGTGCGGCGGACGCCGATCGGCGCGCGCTGCGGCTGGTCCCGGCGCGCGGCGGTCGCTCCCACTTCGTCGATGCGGACGGCGCGTGGTGGCGCACCTTCCACTTCATCGAGGACGCGAGCAGTCGCGACGCGGTCGGCGCGCCGGCCGAGGCGGGCGCCGCCGCCGAGGCGTTCGGGCGCTTCCTCGCCGATCTCGCCGACCTGCCCGCTCCGCGGCTGGCCGAGACGATCCCGGGCTTCCACGATGCACGCGCGCGCTTCGAGCAGCTGCGCGCGGCGGCCGCCGCCGATGCCCACGGGCGTCGCGCCGGGTGCGCCCGCGAGATCGACCTCGTGCTCGCGCACGAGCCGCTCGTCGCACGGATCGAGCGGCTCCTCGCGTCGGGCGCGTTGCCCGAGCGCGTCTCGCACAACGACACGAAGATCAACAACGTGCTGATCGACGACACCAGCGGCGAGGGCGTGTGCGTGATCGACCTCGACACCGTGATGCCCGGCAACGCGCTCTACGACTTCGGCGACCTCGCGCGACGCGCCGCGACGCGCGCCGCCGAGGACGAGACCGATCTCGAGCGCGTGCGCGTCGATCCGGCGCTCTTCGGGGCGCTGGTCGCCGGCTGGCTGCGAGGCGCGGGCGACGCGCTCTCGGAGGCGGAGCGCACCGAGCTGTTGCTCGCCGCCGAGCTGATGACGCTCGTGATCGGGATGCGCTTCCTCGCCGACCATCTCGCCGGCGACGTGTACTTCCGCATCAAGCGGCCCGGGCAGAACCTCGATCTCGCCCGCACGCAGCTCGCGCTGATCGCGGACTTCGAACGTCAGGCCGACGCGCTGCGCGCGATCGTCGAGACGGCCAGTCGATCGAACCCGAAGTAGAAGAGGCCCCGGGCATGATGCCCGAGGCCTCTTCGTTCATTCCTGCAGGAGCCGTGGTCTAGTAGCGGTCGCGACCGCCGCCACCGCCGCCGCCGTAGCCACCGCGGCCGCCACCGCCGCCGCCGTAGCCGCCGCGGCCACCACCACCGCCGCCGCCGCCGTAGCCGCCGCGGCCACCGCCGCCGCCACCAGCGCCGCCGCCGCCGCCGCCGCCGCGGCGATCCTGTGCTTCGTTGACGCGCAGCGAGCGGCCGCCGAAGTCACGGCCGTCCAGAGCCTGGACCGCATTGTCTGCGTCGCCTGCCTCGCGCATCTCCACGAAGGCGAACCCTCGCGGCCGACCCGTCTCGCGGTCGGTGATGACGCTCACCTTGTCGACGGGACCATGGCGCTCGAAGAGCTCCTTGATCTCGCCCTCGGTGGCAGTGAAAGGCAGGTTCCCGACGTACAGCTTCTTACCCAATCGATGATCCTCGTCGCGCCCGCGCAGGCACGGGAACGCGACACTCGTCGAAATCAATGCCGGACCGCCCGGCCGATCGATCCCGTACGAAGACAACCACCCGCCCCTGCGACGGCACGAAGCCGTCCACGGACGAGCAGGAAAGGCGACTGACTTTGAGCGGAATGGTCACGTAGGAAGGAACGAGTCTCGAACGAATGCTCGGTGAGAGAAGTTACGCCCCGACGTGGCGGCTCGGAGGGAGACGCCCTTCGGGAGCCAGAGTATCAGGCATCATTGCGCTCGCCAGCCTGAAATACTGCCGAACTTGGATACTCCCGTGGGGACGAGCCCGCTCCGGCATCGCCGTCTCGGGTCGCCCGGGTGTCTCGGCTAGGCTCGCCTGTGACTCCACGCACACACATCGGGACGGACGGACGCGCATGGGACTCTTCGTGGCGATGAATCACTTCTCGGTGAACCCCGAGCGCTCGGCCGAGTTCGAGCGGCATTGGCGGGAGCGCGAGACCTATCTGGGCGAGGTGCCCGGCTTCGTCCGCTTCGCGCTGCTGCGCGGCGACGAGCCCGGGGTCTACGTCTCGCACTCGACCTGGGAGAGCCGGGAGGCGTTCGAGGCCTGGACCCGCTCGGAGGCCTTCCGCAAGGCGCACGCCCAGGCCCGCACCCCTGCTGGGGTCCTGGCCGGCCATCCGAAGCTCGCCACCTTCGAGGCCGTGCTGACGGAGTGAGCGCCGTCGCGAGCGGCCTTGGGCTGCGCTAGCTCCGTCGTCATGACGCATCACATCCGGATCGGCCTCGTTGGGATCCTCACGACGGCGCTCTTCGCGGCGTCGCTCGGCTGCTCGTTCTCGAACAGCTCGGAGAGCTCCTCGGACTCGTCCACGAGCTTCTCCAAGTCGAGCAACTCGTCGTCTGACGAGAAGAGCACGAGCTTCCAGCAGGACGTCCAGCACTACACCGCGGCGTACGTCGCGGCGGGCGGGCAGGGCGACGACGCCTTCCTCTCCGGCCTCGGCGACCTCGCACGCAAGCGCGGGATCTCGGACTGGGAGGCGGAGCGCGGCACCTGGGAGGCGATCGGCCGTGGTCTCGCGCAAGCGGAAGTCCCCGCTCCGCAGCGGATCGCCTACGCGCAGGTCTGGGCCGCCGGGGACGCCGACAAGCGCGACGCGCTCGACCGGGGCTACGAAGCCTCGCGTTGAGTCGACTCGCGCGCGCCGGGCTGCTCGCCGCATGGACGTTCGCCGCTCCCGGAGCGGGGCACGCCGGTGCGCCGCCGAGCTTCGACTACCTCCACGTCCGCGCACACGAAGGCAATGCGACCGGCGGGCACGTCGCGATCCGCTTCGGAGCCGAGGTCTTCGACTTCCAGCACGCAGACGGGCTCGTCGTGCCGCGCCGCGAGGACGCCCGCCGCTTCCAGCATCTCTACCGCACGCTCGAGAACCGCAGCATCGAGCGCTCGCGCATCGCAGCGTCGGACGAGACGATCGCGCTGCTGCACGACGCGTTCGAGCGACGCCTGCTCGCGCAGTCGCGGCAGATCGAGATCGCATCGGGGCTGGCGCGCGACGTCGCTCTGCTCGAGGCGATCGCGACCGATGCGCCGGTCGCCATCCCGGTCCGCGGTGCGGGATTCTTCGCGCCGGCCGAGCCCGGTCGCGGCGCCGCCGCGCTCGACGCGCTGCGCGAGCGGATCGTGCGCACGCACGGCCGCGATTGGCTCGCGCAGCGCGACGCGGCCAGCGCCCGTGCGCTGCGCGAGATCGCGCTCGATCCCCCCGTGCTTGCGGCCGTCGCGATCGATCCGCTGCGCTACCCGGCGGCGGTGGAGCCGCTCTCGCGGCGCGTCGAGGAGCTGCTCGCAGCGCGCAGCGCGGCGGCGTTGCTCGCGGCGCCGCACGCGTTGCGGGCCGAGACGCTCGCGGGCGACGCCGGCACCGTGCTCGACGACGGGCTGCGCGCGCAGCTCGGCGCATGGCGGGACGCCTTGCTCGCCTCCGCGACGCGCCTCGCTGCGAGCCGGCGGCCCGACTGGGGCGAGGCGTTCCTGCTCGCCGCGGCGCGCATCGCTGCGATCGATGCGTCGCTCGCGAGCGGTCGGCTGGTCGTGCTCGACGCGTTGCCGGCGTCGGCCCGCGCGTTGCGCGTCACCGCACGGCGACGCGCGCTCGTGCCGGCGCTGCTCGCCGAAGCGCGCGACGACCTCGTGCGGGCGCGCGAGCAGCTCCAGACGCCGGCGGATCTACACGACGCCGCGTATGTGGAGCTCGAGGCCGCCGCGAGCCGCGTCGCGGCGCTCCGTGCGGTCGAAGCCGGCGCGGGCACGCTGCGGGTCGCTCCGGGGACGCTGTTGCCCGAGGGAGGATCGCCGGTCGCGCTCGAGCCGCGCCCCACCGCCGGCGGCGACGCGGTCGCGCGCGCTCTCGCCGCGACGCGCAGCGCCTCGGCAGAGCTGCGCAGCCGGCTCGCAGATCGCTACGGCTACGACCTCGTGCGCCGCAACTGCGTGACCGAGATCTTCCGCACCGTCGAGATGGGGCTCAGGGAGGAGGCCGGCGCGACCGATGCGGCCGATGTCGAGCGCGCGGTGCGCGAGGAGTCGGAGCGGCGGCTCGGAGGCCGCGTCGATCCCGTCGCCGGCGCCAACTTCGTTCCGTTCGTCTCGTCGCGGAACGTGCGCGCGGAGTGGAACGTGATCGAGCAGGCGCATCTCGACTCGGCGCGTGAGCACGCCGTCGCACGCGACGGATCGTTCGCCGCGCGCCTGCGCGACAGCACGGCGCTCACCGCGAGCTGGTACGCGCCGAGCGAGCAGGCGGGCTTCTTCGTGTTCTTCTCCGATTCGCCCTGGCCGCTGCGGCCGCTGCTCGGCGCGCTGAACCTCGCGTCGGCGCTGCTGCGCAGCGGAGTCGGCCTCGCGACGTTGCCCTTCGATCGCGGCGACGGCGTGCGCCAGGGCCTCGACGGCGCGTTCTGGAGCGTCCCCGAGCTGGTCTTCGCCAACGTCCGCAAGGGGACCAACGAATGGGTGCCCCCCGAACTTCGTCCGGCCGCGGAGTGACTTATGTTGCCGTGGAATCCGTAGGAGGAATTCCCATGCGTCGCTTCGCTCTCGGGAACGCCATCGCGCTGTGCCTCGGGATGCTCGGAACGTCGCCGGCCGCGGCGCAGACCACGGACGTGGTCGTGGGCGTGCCGATCGAGAACGGGCAGGCCGGCAAGCCGCAGCCGGGCGTGATCGTCGACATCGAGGGCAAGGACAAGAAGAAGGAGCCGGTGCCGGTTCCCGTGATCGTCCAGGACGGTGCGCAAGGCGGGACGACGACCGTGCGCCCCAACTTCGGTGGCGGCTATACGGTCGAGAACGAGGGGAAGGGCGCCACGACGGTCCGGCCCAAGTTCGGCGGCGGCTACACGGTCGAGCAGAACGGGAAGACCACCCAGGAAGTCACGCCGAACTTCGGCGGTGGCTACAAGGTGAAGAGCAGCAAGGGCGCGCCGACGACCGTCATCGTCCCCCCGGCCGATCGCTGAGCGCGAGCCCGACTCCACTCTTGACGGTGCCCTGGGTGGGCACGTAAACAGACCCGGCCAGCAAGGAGGCAGTGGTGAAGACGAGCCGTTTCCGGATCTCGATGAGGGGACCTCGACCGGCGAGCGCATCCATGCGCTCGGCCGCAGCCGTCGTGCTGGCCGTGGCGACGCTCGGGTGTCAGGGCACGCCGCAGCTCGGGCAGGGTGGCTCGGTGGTGTCGGGCTCGGGCGGCTCGGCCGGTGCGCAGGGCGCGTCGTTGCAGCTGGTGCGCTGCAGCCAGCCGCTCGGGACCGCGGCGCTCGTCGAGGCGTCACCCGAGGCGCTGACCAGCCTCCAGTCGCTCGGCCTCGCCTCCCCGCTTCCGATGCTGCGGCTCATGATGTCGCAGTCCGGCTGCTTCCGCGTGATCGACCGCGGCGCCGCTATGAAGAACATCGAGACCGAGGAGTACCTGCGGCAGAGCGGCATGCTGCGCAGCGGCAGCTCCACCGCGCGCGGCAAGATGGTCACCACGCAGTACCTGATCACGCCGAACGTGATCTTCTCGAAC
>Ga0316620_10001220_pt1 | contig 10973 bp, 12 predicted proteins | sample OWC_Aug_M1_C1_D5_FD_207651 | JGI IMG/M metagenome (GOLD analysis project Ga0316620, IMG submission 207651) | Wetland soil microbial communities from Old Woman Creek delta, Ohio, United States - OWC_Aug_M1_C1_D5_B | ecosystem: Environmental > Terrestrial > Soil > Wetlands | place: USA: Ohio...
CCCATTCCGCATGACCCATGTTTGTTTCTAAAGTTTAGTCGAGCTTCGATTTCGCTCTCCCCGTGCATATCGCGGCGCTTGCCGTATTATCCATACTCCAATTTATGGAATGAGGGCTGGCGCTGCGGCGGCGTTTTGTCCGCATCAAAGTCCTTCGATTCGCTGCTAGTATTAAAGTGTGAGAGCATAAGGAAGGTCTTCAGGAGGAGCCCCCATGACCATGAACTGGCGCGTACTGTTTCTTACTGCGATTTTGCCGGCGGTTGTGATGATGCCGGTTTTCGCCCAGGAACCCGAGTCGGGAGATACGTTGCAAGCGGCGATCGGCGCGGACGGCAAGCAGCGGGTGGAGATAATCGGCGGCAGCTACTTCTTCAAGCCCGATCACATCGTCGTCAAGGCGAACGTGCCGGTGGAATTTTCGGTGAAACGCGAATGGGGCATTGTCCCTCATACCTTTGTCTTGAAGATTCCGGAGTCGGGGGTCGCGATCGATGAAACCCTGAGCACCGATGCCAAAACCATCGCGTTCACGCCCACGGTCGCCGGGAAGTACACGTTTTATTGCCGGAACAAATTGCTGTTTTTCAAAAGCCACGAGGAAAAGGGTATGAAAGGCGTCCTCGAGGTGGTTCCTTAGGACATGCTCGGGGCCGTATTCACCGTGGCGCTGCTTGGCACCGACACCGCGAACCCGATTCAGGCGGCGATCGATTATTATCGAAACGTCGCGGGTTATCAGCTGACCTTGAAATCGGTCGGCGGCGATAAATCCGAGATCATCCGCTATTACTTCAAGAAGCCCGGTTATGTGCGCATGGAATTTGTCGCGCCGTTCAAGGGGGCGGTGCTCGTTTATAATCCCGACACCGCGCGGGCGAAGCTGTGGCCGTTCGGCTATAAGAGATTCCCGTCGTTGACGCTCAGCCCCGACAGCAAGATGATCCAAAGTTCCACCGGGCAGCGCGTCGACCGCTCGGACGTGGGGGTGCTTTATCAAAATGTGCGGGCCTTGCAGGAGCACGGCAAGACCGAAGTGACGGGCATTGAAACGGTCGATGGGCATGAGGCGCTGCACGTCGCGGTGGCGGGCGAAGGCGGCTTTGCCGTCGGTGCGGTGGCGCGCTATCAGCTGTGGCTGGATCGGACCAGCGGTTTCCCGCTCAAGGTGACGAGTTATGATGCGGGCGGACGGGTGATCGAAACGGTGGAGATGGGCGATCTCAAGATCAGTCCCGAGTTTCCCGACGGCTTTTTTAATCAATAAAAGCTCATGGCGGAATTTTGTTTTGTCACGGTATGGCGGATCGAGGCGCCTCTGCATCAGGTATGCGAGGCTGTTTCCCGCTGCCTGCATTGGCCGCAGTGGTGGGAGGGTGTGGAGAAAGTGGAAGAGTTCGACCCGGGAGACGAGAGCGGAATCGGCAGCCTGCGGCGTTTTACCTGGAGAGGCCGTCTGCCGTATCGGCTCACCTTCGACATGCGCGTCACCCGCGCCGTACCGCACAGGATGCTCGAAGGCCGGGCCAGCGGCGAAGTGGAAGGCGTCGGATGTTGGCATTTCTCCGATGACGGCGGCGTTACCGTGGTGCGTTACGAATGGCAGGTGCGCACCAACCGGCTGTGGATGAATCTCATCGCGCCCATCGCCCGGCCCTTGTTCAAATGGAATCACGATCAGGTGATGCGGCGGGGGGCGGAAGGTATGGCGCGGTTGTTGAATGCTCGCCTGCTGAGTCTGGCGCACGGTTGATTGAGGCCGACGCTTAATTATGCGCATCTCAATTGACTGGCGCGCGGCAATCTACGCGGGCGTGGCCGCGGGAATCCTCGCAAGCATGGCGCAAATCATCTTGTGGTGGGCCTTTGGGCATGCGTTGTCGGGGATGTTGTTCCGGGATGCGCGCCTGGCCGCGGCGGTCATCATGGGCCGCGCGGTGCTGCCGCCGCATACGGCCTTCGGTTGGCAGGTAATGGCTATAGCGACGCTGATTCATTTCGAGCTGTCGATTCTCTACGGCTTGGGACTTGCCGTGTTCATCGCGCGCTGCGGTTTGTTGCTAGCCTTGCTGGCGGGCGTCGCGTACGGCTTGGCGCTGTTCTTCATTAACATGTACGGCTTCACGAGCCTCTTTCCTTGGTTTGCGGCGGCGCGCGACTGGATCACCTTGGTCACCCATGCGGTGTTCGGCATTTCGGTCGCCGGAGTCTACAAGATATTGTCCGCGCACTGATGCGGTTTGGTTTGGAAAGCCGGATGGCGGCGCGGGACATATTCCCTATTTGGGAAAACATCAATAATATGGCGCTGCGCGTGATCACCGTATAAACCGGAGAGAGAAGTATGTTGATTGAGGCCGATAAAGTCGTGTCGTTCCATTATCGTTTGAGCGAACCCGGGCAAGCGGTCATCGAGGATTCCCATGGAGATCTGCCGGTGGTCTATATACACGGACATCACGGCATGCTCGCGGGATTAGAAGAGGCTTTGACCGGCAAACAGGCCGGCGATAAATTCACGGTGACGTTGCCGCCGGAAAAGGCCTATGGAGTGCGGCGCGATGATGCCGTGCAGCGCATATCGGTCAAGCATGTGCTGAATCCCGGCAATAAAAAGATAGGTTTTAAGCCGGGGATGGTGGTGCAGGTGAATACCGATCACGGTCCGCGGGAAGTCACGGTGGTCAAAGCGGGCCTCAAGACTCTCGACGTCGATACCAATCATCCGATGGCGGGTAAGACGCTGAGCTTTGAAGTCGAGGTGGTGGAAGTGCGCGACGCGACGGACGAAGAGATCGCGCACGGCCATGTCCATGGTGCGGGCGGTCACCAGCATTGATTCGGAAGGTTAACGAGATCGAAAATTATGCGGTTGCCGGAGGGTGAGCGACATGTGGTGGGGATGTGACGCGATGCCGTTAGAATGCCGATTGCCGGGAGCCGATTCAGATTGACGATCGGGATTTGTCTGATGTGTACGCTCTGAACGCTCAGTGGCGGGTTCCATAATATGCCGTCTATCGCGCGGCGCAATCCCCGGCAGAACTAAGGCAATAAGGTGCCGACGGCGAGTTCTATGCTTCGATGTCCCCGCCCTGCAGTTCAGCGGATGTGATTTATCGTGATCGACGTCTGACCCGATGACGTGATCGTACTTCCACCCGATATCCCTAATGCTTGTGGCGGCCTGAATTGTTCGCGGGATACGGGAAGGTGATGTTGAAACGGCGCGGATATTTTTGGAGTTATCTCGATACGGCCACTGTTTCTAAATTCTCTGCCTCTGTTGAAATCGTGACCACCCTTCGCTGGCATGCCGTTATATTCACCATCGCCGCCGGCGCCTCTACTGTTGCCGTGACCGCCATGATGATCGCCATGGCCGATGTTGCCGCCGGAATCGTCACCGCCACCGTCACCGTCACCGCCACCGCCACCGCCACCGCCACCGCCACCGGAACCGCCACCGGAACCGCCACCGGAACCGCCACCGGAACCGCTACCGGAACCACCACCGGAACCGCTACCGGAACCGCTACCGGAACCACCACCGGAACCACCACCGGAACCACCACCGGAACCACCCCCCGAACTACCACCGCCACCGTTTGACGCGACCTCATCGTCCTCCACGCTGGATGGGCCGCCCAAACTAAAGCGGACGATATCTTTTATATCTTGCCTTATATCCGATTTATAATTTTGAATTTGAGCCTTGACTTGCTGAATTTTGGCCAAGTCCGTGGCAACGGCAGCACTGTTTCCTAGCATCTGATCATATCTAAGTTGTCTGCTATCAGTTATTAGCTCCGTTATATTCGACGAAAAGCTGACCTGATCGGCGGCAAAGTCACTAAGGATCGATTCCGCTCCGGTACTGGACGGGGAATTGAACAGGAAAGGCGCGAGCAAAATATAAGTGTAATGATTATTGTTCATACAACCCGCTTCTTCGATGAAGGAAGATTTTGGAATCTTTATGTCTCAATTATAGACTTCCGTAACACGATATTCGGACAATAAGCAAATTTCTTAAGCCGTTGGTAAGAGGCGATCCAAGGTTTATGCCGCAAGCTTTCGATCTGTTGCAATTTACTACGCATTTTTCAGATGCTTCCAATTTGGTTGGCCGGATCGGATGCGGTGATTACAGAGACGCTCGCACTGGCTTGCAGGTCAACAAAGAGGTGTTCTATGTGCCTATTAGGATGCGTGATTTATAACGCGATGCGCGGAAACGAGTGCACACATGCGAGACAGCAATGAACGATCTAGGAAATGCTGTAGGGCTAATATCTTGATACAATACAAGTTGGCCGCGGTATCCTTGCGCCAACCCCAAAATTGGGGAACCCGTCACTGTTGGCAATACTCGAAGGGAGCAAACGGTAAGAGGCGAAGTGCCGAGGTGGCGGACGCAGTATTAACTGCATTCTGAAAATGTTTCCCGCCCAATAGCCGGTCACGGTCGAATTAACCAGCGCAAAGGAGTGCGTCCGCTGAAAAACCGGATATCGTCCAGATACTCGCGTCCGATACTGGCCATGTTGGCGCCGCTGGCGGCGTTGATCCTGCAATGGCTGCTTTGGCCGTTGATCCGGCCATCGATCTGGGTCCTCTTTTATCCCGCCGTATATATCAGCTCATGGATCGGCGGCGTGGCGGCGGGCCTCGGCGCAACGATCTTCTCCGTGGTGGTCGTCTGGTGGTTTTTCATCGAGCCTCAACATTCCTTCGTAATAACGGATTTAAGACATTTGATCTCGGTGGCCACATTCGTGGCCACGGGGGTGCTCTTTAGCTTGTTTCATGCCCGCCTGCGGCGCAGCGAGCAGAGTTTTCGCGATCTCTTCAATTTGGCCGCGGACGGGGTGTTTATTGCCGATCTCGAAGGCCGCTACACCGATGTCAATGACGCAGGTTGCCGCATGCTCGGATATGCGCGCGAAGAACTCGTCGGCAAGACTATCGTCGATCTCATCCCGGCCGCGGACGCGGACCGTCTGTGGCAGGCCAAGGATCAGCTCCTCAAGGGCGGCGTTCACGTCGCGGAGTGGGTGTTGCGGCGCAAGAATGGGTCTTATTTGCCGGTGGAGGTGAGCGCCAAGATCCTTCCGGATGGCCGCTGGCAAGGCTTGGTGCGCGATATCAGCGAACGCCGGCGGACCGAACAGTTGCTGCGGGAGAACGCGGAGCTCATAAACGACTTGTACAACAATGCCCCTTGCGGTTATCACTCGCTGAATAAGGACGGCGTGATCGTTCAGATCAATGATACCGAGCTGCGCTGGTTGGGTTATTCGCGTGACGAGGTCATCGGCAATCTGAAATTCGACAAGTTCCTTACGATTGAGAGTCAAAAGATCTTTCTGGAGAATTTTCCGCGATTGAAAGAGCGCGGCTGGGTGAGCGATCTTGAGTTCGATTTCGTCCGCAAGGACGGCAGCACATTGCCTGTGCTGCTGAGTGCGACGGCGATCAAGGACGCGGACGGCAGGTTCCTGATGAGCCGTTCGATTCTCTTCGATCACTCGCAGCGCAGGCAGGCCGAGACGCAGTTGCGTCAGGCCGCCATCGTATTCGGCAGCACCAATGAGGCCGTGATGATCACCGATGCAAAGGCCCGGCTCGTCACCGTCAACGCGGCTTTCACGGCGATCACCGGCTATCGAGCCGAAGAGATGGTGGGCAAGAATCCCAGGTTGCTGAACTCGGGCCGCCAGGACGATTCCTTCTTTCAGGAGATGTGGGCAGCCCTGCAGCACACCGGCCAATGGCAGGGCGAGATTTGGAACCGGCGCAAGAACGGCGAGATATTTCCGGCCTGGGAGAATATCAGCGTGGTTAAGGATGCGCGCGGCGCGGTGACTCACTACGTTTCAGTGTTCTCGGACATCAGTGCGATCAAGGGGGCCGAGGAGCGCCTCCATCATCTGGCCCATCACGATGTCTTGACGAATCTGCCCAACCGTTTGCTGTTCACGGCCAGCCTGGAAAAATCGCTGGAGCGCGCCAAGCGCCACCAACAGAAGCTTGCCCTGCTGTTTCTCGATCTGGATCGTTTCAAGCTGATCAACGACACCATGGGACATACTGCCGGAGATCAGCTGCTGAAGGAGATTGGCCGCCGGCTGCTAGGCAACGTGCGCGCCCAGGATACCGTGGCGAGACTCGGCGGCGATGAGTTCACGGTGGTGTACGAGGAAATCTTGCATGCGGAAGAAGTGGCTCATCTGGCCGGGAAGATCATCACCGAGATTGCACAGCCCGTCAGCCTGGACGGCAAGGAGGTGGTCATCTCCGCCAGTATCGGCATTGCCGTTTATCCCGACGACGCCGACAGCGCCGAAGGTTTGACCAAGTCCGCGGATGCGGCGATGTACCGAGCCAAGGAGCGCGGCCGGAACCGGTATGAGTTTTATACGCCGGAGATCACCGCTCTTGCGCTGGAACGCCTGTCGCTGGAGAACGGGTTGCGCCGGGCGCTGAGCCATGAGGAACTGGAGCTGTATTACCAGCCTCAGATGGAGGTGGCGACCGGACGCATCACCGGCGTGGAGGCGTTGCTGCGCTGGCGCCATCCGGTCGAGGGCCTGATCCTGCCCGAACGTTTCATCCGCGTGGCGGAAGAAAGCGGGCTGATTACCGTCATCGGCGATTGGGTGATCCGTCAGGCCTTGAAGCAGAGGCGGCGTTGGCTCGACCAGGGACTGCCGCCGCTGCGCATCGCGATCAACGTGTCCGTGGGGCAGATCGTCCACGACCATCTGCCGGAGACGATGCAGGCGGCGCTGCGCGAAAGCGGTATTCAACCGGGGGACGCGCGGATCGAGCTGGAGATCACCGAATCCGTTATGCAGACCATGGAGCAAAGCGCAGGCGTGCTGCGGCGCTTGCGGGCGCTGGGCATTCGGATCGCTATCGACGATTTCGGAACCGGCTATTCTTCGTTGAGCCTGCTGAAACATCTCCCTATCGATACCCTCAAGATCGACCGCCTTTTCGTGCGCAACGTTCCGGACGATACGGACAGCCGGGCGATTGCCGCGGCGATGATCTCCATGGCGCACACGCTCGGGTTGCATGTGGTTGCCGAAGGTGTGGAGACCGAGGGCCAATTCGCATTCTTGCGCGAGCGAGGTTGTGACGAGGCTCAAGGGCATCTGCTGGGTGCGGCGGCGCCCGCGGAGGTCATCACCCGTATGTTGGAAAAGTACAAGCTGCGCGCGGATACGGGCGGCGACAGAATAGCCGCCGATGGGCGCCTCGTTGCGAATGGCGTGGATGCGGTAGAGTCGACTTAGATGGATGCTGTTTAATGGATCGAGCGTGTAGACGGAATTTATCCACGACCCTCATCTCGGCGCTTTCTGAGGGAAAAGGTTTTTTCTCTCTTCCCATTCCCGCGCACCCGGGAATCCAGTAATCTAATGCGATTTGAATCATCGCCTTTCCGATATTCGCTATGCCTCGTTCGGAACGACACATGATACGAGGCGCTTTGAAAGCCTCACGGGAGAATTAACCATGAAGATTTCGATGTACCAGGCCTCCGTGCCCACCTTCATCCTGATGTTGAACAACCTTTCCGCCATTCTTGAAAAGGCGGCGGCTCATGCCGCGGCCAAAAAGATCGATCCGGCGGTGCTGGTCAACGGCCGTCTTTATCCGGATATGTATCCCCTGTCGCGGCAAGTGCAAATCGCCACGGACAACGCCAAAGGCTGCGCCGCGCGGCTGGCGAGTTTGGAGCCGCCCAAGTACGAGGATAACGAGGCGACTTTTGCCGAGCTGATCTTGCGCATCCGCAAGACCACGGACTATCTCGCGGGCTTCAAGCCGGAGCAGATCGACGGTTCGGAGGAGAAGACGGTCGTCTTGAAGTTTCGCGACAGCAGCAGGACGTTCACGGGTATGCCTTATCTGCTCAATTATGTCCTGCCCAATATCTATTTTCACATCTCCACGGCGTACGGCATCCTGAGGCATAACGGCGTCGAGATCGGCAAGAACGATTTTATCGGTAAATCCTGAATTGACACCGATGCATCTTTGGACTGTGAAATTTCAATCCGTCACGGGCGTGTTATTGATCGCGGCCTGCGTCGTTCTCGCAGGCTGCGGAAAACAGGGATCGATCCCCCGCCCGCCGAGCCCGGAAATGGATGCGCGGGTATTCAAACTGGCGCAGATGAACGGTTGTATCGAGTGCCACACGGTGAATACCACGTCGATCGGCCCGTCGTGGATGGCCGTTGCCGAACGCTACAAGGAGGCGCCGCGCGCGGAGACGCGGGCGCTGTTGATCGAGAGCGTGATGAAGGGCAGCAAGGGCAAATGGCTGACGTGGAAGGGTGACGACGGCATGCCGCCCTTGGGCAGGCGCGTTGCCAAGCAGGATATCGAGGAGTTGGTGGACTTCATCCTGTCTTTAAGTCCCTGACTGTATAGCCCCCCTCACGGAGAATCTCGGATCTGCGCCGCCGACTCAATTACGCCTGCGGGAGGAGTTATGTTCTTAAACCGCGTGAATATGATCGTTCCAAGATGCGAAGACTCCGTATGGCCGATGAGGGGCGATGAACCGCGGAGGGCCGGTGTCCGTGAAACCTTATGCTGAAGCCTGCGACCGCAACCGCGATCCCATTTTGGCGGTGATTCAACCCTTGTTGGCCGAATGCAAGGCGGTGCTGGAGATCGGCAGCGGCACCGGGCAGCACGCGGTATACTTCGCCGCCAAGATGCCGCACTTGATTTGGTACCCCAGCGATCGCGAGGAATATCACGCGGGCATCGAGCTGTGGCGCAAAAAGGCGGCGCTGGCCAATGTCCGGCCGCCGTTGTCGCTGGACGTCGCGCAAGCGACGTGGCCGGATGTGGCGGCGGACGCGGTCTTTTCCGCCAATACGACGCATATCATGCATTGGCCCGAGGTCGAAGCCTTCTTTTGCGGCGTCGGCGCATTGTTGCCGAATCGGGGTGTCTTTATGCTTTACGGTCCCTTTAATTACCGGCAACGTTACACCAGCGAAAGCAATGAACGCTTTGACGGCTGGTTAAGGTCGCGCGATCCGCTCAGCGGCATACGCAACTTCGAGGACCTAGACCGCCTGGCGAACCGGGCGGGGATGGTATTGCGGCAGGATTTCGCCATGCCGGCCAATAATCGCATTCTGTTCTGGCAAAAACGCTCGGTCGGCGGCGAGGCTGATTAAATATACTCGGGCGACCGCTGTCGCCGTCGACGCGCTATAAGTCTGGCGGAGGAGGATGGGCGCTCCAGTTGAATATTCCGCGCAGCGTTCGCCGCGCCGGCCCGAGACGTTCTTCTATAATAAAACTCGTGTTGTGATTATGGCCTAAGGAGACGAACATTAAACTACCATGGAATGAAGAACGGTCCGGCGCGGCGCCATCGAATTTCGTTTTGTTAGCCTTGGGCTTTCGGCCTTTTTTCCTGTGCGCGGGGATCGTCGCGGTCGTGTTCATGGCGATTTGGCTGCTGGGTTATACCAAGCGCGATCCGCTCTTGACCTATTACGGATCGAGCGGCTGGCATGCGCACGAAATGTTGTTCGGCTATGCGGTGGCAGTGATCGCCGGGTTCTTGCTGACGGCGGTGCGCAATTGGACGAATCTTGAAACCGCGCGGGGCATGCCGCTCGGCGCTTTGGTCTTGCTGTGGTTGGCCGGTCGCGTGTTGCCGCTGCTGTCCGCGATCCCGCCTTGGGCGGTGGCCGTGGCTGATTTGTCGTTTTTACCGGCGCTTGCGCTCGCGTTGGCCGTGCCGTTGTTGCGCTCCGGGCAGAGAAAGAATCTGTTTGTTCTTGCGGTGCTGGCGGCGTTGATGGTTGCCAATGTCCTGGTGCACGCCGAGTGGCTGGGCTATGCCATGGATACGGCTCATCTGGGGATAGTGTTGGCCATTTACACCATAACGGCGCTGATTGCCGTCATCGCGGGGCGGGTGATTCCGTTTTTTATCGAACGCGGCATCCCCGGCGTGAAGATTCAGCGCCGGCCGGTAATTGAATATATGAGCGTGATGACGGTGATCCTCCTGGCGTTCGCCGATCTGCTTTCACCCAGCGTTCAGGCAGTAGCGGCGTGCGCGCTCCTGGCTGCCGCGGTGCATGCATGGCGGTTGCGCGGCTGGCTGGTGCGGGCGGCCTTGTCGCAACCGTTGTTGTGGGTATTGTTGGCGGGTTACGCTTGGTTGGCGGTGGGCTTTGTGTTATTGGCTGTCGCCTACGGCGGTTTTATTCCGGTGATGTTGGCATTTCATGCCTTGACGGTGGGCGGGATCGGAGTATTGACCTTGGGGATGATGGCCCGGGTGGCCTTGGGCCATACCGGGCGCCCGTTGCGTCCCTCGCCGCCCGTGACGCTGGCCTTCGCCCTGCTGAATATTGCCGCGGCGGTGCGTATTGCCGGGCCTTTGTTGACTGTCCGTTACACGAAGGCCATGATCGGTGCCGCCGGTGCGTTATGGATAGTGAGCTTTACGTTGTTCTTGTTTATATATGCGCCGATTTTGATGCAATCGCGCGTTGATGGCCGTTCCGGTTGATCGCAACCGCGGACTGATCCGCGGTGCACAAGAAACGCCGACGGTGTTTGATATGAGCAAAGTCGTCCTATTATTGATTGGTTGTCTTGCCGCTCTGACGGCTCAGGCGTCTTCTCAGCCACTCAGCTATCACGAGCAAACCGTTACGCTTGATGGCGAGCGCCGTATCGTACAAATACCGGCGGGTTATAAACTGGAGCTGTTGACCTCGGCGCTGGACGGTCCGCGCTTGTTGACGTTTGCCGCCAACGGCGATCTGTTTATCGGATCCAAGTCCGGCCGAGTATATCGTCTGCCGCCGCCTTATACGGCGCCCGAGGTGTTGGTGACGCTCGGCGATTATCCTCACAGCGTGGCATTTCGCAAAAATGAGATTCTGATCGCGCGCACCGATGGCTTGTAT
>Ga0316620_10001222_pt1 | contig 10963 bp, 9 predicted proteins | sample OWC_Aug_M1_C1_D5_FD_207651 | JGI IMG/M metagenome (GOLD analysis project Ga0316620, IMG submission 207651) | Wetland soil microbial communities from Old Woman Creek delta, Ohio, United States - OWC_Aug_M1_C1_D5_B | ecosystem: Environmental > Terrestrial > Soil > Wetlands | place: USA: Ohio...
GCCTTCGGCGATGTCGTCGACGTAGGTGAAATCGCGCCGGTGGCGGCCGTAGTTGAAGACGTCGATGGGCTTGCCGGCGAGGATGTTGCGCGTAAAGAGAAAGAGCGCCATGTCCGGGCGCCCGAACGGCCCGTAGACCGTGAAGAAGCGCAGCCCCGTCACCGGCAGGCGGTAGAGGTACGCGTACGTGTGCGCCATGAGCTCGTTCGCCTTCTTCGTCGCCGCGTAGAAGGACAGCGGATGGTCCACGTTCTGATGCACCGAGAAAGGCATGCTCGTGTTGGCGCCATACACCGAGCTCGTCGACGCGTACACGAGGTGCGCGACGCCGTGATGACGGCAGCCCTCGAGCACGTTGGCGAAACCGACGACGTTACTGTCGACGTAGGCCATCGGATTGACGAGCGAGTAGCGCACGCCGGCCTGCGCGCCGAGATGGATGACGCGCTCGAAACGCTCAGCGGCAAAGAGCGCCGGCATGCCGGCCCGGTCGGCAAGATCGAGCTTTACGAAGCGGAAGCGCGCGTGTCGCTTGAGGGCCGCGAGGCGCGCCTCCTTCAGCGAGACGTCGTAGTAGTCGTTGAGATTGTCGAGGCCGACGACTTCATCGCCGCGCGCGAGCAGCAGCTGCGCGGTGTGAAAGCCGATGAATCCGGCGGCGCCGGTGACGAGGTATTTCATTGCCCCCTCACCCTACCCTCTCCCCCGAGGACGGGGGAGAGGGGGGAAGAGACCCTCACCCCGACCCTCTCCCGCTTGCGGGAGAGGGGGGAAGAGACCCTCACCCCGGCCCTTTCCCGCTTGCGGGAGAGGGGGTTGTTATAAACGCCCATCGACCTGGTTGGCCTTGAAGAGGTACTTGATGTCGTAGAGCACGTGCCCGGGTTTGCCGAAGGCGCGGATCTTGCGGATGCCGAGCTCGCGAAACTCGCGGTGCGCGACCGCGAGCACCACCGCATCGTAGCTGCGGGGCTTCGGGGTCCTGATCGGCCGGATGCCGTACTCGTGCCGGCACTCGGCCGGATCGATCCAGGGGTCGTAAACATCGACCTTCGCGCCGAACTTCTCGAGCTCGCGCACGACGTCGACCACCTTGGAGTTGCGCAGGTCCGGGCAGTTCTCCTTGAACGTGAGTCCCATCACGAGGATGCGCGAGCCCTTGACGTGGATTCGGCGGCCGGTCATGAGGCGCAGGATCTCGCCCGCCACGTAATTCGCCATGTTGTCGTTCAGGCGCCGGCCGGCGAGGATCATCTCCGGGTGATAGCCGACCTCCTGCGCCTTGTGCGTCAGGTAATAGGGATCGACGCCGATGCAATGGCCGCCGACGAGCCCGGGGCGAAACGGCAGGAAGTTCCACTTGGTGCCCGCCGCGTTCAGCACTTCCTCGGTGTCGACGCCGAGGCGGTTGAAGATGAGCGCGAGCTCGTTGATGAGGCCGATGTTGACGTCGCGCTGCGTGTTCTCGATGACCTTCGCGGCTTCCGCCACGCGGATGCTCGACGCCTTGTGCGTGCCGGCGCGGATGATCGACGCGTAGATCGAGTTGACGAAATCGGCGGTGTCCGGGGTCGAGCCCGAGGTGATCTTGCGGATGGTCGTGAGGCGATGATCCTTGTCGCCCGGATTGATGCGCTCCGGACTGTAGCCCGCGAAGAAGTCCTTGTTGAAATCGAGCCCGGAGTCGCGCTCGAGAATCGGCACGCAGACTTCCTCGGTGCAGCCCGGGTAAACGGTCGATTCGTACACGACCACGTCGCCCTTCTTCAGGACCTTCGCGACGGTCTCGCTCGCCTTGACGAGCGGCGTCAGGTCGGGCCGCTTGTAGTTGTCGATCGGCGTCGGCACCGTGACGATGTAGACGCGGCAGCCTTTCAGGTCCTTCAGGTCGCTCGTGAAGCTCAGGCGTTCGGCGGCCTTGAGCTCCGCGCGCGTCGTCTCGAGGGTGCTGTCCTTGCCCTTGCGAAGCTCGGCGATGCGCTGCGGCTTGATATCGAAGCCTATGGTGCGGAAGTGGCGCCCGAATTCCACCGCCAGTGGCAGCCCGACGTAGCCGAGCCCGACGACACCGATCTTGAGATTCCGCAGACTGAACATTCACTGGGTCCTTTGCTTGTTGCCCTTCACGGGCCGGGTCAGCCGTGACGCTCCACGGCGGGGCGGAATCTTAACGGATTACGGCCCTCCCGAGGCGTGCGCAGGTTGTCCGGGGTGGCGGCCTCAGAGCGTGCGCCAGTTCACACTGCGCCCAACCTCAGCTCCTCCCGCACGAGCCGTTGGCGCTAGAGCCGCTACGACCCGTCGAGGTAGTCGCGCGCAACCGTGCAGGCGAGCTCGATCAGCATCGGTGTCAGCTCGCGCGCGGTCTCGGTCTCCTTGCGGGTGTGCACCCAGCCGAGGTATGTGCAGCCGCGTGCGCAGAGGAACATCGGCAGCATCGCGACCTGCTCCTCCGGCAGGGCTCGCTCGGTGCGGTACCCGGCTATCGTTGCAGCGCGGATCGCATCGTAGTACGGCTGGCCGATGTGGAAATAGATCGAGGTTGCGATCTCGAACAGATGCCAGCCGAAACCGGCGTCGTCGAAGTCGAGCACCCGGACGCGGTCGCCGTCGACCAGCAGATTCTCAGGCGCGAAGTCCGCGTGGATCAGGCCGTAGGTGTCGGGCGAGCGCGCGAGCCCGCCGAGGTCGCGCCGCAGGCGATCGCGGGCACGGATGAGCAGCGCACGCTCGGTCGGCGCAAGGGCCGCGAGCTCCCAGAAACGGCCCCAGAGCGGCTGCTCGCCGGCCAGGCCAGCGTCGTCCCAGGCGTGACGCGTGAACCCGGCGGGCAGCGGCCAGCGCGTCGCCTGGTTGTGCAGCCGCGCCGCGAGCGCACCGACCGTGTGAAACGTGCGCACCAGCGCCGTGCTGTCGGTAGCCACGCCGCCCGCGACACTCCCGAGTTGCGCGCCCTCGATCCATTCGAATACATCCACCTGGCGCGGCTCCGGCACGCCCTCGTGCGAGATGCGGAGAAACAGCGCTCCGCTGCGATCCGGGACGATCCCGGGCACGTCGAAGCCGCTCTCCCGCAACGCGCGCATCCACTGCAGCTCCGAGCGCAGCTCCGCATCCGAATGATAGCCCGCACGGTGAATGCGCAGCGCGTAGCGGATACCGGCGCCGGTCGTCACCTCGAAGACCGCGTTCTCGCGAAACTTGATGAGCTTGAGCGCGCAGCGGCCGAAGTCCCAGTGAGCGAGCGCTGCCTGCGCGAGCTCGCGCAGGCGATCGGCCTGCGCGGCCGGCGGAAGCGCGTAGAAATCCGTCATCGCGGCTGCACCCGAAGCGCGCGCCCTAGAGCCGGCCGAGGACGTCGTCGAGCGTCGCAAGCAGCAGGTCCGCGTGCTCCTTCGTGAACGGCATCGGCGGCCGGATCTTCAGGATGTTGTCATGCGGACCGATGCGGCTGATGAGCACGCCGCGGTCGCGCATCATGTTGATCACGCGCTTCGCCTCGGCGCCCGCCGGCGCGCGCGTCGCGCGATCACGCACGAGATCGGCCGCGAAGAACATGCCCTTGCCGCGGACCTCGCCAATGATCGAGTGCCGCTGGGCGAGCCGCTCCAGGCCGGCGACCACGTAGTCGCCGATGACGCGTGCGTTCTCCTGCAGCTTCTCGTTTTGGATGACGTCGAGAACCGCGCTGGCAGCGGCGCAGGACACCGGATTTCCGCCGAAGGTGTTGAAGTACATCACCTTGCCGCCGAACTCCTGGATGAGGTCCGCGCGGCCGACGACGCCGGAAATCGGGTGACCGTTGCCCATCGGCTTGCCGAGCGTCACGAGGTCTGGAACGACGCCATATTGTTCGTGTCCCCACATGTGCCGGCCGGTCCGGCCGAAGCCACCCTGCACCTCATCCGCGATATACAGGCCGCCGGCCTTGCGCACCAGATCGACCGCGCGGCGCATGAAACCCGGCGGCACGTGCGGCAAACCTTCGCTCGAGAACAGCGTGCAGACCAGCATCGCGGCCAGGCGGATACCCTGTGCCGCCAGCGACTCGATCGCGGCGCGCACTTCCCCGACGTACGCGTCCTCGAGCGCGGTGCCCGACAAACCTCGCAGCCCGCGATACGAGTCGGGCGGTGGGATCGCGCGGATGTGCGGCCCGAAGCCCTCCGGCGGCGGGAACACGGTGCTGATCTGCGCGACCGCCCGGGTGTTGCCGTGATACGCGAAGTTCGTGCAGATGACACCCTCGCCACCACTCGTCACGTTGGCGATGCGCAGCGCAAGCTCGTTCGCCTCGCTGCCGGTGCAGGCGAGCATCAGCATCGACAGGCTCGGATCGAACGTCGCGGTGAGTCGCTCTGCGTACGCCACGATCCCCTCGTGCAGGTAGCGCGTGTGCGTGTTGAGCGTCGCCGCCTGCTTCGCGATCGCCTGCACGACGTGCGGGTGGCAGTGGCCGACGTGCGGCACGTTGTTGTAGGCGTCGAGATAACGCCTGCCCGCGTCGTCCCAGAGCCAGACGCCCTCGCCGCGCACGAGGTGCAACGGCCGCTCGTAGAAGAGCGGGGAGTTGCGCCCCAGGACACGGTAGCGGCGCTCGAGCAGCGCGTCGATCGAGCTCATGTCGATCCGGCGAGCTGCTTGATGCCAGCGAGTTCCTCGAGGAACGCCGGGCTCTCGGGCAGCGTCGAGCCGCCGTCGACGCAGATTGTCTGGCCGGTAACGTAGCGTGCTTCGTCGCTGGCGAGGTACAGCATCGCGTATGCGATATCGCTCGGGTCCCCGATGTACCCCATCGGGATGTACTTTGCCATCTGTGCCATCCCCTCCTCGCTCGCGAGCAACTCCATCGCGGCCGTGCGGATGTAGCCGGGTTCCACGCCGTTCACGGTGATCCGGTCGCGCGCCAGCTCGACCGCCGCCGTGCGGATGAACGCATTGATGCCGCCCTTGGACGACGCATAGTAGGCGGTGTTGGGCATCGCGACGCGCGGGCCGGTGACCGACGACGTGAACAGCAGGCGGCCGGCGCCGCGCCTGCGAAAATGCGGAATGCACGCGGCGGAGAGGCGAAAGCAGGCCTTCAGGTTCACGGCGAGCACGGTTTCGAGGTCAGCCTCCGAGTAACGCTCGACCGGACCGCCGAGAAACGACGCCGCGTTATGCACGAGGATGTCGAGCTGGCCGAACTGGCGGACCGTCTCGCTCACGGCGCGTTCGGCTTGCGCCTTGCTGCCGATGTCGACCGCGCAGAGCGAGGCGGTGCCGCCGGCCTCGCGTACGAGGCGCAGGGTTTCCTCGCCATGGCTTGCGGTGCGCGTCGCGATCATGACGTTCGCGCCTTCCTGCGCGAACAACTGCACGATGCCCCGGCCGATGCCCTGCCCGCCGCCCGTGACGAGCGCAACCTTGCCCTTCAGCCGGCCCGCGCTCATGCGACTGCGACTCCGTGACTGCGCCGGGTCTGCGCCAGCACCGGCGGCAGGAAAAGCGCGAGGCTCAGGAGGAAGAGTCCGATACCGAGCCAGATCACCGGTGCCAGGTTGCCGTTGCTGATGACCGTTGCCGCGAGGAACGGACCAAACGCCAGTCCGCACATCTGCGCCGCAACAGCGTAGACGACGACGCGGCCACGCCGGTCGAAGCTCGCCATGGCGCCGAGCTGGACCGGGTTCGTGAAGTTCCAGGCGAAGTTGTAGATCGACACCACGAGAGCGAAGTACATCGACCCCATCGTGCCAACCAGCGGGTAGAGCACGACGGTGCCGCCGACAATGCCGAGCGCCAGTGCGAAGACGCGCGACGTTCGATGCGCAAGCAGTACTGCGGCGAGCGCGCCGCCGATCCCGGCGAACTGCGAAATGGTGAGGCCGTTCGCGACCTGCTGTTCGCCGACTCCGGCATGCACGCCGATCAGAAACAGATTCGCCCAGACGGCGCCCTGCGCAAGGTAGTAAACGAGCATCGCGAGCAGGGCACTCATCTTCAGGGGCGTGCCCAGGTCCACCGCATCCTGCTCGACCTGCGCGGCGGTCTCACCGGTCCGCGGCATGTACCGCACGAACGGCAACGCCACCAGCGGAAACAGCGCGAAGAACCACAGCACCCCGCTCATGCCAAGCGTGTCGAACGCGCTCGGCATCACGAACAAGCCCAGCGCGCCGTAGATCAGCACCCACATGATCAGCAGCCCGAAGTTGCGGTCCGGGTTCGGCGTGAGCCCGATCACCGTGAAGCTGAGCGAGACCACCCCACCGGCGCCGAATCCGGCGAGAAAACGTATGACGGCGAAGGTTTCGAGATCGCGGACAAAGGTACACGCCACATTGGCCGCAAACATCACGAGCAGCGAGGCGTTGAGCACCCGGCGCCAGTCCAGGCGGCGTGCGAGGAAGGTGAGCGCGACAGTGGTCGCCGCGATCCCGAACATCTCCGCAAACGCCGTGTAGTTGGCGCCCTTCTCGTCGAAGCCGAGGTGCTGCACGAGCCCCTGCACGAAGCCCGGCTGGACGATGAACACCTCGGGCCCGATCACGCCGAGGAGGATGGCGGTCGCGAGCCCCCGGAAGGAGCTCAGGTCCGCGGTAGCGCTGCTCTCCGCTCGCTGCTGCATGAGCACCCCATTGCCGACACCCCGAGCGCAGGGCACGGCTATTTGAAGCTGTAGTGAAGACTCACGCCCGCCCAGCGCGGCTGGCCGAACGCCTGCTGATTGAAGCCAAAGGTGGAAGTGAAGTCGAACGTATAGATGAGATAAGCCTCGTTCGCGACATTGTTCACGAACGCTGCAAGCTCCCACCGGTCGTTGTCGGGGCGGTAGGAGGCCCGCAGGTTGGTGACGGTGTAGCCGTTCTCGAACGAGACCGGAACGTTCTGGATGTCGTAGTAGATGTGATTCTGCATGCTGGCCGAGGCCTGCAGCCCGATCCGCCCGCCGAGTGCGGGCCATTCGTACCGCAGGACTGCGTTACCCGCGAACGTAGGCGCCGCAACCATATCGCGTGTGCGCAAGACCCCCGAAGGACTCGGGATGTTGTCCGCCTTCGCATCGAGCACGCTCAGTCCGAGGGCGAAGTTCCAGCCCTGCCACGGTGCTGTCTCAAGCTCGAGTTCGCCGCCCTTCACCGTGGCATCGGTATTGAAGATGACCTGGTTCAGCAGCTCGAAGCGGAATGTCTGGAAGTCCTTGTAGTCGTAGTAGAACAGCGCACCGTTGAGGCGCGTGCGGCCTGCGCCCCACGTCGATTTGAACCCGATTTCGTAGCTGGTGAGCTTCTCCTCGCCGAAGGGAATGGTCGCAACCGTGTTGCTCGCGAACAGCAGCGTCGAGTCGAGGAAGCCCACGTTGAAACCGGCCGATTTGGTGCCGCGCGCAACGGCGCCGTAGACCAGGATGTCGGCGGTCGGCTTCCAGTTAAGACCCAGCCGGGCGTTGACCGAATTGTCGTCGTGTTTCGCCAGATCGCCCACGGACTGCGGGCTGAAGTCGAACGCGACGTCGCTCGGCAGCCCGACCACGTTGGTGAAGAACCCCGAGAGGTCCCGGTTCAGATAGTCGAGCTCCTTCTTCTCGTTCGCATAGCGCAGACCCGCGATCAGCGTCAGGTTCGGGGTGAGGTCGTACTCGACCTGGCCGAAGCCCGCCCAGGATTTCGAGCGCTGGGTATAGTTTGCGTCGAAATACACGAATCCAAGATTCGTAAGATCGAGCGTGTAATGACCCATCACGTCGTTGTGGAAATAGTAGAGTCCGCCCAGCCAGCGAAATCTGTCGCTGCCGCCGGCGAGGCGCAGTTCCTGCGTGTACGTGTCGGTGTTCGCCTGGAACGTCGGCATGATGAGCGGCGCGGGGCTCGCGTCGGTGTCCTCGGACTGCAAGCGTCCGACACCCTGGGCTGCGGTGATGGATGTCAGCGTCACGCCGCCGAAGCGCCAATTGAGATTCACCGTAGCGCCGGTGTTCTGCACATAGACACGCCCGTTGCGATCGTACGCGCCCGCCCAGGGGTCGTTGTCGGTGTCGCGATAGCCGAAACAGTCCGTGCCTGTGCGCACGCCGCAGGGCCCCGCAGTCGTGGTTTCGTTCGGTCCGAGCGGCAGACTGACGTCGCCGGTCGCACCTCCGAGTTGGGTCGCCTGGTTCTGCCATGCGCCAACGGTCGCATCATTCTTCGAGTAGTAGGCACTGAACAGCACGTCGAGCGCGTCCGTCGGCTTGTATAGAAGCTGCAGGCGCACGGCCTTCGCGTTGGCCGCGTTGTAGTCCGGCCCGCCGGGGAAGCGGTTCTTCGTGTATCCGTCGTGGTGGTCGGTCGCGAAGGACAGCCGTCCGTCGACGTGGTCCGAAAGCGGACCGCCGATCGCGCCCTCGACCTTGATCTGACCGTACTCTGCCCCCGTCAGATCGACATAGCCGTCGAATGTGTCCTTTGGCTTCCTGCTCACGAAGTGCACCAGGCCGCCAGTCGTGTTGCGCCCGAACAATGTGCCCTGCGGTCCCCGGAGAACCTCGACGCGGTCCATGTCGAACAGCTGGAAGCTGAGGCCGCCGGAAGCAGGGTGGTAGACGTCGTCCACGTACACCGCCACCGGATTTTCGCTCGCATCCGCGAAGTCATTCAGGCCGACGCCGCGCAGGAAGAAGTTGATCTGGCTCGATTCGGCGTTCGGCACCGTGTAATTGAGGCCCGGCGTCATGTTCACGATGTCGGTCGTGTTGGTGAATCCGAGTGCCCGGATCTGCTCCCCCGTGAACGCCGTGACCGAGAGGGCGACGTCCTGGACGCTCTGTTCGCGCTTGGTCGCCGTGACGACGACCTCCTCGAGAGCGCCCCCGACGCGCGTTTGCACGAACGCCGGCGAGGCCGCCGCGAGCGCAAGTGCAGTGCACAGGAATGCTGCAGCCTTCATTTTTTTCTTCTTCTTCATGAGATCCCCCTGTTTGGCGAACCGGCAAATTCGCATGATCTCAAGCATGGCACGAGAGTCCAAATCTATCCGACCCGACCGCCGCCCCCTGTCAGCGCGTGGTGCGCTGCCGCCACACGCACCGCCCGCCGCTCGCCTTGTCGATCGCATCGAGCGAGCGTTCGTGCGCCGAGAGCTCCTCGGCGGTGGCGGCGATGACGCGCAATCCGGCGGGACGCGCCGCCCGGCCGGCGGCGCAGACGTCCGATACCACCGAGCCTCCCGGGCTGTCGGCGTCGAGTCCGAGCTTCGCCTGGCCGCCGGTCATCGCGAGATAGACGTCGAGCAGGATACGGGCGTCGAGCAGCGCTCCGTGCAGATCGCGATTCGAATTGTCGATGGCGTAGCGCCGGCAGAGCGCATCGAGACTGTTGCGCTGTCCCGGATGGAGCCTGCGCGCGAGCTCGAGCGTGTCGAGCACCGCGCACAGCTCGCGCATGCGGCGCGACTCCCCGGGAATGCGCGCGAGCTCGGCGTCGAGGAATCCGATATCGAAGGGCGCGTTGTGGATGATGAGCTCGGCGCCGTGGACGAAGGCGAGCAGCTCCTCGGCGACTTCGGCGAAGCGCGGCTGACCGGCAAGGTCCTCGAGCCGTTTGCCGTGCACCTCGACGGCGCGCGTATCGATGTCGCGCTCCGGATTGAGGTATCGATGGAAGGTGCGGCCGGTCGCGCGCCGATTCACGATCTCGACGCAGCCGATCTCGATGATGCGATGGTCCTCGCCCGGTTCGAGCCCGGTGGTTTCGGTGTCGAGGACGATCTGGCGCACGCCGAAATGCTACCCGCCGGCGAGCAAAGCGTCGATGGCTTCGTTCGCCAGGCGATCGACGCGCTCGTTACCCTCGTTGCCCGTGTGCCCCCGGACCCAGTGCCAGGAGATCCGGTGCCGCTCGACCAGCGCGTCGAGCTCCTGCCAGAGGTCGACGTTCTTGACCGGCTTGCGGTCGGCGGTGCGCCAGTTGCGGCGCTTCCAGTCCTTCAGCCAGGTCGTCATGCCGTTACGGACGTACTGCGAATCGGTATAGAGCTCCACCTCGCACGGCCGGCGCAGCGCTTCGAGCGCGCGGATCGCCGCCAGCAGCTCCATCCGATTGTTGGTCGTGTGCGCCTCGGCCCCCGAGATTTCCTTCTCCTTTTCCTGCGCCAGGAGCAGCGCCGCCCAGCCGCCGGGCCCTGGATTACCGCGGCACGCGCCGTCGGTGTAGATCCTGACCTTGGTCACGAGCGCGCCCCGGGCAGGCGCACGGTCGGCTCCGGCATGCCGCTCACCAGCCCGCGGCGCTCCCGCCAGCGCAGCTTCGGACGGCGCAGGGCATAAACGCGCTTGCGCGCCTTGAGCAGGTAGGCCCCGGCGAGGAACGGCGGCGCGAGCCAGCCGAGTTTCGAAAAGAATCGCTGGCCCCGCCCCGCCTGCAGCCGCGCAAAGGGCGGCGCGAACAGGTAGCGCCGGGCGCAGACCACTTCGAATCCGAGCAGCGCGAACCAGTCGCGCACGCGCCCTTCGCGCAGGAGCCGCCGCATCCCAGGCGGAAATCCGTCATGGGTCAGGCGGTGACGCCAGGACCAGGGGCCGAGCGCGTTGAATCCGAGCACGACCAGCTGGCCTTCCGAGACCAGCACCCGATCCAGCTCGCGCAGCAGCGCATAGGCGTCGTCCACGAATTCGAGCGTATGCGGCAGCACCACCGCGTCGATCGAATCGGAGCGGGCGGGCAGCGCCGCCGGATCGCAGCAAACGTCGACTGCGTCACGCGGGCCGGCCGCCCACAGGGTCTTCGACTGCACGCGCGCGGGGTTCAGGAACCGCAGGCGCTCGCCGCCCCAGTAGCCGACCTGGACCAGGTGCAGGCCGAAGACGTCCTCCAGCGCGTCCTCGACGAGCGCTTCCTCCTGCGCCAGGAGGCTCCCCCCCAGGGGCGATGTGAGCCAGTTCGCGAGATCGCGTCGCAGGGTCATCGGGGCCTCGTTAAAAGCGCGCAAGAACGGACAAAAA
>Ga0316620_10001223_pt1 | contig 10963 bp, 9 predicted proteins | sample OWC_Aug_M1_C1_D5_FD_207651 | JGI IMG/M metagenome (GOLD analysis project Ga0316620, IMG submission 207651) | Wetland soil microbial communities from Old Woman Creek delta, Ohio, United States - OWC_Aug_M1_C1_D5_B | ecosystem: Environmental > Terrestrial > Soil > Wetlands | place: USA: Ohio...
GCAGGCAACTATCCTGGCTATTCAGGCTCCCATGGGTGTTGCCCATAAATCCGTGCGCGTGCTTGAATTGGTGGAACAGGTCATGCGCTTCGGCAATGTGTCTGCGATCACGGATGCTGCCACAGGCGCTGCGTTAGCCACCGCTTCCATAATTGCCGCCGAATATAATATTCGCGTCAATGCCAGCCAGCTGCCCGCATCCAAGGCTAACCAGTATACCAGTGAATTTGACAGCCTGAAGAAATATGCAGCTGAGCTTGAATCTCACATCCATACCATCTTACATGAGCGAGGATTATAGAGAATGCTTTATCGGTATAATGAGTCTTCACCCGGTTCTTCTCGAATTACGACAAGAGCCCTTATTGGGATTTCCATTTTCCTTTGTGTAAACCTGCTTGTTGCAGGCTGTTCCAACCTAAACCTGCCTCCCAGCACGAAATCGAGCCCACCGCCAACCGATCTACAGGGGCTTTCATTTTCCGCCACCAGCACCAGTCAGCCTACCGATACTGCTCAACCTCAGCCTACGGACACTCCCACGCAGGTCCCGGTCTCACTCGGGCTGGCGCCCTATCTGCCTGATCAATTACATGCCGCCTTATTGCTTCCTGGGGGCTATACAATGGCACAGAGCCCTGCTGATGCCCAGATTTCTCTCGAGGTGACACCAGCGGATTCTCCTTCAGCTATCCAGTGGGTTTACGCCCTGGTGGCGCCCTTTCCAACCATCACGGATGGGGTTACAGCTGATGTGCTGCGGGGTGCCTGGGGAGGCAACCCCGTGGATGCATTCAATGGCACCCCATTGTTGATGGATGAAAGCACCTTGGGTGTGCTTACTGCTTATTGGGGTCCACCTGTTCCACAAGCTGTGCTGGTGAGACCTGCCGATGAGCTGCTCGATTATGCTTGGTCGAATCGACCATCCTGGGCAATCATCCCATTCGAAAAGCTCGATCCACGTTGGAAAGTATTGACCATAGATGATCAATCTCCAGTTCGCAAAGAGTTTGATCCAACCAGGTATCCCCTCACCATCCGCTTTGGATTCTCCGGTGAGGCAAGCATCCAGCCTGCTGCATTCAATCTGCCTGCCACCAATCGTGATTCTACGCGCTTAACCACGGTGGTGATGACCGGGGTGACTGCCTTGGTACGTGCCACCGCCTACACCATGGAAGCAGAAGGCATCACTTATCCCGCCGAGGATATCGGCTCGATATTGGCTGATGCGGATATCACTCATATCAGCAATGAGATCCCATTTACGCCTGATTGCCCCTTCCCTACCCCATCGATGGACCGCCTGGTGTTCTGTTCCAGCCCCAGGTATATTGACCTGCTCAAATCGGTTGGCACGGATATTATTGAGCTGACCGGTGATCACTTCATGGATTACGGTGCAGATGCCACGCTGTATACCCTCCAAATGTATAAGGACCTGGGTTGGAAATATTATGGTGGCGGTGCCAATGCGCAGGAAGCCCGCCAACCGGTCCTGTTGGAAAATAATGGCAACAAGCTGGCTTTCCTGGGTTGCAACATCGGCTGCCAGGTGAAGACTGAAATCCCGTGCAACGCGATCGCCACCCAGGATCACCCTGGTGCGGCTGAATGTGACTTCAACTGGCTTTCCACCGAAATACCGACGTTAAGGGATGAAGGGTACCAGGTCATCTTTACCTTTCAGCATCGTGAGTACTATACCTACACCACCGAGCCGATCCTGGCGACTGACTTCGGGCAGATAGCTGCAGATGGGGCCGCCATTGTCAGCGGTAGCCAGGCTCACCAGCCTCACGGATTCGCCTTTGAAGATGGTGCATTTATCCACTACGGGTTGGGAAATCTGTTCTTCGACCAGTTTCACTACTGTGACTATTACGCCTGCGATGATGCTTTTATCGATCGACACGTTTTTTACGCCGGCAAATATATCAGCACCGAGCTCATCCCTATCCGTTTTGTTGACTTTGCCCGGCCACGCTTGATGACGCCTGAAGAACGCGCCCATTTTCTGGAGCTTATTTTTAAGGCCGGGGGATGGTAAAGTAATCGAGACCAAATCATGGATCCAGAAACGAGAAAATATATCGCCTGAGATTTTATATCTGGAAGCAGGCAGCCGTCTTTCGACTGGCGGGATATTGATACAATATTCCAAATTTCTAGCTGGAGCTTGCTATGGGACTGAAACCCGATCATTGGATCCGTAAAATGGCACTTGAAAAGCGCATGATTGAGCCATTTGCTGATCGCCAGGTCCGCGAAGGTGTTATTTCCTATGGGCTGTCATCCTATGGTTACGATATCCGGGTTGCCGCCGACTTCAAGATCTTTTCTAAAATCGAGTCAGCCATCATCGATCCGAAGCACTTCGATAATCGTTTGCTGCTTGACTATAATGGAGAGGTCTGCACCATCCCGCCCAACTCATTTATCCTGGCCCGCACGGTTGAATACTTCCGCATCCCCCGCGACGTGTTGACCATCTGCCTGGGGAAGTCAACCTATGCCCGCTGCGGTATTATCGTCAATGTGACCCCCTTTGAGCCGGAGTGGGAAGGGTATGTCACCCTTGAGATATCCAATACCTCCCCCTTACCGGCAAAGATCTATGCCAATGAGGGGATTGCTCAGGTTATGTTCTTTGTTGCCGATGAGCTATGCGAAGTTTCCTATGCCGATAAAAAGGGCAAATACCAGGCTCAGCAGACGATTGTTCCGCCCAAGCTCTAAAACGCTTCGTGTTCCGTCCGCGCAATGATCTCATCTTGCAAGGTTTTACTTAAATCACAAAAGTAATCACTGTAACCGGCCACCCGGACGATCAGGCTGCGGTACTGCTCGGGATGTTGCTGGGCGAGGCGTAAAGTTGCGCCGTCCACCACATTGAATTGGATGTGATGCCCGTCCAGGCGGAAGTACGATCGGATGAGCTGCACTAACTTATCCAATCCTTCGTCAGTTTCGAGAACTTGCGGGGTGAACTTTTGGTTCAGCAGGGTCCCACCCGTCCGGGCATGGTCCATCTTGGCGACGGAACGTAATACTGCGGTTGGTCCTTTATGGTCGGCCCCTTGCACCGGTGAAACCCCCTCTGATAGTGGCGTCCAGGCTTTTCTTCCGTCGGGGGTTGCCCCGGTGACAGAACCGAAGTAAATGTGCACCGTGGTGGGTAGTAAATTGATGTGATATTCTCCCCCCTTGGTATTTCGCCGCCCGTCCACCGCATTAAAGTAGATTTCAAACACACGCTGCATGATCCCATCCGGAATATCATCGTCATTGCCATATTTTCGCGTGCGGTTCAGCATTTGCTGGCGTAAATGCTCCTGTCCATCATAATCAGCATCCAGGATCTTGATAAATTCCCCCATATTGATGCTCTTGTCTTCGAAAACGTGCTGGCTTAGGCTTGTTAGCGCATCAGCCATGGTCCCCATGCCCACGCCCTGGATGTAAGTAGTGTTATAGCGTGCCCCACCATCATGGTAGTCTTTCCCATTACCGATGCAATCGTCAATGAGCAGGGATAGAAACGGGCAAGGCATATACCTGGCATACAATCGCTCGATGATGTTATTCCCCCGGGCTTTAATATCTACAAAGTAGTTCACCTGTTTCTCAAAAGCCTCGAAGAGGTCTTCGATGTTTTGAAATGTATCCGGATCACCACTCGCCATCCCAGCCTGCTTACCGGTGCGAGGATCAAGCCCATTGTGAAGGGTAATTTCCAATACTTTGGGCAGGTTGAAATAACCTGTCAGGTTGTAATTCTCCTTCCCGAAGGCCCCAACCTCCACGCAACCGCTTGAACCGCCACAGCGTGCGTCCGCAATGGATTTACCCATGCGGACGAGCTCCTGCGCGATCAGGTCAGCATTGAAGACCGATGGTTGCCCGAATCCTGTGCGGATGATCCGTGTGGCACGCTTGATGAACTGGTCAGGGTTTTTCTTGCTCACCTGGATTGAGGTGGATGGCTGCAGTAAACGCATCTCTTCGATCACATCCAGCAAGAGGTAGGTCACTTCATTCACACCGTCCGCACCATCGATTTGGACTCCACCGAGATTAATTTGCGCAAAATCGGTATACGTTCCACTCTCTTCAGCTGTAACACCAACTTTAGGTGGCGCGGGTTGGTTGTTGAACTTGATCCAGAAGCATTGCAGCAGCTCTTCAGCGTTCGCTCGGGTTAAATCGCCATTTTCAATCCCTTGCTTATAAAAAAGTAACAGGTGCTGGTCCAGCCGCCCCGGTGAAAATGCATCCCAGGTATTCAGCTCAATCGTGACGCCCAGGTGGACAAACCAGTAATACTGTAACGCTTCCCACAGGTTCCTCGGTTTATTGGCAGGCACCCACCGGCATACCTCTGCAATGGTGAGTAACTCCTGTTTACGCACCTCATCTTTTTCATCTTCTGCCAGCTTCAGTGCTTTCTCTGCATGGCGATTTGCATACCGGATCAGCGCATCCGCGGCAATGTGCATGGCACGTAGTTCCTCTTGTTTCTCATACACTTGCGGGTCATTCAGGTAATCGAGCTCCTGCAATCGCTGGTCTATCTCTGCCTGGAAATCAAGCATCCCCTTCCGATATATCTTGTCATCCAGCACGGTGTGTCCGGGGGAGCGTTGTTCCATGAATTCCGTAAAGATACCTGCCTCATAGGCGGTTTTCCATTCATCGGTCATCTCTTTGAAGATCAGCTCTCTCATCGACTTACCTCTCCAAAAAGGGATGAGCCTTTCCTTGTACAGCTGCCTGGCCTCAGGGCTCACCTTGAAGGAGGTTTTTTCACGGTTATTGAGTATGTCCAGGTCAGCCAGGCTGTGGCAGCATAATTCCGGGAAAGTGGGTGCGTTTTTGATTGCCGGGCCTTTTTCTCCTACGATAAGCTCCCCCTCGTTAATACAGATCGCCTTGTTTTCCAATAAATACTTAAATGCTATGGCTCTATGTACCGGGGTCGATACCAGGCCAGCTTCTTGTTGATAGAATTCAGTCAGCAGCTCCGCCCGTTCGGATGAAAGAGTTTCTTCAGCTTCAAGGCTTTGCTCACGCAGTCTTCTCACGCGTTCGGTTATGCTCATAAAGCCCTCCCGGAGGAATGCTTAATCACGGGTAAATTGTATCCAGCCAGGATTTGTTCAACTTCCTCGATCTTTTCACGCTTTGCAGGGCGGGTGCCCTCCAGCTGATATTTCATCCCCAATGCCTGGTACTTTGCCAGGCCAATCTCATGATATGGCATCAATTCCACCCCCGCAAGGTAAGGTAAGCGCTTGAGAAATGTTGCCGACGAATGGATATTCTCATCGTCATCGTTGATACCTGGGATCAGCGGGATGCGCACAAGGATATTGGCTTTTCTCGCAGATAGCTTCTGCAGGTTTTCCAGGATCAAATTGTTGGAGACTGAGGTATATTGTCTATGCCTGGTTTCATCGGCAAATTTCAGGTCATACAAGAACAGGTCCGTCAGGGGGTAAATGGATTCGAGCCCTTCCCACGTTGCATAACCGCTGGTATCTACGGTGGTATGGATACCTGATGTCTTGCAACAAGCCAGCAATGTGCGTAAGAATTCCCGTTGCATTAATGGCTCTCCACCGGTAAAAGTCACTCCCCCACCCGACTGGTTATAAAAGACCATATCCCTCTCGATCTCTGCCATCAGGTCTTGCACCTCTACCACCCTGCCAACCATTTCACGCCCGCCAGTGACGCACACCTCCGCGCACTTACCACAGCCGTCACATGCCTCCCAATTGGTGATTGAGCCGTCAACCCAGCTGATCGCTTCTTGTGGGCAGGCTTGCAGACAGTCCTTAAAACCTTGGCAGCGGTTCGCCCTGAACATCATTTGGGGTCGGAGTTCCTGGCCTTCTGGGTTATGACACCAGGAGCATCTCAGCGGGCAGCCTTTAAAAAACACCGCCGTGCGTATCCCTGGTCCATCATTGATGGCATAGCACTTGATGTCGAAGATCGTTCCGGAAGTCATGTTGGTCCATAACAAATATAATCTCAAGCATATAAAGTGTCAATGGAAAATATCCATATCGTATACAACTTGGATATCATATGGCCTTTATTCGATTATTATGGTTTAATTGGCACCAGCGAGGAACCTATGGAGATTGCAGGATCATCACCAACCCGCGAGAGTGACCGGGTTGAAGTCGAGCTACGTGACAAGATACTCACCCTGGAGATCGAACCCGGCATGGCACTCAGTGAGGCCAGCCTGATCAAGCGGTATGGCTGGGGGCGCACCCCCCTGCGGGAGGCATTCCAACGCCTGGCAGAACAATCCCTCTTGCAGGTCATCCCACACCATGGCGTGGTCGTAACCCCGTTAAGTGTATTTGAATTTGTTGAGGTCATGGAGGCTATGGCCATGGTGATTGGCCCTGCCATCTCGCTGGCGTGCAAACGTCTCAGCGCTGAGGACCTCCACCTGTTGGAACAAACCCTCCAACACAGCCAGGAAGCCGCAGCTAATGGCGATTTTGTCACAGTCGCAAACCAGGATTATGAATTTCACCGCATTTTAGCGATTGCCACTGGGAATCGCTACTTGTGCCAGCACCTCATCCACTTGCACCAGGTGGCTACCCGCTTTAACCTGGCTTCCTGGAAGCGGGATGCGAACGCCGAATTATCCCTAGGTGAGCATGGGCGCATTATTGACGCCTTGCAACACCGCGACGATAGACAGGCACGACAGTTTATGTTGGAGCATATTGAGAATGCCCGCAACCGCGTTATGGGGACGTTCCAGCACTGATCAGGTTTTTGATCTTATCGAATGTCACCTGGCCAATCCCAGGCACATCCAGGATGTCTTCGATCTGGGAGAATAGACCGTTCAGGTTGCGGTAGTCAATGATATCTTGGGCTGTCTTTGGCCCAATCTCGGGTAAGCTGTCCAGCTGCTCTAGTGTCGCAGAATTTATATCCACCAGGCTGGATGCAGGGTTCGCTGGTCTCGTCACACCTTCGCTGGGAGGGGTTGGTGAAATGCCAGGCACGTCGATCTGCTCACCATCCTGGAGGATCTCCGCCAGGTTAAGCATATGGGTATCTGCCTCGTCAGAGAATCCTCCCGCCGCCTGGATGGCATCATTCACTCGGCTTCCTGGAGGCAAGGCATATAACCCTGCTTGAATAACCTTCCCACTGACGGACACCATAATGGGTGCTTCAGTTGGAGGCGGCAGTAGCTCAATCGGCTCACCTTGTGGTGGACGCGTGACCAGCAGCAGGATGCCCGCTCCTAACAATATACCGACAATCATGAGACCAGCTAACCACCAATATTTACCCATAAAAGATAAAACCCTCAATAAATAGATTAACTGATGTTTTTCTCCTCAGCCAGGTTCAAGCTTAACCCTAACCGCTGTCGTGCAGCATTTACATTTAGGATTTTTACCTGTACAACTTGACCTTCGTACAGCTCCTGGCCAGAGCCATCCATATCACCTTCAGGTGGTAACTCTGATGTATGGATTAATCCATCCAGGCCCTCTTCCAGGCGGGCAAAGGCGCCGAAAGGAACGATGCTCGTGATCACCGCATCCACCACTTGCCCGGGTTGGTAGCGTTCTTCCGCTTTTTCCCATGGGTTGGGGATTAGCCTCTTCATCGAGAGAGCAATCCGCGAACGGTCCTGATCTACCTGGATCACGTACGCCTGGACGGTCTCGCCCACTTTTGCCACCTCGGTAGGATGGCGCACCCTGCCCCACGAAAGCTCCGAGACGTGGATCAGGCCCTCCACACCTCCCAGGTCGACAAATACCCCGAAATCGGTGATGTTGGTGACGATGCCACATACCCGTTTCCCAGGGTATATTTCACTGAACAGGAGGTTGCGCTTCCCCGATTCTGCCAAGGCAGCCCTCTCGGAGAAAACCACCCGCCCCCGCTCCGGGTCACATTCGATCACTTTGAAAGCTACCGTCCGCCCTACGTAACTGGATAGGATTGCTTCTTTCTCATTTTCATCGGTCAGGCAATTGATCTCCAGCAAGTGCGAGATGGGCACGAATCCATGCAGACCACTCGCACCTACTAAAAGACCTCCCCGGTTGAACCCGGTGATATCCAGGGTGATCACCTGGTCCTTGGCAAATATCTCCTGCACCATTTGCCAGTCGATCTCGCCGGTTTTTCCACCCTTCCTAAAATACTCGCCCGCATGTTCCCGTGGTTCTTCTGCCCTCACTTGATCTTTACCGCCCACCTGGTTGTGCTTATCCTCATCAGCTAATATCGCTGTCCACCAGGATTCATCAATCTCAGGGGGACCCATATTATTAGGCTTCTTTGTCACCATTAAACCCTCCTTATGTGTGATGGCTGCTGCGCATTGCTATTCATCTCATTTTTTATCTGCTCTGGCTTTGTGTTCCATCTCCAATATTGCGCTGGCGACTGCTTCAACTGCCACGCGTTGCTTCCGGTACAAATCGGCTTCCGACATCGCTAATCGTGTTGCCACTTCTCGGACCTTTTTCCCCTCCATGAATTTCATCTCCAATATGTTGTATAGGATCCACTCACCGGTGAATCGCCGTTCACCCTCCGGGCGCACTTGTTCGACTGCCTGGCGCAAGATTGCCCGTAATGCATTGGCCGGGTTATCCTTATGCTCCTCGAGGTTCTTCTGCACGACTTTTAATCCCATCAGTGGGCTATCTGTCAGCCGTGGGCCACCCCAATAATGGCTCAATGCCTCCTTGACCCACCGGACCAAATCCGGTGATTCCAGGGGGATTTCTTCTGCCGTCAAGACGTTGGTATCGCCATAGCGTGAAGCTGCGCGCAGGCGCTGGATCATATCAATTTGCGGGCTTAACGTCTCGATCGAATTGAAGATCTCCTGTTGTTGGACGTGGTCTTCCAATGCCGTGGCCGCCCGCGCTGCCAGTAAAGTGATGGCCTCTTTCTGATCCTCAGCTAATACGCTCTCAGGCTTTTTGGCGATGCCTAAAATCCCTAGCAATATATCTTCTTCTGCTCGCTGGCTATGGAGTGGCACCAGCCAGTAATTATTCCAGGTGAAAAATCCATTGCCATTTCCGTTTTGTGACACCACGTGGTTCAAACCAGCTGACATCTCGTCGATTGGAGGAGTATCACCCACATTCACCATCATCTCAAGGTCGCCAGCATCGAGTGCCATGATGAATGCCCTGGGGGTCTGGATGCGGTCACATATCGCGGCCAGTACCGACTCGAGAAATTGGCGCATGTCTCCCGTGGTCAGCAAACGCTCATTCAAGGTTTGCACGAGCAGCAAATTCGATTTATCCCCGCCCCGGAAAGACCAGCGATCCCATAGCGGTGCCGCCATGGTGATGGCGTACTCGAATAGCAATAACGTCGCTACCATGACGATCGGGACAGCAGCGGAGTATTCGAATCCAAAGTACTCACCTGCCCTGCGCACGAGGGTGGTCATTGACAATACAAATGAACCCGCCACAGGTCCCCGCATTAACCATTTAAATAAACGCCGCTTAACCACCCGGTCCGGCCATGAGACTCCATAGAATGCCACAGAATATGCCATGATGACCAGCAGTAAAACCACAAATAAGTTATCCAGCACCGCCACCAGCCAGAACAGAAGCGGGTGGTTGGTGGCTAACCCAGAGCCAAAAAGAAGGAATGGATAGGTGCCCAGCACAGGCGCCAGCGCTCCGGTGACTAAATACCTCATCCGGCGCCGGCTGGTGGGGGTCACCGAGCGCTGGTAAGCGCGCCTAAAGTTGACCCAAGACCAGACCATTGCTCCCACAAAGTAGAGCGCAAAGATCCAGGTCAGCCAGGTGCGTTCCAGGTGGGGTGCCGGGCTGGCGTTGAGTACCAGCGGTCCCACCAGGAGCATAAATGGCAGGGTAGCCAGGAAACCCAGACTGACCAGGTATACCAGCGCGATGACCCACTTTTGGCGCCCGGCTGTTGGCCGTCCGGTGGTAGCTAACACTTCCTCTGAAAATTGGAAGTAGCAGGCTGGCAAAAAAGCGATGCCCAGCCATTCAAACTGCAGCAACAACTGTAGGATCCGGTTTGAGGTGACCACACTGCTGATTGCATCCCCCACGAAGACGATCACGACGCAGATCAGGATCAGCGCAAATGACCTTGCCACCCGGTCTCGCAGGTTGAAAGTCAATGCATACAGCAACAATGAGAAAGCGGTAATTGCAATCCCAGCTGTGAGCAGCTGGTTGATGAATTGCAATACAGATAAGAACGTCACTACCATATCAAACCATCACATATAAATTACCAGATAATCAATTCCACCAGCTAATATAAACGCAATGATTCATCCAACCGTTTTTCTATCTTAGTGCCTTGGAAAAAAATAGTGCAATATCATGGTTGGGAAAATAATGATCATTATAACCACAAAGGTCATAACCTAATTTTTGGGCCAGGCAAATTGCAGGGTAATTTTTAGGTTGCATCTCCATTACCATCCGGTAACAGCGTTTGTGCCATGCCCAATCCTGCCCGGCTAATACCAGCGCACTACCGATTCCCTGCCTGCGAAATTTTCGCATCACCACCAGGTCCGTCATCCAGCTGGTGTGAGGAGCGATCGTCAACATCATGCTGGTGTATCCAACCACCTCACCCTGTAAGGCTGCCACTAAAAGGCACGACCGATCTTTCCAATCATTCGCCAGGTCTGCCACCGGTCGCGGATATTCTACTTGCACCGACCTGGGCAGTTTTAGTTGTCGGAAGATGATCTCAACCCGCAGGTCGGTGGGTTTTTGCCCGCTTTCTCGTTGCACTTCCATCTGCCAGACGTGGTCACTGACATACTCATGGTCGATCTCTAGTAATTTCGTAATGTCAGCTGATGTTGGCGGGCGAATTTCGATTTCAGGCATACTGCCTCCTATGGGTATCTACGATGATG
>Ga0316620_10001224_pt1 | contig 10962 bp, 12 predicted proteins | sample OWC_Aug_M1_C1_D5_FD_207651 | JGI IMG/M metagenome (GOLD analysis project Ga0316620, IMG submission 207651) | Wetland soil microbial communities from Old Woman Creek delta, Ohio, United States - OWC_Aug_M1_C1_D5_B | ecosystem: Environmental > Terrestrial > Soil > Wetlands | place: USA: Ohio...
GTGTACGAGGGCGAGTACCTGCTCGGCACGTCCATCGCCCGGCCGCTGATCGCGAAGCACCTGGTTGAGATCGCGAGGAAGACCGGCGCCGACGCGATCTCGCACGGCGCCACGGGTAAGGGCAACGACCAGGTGCGCTTCGAGCTCGGCGCCTATGCGCTCATGCCCGAGGTGAAGATCATCGCTCCGTGGCGCGAGTGGGACCTGTTGTCGCGCGAAAAGCTGCTGGCCTACGCCGACCGCCACGGGATCCCGGTCGATTTCAAGAAGCGCAAGGGCGGCGCGCCCTACTCGATGGACGCGAACCTGCTGCACATCTCCTACGAAGGCGGGGTGCTGGAAGACCCGGATTTCGAGCCCGAGGAATCGATGTGGCGCATCACGGTCTCGCCCGAGAAGGCGCCCAACCGGCCGGAGCACGTCCAGCTCGAGTACCGCAGGGGCGACATCGTCGCAATCAACGGCAGGAAGATGTCCCCCGCTCAGGTGCTCACCAGGCTGAACGCCGTCGGCGGCCGGCACGGCGTCGGCCGGCTCGACATCGTCGAGAACCGCTACGTCGGCATGAAGAGCCGTGGCTGTTACGAGACGCCCGGCGGTACCATCATGCTCAAGGCGCACCGCGCGATCGAATCGATCACGCTCGACCGCGAGGTGCTGGCGCTCAAGGACGACCTGATGCCGCGCTACGCGCGCATGATCTACAACGGCTATTGGTACAGCCCCGAGCGGCGGCTGCTGCAGGGGCTGATCGACGCCTCGCAGGCCAGCGTCAACGGCACTGTGCGGCTGAAGCTGTACAAGGGCACGGTGCTGGTCACCGGCCGCGCTTCGAAGGACTCGCTGTTCGATCCGTCGATCGCGACCTTCGAGGACGACAAGGGCGCCTACGACCAGGCCGACGCGGCCGGGTTCATCCGGCTCAACGCGCTGCGCCTACGTATCGCCGCCAAGCTCCACAGGAAGCGCCGCTGAGCATGCGCGCCTGGCTCGCCCTGCTGCTGCTCGCCGCCGCGCCCGCGTGGGGCGCGCCGTTCGTGGTGCAGCTGGGCGGGGTGCGCCTCGGCCTCGACGCGCCTCCCGGCTTCTCCGACACCTCGTTCCTGGGCTCGCCGCGGTTGCAGGACCTCGGCGAGTCGCTCACCTCCGCCTCGAACAAGATCCTGCTGTTCGCCATCAGCGATGCGGATCTGCGCGCGTTCACGCTCGGCGATCGCCCCGAATTGCGCCGCTACATGGTCGCGGTGACGCCGCGCGGCATGACGCAGCAGGACATTTCGGCCTCGCAGTTCAGCGATTTCGTGAGCGATTCGCTGCGCGGGCTCGGCTCGCCGCCGAGCGACGAAAACTACACCCGGTACCTCGACGCGCAGCCGCGCGGCAAGGCTGCGCTGCTCGCCGAGCTGCGCCGGGAAACCACCATCGTCTCGGTGCTGCAAGGTGCCCGGCTGCCTCAGGACCCGAAGCCCGCCACCCTGCTGGGAAACCTCTTCGACAAGGACGTTCCGCGCTACGTCATTTCGACCACCACGCTGATGATCATCAAGGGCAAGGCGCTCAATCTGTCGATCTTCAGCGGCTACGACTCGCCCGAGGACATTGTGTGGATCAAGTCCGTCACGGAGCGCTGGGTCGAGCAGCTCGAGCGCCTGAACCGCCAGTAACCCGGAGGCCGGCATGCCGTCGTTCGATATCGTCTCGCAGGTGGACAAGCAGGAAGTGAAGAACGCGGTCGAGCAGACCAACAAGGAAGTCTCGAACCGCTTCGACTTCAAGGGCTCGGACGCGCGCGTCGAGCAGAGCGAGCTGCAACTCACGGTGTTCGCCGACGACGAGTTCAAGCTCGGCCAGGTGCTCGACGTGCTGCGCGGTCGCATGACCAAGCGCAACGTCGACGTGCGCTGCCTGGAGCTCGGCGCCGTGGAGAAGATCTCGGGCGACAAGGTCAAGCGCGCGGTGACGGTCAAGACCGGCGTCGCGCAGGACAAGGGAAAATCGATCGTCAAGCTGCTGAAGGACTCGAAGCTCAAGGTACAGGCCTCGATCCAGGGCGACGCGCTGCGCGTCTCCGGTGGCAAGAAGGACGACCTGCAGGCGGCGATCCAGATGGTGCGGTCCGCGGTGACCGACCTGCCGCTGCAATTCATCAACTTCCGCGACTGAGCCGCCCCGTCCAGCGCTCGTAGACCAGGTCGGCGGCCGCGCGCAGCGCCGCGATGCGCCGCTCGAGGTCGCGCTGGATCTCCTCGGGGCGCTGCACGCCCGGGCTTGCGGCGCCCGCCTCGATCTCGTCGCGTCCCAGCTCGCACCAGCTGCGCACCAAGGGTGCGGTCATCTCGACGTGGCACTGCAGGCCGAAATGCTTGCCCAGCGCGAAGCCCTGGTTGGCGCACAGCGCGTTTCCGAGGACGCGCGTCGCGCCCGGGGGAATGCTGAAGGTCTCGCCGTGCCAGTGGAAGGCTTCGAACGCCTGCAGCTCGCCGAACCATTCGCGCGCCACCGCGTTGTCGGCGACGTCCACCCGCCCCCAGCCGATCTCCTTGGCCGGGGTCGCCCCGACCGCGGCGCCGAAGGCCTTGGCCATCAGCTGCGCGCCGAGGCAATGGCCGAGCACCGGCAGATCGCGGCGCACGGCGTCGCAGATCAGCTCGAGCACGCGGGCGATCCACGGCAGATCGTCGTTCACGCTCATCGGCCCGCCCATCAGCGCGAGGCCGCTGAAACGCCCGGCGTTGCGCGGCAGCGGCTCGCCGGCGTCCACCGCGATCAGCCGGCAGGGGATTGAGCGCTCCTCGAGGTAGGTGGCAAAATAGCCCGGCCCTTCGCTCTTGGCATGTCTCAATATGGCGACGGGTTTCATACAAGGATACGGATGAAAGGCCCGTATTTTATTGGGCTTCTGAGCCTGCTCCTAGCGCTTCCGGCGCGGGCCGCCGACGTCAGCCTGGTCGGCGTGTTCCCGGGCAAGGCGGCGGTGCTGCAGATCGACGGCGGCGCGCCGACCACGGTGCGCATCGGCCGCGTCGCGCAGGGCGTGAGCGTCGTATCGGTCGAGGAGCAGCGCGCGGTGGTCGAGATCGGCGGCAAGCGCCTGACGCTGCTGCTCGGCCAGTACGCGAGCAGCGCATCTTCCAGCGACCGCCAGAAGATCACGCTCGCCGCCGATACGCGCGGCCATTTTTTCGCCGCAGGCAGCGTCAACGGCGGCGCGGTGCGCTTCCTGGTCGATACCGGAGCCTCCATGGTGGCGCTGCCCGGGAGCGACGCCGATCGCCTGGGGATCGACTACCGCAAGGGCCCGCGCGGCATCATCCAGACCGCCGGCGGCAACGTGATCGCCTACCGGGTCAAGCTCGACCGCGTGAAGATCGGCGGCATCGAGCTCAACAACGTCGACGCCGTGGTGCTTGAGCAAGGGCTGGCGATCGCGCTGCTCGGCATGAGCTTCCTCAACCGGGTCGAGATGGAGCGCGACGGGCAGTCGATGGTGCTCACCCGCCGCTACTGACGCGCGGCGCTACTTGCCCGGCACCAGCGGCACGAAGCGCACCGGCAGGACGCTGCGGCGATCGAAGCCGCCGTCCGCGCGCCGCGTCACCACCAGCAGCTCCTGCACGCCCCAGGTCCCGCCCACCGGGATCACCATCTTGGCTCCCGGCTTGAGCTGCTCGACCAGCGCCTGCGGCACGCGCGGCGCGGCGGCGGTGACGATGATGCCGTCGAACGGCGCCTTCTCCGGCCAGCCGGCGTAGCCGTCGCCGATGCGCACCTCGACGTTGTGGTAGCCGAGCTCGGCCAGCCGTGCCGCCGCGCTGCTACCGAGCGACGGGACGATCTCGATGGAGTACACCTGCTTGACGATCTCGGCCAGCACCGCGGCCTGGTAGCCCGAGCCGGTGCCGACCTCGAGCACCACCTGCCCGGGACGCGGCTCGATCAGGTCGGTCGACAGCGCCACGATGTAGGGCTGCGAGATGGTCTGGCCCTCGCCGATCGGCAGCGGGTGATTGCGGTACGCCTGCGATACCACCGCGGGCGGCACCATGCGATGCCGCTCGACCTTGCCGAGCGCGGCGCGCACCGCGGGCGACATCGCCGCGAGCCCGGTCTCGCTCCGGGTCTCGGCATACAGGGCGTCGACCTCGGCCACCAGGCGCGCGCGCTGCGCTGCGAAGTCGGGTTGCGCCTGGGTTGCGGTCATGCCGGTGAGGGCAAGCAGTGCGGCGAACGTCCTGCGCCACCGTTGCGGCACGGCGCCCTCCTCAATGCTTGCGGGTCTTCTCTTTCTCGATCAGAGCGTAGGCGCTGTGATTGTGGATCGACTCGAAGTTCTCCGACTCGACCACGTAGGCCTCGATGCGCTCGTCGAGGTTGAGCACCGCGGCGACGTCGCGCACCATGTCCTCGACGAACTTGGGGTTGTCGTAGGCGCGCTCGGTAACGAACTTCTCGTCGGGCCGCTTGAGCAGGCCGTAGAGCTCGCTCGAGGCCTGCTTCTCGACCAGGTCCACGATCTCCTCGATCCAGACGAAGTCGTTGAGCCGCGCGCTCACCGTGACGTGCGAACGCTGGTTGTGCGCCCCGCGCTCGGAGATCTTCTTCGAGCACGGGCACAGGCTGGTGACCGGGACCAGCACCTTCATGGCGAAGGTCTGCTTGTTCCTGCGAATTTCGCCAACGAAGCTGACTTCGTAGTCCATCAGGCTCTTGACGCGCGACACCGGCGCCGCCTTCTCGATGAAGTACGGGAAGCTCATCTCGATCAGGCCTTCCTCGGCCTCCAGCCGCTCGACCATCTCCTTCAGCATCACCTGGAAGGTCTCGACCGTGATCTCGCGCTCGTGCGCCTCGAGGATCTCGACGAAGCGCGACATGTGGGTGCCCTTGAAGTGGTGCGGCAGCCCGACGTACATGTTGAACGTGGCGATGGTGTGCTGCACGCTGCCCGAGCGCTCCTGGATGCGCATCGGGTGGCGGATCGCCTTGACGCCCACCTTGTCGATCGCCAGCTTGCGCGTGTCGGCGCTCGCCTGGACGTCCGGGATGTTGTACAGATCGCGAGACTTCATGCAGGGTATTTTACACCCGACTGATTTACTCGGGTATTACGCCGCGGATCGATTTCACTATCCCTGCGGCATCGAGGCCGACCGACGCGAGCAAAGCCGCGGGGTCGCCATGGTCGATGAACCGGTCCGGCAGCCCGAGCAGCAGCACGCGCCGGTCGAGGCCCATGTCGGCCAGCGCCTCGCAAACCGCGCTGCCGGCCCCGCCCATCACCTGGTGCTCCTCGACGGTCACCAGCAGCTCGTGGGTCTCGGCGAGCCGGCGCAGCAGCCCGAGGTCCAGCGGCTTGACGAAGCGCATGTTGGCGACCGTCGCCTCGAGCTCCCCGGCGGCCTCGAGCGCCGGCCGCAGCATGCCGCCGAACGCGAGCAGCGCGACGCGCCGTCCCTCGCGGCGTAACTCGCCGCGCCCGAGCGGCAGCGCCTGCATCCCCTTCACCGGCGCCACGCCCGGACCGCTGCCGCGCGGGTAGCGCACCGCGGCGGGGCCGTCGAGCATGAACGCGGTATAGAGCATCTGCCGGCATTCGTTCTCGTCGGAAGGCGCCATCACGGTCAGGTTCGGCACCGTGCGCAGGTAGGCGTAGTCGAAAGTACCATTGTGCGTCGCGCCGTCGCCCCCTACCAGGCCGCCGCGGTCGAGCGCGAACACCACCGGCAGGTTCTGGATCGCGACGTCGTGGATCAGCTGATCGTAGCCGCGTTGCAGGAAGGTGGAATAGATCGCCACCACCGGCTTCACGCCCTCGCAGGCGAGTCCCGCGGCGAAGGTCACCGCATGCTGCTCAGCGATGCCGACGTCGAAATAACGCCCGGGAAACTTCTCCGAATAAGCCACCATCCCGGAGCCCTCGCGCATCGCCGGCGTGATCGCCACCAGCCGCGGGTCGAGCTCCGCCATGTCGCACAGCCAGTCGCCGAAGACCTGGCTGTAGCTGGGGCGCCCGCCGGCGGACTTCTTGATGCCCAGCGCCGGATCGAACTTGCCGGGCCCGTGGTAGGCGATCGGGTCGTCCTCGGCGAGCTTGTAGCCCTGCCCCTTGCGCGTCACGACGTGCAGGAACTGCGGCCCCGTGAGCTTGGCGATGTTGGCGAGCGTCGGAATCAGCGCGTCGAGGTCGTGGCCGTCGACCGGTCCGATGTAGTTGAAGCCGAACTCCTCGAACAGCGTGCTCGGCGTCACCATGCCCTTCACGTGCTCCTCCGCGCGGCGCGCCAGCTCCCAGAATCCGGGCACGCGCTTCAGGATGTGCTCGCTCGCGCGCCGGGCGGTCGAGTAGATGCGACCCGAGAGCAGGCGCGCGAGGTAGTTGGTGAGCGCGCCCACCGGCGGCGAGATCGACATCTCGTTGTCGTTCAGGATCACGAGCAGGTCGACGTCCATCGCCCCCGCGTTGTTCATCGCCTCGTAGGCCATGCCCGCGGACATCGCGCCGTCGCCGATCACCGCGATCGCGCGCCGTTTTTCGCCTTTCATCTTCGCGCCCACGGCCATGCCGAGCGCGGCCGAGATCGAGGTCGAGGAATGCGCCGTGCCGAAGGTGTCGTACGGCGACTCGCTGCGCCGCGGGAACCCCGAGATGCCGCCCAGCTGGCGCAGCGTGTGCATCTGCTCGCGCCGCCCGGTGAGGATCTTGTGCGGGTAGGTCTGGTGGCCGACGTCCCACACAATGCGGTCCTCGGGTGTGTCGAACACGTAGTGCAGCGCGATGGTCAGCTCGACCGTGCCGAGATTCGACGACAGGTGCCCGCCGGTCTTCGACACCGAGTCGAGCACGTATGCGCGCAGCTCCTCGGAGAGCTGCTTGAGCTGCTTGCGCTCCAGCCTACGCAGCGCGGCGGGGTCGTCGATCGTCTGCAGCAGCTCGTACATGGACGGATTGTAGCGCCGCGCCTCGGCGTCACCGTGCTCCTGCGCCAGCTCGCCCGGCGCTCCCGCGGCAAGCGCCATCAGAATTTCCTCAGCACGATGAAATCGGCCAACTCGCGCAGGCGCCGCGCGCGCTCGCCGAACCTGGCGAGCGCCGCGTGCGCGTCGCCCCGCAGCTCCTCGGCGAGCCCGCGCGCCCGCACGATGCCCATCGCCGAGACGTAGGTCGGCTTGCCTTGCTTCGCGTCCTTGCCGGAGGTCTTGCCGAGCGTCGCAGTGCTGGCCTCCGCGTCGAGCACGTCGTCGACGACCTGGAAGGCGAGCCCGATGCACTTGGCGTAGCGGTCAAGCTTGGCGCCGCTGTCCGCGGGCAGCCTCTCGCCGCAGGCCGCGCCGACGAATACCGCGGCGCGGATCAGGGCGCCGGTCTTGTGAATATGCATGAACTCCAGCTCGGGAAGCGAGAGCTGCTTGCCGGTGGACTGCAGGTCGACCGCCTGGCCCCCGGCCATGCCGCGCGAGCCGGCCGCCACGGCGAGCGCCTTGACCATCTCGAGCTGCGCGGACGGATCGTCCGCCAGCCGGTGCTCCGCGAGCAGCTGGAACGCGAGCGCCTGCAGGGCGTCGCCCGCGAGGAGCGCGGTGGCCTCGTCGAACTCGACGTGCACCGTGGGCTTGCCGCGCCTGAGCACGTCGTCATCCATGCACGGCAGGTCGTCGTGCGCGAGCGAATAGGCGTGGATCAGCTCCACCGCGCAGGCCGCGACTTCCAGCCGCTCGAGGCGCGCGCCGGTGATTTCTCCCGCGGCGAAGGCGAGCAGCGGCCGCACGCGCTTGCCGCCGCCGAGCACCGCGTAACGCATCGCCTCGTGAAGCGCAGCCGGCGCCACCTGCACGGCGGGCAGCAGGCGCGCCAACGCTTCCTCCACGCGCGCCTGGATGCCGCCCATCCAGGACTGGAAGTCCGTCTCAGTCGCCGTCACCGGGATCCGCCGCGGCGGCGAGCGGCTTGAGTACCTCGCCCTCGAGCACCTTGACCTGCTGCTGCGCGGCCTCGAGCCGCCCCTGGCAGAAGCGCGCCAGCTCCAGGCCGCGCTTGTGGGCCGCGAGCGCCTGCTCCAGGCTGAGGTCGCCGCCTTCCATCTGGGCGACGACGCGCTCCAGCTCGGCGAGCGCCTTCTCGAAGCTCAGCTCGGAAACCGGCTTGGCTTCGGCCGCGGAACTTTGCCGGGGGGACTTGCTCATAAGGAGCGCAACCTTAGCCGACCGGCCGCTGGCCGGTCAAACCCAGTCTGCGCTAGAATTTTGCGCCTCTTTTTCGGGGACATCGATGTCCGATATCGCCGCGCTTCGAAACCTCAGCCCAGCCGCCGCGCAGCTGCCGGTGTCGTGGTATTTCGACCCCGAGATCTTCGCCCTGGAGCAGAAACTCCTGTTCGAGGCGGGCCCGAACTACGTCGGGCACGAGCTGATGGTGCCGGACGTCGGCGACTACCACACGCTCGCGCACCTGGACCACGCCAAGGTGCTGGTGAGAAACGACGCGGGCGTCGAGCTGCTGTCCAACGTCTGCCGCCACCGCCAGTCGATCATGCTCGAGGGCCGCGGCAAGATCCGCAACATCGTCTGCCCGCTGCACCGCTGGACCTACGACCTGAAGGGCGAGCTGCTCGGCGCGCCGCACTTTCCGGAGAGCCCCTGCGTGCGCCTCGCCTCGACGCCGCTCACCGGCTGGAACGGGTTGCTGTTCGCCGGCCCGCGCGATCCGCGCCGCGAGCTCGCCGGGCTCTCGCTCGCCGGAGATTTCGATTTCTCGGGCTACGTGCTCGACAAGGTGGAGATCGAGGACTACCCGGTCAACTGGAAGACGTTCCTCGAGATCTACCTCGAGCTGTATCACGTCGAGCCCTTTCATCCGGGCCTGTCGAATTTCGCCGACCTGGGCAACTTCCGCATCGAGTACGGAGAGAGCTGGTCGCTGCAGGTGATGGGCGCCAAGGCGGGGCTCGCCCGGCCGGGCACACCCGCCTACGAGAAATGGCACCGGGCCTGCCTCGAGCGGCTCGAGGGCCGCGCCCCCAAGCAGGGCGCGTTGTGGATGACCTACTACCCGAACGTGATGCTCGAGTGGTACCCGAACGTGCTGGTGGTCTCCACCGCCATTCCGCGCTCGCCGACGCTCACCACCAACGTGGTCGAGTTCTACTACCCCGAGGAGATCGCGCTGTTCGAGCGCGAGTTCGTGGAAGCCGAGCAGGCGGCCTACATGGAGACCGCGATCGAGGACGGCGAGCTGTGCGCGCGCATCGATCGCGGGCGCCGCGCGCTCTACGCGCAGGGGCTCGATGACGCCGGGCCCTACCAGTCGCCGATGGAGGACACCATGCTTCACTTCCACGAGTGGCTGCGCGCCCGCCTGGGCCGCCCGGCGGCGAAGTAGCTTGCGACACACCACGCTCGTAACCACCGCGGAGCTCGCGCGCCATCCCGAGTGGCGCGTGTTCGATTGCCGCCACGACCTCGCCAAGCCGTATCTGGGCGAACAGCAGTACGCCCATGCGCACATCCGCGGTGCGCTGTTTGCGCACCTCGATCGCGACCTGTCGGCCAGGCCGACCGGGCGCAACGGGCGCCACCCGCTTCCGGACCCGACGGTCTTCGCCGCCTGGCTGGGGCGGCAGGGCGTGCGGCCCGACGACCAGGTGATCGCCTACGACGCAAACAACGGCGCGATGGCGTCGCGCCTGTGGTGGATGCTGCGCTGGGTGGGGCACCAAGCGGCCGCGGTGCTCGACGGCGGGCTGGCCAAGTGGCTCGAGGAGGAGCGCGAGGTCACCGCCGAAGTGCCCTCCTTCGCCGCCGTCGAATACGTCGCCCGCCTGCAGCCGGATATGAACGCGGACGTCGAATACGTCGAGCGGCGCCTCGGCGTGGCGGGTATGTTGCTGCTAGACGCGCGCGCGCCGGCGCGCTTTCTCGGCCAGGCCGAGCCGATCGATCCGGTCGCCGGCCGCATTCCGGGCGCCCTCAACCGGTTCAACGGCGACAACCTCACGCCCGACGGCACGTTCAAGGAACCCGAGGCACTTAAGAAGGAATTGGGCAGGCTGCTCGGCGACCGCGACCCGGCCGAAGTGGTGCATTACTGCGGCTCGGGCGTTGCCGCGTGCCACAACCTGCTGGCGATGGAGGTCGCCGGGCTGCGCGGCTCGCGCATCTACGCCGGCTCGTGGAGCGAGTGGATTTCCGACGCGCGCCGCCCGCGGGCGAAGGGCTCGGCATAGCCGCCGACGCGCTGCTGGCGGCGCATTTCCTGCTCGCCGCGTTCGTCGCGGGCGGCCTGCCGCTGGTGTGGCTGGGCGCAGCCGCCGGCTGGCGCTGGGTCCGCAACCGCTGGTTTCGCGCCCTGCACCTCGCGGCGATCGCGATCATCGCGCTCGAGGGGTTGCTCGGCGTCGCCTGCCCCCTGACGGTATGGGAAGACCTGCTGCGCGGCGGACTGCATCCGCAGTCGTTCGTCGGCCGCTGGGTCCAGCGCCTGCTCTATTACGACGCGCCGGAGTGGCTGTTCGCCGCGCTGTACGTCGCCTGGGCGCTGGCGACCCTCGTCACGCTGTGGCTCGTCCCGCCCAGGAAAAAAGCTGCCTGAACACCTCGTCGCGCACCTCGGCGCGCGACAGCACCAGGTCGTGCAGGCCGCCGGGAAACGCGAGCACGGCGACGTGCGGGCCGAGCGCACGGCTCCAGCGCGCGATGTGGCGCCAGTCGAGCACGATGTCGGCCTCGTCCGAATGCATCGCCAGCACCGGCAGTTCCAGCGACAGGCCCGCGTGCACCTTCGCGTGGGCGTCGGCGATCGCCGCCAGCCAGCCGAAATAGGCCGGAAAACCTTCCACGGGCTTGAGGCGCAGGTCGAAGTCCCACTCGCCGCCGAGGTCCCGGTGCAGGCTCTTCGCGTAGGACGGCTTGAGCGCGCGCGGATTGCTGAGCAACGGCAGGTGCCTGCCGAGCGCGATCGCGAGGCGC
>Ga0316620_10001225_pt1 | contig 10961 bp, 8 predicted proteins | sample OWC_Aug_M1_C1_D5_FD_207651 | JGI IMG/M metagenome (GOLD analysis project Ga0316620, IMG submission 207651) | Wetland soil microbial communities from Old Woman Creek delta, Ohio, United States - OWC_Aug_M1_C1_D5_B | ecosystem: Environmental > Terrestrial > Soil > Wetlands | place: USA: Ohio...
AGTAGATTCCGGTCGGCGTGCGCCAAGATGCCCCGCTTTAATCGCAAGCGCTCGTGGCCGGTTATAGTCTCGTCCACCACCCCAACCACATCCTCGATGCGCGCATTCAGTGGCAGCTCAACCAGCCGAATCTTATCCATGGCTGCCAATGGCTCTCCTAAGGCGTACTTTTTCGCGCAATTAGGGCACACTGCATCGATCCCACCTGTTTCAACATCCTCAGGCAGGCAGCCATAATAACACAAGCTGCGTGGTATCTCAGGCAGCAGGTCCACCAAACCCCTGATCGCGGTAGTTTTACCTGTCCCGCGCGGGCCAATCAGCAGCACACCACCGATCGCCGGGTTGATCAAAGCCAGCAATAAGCCATACTTCATCTCCACCTGGCCAACCAGCGCAAGGAAGGGAAATGGTAAAACTTCCGCCAGGCCACTATCCTGTTGAGCCTGCGAGCCTTGATATTTTTTCCCCGAGACGTGCTCGATAATATCCTTCAGAGACCGGAAAGAGCTCTCGATCCTGGCAGGATCGCCTGGATCACTTTTATCACCTGTTATTTCGTCATTCACAATCATGATCGGTGTAATCAGTCCATGTCTTCGCGCAATTCACCAAAATCAACGGCTGGAAGCAGGTCAGGCCGCTCCTGTAACACATCCATCTCACCAAAAGTCAACTCTTTCATCATGGGTGGTAATGGCATGGATGCCGGGGGTACGATCTTCAGCGAGAAGGGTGGGATGATATCTTTTTTGGGCAGCGAATACCCATCGGCTAGCTTGCGCAAGATGCGGGGGCCATCTGCCAGCCAGCCCACGTAATGTCCGTGCACCGAGTAGACGATCCGGTCTGGGGATATCCAGCCGATCCAATCCCCTTCATAGCTGAAGATGTAAGGGTAAGCCAAGTATGCCCCAATATCACCTGCCGTGGTGAATATCGGAACCAGGGTCTCATTATCTGCCATAATTCACTCTCCCAAGATTATACACACAACACCAGTATACAAATTATAAAAGATTTGTGCGGTTACTTGACATCACTGTACGTCCAATAACGGTTCACGAAGAAATTCCAGAACAGGACGATGCCCACCGCAATCGCCAGGGTCACATTTTCTCCCATGGCATCATAGGGAAGCACCAGGAAGTGTTCAGGCAACCGGCTGAATAACCTGGTCACTTCAGGCTCCAGGAAGCGGAGGATGGGTATGCGGATCACCAAACCGATGACATTTACAATGGCGAATTGGGTTAATTGCCCGATGATCGGCTTTGAGCGCGAATCTGGGTAGGTCCAGTACCTGTTCCAAATGAAGTTACTCAATATAGCACAGATAAAAGAGATCGTACCAGACCATACATAAGGCAACCCGAAAACGCGATGTAACAGGTTTTCAATGCCGAAATCAACGAAGGCACCGAAAATCCCTACCACCAAAAACCTTAAGAAGCGTGTCCTTTCACGCGGATTGAGTATGAAAGCCGTCATTACAAACCCAGTTGCAGGCGGAAATAGGGAATCGTCCGTGATAGTCCATCTTCGAGGCTGCAATGCGGCTCCCAGCCGAGGATTTCATGAGCCCGGGTGATATCAGGTCGGCGTCTTTGTGGATCGCTTTCCAGGCGCTCTTCGGGTTTATATACGATACCGGCGTTATTCCCGACAACAGCGTTGATCTTTTGGGCAAATTCCAGGATAGTCATTTCATCCGGATTACCCAGGTTCACAGGCAGGTGTTCTTCTGAAAACAACAACCTGACGATTCCCTCGACCAGGTCATCCACATAGCAAAAACTGCGCGTCTGTTGCCCGTTACCATACACGGTTAACGGCTCACCCCTCAAGGCTTGCTGGATAAAGTTCGGTACCACCCTGCCATCATCGAGATGCATCCTGGGACCATACGTGTTAAAAATCCGGGCGATCCTGGTATCGATGCCATGGAAGCGGTGATATGCCATGGTCAACGCCTCAGCGAACCGTTTGGCCTCATCATATACGGAGCGCGTCCCAATGGGATCCACATGACCCCAATAGCTTTCATCCTGCGGATGTACCAGCGGATCACCATAAATCTCACTGGTGCTGGCTAATAAAAACCTGGCGGAATTCGTGCGCGCCAGCCCAAGCGTGTTGTGCGTTCCCAGTGCTCCGGCTTTCATCGTTTGGATGGGCAAGTTGACATAACCATAGGGAGATCTCGGGTTGGGACTGGCTGGCGAAGCGAAATGCAGCACGGCTTCAACCTTACCTGGCACGAAGATGAAATCTGAGACATCATGCCTGATAAAAGAAAAATTCTTCATACCCGAGAGGTGGGCAAGATTTTCCTGGCTCCCCGTGATGAAGTTATCCATACCCACCACCTCATGCCCGTCAGCTAAAAGACGTTCACACAGGTGGGACCCTAAAAAGCCTGCTGCGCCTGTGATCAAAATCCTCATGGTGATCTATCTCCGACCGATCCGATTAGTCCGCTTGTCCCTGGCTCGGACTCATCAAATCCGGTAGTACCATTATATATGATAGCGATCGTGTAATTTGCCTTAAGATGCAGGTAACGTGCCGGCCAGGCGTTGTGTTGCGCGACAAGACTTTACCGCTATTAATTTGGGAAGAGAAGTTTTTGGTGATATGCATCGGGTGATAGCACTTCCGCATATTAGCAAGGACAAATAACCAGGACTGCAGGAAAATAAAATTCGTCCGATGGTATAATCGCAAAGTTCACCTGGTTAAGTTATCCATTCATGGTCTGTAAATCATTATAGCATGTCCGACGAACCGCTCCCGGAACTGAACACTGACCAGATCATCGCCCGTATCGAGGCACTCCTTTTCGTCGCTGCCGGAGCGGTCTTGCCATCACAATTAGCCACCGCGCTTGATCTTCCCCAGCGGCTGATCGAGAGCAACCTGGCGATCCTTGAACAACGCCTGGCGATGGATGACCCTCCCCGTGGTCTGCGCCTCCAGCGTCATCATGGACGCGTGCAGCTTACCACCGCACCAGACCATGCATCTTTGATCGAACGCTTCCTGGGCCTGGAGACATCCAACCGGTTAAGCCGGGCGGCACTGGAAACCCTGGCGATCATCGCCTACCAGCAGCCCGTCACCCGGCCTGAAATCGATGCCGTGCGGGGGGTTAGCTCCGATGGTGTCTTGAAAAGCCTGCTCAGCAAGGGTCTTATCCAGGAGATTGGCCGTGCTGAACGTCCTGGCCGGCCGATCTTATATACCACCACCTCAGACTTTCTGCAGCATTTTGGCTTGAACTCGTTGGAAGAATTACCCCCCTTGTCCATCGATATGCTGAACCCTCCCGCACCTTCCAATTACGCCGATAACCTATGAAGCGCCGTATTGCTCCAAGTATTTCCAGTGTTGATTCGATCCTCACAATTTTGAAAACTAAGCTTTTTCCCATTCCTGATCGATAGGTTTCCTATGGCTGTGCAAAAATATCCTGATGCCAATCTATCCATTGCTGAGCGAGTCGCCGCCCTGGTGGGAGAAATGACCCTGGATGAGAAGATTGGTCAAATGACCCAGGTGGAGAAGAACAGCATTCCTCCACAGGATGTCGGCAAGTACTTTATTGGTAGTGTCCTGAGCGGTGGTGGGGGATATCCGCAACCCAATACTCCTGCAGCCTGGTTTGATATGGTGAATAGCTATCAGGAATATGCCCTGAACACCCGCCTGGCGATTCCCATTCTTTATGGAGTGGATGCCGTTCACGGCCATGCCTGTATGAATGGGGCAACTGTCTTCCCTCATAATGTCGGGTTGGGAGCCACTCGCAACGCAGAGCTGGTCAGGCAAATCGCCAGGGCTACGGCTGAAGAGCTGGCAGCCGTCGGGATTTTCTGGAACTTCGCCCCTACGGTAGCCATCCCACAGGATATACGCTGGGGACGGACGTACGAAGGTTTCAGTGAAAATACTGAGCTGGTGGCCAGGCTCGGTTCAGCCTATGTGCGGGGTTCCCAGGGTGAGCAGTTGGATGCACCCAGCTCAGTCCTGGCGACCGCCAAGCATTATATGGGCGATGGAGGTACACCCTGGAAGACGTCTCAGACCTGGAATTTCTTGCTCGACCAGGGGGATACCCGCCTGGATGAGCCTGCCTTGCGAAAAATTCACCTGCCTCCCTACATCTCAGCCGTACAGGGCGGCGTCATGTGCGTCATGCCATCCTATTCGAGCTGGAATGGTCTCAAGATGACCGCCCACAAATACCTGTTGACGGATGTCCTCAAAGGTGAATTAGGTTTCGAGGGATTCCTGGTCACCGATTGGAATGCGGTCCCGCAATTGTCGCCCGATTATTTCCAGGCAGTGGTCCTGGCAGTCAATGCCGGCATGGATATGGTCATGGTGCCTTATGACTATAAGCAATTCATCTCCACGCTCCGTGATGCCGTACAACGCGGAGATGTAACGGAAAGGCGGATCGATGATGCTGTTTCCCGCATCTTGCGCGTAAAAATGCTGTTGGGAATATCAGGCAGGCCAAGTGTACATCCGACGTCTTTCTCCGAGGTTGGGGCGACTGAACACCACTCACTGGCCCGCCGGGCTGTCAGGGAATCATTGGTATTGCTTAAAAACGATGCTCACACCTTGCCACTATCTCGGGATATCCGGACGGTCCTGGTGGCCGGCAAAGGGGCGCATAACCTGGGCATGCAATGCGGAGGCTGGACGATTGAATGGATGGGGATCGATGGAAACATGATCCCCGGGACGACCATCTTGCAGGGAATCAAAAATAAGTTACTTGCGCATACACAGGTGATCTATACGCAATCGGCTGAATTATCTGGGGCGGAAGCTGAAGCACTATCTTCATCACCGGTAGACATCGGTATCGTTGTGGTTGGTGAAGCTCCTTATGCAGAAGGCGTCGGTGACCGGGAAGACCTGGGTCTATCAGCAGACGATATCGCCTTGATAGAATGGGTGCGTTCGAAATGCCATAAACTAATCGCCATCTTGATCTGTGGACGGCCCATGATCATCACCGACCAGCTCCCCTTGATGGATGCCTGCGTATGTGCCTGGCTTCCCGGCCAGGAAGGGGAAGGTATTGCCGATGTCTTGTTTGGAGATCATCCATTCACAGGTCGCCTTCCCTATACCTGGCCACGGCGTATGGCCCAGCTCCCATTTGATTTTCAACATCTAGGCGAGGGCGACCAGGCACCGTTATTCACCTATGGTTTTGGACTGCCCACGAAAAGCGCCTAGCCATAGCATAAGTCCTTATAATACACCGCTTAGCCTTGTTCCACTAATTGGCTTATCCAAGCTGGGGTTAGAATTCTCACCCGGCGCGGATTGGAAATCTTCCTACAAAAGGAAGACCCGCACCAGGCTCATCCCAGTTCGTGGATAAGCGCTAACTCCTCCTCGACTTCGCCGGCAGCGAAGCTTGAATGCCGGTACATCGCTTTTCTCTGAGGCAATGATTAATTCCTAATACAAATGAATTTTTCATAATCCATCGGGTGATTCTGCCCGATCTATCACGTATAATTGAACCTGTCAATTTGATGCTCCGAGGCTTGCCTTGAAGCATTATCCCTTCACTGCTATGCCGGGGTCTTGTGATCATGGCACAAACACCTTCCCTGCTACCAATTCCACGCCACATTACTCTCAATCATGGCTATATCCAGCTCACGTACAAGCAGCTTATTTGCCTGGATTGCACGCATCCCAACCGGTTGCTGTTCCCTGCCAGGCGGGTTCAACAGGCTTTGCTTGCACACCTGGGTTTGAATTATGAGCTCAATGCCAGCCCTGCCGTCCCGGAAGACCGGGTTGGCATCCTGCTCAGGCTCGCTCCCGGCCTGGACATGCATCCCCAAGGATATTCACTGGATATCACACCAGCAGACATCACGCTCCAGGCTAAGGATGAAGCCGGATTATTCTATGGATGTTGCACACTGGTCCAGCTAATCCAAAATTACTGGTTATTTACTGGACGAAACGGTCAGTTGCCGCCAGGATCCTTGCCATGTCTCCATATAACAGATTGGCCTGATTTCCCGAACCGGGGCTATATGCTGGATGTCTCGCGTGATAAAGTGCCCACTATGGAAACACTGTATGACCTGGTTGACCTGCTCGCCTCCTGGAAGATCAACCAGCTGCAGCTCTATACCGAGCACACCTTTGCTTACCAGAACCATCCTGAACCATGGGCAGGCGCATCCCCATTCACGGGGGAAGAAATCCTGTCGTTGGATGCCTATTGTCGGGATCGATATATTGAGCTGGTCCCCAACCAGAACTCATTCGGTCACCTGGAACATTGGCTGAAGCTGCCGGGTTATCAGGACCTGGCTGAAGCACCCGGTGGATTCGAGCTTCCCTGGGGAGAGCATCACCCCGGTCCTTTCGGATTATGCCCCATCGACCCAGGAAGTCTAAACCTGGTGAGCAGCCTGTACGACGAGCTCTTACCGCATTTTACCAGCCGCCAATTCAATGTCGGCTGCGATGAGACGTTCGATTTGGGACAGGGTCGCAGCAAAGCTGCCTGTGATGAGTACGGCACAGGTCGTGTATACCTCGATTTTTTGCTAAAGATTTACCACCAGGTGGTTAAGCGTGGGTTTACGATGCAATTCTGGGGTGACATCGTCATGGCTCATCCAGAGCTGGTGAGTGAGCTGCCAAAAGATTGCATCGCTCTAGAGTGGGGGTACGATGCCAACCATCCATTCGATAAGCACACTGCTCAATTCGCCCAGGCAGGCCTGCCGTTCTACGTCTGCCCCGGCACTTCAGCCTGGAACTCGATCTCTGGGCGGACGGAAAACTGCCTGAAGAACATAGCCAACGCAGCCATATATGGTCATAAAAATGGAGCGATTGGATTATTGAACACCGATTGGGGGGATGATGGCCATTGGCAGGTACAGCTAGTCAGCTACCTAGGTATTGCAGCTGGAGCAGCTTACGCCTGGACCTACGAGGCCAACCAGGATTTGGACCTGCCCTCAGTGCTGAACTTGTATGCCTTCCAGGATAGCTCAGGACACTTCGGTGAAATCGCCTATGACTTAGGCAACGTGTACCGTGAGATCGGGATTCAGCTGGAAAACACCTCGACTCTATTCGAAATACTAAAACGCCCGGTTTCAGAATGGCGATCTTACCCAGGGCTTGACCATCTCGTCGAAAAGTTCTCCCATGCCCTCGAGGTTATCGACCAGATTTCCAGACATATTCCCGATAGCACCTCGCGAAGACCAGACCGTGAGTTACTCAAGCGTGAATTCCTGCAGACAGCAAGGTTGTTGCGCCATGCCTGCCTGCGTGGATTATTTGGTCTTGGCTCGCAGGACATCTCTGCCAGCTTTTTAAGAGATGATTTGGAAGGCATCCTGCAGGAACACCAGGCTATCTGGCTGTTGCGCAACCGTCCGGGTGGATTGCAAGATAGCCTGAGCCGCTTTAATATCGCCATGGCAGACTATCGATAACTCCTGGAAACCTTATGAATACCATCTCCCCCGCTTCTAAACCAGCCTGGCTCGAAGAGGCAGTTTTTTACGAGATTTACCCCCAATCTTTTTACGATACAAATGGAGATGGGATTGGGGACATCCCCGGGATTATTGATAAATTGGACTACTTCGAATCGCTCGGGGTCAGCGCCTGCTGGCTGAACCCATGTTTCGAGTCACCCTTCCAGGATGCCGGTTATGACGTATCCGATTATTATAAAGTCGCTCCGCGCTATGGCAATAATGATGACCTGCAGCGCTTGTTCGAGGAAGGTCGAAAGAGGGGCATCCGTATATTGCTCGACCTGGTTGCCGGGCACACCTCCGTGCAGCATCCCTGGTTTAAAGAGTCGTGCAAGCCTAAGCGCAACCAATATACGGATTATTACGTCTGGACAGATGCCCATTGGAAGTGGGAAATCCCGGGATACAAGGTGATCAGCGGATATTCCGACCGTGATGGTGCATATATTGCCAACTTCTTCTCCTTTCAGCCCGCCCTGAATTATGGTTTCGCCAATCCCGACCCCGCTCAACCCTGGCAACAACCGGTGGATGCACCCGGCCCATCCAAGGTGCGCCAGGAGCTAAAAAATATCATGCGCTACTGGCTGGAGATGGGTGCCAGTGGGTTCAGGGTGGATATGGCCAGCTCCTTGGTCAAAGGGGATTTTGGTAACCGCCAGGTGAGCCAGCTGTGGCGTGAAGTGCGTGAATGGCTGGACGCTGAATTCCCCGAAGCCTGCCTGGTTTCTGAGTGGGGTGTGCCTTCCGATGCCATCCCGGCAGGGTTCCACGTGGACTTCACGATACCATTTGGCATGCCCGGTTATACTGCCCTGTTGAGAAAGCCCTACGGGCCAGGCCCAGGCACGGACCCATATGGGTTTAGCTTTTTCGACCAGCGTGGTCATGGCAATATCATGGAATTCTTCGACCAGTACCTGTATCACTACCGCAATACGGTGGGTAAAGGGTTCATCGCAATCCCCACCGGTAACCATGACATTAACCCCCGCTTGAGCAAGGGACGTACAATGGATGAGCTGAAGCTGGTGTTCCTATTTATCCTGACCATGCCCGGTGTTCCATTCATCTATTACGGCGATGAGATAGGCATGCGTTCCTTCGACCTTCCATCCAAAGAAGGCGGTTATACCCGCACCGGTGCGCGCACCCCCATGCAATGGTCAGGTGCCCTGAATGCCGGGTTTTCAACCACCGCACCAGGCCGGCTATATTTGCCTATCGATGCTTCACCTGATCGTCCAACGGTTGAGTCACAGGAACAGGACCCCGATAGCTTGCTACAGCACGTCCGCAAATTAGTGGCTATACGAAAAAGCCATCCCGCACTTCAAGCCTCCGCTCCGTTTGAGGTGCTGTTCGCCCAACCGGGCGTCTATCCGCTGGTATTCCAACGATCTGGTGCAGAAGGGACATTCATCATTGCTGTAAATCCATCTGCTCAGGTTGTCCAGGCACACCTGCCTATCAATGCAAGGTCAATACCTCACGCCGTCTATGGACCTGAGGGTGTCTTTTCCAACCGTAATGAGCTCCTGGAAATCCAGCTTCCCGGCATCTCAGGAGGCATCTATCGCCTGCCATGACTAACCAGACTATGATCACTTACGCACTCAACCTGATCCCCTTCACCCGGCGCGGCTCGTTTCTAACCATCACCTCGCGTAACTCCAGTGGTTCCCCCCGCCTGCTCTATCGATCGAGTAGTGGACGGGTTCACTACATCAGGGATCTTCCCTTTCCTGCTGAGGAGTTCTTCGAGCTTGCCCTCATCAGGGACGGCATGGAAATTCCCTATACCTGGCAGGTAAATCCATATCAATTGGAGTTATCCGGAGAGAGTGGGGAAAAAGTAACGCTGGTCTTTGAGGACGAGCATACTTTCCTGTTTCAAGCTGAAAATTCGGGCTTTAAATTGATGCCCTGTAAAGTTTTCCCGGTGCAATATTCACCCCAACCTAATCAGATCACACTGGTTGATTGGTTCGCACGGGGTATCCACATGTTCCGGTCTGACGATAATTCCACAGTTCACCCATCAGTCACCCAGATCATCACGGGCCTCGAAAAACATTGGGGTGAGTTCCCCTGCACCGTCATCTTCGAGCCTAAAGACGCTGGCTCAATATTCTGCGGAGAGATCCGTTTCGCCCGCTATGAGACTGCCTGGGATAAGCCCATCCCTGATTTTGAGGCAGTGCTTTCTGCCAGGAAGAAGGAGTTTGCTGCCTGGCTGGACAAGCTTCCTGGCGTTGCCGAAGAATACCAACTCCCCGCAGAGATAGCCTGGATGCTCCTGTGGAGTTGCCAGGTGCCGGTGGAGGGTGCCCTCACCCGTTCTGCCATATACATGAGCAAGTTTTGGATGAACGGGATTTGGGCCTGGGATAACCTGTTCAATGCAATCGCCGTTGTGCGCGCTGACCCTGAGCTTGCCTGGGACCAGCTGTTTATATTCTTCGATTACCAGGACGCAAACGGGATGATCCCCGATATGATCACCGACCTGGAACCTATCTATGGATTCACCAAGCCGCCATTGCATGGCTGGGCGATCCGTAAGCTGGTTGAGCGGCTAGGACTTGAGGCTTCACTCCCATATCTCAAACGCATCTACAGGTCATTGAGCCAGCTAACCAGCTGGTGGTACACCTACCGTGAATTCGACCGGGATGGATTGCCCCAGTACATCCACGGGAATGATTCAGGCTGGGACAATTCGACTGTATTCGATCAGGGATATCCAGTGGCTGGAGCCGACCTGGCAGCCTATCTGGTGCTGCAATGTGATTGCCTGGCATATATCGCTGAGGTGACCGGACATCAGAAAGCTGCCCGTCGATGGAAAGCCCAGGCTGATAAGCAGCTTATCGATTTGCTCTCCCATATGGTGAAAGATGATCATTTTTTCTCTCGCTTGGGTGGCGGTCGTCCCACAGAGTCCAGCCAATCCTTGATCAATTACCTCCCTCTCATCCTGGGTAAACGCCTGCCGAAGCGAATCCGTAATTCGCTGGTCGCAGATTTAGGACCTGGTGGACCATACCTGACCCCCCACGGGTTGGCTACCGAGCCGCCCTCCAGCATAAAATACATGCCGGATGGATACTGGCGCGGGCCGGTTTGGGCTGCCTCAACCTATCTCATCGTGGATGGCCTGATCTCTTGCGGCGAGATAAAGCTTGCTCGCCTGATCGCAGAGCGGTTTTGCAACCTGTGCACGCGTGAACCCGGTTTCTGGGAGAACTACGAAGCCCTCACCGGCAAGGGATTACGCTGCCCGGGATATACATGGACTGCATCGGCCTTCCTGCTGCTAGCAGAATGGCTCGCAGGCAGCGACAGGCAGAAATCACCTCCTGCTGAGGACTGAACATGTCTCCAGATTATCGCTTTCTTGAA
>Ga0316620_10001226_pt1 | contig 10956 bp, 8 predicted proteins | sample OWC_Aug_M1_C1_D5_FD_207651 | JGI IMG/M metagenome (GOLD analysis project Ga0316620, IMG submission 207651) | Wetland soil microbial communities from Old Woman Creek delta, Ohio, United States - OWC_Aug_M1_C1_D5_B | ecosystem: Environmental > Terrestrial > Soil > Wetlands | place: USA: Ohio...
GCCCACCGACTGCCGACCACACGACCAGCAAACAGAATATTTTTTTCATCTGACCTCCCTATAATCGATCTGCGAATGACGCGAGAAGGTCGCACCCATGTCGCCGCCACGCCTCATTGTCCCTTCTGGGCTTCCAATTCCGAGACCTTCGCGCGCAAGTCACGTATCCGGCGGGCCGACCCGTCGATCTGCCCGTATAGCGGCTCCAGACCCTCCCGCTCTTGACGGGCATCGTTCAGCATGTTTCCCAGACTGGCGAAGAGCGGCCGCTGCTTCTCCTGCGCCTGGCGGACGGCCTCTTGGAACCTCTTTTTACCGCCTTCCAGTTCGCGCACCTGGCGATTGATGTCATTGCCGAAATTCCGGCCTTCGTTTTCCAGAGCGCTGATTTTCAGGTTATGAGCGTCCGCCTGCTGGCGGGCTTCGCCGACGGCGCTGTCCAGTCCCCGGGCCTCCTGCTGCAACGCTTGGATCTCTTTATCCAAAGCCGCCTTACTCCGTTCGGCCTGATTCGGTTCGTCCATGGGGGGGAGGTCGGCGCCGGCCTTCTGCTGATCCGTACGCGCCGCTGCCAGCTGCGCGACCAAAGCGGCAGCACTCTTTTCCTTCACCGCCAACACCCGGTTGACTTCCCTGAGTTTTTCCTGAGCCATTCTAAGCTTGTCGTCGAAGGGGCGACGGGCCTCTTGTTCGCCGCCGATCTGCTGTTGCTGCTTTTTTTTGAATTCTTCAAGGCGGGCATTCAGTTCGGCAATCTGCTCGGCGAGTTTGCCGGTCTCGGTTTCATTCTTGCGCATTTCCACGTCACATGTTTTCAGATCAAGCGCCAGCGCGTCGCTGCCGCCGGGTAGGATGCCTTCATGCCAGGCGCGCTCGCCGAGTTGGCCGATGACTTCATCCATTTTCTTTTGCTCGGCTTTGATCCTGGATTTGAGCCTCATGATTTTCCACCGTCGTTTGGCTCCCCTGAACATCCGCTTCAGTTTCTCACGCAAGCTCGGGAAACGGATCAGCAGCAACGCGACGATGACAACGACGATGACCAAAACCAGCCAGAAAACCCAGCCTCGCCCTCCGTCTCCGGCGGAGGCCGTTTCCCCGACGGTAACCGGCAGGGCATAAAAAACCGATGCCATCATGCCCATCTTCGACTCCTAATCAGCCTCACGCGAAGTGTACGGCAGTGAAGCTGGATTGTCAATCGCCCCATTTCACGCCTATCCAAAGGGTGACAGGCAGAACTCAGACCTGCCCAGAGGGCAGCATGAAACGGGCAACAAGTAAAATTTAGACCTGCCCAGAGGGCAGCATGAAACGGGCAACAAGTAAAATTTAGACCTGCCCAGAGGGCAGCATGAAATGGGAAAAGCTCATACCTGCCAGGAATCGAGGTAATCCCGGGTGGTTGGTACCCACAGGCGCGCCCAGGCGAACGAAGTGAGCGCAGCGAGCGGTGGCGCGCCATCCGACTGCAGCGATCCGCTTAGGGCTAACTCAAAAAAATTCCCGGCGGCGATGTCCAAAGCGGACAGTCGGCATTTCACTTCGATGATTTTCCCGATCGCCGTCATGACGCCGTCGGGAAGAGCCGGGACAGATTGCTCCAGCCGGATCAGCCAACGTCGCTGAAGCGTGTCTCCGGCACGGATCATGATCTCGAAACGGTATCCTTCCGCAAGCAGACCTCTGGCATCTTCGCGGGTGTCGATGCGCAGGTAAAAATGGTGCTCGTCGAATCCGTAATAGAGCGCATCGGCCAGCACTTGACCGGGATTCATCGCCCCGCCCGCGATGCGGGAAACAATCCGGCCGGCGCCTTGCCATTCGAAATAGTCGCTGACTTGGCCGTCCAGGCGGGGAGTGAGGCGGCTCAGCGGTTTGCTCACGGCCACGCCTTCGCTGCCGACGACGGCGATCGGCTGTAGCAGGCTTTCGGGAATCTCCGCATCCAGCAGGCGGTAGGCCTGCTGCAGGTTTTCCCGAAACAGACGGTCGAAGACTTCGAGCTCAGAAGTGAAATTTTCCCGGCCGAACCACCAAAACCAATCGCTGCCGCTGGCGATCGCCAGATTTTCCTCCACCCGCGCGATGGCGGCGGGCGAAAGCTGGCTGCGGCGGTTGTCCAAAGCGTTGCGGGCGGCGGCGAGCGCCGCCCATGCTCGCCGGTCCTCCTCGCTGCCGATCCAAATATTGAAAGTCCCATCAACCCAGGATCCGGGGGCATAGCGTTCCAGAGGCGGGGCGTTCGCCACATCGACATCGCTGAAGCAGAGCGTGTGGATCTCCGGATCATCCGCCAGCAGCCGATAGAATTCCCGCAGGAAGGCGCGACCGCTCTGCGGATAGAACTCCCACGCGTTCTCCCCGTCCAAGATGATCGGAATCACCGGCATTTCTCCTCCCGGCAGCGGCGAACGGACTTCCTTCAAGCGCCGCACCAGATCGGCGGCCGCCTCCCGGGGGGGGACTTTCTGGTAATGGAATCCGATCAAATCGGATAGCCGGTGGTCACGGAAAAAAATGGCTGGTTGGCCGTTTTTCCAGCGGTAGGGCCGATAGAGAAGTTCAGGGTGCGCGGCGGTGTCCAGAGCCAGTGTGCGGCTGAGGCTGATTTCATCGGCCGCGACCCAGGCGATTCCCAGTTCCTGAAAAAGGTCAAGCACTTTTCCCGACAGGCCTCCTTCGGCGGGCCACAGCCCTCGCGGTCGCCGGCCGAACCGTTCCGCCATGAAGGCCAAAGCCTGCTCGGTTTCCCGGCGGGCGTCGGCCGCCCAGCAAAAATTCAAATCGTATGGGGGGAGCGTCGGATCAGCCCGGCGCCCCTCTTGCGGATCGAGAAACAGGGGCAAGATCGGATGATAAAAGGGAGTGGCCGAGATCTCTATCTGGCCCGACTCGGCCAGTTCCCGGTACAGGGGGACGATTCCGACAAGAATTTCGCTCTCCACTTCCAGCAGAACGAGCTTGTCCGCCTCATCATAACGGCTCCCTTTTTCGATCAGGGTGACGATGCGCGGATCCCGTTCCCGATAGAACTCATCGACATAGGACAATTGGAACAACACTTGCAAATCGCGCAGTTCCTCGGGTCGGAAGACTTTTTCCCATTCCGGGTTGCCAGCGGCGGCCCTTTTCTGAAATAATTCCCGGTAGCGCGGCTGCGGTTGGATGCATTGGTCGAAATTGACGGAAAAAAAGTTCCGCACCAGAAAACGCGTTTCCTCGACAGTCAGGGCAACGGCTTCCTTGCGGAACACGTCGCGGAAGGAGTCGCCGCTCTCCCCACGCGCCAGCGGTTCAAGTTGTCGCAGCAGGGAAGGGACCAGATTAAACGTGAGTTTCACGCCGGGATATTCCCGCAGCAGCCGGGCCATCCCCCAGTAATCCTTGAGCGCATGCAAACGCACCCAGGGAAGCTCCGCTTCTCCACTGAAGGGATTGCGGTAGTACGGCTGGTGCATATGCCAGAGAATGGCGACGGCGATTCGTTTATTCGCGGGCCGGTTCACGTTGCTTGAATTCGAGCAGCACCCCGGAAAAACTCTTGGGATGGGCAAACGCGATACGCGAATGGTGAGCACCGGAGGCGGGTTCATCGCTTAGCAGCCGCACGCCGCGACCTTTAAGCTCCCCCAGAGTGCCACGGATATCGTCGACCGCCAAGGCGATGTGATGCAAACCGCCCCCCCTTTTCTCGATGAACTGCGCGATCGGCGAATCGGGGGAGGTGGGTTCGAGGAGTTCAATGAACGTGGCCCCGACGCGGAAAAAGGCCACGCGGACTTTCTGCTCCGCGACCTCCTCGGTGCCGCAATATTCCAGGCCCAGGATATCCCGATAGCGTTTTATCTCCTCTTCCAGATCCGCAACCGCGACGGCGATGTGATCGATGTCAGTGACCATGGCGACCTCCGCTCTTGATTTTCCGATAGATTTCGTCGGCAACCTGATAAGGATTCCACCTGGCCGGCCCCTCAAGCAGCGCTGCCGTCTCGGGATTATGCAAGGCGTCCGCCTTGGCCATGTCGCCCACCAGTTTGAGGACGAATGCCCGGCGCAACGCGTTTTTTTCGGCGGCGCGAGCCGGCGGCGGATGGATCTCGAATTCACGCAGCCGCTGGATCAGCTCATCGATCCCGCGGTCAGCGGTGGCCACCGTCTCCACCACCACGGCCGGGCGGTCAGCCATGGAGAAATAATTCTGAATCTCGCAAACTTTATTGTCGGCGCCCCCCAGATCGGCCTTGTTGACCACGAAGATATCGGCAATCTCTATGATGCCGGCTTTGATGATCTGTATGTCGTCCCCGCTGACAGGCGTCAACACCATGACCACGACGTCGACCAGGTTGGCGATGTCCACTTCGGACTGCCCGACGCCGACCGTTTCCACGATGATCACCCTCTTGCCTGCGGCGGCCAGCAGTTCGATCATCGCAAATGTGTGGCGGCTGAGTCCCCCCAACGCGCCCCGGCTGGCCAGGCTGCGGATAAAAATCCGCTCATCGTTGCCGTGGTGCAGCATGCGGATGCGGTCGCCGAGAATCGCGCCTCCCGACAGAGGCGAGGAGGGATCGACAGCCAACACCCCGATCGGGCGGTCGTCGCTCTTGAAATGATCGATCAGGCGCTCGATCAGGGTACTCTTGCCGCTGCCCGGAGAACCAGTAATGCCGATCTTGAAGGCGGATCCGGAACCAGCAGGTGAGGCGGCCAGAGTGCGGAGCAGTTCGGCCGCGCCCGGGTGCTGATTTTCGACCATCGTCAACGCCTTGGCCAATGCCACGCTCTCTCCCTGCAGTACGCGTGCGGCCAAGTCGACGATTTTCATATGCCGGGGATGATAGCGTATCCCCACATGAAAATCAATAGCGCCGACAACGCACCGCCGAGGTGCCGACAACGCGCCGCCGAGGCGCCGGATTCCTTGAATCACCCCCTTGACTCGTTTATAATGCCCGCATGAAACGGGAAATCTTCATCGGCCGGGTCGGCGTGGGCGGCCGGCATCCGGTCTCCCTGCAATCCATGACGACGACCCCGACCGCGGACAGCCGGGCCACGCTGACCCAAATCCGCGCCCTGGCCCGCGCCGGATGCGACATTGTCCGCGTGGCCGTGCCCGATACGGCGTCGTTGGTCGGCTTGCGCGCCATTGTCCGGCGTTCCCCGTTGCCGGTGGTGGCCGACATTCACTTCGACGCCGAACTGGCCCTGCGCTCCCTGGACTGCGGCGTGCACGGTTTGCGCATCAATCCCGGAAACATCGGCGGCGCTAAAAACGTGGCCCGCATCCTGCGCCTGGCCAACGAACGCGGCGTTCCCATTCGCATCGGGGTCAACGCCGGCTCGCTGGAAAAGAAATACCGGCGCACCGACCTTTCCCGGCCCGAGGCCATGGTCCGGTCGGCATTGGACAAAGTGAAATTCTGCGAAGACCACGGCTTCTTGGCCATCAAGATATCCCTGAAATCATCCCATGTCCGCCACACGGTCGAGGCCTATCGGTTGCTCGACCGCCGCTGCGATTATCCCCTGCATGTGGGCATCACCGAGGCCGGGACCTTTCTGCAGGGGACGGTGAAGTCCGCCATCGGCATCGGCGCCCTGTTGCTAGAGGGGATCGGCAACACCATCCGCGTCTCCTTGACCGCCGATCCGCTTGAGGAAGTGCGGGTGGGGCGCGAGATCCTCAAGGCGCTGCAACTGCGCAGCAACGGCATCGAGCTGATTTCCTGTCCCGCCTGCGCCCGCACCAGCGTGGACATCATCGCCCGGGTGCAGGAGTTCGAGGCCCGAGCGGCCCGGCTGCCTATCCGCCGGACGCTCCGTGTAGCCGTGATGGGTTGCGAGGTCAACGGCCCCGGAGAGGCCGCCGATGCCGATATCGGGATCGCGTTCTCCCGCAATCACGGATTCATCTTCGAACGCGGCCGGATACGCGAACGCGTGCCGGCCCGTGAAGGCGTGCGCCGCCTGCTGCAGCGGCTGAAGGACATGGCCTGAGGCCGGCGCATGGGCTCCATCTACTTCATCGCCGACGCCCACCTCGACGGCAGCGATACGCCAAGGCAACGGGAACGCCAGCAATGCCTGCTCGCTTTTCTCGATCACATTGAGACCCGCGCCAGCCGCCTGTACATCCTGGGAGATCTCTTCGATTTCTGGTTCGAGTGGCGTCACGTGATTCCGCGTTATCACTTTCCCGTTATCTACCGCCTGCGTCAGTTAGTGGAGGCGGGAATCGAAATCCACCTGTTGAGCGGCAATCACGATTTCGCCCTGGGCTCGTACCTGGAAAACGAAATCGGCTTGCGCTGCCATGGCGACAGCATCACCTTCGAGCTTGCGGGCAAGCGCTTCTTTGCCGCCCACGGTGACGGTGTCGCCCGCAGCGACCGGGGCTACCGCCTGCTGAAGCGGCTCATTCGCCACCGTCTGTCGCGCGCGCTCTTCCGCACGATCGTTCCGCCCGACTTGGGCATGGCGCTGGCTCGAGCGACATCACGCTCAAGCCGGAAGCTGAAACGCATCGACAAAGTCCGCTGGCGGGAGGAATACGCCGATTTCGCCCGCGCCCGTTTCCGTGAGCGTTTCGACTTCGTCCTGCTCGCCCACATCCACGATCCCTTCCGGCTGGAGGAGGGAGACCGAGTGTACATCAACTGCGGAGATTGGATGGACTTCTACTCTTATGCCGTCTTCGACGGCCAGACTCTCACCCTGAAACGATGGCCCGATCAATCTCAAAGTGGGGAATAATGGTACCCATTGAACGCGGTATCCGACAGATCGAATCTGTCGGCGGGGCAGAATACAATGGCCAGACCTTGTCCCTGCAGTATTGGCAGGAGCAAAAACCATGACTGCTTCAATGCCCAGTTACGCCCAGAAAGAAAAAAACTACGCGGCGTTGAGTTCGGTTGCCGCCGCGGTCGGGTTGGCGCTGTTCAAGCTGGTGATCGGCCTGATGACCAACAGCCTGGGTATCCTGGCGGAAGCCGCCCATTCGGCGCTCGATCTGGCGGCCGCCATCATCACCTTCATGGCCGTGCGCGTCTCCGACAAGCCGGCCGACGATGAACACCTCTACGGCCACGGAAAAGTCGAAAACCTATCCGCCCTGGTGGAGACGCTATTGCTGCTCGTTACCTGTATTTGGATCGTGTACGAGGCCATCGGCCGTCTATTCTTCAAGAGCCCGGTCATCTCGGCATCGGTATGGGCATTCATCGTCATGGCCGTGTCCATCGTGATTGATTACAATCGCTCGCGGATGCTTTACCGGGCGGCCAGGAAGTACCGCAGCCAGGCGCTGGAGGCGGACGCCCTGCACTTCCACACCGACATCTGGAGCTCCTCGGTGGTCATCGTCGGGTTGCTGGGGGTCTTCATCGCCAACCATGTGCCGGCGCTGAAATTCCTGGAAAAAACCGATGCCGTGGCCGCGCTGGGAGTGGCGCTCATCGTCGTCGGCGTCAGTCTGCAGTTGGGGAAACGGACGGTGCACGCCCTGCTCGACAGCGCGCCCAGCGGCCTGCAGGCGAAAATCAAGAAAACCGTCGAGGCCCTGCCCGGTGTCAGCGACTGCCACCAGATCCGGCTGCGCATCTCCGGGCATCTCATGTTCGTCGACGTGCACGTGACCCTCGACGGCCGGCAGTCGTTAAACGAAGCTCATGAATTGACAGAAACCATCGAAACGGCGATCCGCGATATCGCCCCGGAAGCAGACATCACCGTCCATCCGGAACCAAACCTGATACCCTGAGCGCTGGGGGCGATCACCTCTTTTCCGCAGCCGAGAAAAGGGAATTGAACATGATTTTATACGTCCCTTCGCTATGGGTACGGTGGATGACATCGGGGCCGATGAGGATAATGCGCCCCTTCTCCTTCTGGTAGTCCACCACCAGCGGTTTGTACACAAGCTCGTTCTCGCCCTCCAACCATCCGGACACCAGCAGGTCGCGACCGGCGAAAACCATCGGCGTTCGCCGCTCCTCCTTGACCGATGGCGGCAGGTCGGTCTCGAATACCGGATTCCTGCGGAAAAAGACCACGCCACTCTTTTCCATGCCGGCGGTGAGTCCGCTCTCCTTCAATTCCACAGCCAGAAAGGAGCCCGGGCAGACCACCGGATTCTCCTCATCCTCCATGATGTTGGTCAGCGGCAGCTTGAATTTATTGATGGCGTAGTTGCAGGAATCGTCCATGAAGACCAGCGTCTTGCCGCGGCGCACGAATTCCTGCAGGAGTTTTTCGCCCTTCTCGCCGATGCCACCGCTGTATTCCGGCGGCAGCGGCGTCGCGTAGCGTTCCCATTTCTTGGGCGGTTTTCCCGATTCGATCTCGCTTTCGGAAGCACCGGTGAACACGATGGCATCGTAGCGCTCCAGGAAGTCTTTGCTCAGGAAATCCTGATTATGGATCGTTTCGTAGGGAAAGCGGTACTCGTCCAAAACATAGCGCAGCCAGCCCGCGCTCATGTTGTGCCCGTAGTTCTGGAACAGGGCCACCTTGAAACGGCGCAATGGCCGGAGTTGATCCAGCGGCACCTCCGGTCGGGAATCGACGATCAGCGGCACCTCGGCGCCGAGGCTGCGCAGGATCGCCTCGGCTTCGCTCTTGCGGGTGATGAAGGAACCGCTCGAGCACGCGTTCCATGAGACGTTGCGCCAAACCTGGACTCCCTTTTGCAGGAGAAAGGCGGCGGCCATGAAGGAGTTGTTGAAGCGCGCATCCAGTATCACGTAGGTTTCCAGCGTCTCGGGAAGCTGTTTCACTCCGATAGCGGCGGCCGTCAGCGGGTCCATCTCGGCCTTGACCGGCTCCTTGACCGCGTAGGTCTTGACTCCCATGGCCAGGGGCAGTGTCCAGGCAGCCATGTCGTACGGGAGTTCCGGATCGCTCTTTGGGCTGCGGCGCAGGTCCGGATAGCGCTGGTTTTCGAAAATGTTCTTGACAAAGGCCCGGTAAGGCTGGGCCAGCGGCACGTAAAACGATCCTTTATTGAAGACCAGGTCGCCGACCTTGATGGGATGCGTCAGGCGGAAGACGCGGATGTTGGACTTGAGCAGGGCGGCAACGAATTTTTCTGCCGCTAGCAAATCCCACTGCTCGCGCGGGATGACGTAGGCGTAAGGGGCTTCCGTCTCACCGCGGCGGATGTTCTCGCTGGCCATCAGGTAGGAGCCGTAAAGGAAATCCTCGCGATAGCGGGCGGCCGTAGAAAGGACCGACAGGGTGCCGTATAGGTCGTAATTCATGATGTCGCGCAGCCGCCACCAGCCTCCTTTCCAGGGATGGGGGCTGAACACACGCTCCTCGTTGTGCTGGCTCTCGGCGCTGGCGATCTCTTCGGGTTCCATGTAAACCGGCGTAGCCAGCCGCACCGAAGCGCCCTCGAAAAGGATGCCGGCGACGTTGTGGAACCAGGCGGAGTCATCCACCGAGCCGATCCACCAGCCGGTGAAGTAACCTCGCGACGCCACGCCGGCGTAATTGCGGCGCTCCAGATCGTAGGCAATACGCGAGCCGATCAGGTTGATCGAACGCCAGATCAGCGGATGCAGGCCCGGCGTGGGCGGATCCTGGAAGGGCGGGATGAAGAAGCGGTCGTCGTTGGAACCCATCTGATGCTCATCGACCAGGATTTGCGGAAACCACTTGTGGTAGATCTCGCGGGTGAGCAGCTCCGTTTCCTTCAGGCTGATGCGGAACCAGTCGCGGTTGTCGTCATGACCGGCGTACCAATGGTAGATGTACGGCAGGTCACTGCCCTCGAACTCGGTCCCCTTGTATTTGTTGTACCACTCCACTTCCATGATTTGGCCATCGGGATTGACCGAGGGGACCAAGACCAAAATGACATTGGCCAGAATATCGTTCACCTCCGGCGAGTTCTCGCCGGCCAATTTATAAACGAGTTCCATTGTCATCTGCGATGAGGCGATCTCGTTAGAATGGATGTTGCAGGTAACCACCACCACCGCTTTACCGGTGGCGGCGAGGTCCCGGGCGGTTGCGGCGTCGACTTCGGCTTGCGACAGTTTGCGGGTGATCTCGGTATATTTTTGCAGGTTCTTGAGGTTCTCCGGCGCCGAAATCACAGCCAAGGCCAGGTCATGATTTTGGGTGGTCTTGCCGACGATAAAGGTGTCGACGCGGTCCGATTCCTCCCCCGCCTTCAGCAAATAGGCCTTGATCTGATCGTAGTGGGCGACATTGCGATCGGCTCCCAGCGCGAAGCCCAAGAACTGATCGGGGCTTTCAATGGCTGCCAGGAGGCATCCGCACAGAACGGTGAGAATAAAAATAAAGCTTTTTTTGATCATCATGACTCCTTACCGTTGATTATACTGCCTCCGAGTTCGCTATTCAACAAACACATCCGATCGCTCGCTCTGCCTTCGCATTTTATTTCGTCCAAAATCCATCAGAAGGGACGAGCAGGATCTGGCAATGACAAAACTTGACATTGTTCTTCATGACAAATAGAATTTAGGTGCTTAAAAGGAAGGGTCATGAATAGATTCAAATGGATCTATCTGGCGCTCGTCTTTTCGTTTGTGCGTTCGCTTTCACTTGAAGCTGCCTGGACAACCAAGAGGCTTACGAACAATGCAGGTGAATCTTATTTTGCGGCCATAGCGGTTGATGGCTCACACATTTATGTCGTTTGGTGTGATAATACTCCGGGAAACTGGGAGATTTATTTCCGTAAATCGGTCGACAAAGGCGCAACTTGGCAAGCCTCAAAACGGCTTACATATACTGCGGGAGATTCCATGCACCCGGATATCGCCGTCGCGGGCGCGGATGTGTACTTGGTGTGGTATGACAACACTCCGGGAAATCCCGAAATCTTCTTCAGGAAGTCAGTTGACAACGGCTCAACCTGGCAGACCGCCAAACGACTCACAAATACTGCGGGTAATTCTTATGGGCCGGCTA